>Ga0123328_1004248_pt1 | contig 11776 bp, 8 predicted proteins | sample BioC12SIPDNA_2_FD_89702 | JGI IMG/M metagenome (GOLD analysis project Ga0123328, IMG submission 89702) | Anaerobic biogas reactor microbial communites from Washington, USA - Biogas_R1_A C12 SIP DNA | ecosystem: Engineered > Bioreactor > Anaerobic > Unclassified | place: Washington, USA...
ATCAGTTCGGCCAGCGCCGGCGCGTACCGGTCGTCGCCCGCCGCGCACAGCCCCAGCGCCATGGCCCACGCCGCCGCGGCTTCCGGCGGCAGGCCCGCCGGATCCGCCGCCGCCAGCCGCTGGATGGCCGCCGGGGCCGCCGCGCGCACCGCCCGGTCCAGTTCCGCGCCGCCGTAGTTCTTCCGGATGCGCCACTGCACCCCCGTCCACGCCTCGGCCAGGAGGGCAAGAATCTCCGCATCCTCCGCGCCGGGGCCTGTCCACAGGGGGCCCGCGCCCGGCCCGTCAAAAAAGGCCGACAGCCCGTCCACCGCCTTCGGCAGCGCCGTGTGCCACAGGTGGTCAAACGCCAGCGTCACCGGCGGCGTCTCCACCGTCTGGTCGCCCAGCGTGACCCGGATGCGGAAATCGCCCTCCTGGTCGAACCCCGTGAACGCGCCCCGGTAGAAATGGCGGCCCCAGTCCGAGCCCCGCGCCCCCTGCATGCGCGCCTCCACTTCCAGGGGCTGCTCATACACCGTCCGGCCGTTCTGGTCCAGAATCTTGAACCCGCCCTCCGGCGAGCGAAAATTCGCCGACACCACCAAGCGCTTCGGCGCGTACAGCTCATAGCCCGCCCGGCACCACAGCACCCGCATCTCCGGCGCGCGCTCCGCCGACGCCGCCAGCTCCGCCGCGTCCCACAGGCACGGCGCGCCCTCCGCCGGGGCGCCCGCCAGGGCCAGCGACACCCGGGCCGCCCCCTCCGGCGGCGCCGACTCCGAAAGCGAGAACCGCGTCCACCCCTCCGGCGCCGCCGGCGGAAACGCCGCCAGCGCGTCCTCCCGCAGTAGCGCCCCGTCCGCCCCCAGCCACCGCACCGACGCCGAAATCCCCGGCCCCCGGCCCATGACCACCGCCGTCACCGACGCCGTGTCCCCGTCCAGCGCCGACGGGTCCGATCCCGCCGTCACCGGCGCCCCGCCCTCCATCCGCAGCGCCGCCTTGCCGTGCAGCACAGACTCCCCGTCCGTCCGCCAGACGCCCTCCCCCGCGATCAGCGACCAGGCCCGCGGCCGCGCCGGGGCCTCCCCCTCCGCCGCCGTTGACTCCTCAAAAGAGCCGTTCGCCAGCAGCTGCACCGTTTCCAAAATCCGCTCCGGCTCCGTCGCGGCCGCCGCCGGCGGATCCGCCTCCTGCGCCCCCGCCGGAACGCGCACCCAAGCCCCCCCCAGCAGGGCCGCCGCAACAACCAGGGCCAGAGGCCGTCCAAATGATCTCATGCGCAAGAACCTTCCCGAAACCGGACCTTCCACGGGCGCGGCCCGCCGCCGCGCCTTTCCATGCAGGGTATCATACCGGGGCCGCCCCCGGGGTTTCATGCCCGGAAGCGCCGGAAGGGGCACGAAGAAGACAGGGCCAGCGGGACGCTGGCGCTACGGGCGCGAAGAAGACAAGGCCAGCGGGACGCTGGCGGTAGTGCGCATGAAGAAGACAAGGCCGCCGGGACGGCGGCGCTACGGACGTGGGCGTTTCCTCGTAGCGCCGGCGTCCCGCCGGCCTTGTCTTCTCTTTTCCTGTGCATCCTGTCCATCCATGTAAATAACCTCTTCGCCGGGCCGGGGTTCCTCCTGTGCGCGGGGCACGCGGGCAAGCCCGCGCGAAGAAAGGCGGCAGCAAGCTACCGCACTCCAAGGCGCGCTTCGCGCGCGGGGGCATGTGAACATGGATACACAGGATGGGCAGGATTTTTCCGGAAGAGTTTTCACCACAAAGGCACAAAGGGCACAAAGAAGACAAGGCCAGAGCGGGACGCTGGCGCTACGGGCATGAAGAAGACAAGGCCGCCGGGACGGCGGCGCTACGGACGTGGGCATTTCCTCGTCGCGCCGGCGTCCCGCCGGCCTTGTCTTCTCTTGTCCTGTGCATCCTGTCCATCCATGTGAGAACCTCTTCCTCCCCCTCTTTCTCCGCTGTGCGCGGGGGGGATGAAAAGGAACCGGCCCGCGGCGGGGATTCCGCCGCGGGCCGGGAGGGGTGCCGGGGTGTTTTACTGCGCGGGGGGCGCGGGCGCGGGTGCCGGAGCGGGTGCGGGCGCGGCTCCGCCGGGGGCGGCGGTGGCGGCGGCGGCCTGCTCCTGCATGGCCTGCTCGTAGCGGATCTTGGCGACCTTGGCCTCCTCCTTCTTGGTGGCGGCGAGCTCGACCAGCTTGTCCTTGTCCTCCTTGACGCTCTGGCGCTCGTCGTCGGGAATGACGCTGACGATGGTGGCGACCTGGTCGTATTTGGCGATGGCATCCTCGAAGCGGTTGGAGTCCTTGGACCGGTCGCCCTCGTCTATGGCGGCGCTGGCGGCGTCGAGGATGTCGTTGATCACGTCGCCGATGGCCTTGCGGAGGCGGCGGACGTTCTCTTTGGCGGTGTTCTCCTGCTCCTTGAACTCGCTGTCCACGGCCTCGAAGAAGCCGATGGCCTGGCGGTAGGTCTTGATGGCGTTGGCGTAGTCCTTGCGGTCGCGGAAGTTGTCGGCCTCGGCGCGGATCTTCTCGCCGTTGGCGATGATGTTGATGGTGGTCTCGAGGCGCTCGTTGCGGGCGATGATGGCCTTGTTGGTCTCCTCGATGAGGGTGGCGACCTCGGCGTTGGTGCGGTCGAAGTCGAGGCCGCGCTCGAAGGCGTTGAGGGCGTTGGGCAGGTCGGTGTCCTCGGCGCCGGGCTTGCCGGCCTTGTCGAGGAAGAAGCGGCCCTCGGTGATGAAGTGGGCGGAGAGTTTCTTGCCGACCTCCGACCGGCCGGGGCCGCCGAGGCTGTAGGCCTTCTGCCACTCGAGGACGCCGCGCTCGCGGGCCTCGCGGGAGGCGTGGGCGTAGAAGATGTCGCCGGCGCGGACGTAGCTCTCGGGAATGCGCGGGTTGACCTTCTCGAAGTTCTCGTAGACGGCCTGGGCCTGGCGGACGCTGTCCTTGACGGCGACGAGGAACTCCATCTCGCTGACGAAGTACCAGGTGAGGGCGCGGTCGGAGGGGCGGGGCAGGGGCGAGGGGCAGACGGAGTCGTTGTTGAGGACGGTGTTCCACACGTCGGCGACGGCCTCGACGGTCTTGGTGAAGTAGGCGGGGCCGCCCTGGCGCAGGAAGCCCTCGTAGCCCCGGCCGAGCTGGTAGTCGTGGCGGATCATGGCCTTGTCCTCGTCGAGGAAGGACTGGCGGGTGCGGAAGTAGGCCTGGGCGTCGCAGAGGATCTGGAGGCGGCCGGTGGTGGGGGAGAAGCTGTAGCTGTTGATGTTTTTCTCAATGTCGGCCACCATGCGCTGGCGCAGGGCCTTGTCCTCCCCGGTCCACGCGAAGCCGAAGGGAAGCACGGCGTTGGCCGCAAGCGAGCCGAGCAGGCCCATGCGGTAGGCGAAGTAGGGCGTGGGGCCGTAGTCGCGCGCGGCGCGCAGCAGCGCGATCTCGTTGGCGATGGCCTCGACCACCTCGGCGTCGCTGCCCAGCGGCACGCTGTCGCCGAGTTTGCGGTAGCCGTCGCGCGCCCCCGCGAGCACGTCCTTCTCAAAGTTGGGGCCCACCGCGCCGCCGGGGCGGAACACGTCGGAATAGTCCCCCTTGAGCATCTGCATGGCCATGGCGCCCACGGCCTGCATGGACTTGGTCTCCCAGGCGCCCGCGGGCGCGGAGACCGCCAGGGGAAGCGCGAGGAAGACGGCGAAGGTCGCGGCCAGACGTTTCGTTACCGGTTTCATTGCTATCCTCATTTCCTGTGTTCCGCCGGGAAATCCGGCCCGTGGGCGCACCCGCCGACGGGGGGCGCGGTCGCGCCGCCCCCGCGGCGTCCAGAATGCACACACTGCCACGCTTGAAAAACTAGCACAACACCCCCCGAAGTGTCAATAGATTTCCCCGGCCGATTTTTTCGGGACGGCGGCGGGCGGCTAGTTGTAGTGGCGGAGAAGGGCGTCCACAAAGGCGGCGGCGAAGGCCTCGCGCCAGGCGGGGTCGGCCAGGGCGGCCTGGTCCTGCGCGTTGAGCATGTTGGCCGCCTCGATGAGGACCTTGGTGGGGACGCAGCAGTTGCGGAGGACGGCGGGCACATAGGCGCGGCCGCCGCGCTGGCGGATCACGTTGCGCACGGGGCTGCCCGCGGAGTGGACCTTGACCGGGGGCTTGCTTCCGCGCAGGGCGCCCAGGAAAGTTTCGGCGAAGGCGCGCGAGAGCGCCTCGTCCTTGCGCCGCTGCGAGGCGGTGCAGGTGGCGGTGGGGGCGCTGCGGGACTCCTTGTAGCGGCGGTAGAGGCTGCCCGCGGGGGTTTCCGAGTCGCGCCGGTAGTCGGCGCCGGGAACATAGACCATGGTGCCGCGCACGGAGTCGTTGTAGACGGCGTCGCAGTGGATGGAGGCGAAGATGACCTTGCGCTCCGGCACGCCCGCCGCGCGCTCGCGGCGGTAGAGGTCGTTGGCCAGGTACCACCGCAGGTTGGCCGAGGTCTTCGCGTCCTGGATGCGGTAGTTCGGCGTGACCAGCACCGCCTCGTCGTCGTCGTGCGTGAAACGGCGCGCCCCGCTCTCCCGGTGCTGCTGGTTCGGGTCGAGCACGGTCATGTGCACCTTCGCGCGGGTCTCCGACTCGAGAATGCGCTTGATCCGGCACGCGATGTCGTAGTTCAGCTCATCCTCGTAGAGCCCGAGTTTGGAAACGGCCGCCCCCTGATCCCGCCCGCCGTGGCCCGGGTCCAGAATCACCACCACGCCCTCCAGGCCGCTCGAGGTGACCTTCTCCGACCGGACGCGCTCAAGCTCGGCCCGCATTGCCTCGTAGTTGCCCCGCTGCGCCGTGCCCGCCGGCTGGTACGCGTCGGAAAGCATCTCCAGGGGGATGCGCACCCGCTGGCCCGCGCAGACTTTGCGGGCGTCGCGGATGCCGCTGCGCTTCTGGATGACGCCGCAGGCCTCCAGAATGTCGCGGTTCTCGTAGTAGTCCGTGAACCGCGCCACGGTCCGGTACAGCGTCTCCCCCTTCTGCAGCCGGTATTCCGCGTAGGCGCCCTGGCGGTCCTCGCCGTACTGGAGCACCCCGCCGGCCGCCGGCGGCAGGACGGAACCCGCCGCCTCGGGCGTCGCCGCCGGCTCGTGCCCCGGCGAGGGCGTCCGCATCGCCGGGAGCAGCAGCTCCCGCGGCACCAGCACCCGCTGCCCGCGCACCAGCGGGCTGTCCGGCGTGATCTTCGTGTCGGCCGTGCGCAGCCGCGCCACGAGCGTGGCGTCGCCCGCCACCCACTCCGCCAGCGCCGCCAGGGACTCCGTGCCCGACGCGCCGTCATACGCCACCGTGTGCCACCACCCGTCCCCGTCCACGTAGTCCCCGGGGAACAGGGCCTCCAGCATGCGCCGCCGCGCGGTGTCGCTGAGCCGGCCGCAGGGAATCGCCACCATCTGGCGGTTGCGGTACTGCTTCCAGTCGTCCGCCGAGGAGAGGTACTGCCGCAGGAAAGCCTCCAGCTGCGCATCCCCCCGGGGCAGGGAGGCTTCCAGGTAAAGGATGCGCGCGGACCGCAGGGCGGCGGACACCCCGGCGTCCAGTTCTTTGCGGATGATCGTGTCCGCCCAGGCCCCCCCGGCGAGAAGCACCCCCAGCGCCAGCAGTCCCGCGATGTGCCTCGGCAGATAGGCTTTCAACCCGGCGGACTCCTCATGATCTTGCGTGACCGACGGCACCGCAGCCGCCGCGCACCACACAATATAGCATGAGGTTTGGCGAAAATACAATATGTAGCGTGAGAAAAATGGCAGGGCGTCAAGAAACCCCACAAGTAGCGGTAAACACGCGCATGCCGCCAGGGAAGGGGCCAACGGCAGGGTACGCGCGGACTAGTCCAGCGCCCGGTCCATCCGGGCCGCCCAGTCGCGCAGAAAGGCGGCGCGCCAGCGGTTGACGGTCTTCGCGCCCGGATAGCGTCCCTCGGCCAGCGCCGGGTCCGGCGAATCGGTCCAATAGTGCGGCCCGTTCTCCGTGGCGGTGAAACTTCCGCCCCAGTGGGCGCCCGCCGGGTCGTCGGGATTGCCCGCGAGAAGATACAGCAGCGAGGGTGTGTCGCCCATCTTGATGTGCGCCATCTTGCCCACGAGGAATTCGCCCAGGGCGCCGTGGCCGCGCGCATGGGCGTCCAGAAAGGCCCGGTTTTCGAGGTCGCCCGCCTGGTCGCCGCCGACATACATGCCGCGGAAGGTGCCGTCCGCCTCGATCCACCACAGGCCGGGGTGGCGCTCGAAAAGGTAGTCCCGCGCGGCGCGGTCCTGGCCGGTGTTCCACGAGCCGATGGCGTAGACGCGGATCCGGTCCACGATGTCGGGGGCGTCGTGGACCGCCTGGGCCACGTCGGTGATGGACCCCCACACGAGCACCCACAGCGGGCGCGGGTCTTTGGCGCGGGCGCGCTCCACGATCAGCCGGGACCCGTCGGTGGGGGCGCTGAAACCCTCCGGCGGCGCGGGGTCCGCCGCGCCCTGGCGCACCAGCGCGCGCAGCGCGTCCGGCGCGGGATAGCGGGGGCCGTGCCGGCGCAGGCGCGGATAGTCCTCCGCATACGCGGCGATCACCTCATGCCAGTGGGCGGCCCGGCCCTTGTCCGGCGGCGAGGAGACCAGCCCCTCCAGGTCGAGGACGTCGGCATAGAAAAGCAGGTGGACCGCCGACTGGAAGTCGTCGGGGTCGGAGCCGCCGATGTCGGAGGAGACCAGCACGCGGGGCCGCTCCCCGGAGAGCGCGCCCCCGGCGGGGTCCGGCCCGGCGGCGCAGGCGCGGCAGAACATGCCCGAGGACAGGGTGAGGGCCGCGGCCGCGAGCAGGCAGAAAGAGGGCGGGCGCGGGCTCATGAGACCTGCCAGTCGGTCTTCTCAAAGGCCGCGAGCCGGGCCTCGAATTCCGCCACCTTTTCCGGATGGGTTTCGGCAAGATTGTTCCGCTCGCCCGGGTCGTCGCGGAGGTTGGACAGCAGCGCGCCGTGCTCCAGGGGCGCGCCGTACACCGCTCCCTTGAACGGGCGCTTGTACTTCCAGTCGCCGCGCCGGACGGATTGGAGGTTGTCCGCGAGGAAATAAAAGAACTCCCGCTCCGCGGGCGGCGTCCCGTCGAGGAGCAGGGGCGAGACGTCCTGGCCGTCCAGCGTGACCCCCTCCGGCGGCGCGCCCCCGGCCAGGGCGAGGAAGGTGGGCAGGAGGTCGAGGGTGGAGGCGAAGGCCGTCTCCACGCGGGGCTTCAGCCGCCCCGGCCAGCAGAAGATGCCCGGCTCGCGCATGCCGCCCTCGAAGGTGGTGCCCTTCTGGCCGCGCAGGGGGCCGGGGCTGCCCCCGTGCTCCTTGTAGTGGGTCCAGGGGCCGTTGTCGCTCGTGAAGACCACCAGCGTGTTCTCCGCGACCCCCGCCTCCGCCAGGGCGTCCACGATCTGCCCGGCGCTCCAGTCAATCTCCTCGATCACATCGCCGTAGAGCCCGCCCGGCGACTTCCCCCGGAACGCGTCCGAACAGTGGATCGGCACATGCGGCATGCTGTGCGGCACATACAGGAAGAACGGCCCGTCCTTCGACCGGCGGATGAAGTCCGCGGCCTCCTCCGTGTAGCGGCGCGTCAGGGTGTCCTGGTTGGCCGGCTGCTCCACAATCTCCCCGTTCCTCATCAGCGGCAGGGGCGGATCGCCGCGCTGGTTTTTCTCCATGTCGTTGCTGTACGGCAGCCCGAAATAATGGTCAAAGCCGTGGTTCATGGGGAGGAAGGGGGGCAGGTTGCCGAGGTGCCATTTGCCGATGCAGGCCGTGGCGTAGCCGCGCGCCTTGAGCAGCTCCGCGATGGTGCGCTCGCTGTCCGGCAGGCCGTTTTCCGACTGGGGGAAGAGCACCTTTGTGATGCCCGAGCGCACGGGGTAGCGCCCCGTGAGCAGGGCCGCCCGCGACGGCGAGCACACGGGCGCGGCGCTGCAGAAGTCCGTGAACCGGACCCCCGCCGCCGCCAGGGCGTCCAGCCGGGGCGTGCGGATCGTCGTGCTGCCGTAGCAGCCCAGGTCGCCGTAGCCCAGGTCGTCGCAGAAGATGACCACGAAGTTCGGGGGTTTTGGCGCGGCCGCGCGGCCCGCCCCGGCGGCGAGCAACCCGGCCCCGGCGGCCAGCCCCAGCCTGCCCAGCAGGTCCCTGCGGGTGATAGTGTCCATGGTGTGCGGCTCCTTTTATGGGAGCCATGATACCCGCACGGGCGCGCGCGGGCAACCGCGGCGGGCCAAAAAACATTGGGGGCGGCCCGCCCGTTGGACGAACCGCCCCCGCCTCACGCCGGGGATTCCCTGCCCCGACCAAAAACCGGAACGAGCCTCAGTAGTTGTAGCCCTGCTCGTTGTGCTGCGTAATGTCCAGACCATCCATCTCCTCCTGCGGTTTCACCCGCAGGCCGACGGTCGCGTCGAGGGCCTTCAGCAGGACCACCGACACCGCGCCGGACCACACCAGGGTGACCGCGATGCCCAGGAACTGCGCGCCGAGCTGCGAGCCGATGCCCAGCCCGTTCGGCGTGTAGCCGCCGAGGGCCTTCGCCGCAAAGACACCCGTCAGCACAGTGCCCAGCAGGCCGCCGACGCCGTGCACGCCGAAGGCGTCCAGCGAGTCGTCGTAGCCGAAATGCCGCTTGACCGACGTGGCGCAGACGAAGCACACGCCGCCCGCGGCGGCCCCGATAACGAGCGCGCCCAGGGGCCCGACAAAACCCGACGCGGGCGTCACCGTGGCCAGCCCGGCCACCGCGCCGGTGCAGATGCCCAGCACGCTGGGCTTGCCGTACTTCACCCACTCGATGCCCATCCACACGCAGGCCGCCGCCGCCGCCGCCAGGTGCGTCGCCATCATCGCCATGGCGGCCGTGCCGTTCGCCGCCACCGCGCTGCCCGCGTTAAACCCGAACCAGCCCACCCACAGCATGGACGTGCCGACGACGGCCAGCGTCAGGCTGTGCGGCGCCATCTGCACCTCGGGATAGCCCTGCCGTTTCCCCAGCATCACCGCGCACACCAGCGCCGCGACGCCCGCGTTCAGGTGGACGACGATGCCGCCCGCGAAGTCCAGCACGCCCCGGTCCGCCAGAAACGCGCCCGCACCGCCCCAGACCATGTGGGCCACGGGGAAATAGGAGAACAGCGTCCACAGGCTCGTGAACAGCAGCATGGCCGAGAACTTCATGCGCTCGGCGAACGCGCCGATGATCAGCCCCGGCGTGATGATGGCGAAGGTGAGCTGGTAGCAGAAGAAGACCGGCTCCGGGATCGTCTGCGTCCCGTAGACGCTGTCCGGCGCCAGCCCCAGGCAGAACATCCGGTCCAGCCCGCCGATGAACGCGTTCAGCGTGATTTCGCCGGACACCATGCCCGCCGTGCTGAACGACAGGCTGTACCCCGCCACCGCCCACATCATCGTGACCACGCAGGTGATCACCAGGCACTGCATCAGCACCGACAGCACGTTCTTCGTGCGCACCAGGCCGCCGTAGAACAGCGCCAGCCCCGGCAGCGTCATGAACAGCACCAGCGCCATGGACGTCAGCATCCACGCCGTGTCCCCCGAGTCCACCGCCGAGACCGCCGCCTCTTCCGCCGCCGCGGACCCCGCTCCCGCCAGGGCCGCGAAAACCGCCGCCACCCACCGCAGACCTCTTCCCCGCGCCCAAACTGACCGATTCATGCCGCCGCTCCTTGCGTTAATTTCCTACGGAACTGTAGGAAGTTTTCCGAATGGGTACGCGCCGGTGGCTCTCTCGAAGGGGCGGCAACGAGGAAACGCGGGGACACAACTCTCCCGGAACCCGGCACTTTGTCCGGGTCTTGGCAATGTTTCCGCGGTGTTTTATGCTCCTCATGGTCTAGCCCAGACGCTTGGTGATGGACCCAAGAGAGCATGGGGCGTGCCAAGGGGCGCGGAACCGCACCCGGAAGCCGGGACGAGCCCCGGGGCGAGACGACCCTGGGATCGCCAAGCTCCAGCTTGGCACCGCGCGCCCAAGCGCGCGCCCGCTCTTCTTCAGGCTACAGGCTTCAGACTTCAGGCTTCAGGAAGCAGGTTCCCGCCGTTCTCCGTACCTCCGTGCGATAACCCGCTTCCCCCTCTTCCTCTTGCCCTCTTTTCCTCCAGACTACAGACTACGGACTCCAGACGGCCCCATCCCCAGACCCTATTGCATTCCCAAACCCCCTCCGCTATCATAGACCCATGCCCAGATACGCGACAGTCACCGCCCCCGGCATCGACCGGCTCTTCGGCGGGGAAGCCTTCGGTGAGCGCGTCAAGACGACCCTCAGGAAACGTGTCCAACCCCTGTCCATCGGACAACAAAGAGGTTGGCGCGAGCACCCCAACGGAGACCAAGCGCTATGAGGAGGCAAGCCAACTGCAACTGTTCCTGCGCATCGCACATATTGCCGCGGCCCAGTCGACGCTCTGTGTTGGGGTGTCTCTATGTTGCCATCGTCTTGTGCGGTTCCCAAGTATACGCATCGCCCACCCCACCAAACCCAATTCAGGTTTCATATAGCCTTTCAAAGACGACCATAGTATCTGGCGAATTCGTAAGCATCATAATAACAGCGGTCAACGCAGGAGATAAGACGCACTCACTTAGGATCGACGGCAATCATGTGTTTAAAACCGATGTGTTTAGCATAATAGTATCCGGAGCTGATGGCGCTGTAATTGGTGGTCACAAGAGAATACCGCCAATATATTCCAAAGCGCTAGTGAAGATGTTGCACTATCGCATCCGCACAAACGAATCCATTTCCATTTCATACCCTATCCACCTTCAATGGGATACGCATTTTCCGGCAGGAGAATATATCGTTTGCATAGCGCCATTATCTATCACGGTGGGAGGCCAATGCTACACGATACCTAGCGCATCGATGAAGTTGAAGGTTGTCGGCGAGGACAACTCCTGCTTGATGGAGAAATATGACGAGTTGCTGCGATCAAATTTCGACAGAAAGGTTGTCCGCCGAGCCGAGTGGCGCAAAATTGACTTGATGGATATTCCGGCGGGATCTCTGGAGTTGCTGTGCGCCTATGGCAAGGAGGCCGTTGGCAGCCAAGTGCGTTTTCTCTATACGAAGAACTATGGGTTTGCATATTGGCCTGAAATAACAATCTATGCTTGGGACAATATCGCCCAATATGCAACATCGGAGGTGATCGAAGAGCTTATCTCTATTGTAGATGATCCGGAGTTTGCATACGGGGGCTTTCCTGGAAAGAATTACGACCCTGGAATCATATGGTGCCTTCATAGAATCTACGAATGCAGCGATAGCAATGAGAGCGGGCGATTGCGTGAGATATGTGACATGATGCCAGAAAGGTGCAACTTCGAGGCGGCTCAGTATTCGAACGAATGAGTTCTTTGTTCGGACGATGATGTCGCCCTTCTGGAAAGCGGTGGCGGGGTGGAGATGATGGACATTATCGCCTTGGTGGACGGGTTTGTGCTCGTTCCCAAGTTTTGCTTGAAAACCAGGAAGGGCTGCGGACGGCGCCCCCTGGGATCGCCAGGCTCCAGCTTGGCACCGCGCGCCCAAGCGCGCACCCGCTCCTCCTCAGGCTTCAGGCTTCAGGAAGAAGACCTTAGACTTCAGGAGGCAGGTTCCCGCCGTTCTCCGCGCCCCCGTGGCTCCGTGTGAGTCCCCTCTTCCTCCGGACTCAAGACGGACTTTCATTCCGCGCTTGGAAGACCAAGAGGCCAGGCTGGAGCCTGGCGATCCCAGGGGGCGCATGGTTTGGGGA
>Ga0123328_1004256_pt1 | contig 11762 bp, 6 predicted proteins | sample BioC12SIPDNA_2_FD_89702 | JGI IMG/M metagenome (GOLD analysis project Ga0123328, IMG submission 89702) | Anaerobic biogas reactor microbial communites from Washington, USA - Biogas_R1_A C12 SIP DNA | ecosystem: Engineered > Bioreactor > Anaerobic > Unclassified | place: Washington, USA...
GGCCGTAATGACACAGGCGAGAATGAATAAACAGATTTTATAGAGTTTCATGATTCAAACCTTTTTTAGAATACGATCGAAAGGCCCATGGTCACTGCCTTCAGGACGGGATAGCCCGTGCCCAGGTTTTCAGCATCCATTGCAGGAATATTGTCGAAGGACAGCAGGTTCTGTCCCTGGACGAACAGCTTGGCGTCCGTCACCTTCATGCGGCTGAGCAGCGAGGCGGGAAGCCTGTAGTAGAGCTCGCAGTCGCGCAGCTTGAGCCAGCTGACATTGCGGTACCAGATGGTCGAAGCCTGGGCGTTGTTGGCCACGTTCGTCGTCGACAGACGCGGGTACAGGGCGCTGGCGCCGGCCCGGTCGAAGCAGTTGTCGTAGTACTCCTGCGAGAGGTTGCGGTTCTCGGAGAGCGCACCCCAGACACCGTCCACGTACATGAGGTTCTTGGTCTGGCCGGCCGCCCCCTGGAAGGTGGCGTTGATGCCGAAGCCCTTGAACTCCATGCCGAGGCTGAACGCATAGTTCAGGGCGGGGAAGGCGCCGCCGAAATCCATCGCCACGACATCGTTCTCGTTGATGACGCCGTCTTCGTTGACATCCTTGTACTTGATGTCACCGACCTTGACCTGGCCGAACTCCTGCAGGGGACTGGCGTCGATCTCCGCCTGGTCCTGGAAGAAGCCGAGGGCGACAAGGCCGCGGGCGGCGTCGGCAGGGGTACCGACGACGGAGAGGTTCGGATAGGCCGGGGTCTCGATCCATTCGAGGATCTGGCTCTTCACGGCGGACACGTTGCCGCCGAAGTTGAGGTTGAGCCCGCTGGCGAAGGTCTTCGCGAAGCGCAGACCGGCTTCCACGCCGTAGCTGGCCACACGGCCTCTGTCGTCGTAGGCGGACTGGATGCCCACCACGTCGGAGTTCAGGGAACCCGCGCTGACGAGGATGTTGCGGCGTTGCTGGTAGAATGCGTCGACAGTGAGATCGAGGCAATCAGCGATGCGCAGGTCCGTACCGAGGTTGGCCTTGTAGGCCGCTTCCTGGCGGAAATCGCTCGTCGGGAACTGCGTCAGGAAGGCGCCCCAGGAACTCTGGAAGTTCTGACCGTACCAGAACTGGCCGTGGGAATTGGCCCAGTTGGCGAGCCACAGGCCGGCTTGGGGGACATAGTCAGTATGCTGGATGCCGGCCGAGGCGCGGAGCTTGCCGTAGCTGAGGGAGGATCCGGGGTTGTTGGCGTAGATCCAGCCGAGGCCCAGCGTCGGGGAGAAGGCCCATTTGGCCGGGTAGGAACGGTTGGAACCGTTGGCCGCCAGGACCAGGTCCGCCAGGAGTTTCTCAGCATGGTCGTAGTGAAGGGCGAGGTTCCAGTTCGCACGGTACCAAGTGTTGCTCCGCTCGTCGCGGGTCTCGCTCTTCATGTTGTAGCCGGCGTTGGCGGCGAAGTTGTCGCCATTGGCGAAGGTGGTGGCGTATTTGAAGCCAGCGTTGACCGTGCCGATGCGCCACTGGGAATCCACCCAGTAGTTGAAGACGAGTTTGTCCTCCACCGTACCCATGACCTTTTCCTGCATGACACCGCCGTCATAGTAATTCCAACCATATTGATAGCCCTTCGCGCGGTTCTCAATGGTGTTGGAGGCGTTGTCGTAGGCGCCGCCGACATAGAACTGCAGGCCTTCCAGCAGGAAGTCGAGGTCCTGCTCCAGGGTCACGTCCGCCCAGATCTGGCGCTGGTGCGTCTTGGAGAAACCGGTGCCGGTGGCCTTGGCGACAAGGTTGAAGTCGCCGTAGGTCTGGCTGCCGCCCCACACGCCGCCGGCAGTCTTGATCGGGAAAGCGACGGCTGGTACCTTGTACAGATGCCACCAGGCATCGTTGGAATTGACGTTCGGCACGCCGTTGGTCTCCATGAAGAGCGCGAAGATGTTGGTCTTGACGCGGGTCGAGCTGGTGACCTGGAAGTCCACGTTGGTGCGGATGCTTGCCTTGGAGTACTTGAGCTGGGAGTTCCAGTCGCCCTGGTCGGGGTTCTTGTAGAGTCCGCGGGCGTCGGTGTAGTCCAGGATGGTGTAGTATTCCACCTTGTCGGAGCCACCGTACATGGAGACGAAAGCGTTCGTCTCGTGGGCGGTGTTCTTGAATACCTCGTCCTTCCAGTTGACGTTGGGATAGACGAAGGGATCGCTTCCGTCCTGGAATTTCTGCAGTTCAGCGTCCGTGTAGGCGAGGCCCAAACCGTCGTTCATACGGGCGATGTTCAGCGCGTTGGCGTAGTCGAACGCGCTCACCATGTCCGCTGACTGGGGATCGAACTGGATCTTGTGCGATGCACCGGCCTTGAGGTGGAAGCCGCTGTCGGCCTGGCCGCGCTTGGTCTTCACGAGGAGCACGCCGTTGATGCCTTCGTGGCCGTAGAGGGCCACGGCTGCGGCGTCACGCAGGACGGTCACGCTCTCCACCTCTTCCACCGTCAGGCGGTCGATCGGACGCTCGAAACCGTCCACCAGGATGAGGATATCCCGCTCTCCGGTGGTCTGGGCGCCACGGATATTGAAGGAGGCGCCGCGGCCTTCTTCGCCCTTGAAACCGGTGTTCTGCAGGGCGGTGAGGCCGAGCAGCTTGCCATAAAGCGCATCGGCGAGGCTGATGGCGGAGGTGTGGCTGAGCTCTTCGGCGGTGATGGTATAGGTCGCCGCCGTGGTCAGGAACTCCGAACTCTCGACGCCATAGCCCAGATCCACTTTCTGGGACTGCTTGTCGCTCAGCACGACCTGGGCGCCGGCCGTCACAGGCAGCGCAAAGAGTCCCAGCAGGCAGTAGATAAGTATATTACTTAATTTCATATTCGTGTAGATTTCAATTGATTACCAACCGGGATTCTGGGTAAGACCATATCCTTTCTGAATCTCCTTGCGGGAGACGGGGTCGAGATACCACTTGTTGGTCCAGTAACCCTCGTCCCACCAGCGGCGGTGGCCGACGACGATTTCGGCCTTCTCGTATTCAAACTTCGGCCAGGGGTCACCTGCCGTATACTGCTGGTCACCGTCCGTCAGACGGTTGCCGGCGGCGTCGAGGCGGTAGATCCGGATCTCGTGGAGGGGCTTGGTGAAGAGGTCCTGGCGCTTGCGGCGGACCATGTCGTAGAGGCGGTCGCCGCATTCGGCACCGATCTCGCAATTGCGCTCGCGGAGAATTTCATTGATGAGGTTTTCCTTGTTGGTCTTGAGGTTGAGCCCCGGATTCATATCCTCGAGGCGCCCAAGACCGACGCGGCTGCGGACGACGTGCAGATCGTCAAGGGCGCCCTGCAGGTCGCCGGTCTCCGCCTTGGCTTCCGCCCGGATCAGATACATCTCGGCCAGGCGGATGTAGGGCACACCGATGGGCTCGTCGTCGTAGCGGCTCCCACCCCAATAATCGAGCAGCCATTTGAACTTGCTGTAACCGGAGGCCACGTCATCCTTGTTGCTGACATTGCTGTTTTGCTCCAGGAAGCCACCGACCCAGGAATCCATGTAGGTCATGCCTGCATAGTCGAATCCGGCAGGAAGCGACTGTTGGGGGACGATCATCGTCTCATACAGACGCGGGTCGCGGTCAGCGAACATGTCGATGCCGGTAGGGTTGTTGCCTGCACCGTAGAGGTCTGCATACGGGAAGACGCGGCCGTCCTGCATGCCGAAGCACTCCATCAGCTCGTTGGTCGGCACGGCGCCGCCCTGGCGGAGGCAGTCGAGGGCGAATCCTCTCCAGCCCCAGCCCCAGCCACCGTCGGACAGGGTGAGCGTCGGATGGGCGTCGAAGAGTTTTTCGTGGTGGGTCGCGTCATTGCGGTAGCGGTAGGCGCGGCGGTAGGCCATGCGGTAGCCGGCTTCGTCCTGCGTCGTCGGCTGGACCAGCTGGTAATAGTTGCCGTTCGCTGCATTGTCCGTAAAGAAGTCGTTGCAATACTCCAGGCACTTGTCCCATAGAGCAGGGTCTTCCTTGCCGAACCAGATGTGCTCCTCTTTCTCCAGACCGGTCGGTTTATTGGAGTATGTCATATAGGGCTCGCTGTTGTTGAACAGCGGGGAGGCGGCGAACATCCACACCTTGGCACGCAGGGCGCGTGCGGAAGCGCGGGTGAGACGGCCGGACCACTGGCCGATGTCGGCATCGGGAACATTCCAGATGAAGCCGGGCTCCTTGATGGCGCAGTTCACCAGGGAGTCGATAAACTCGACCGTCTCCCAGGCCGAGGATCGGCCGCTGGTGAATTCTTCGCCGACCGCATAGGCCTTTCTCACGAGGCACAGGCCGCCGAAATTGCGGAAGGCGTCGAAGTAGCGGCTGGCCATGATGGTATAGGCCTCGCCGCGCAGACGGCTCTTCTCGTTGGCGTCCATGTCCGGCACCTTGTCGATGTTCTCGATCAGCTGCCAGCATTTGCGCACGGTCTCATAGATAGACACGCGGCCGCCGGAGTCGGCGTCGAGGCCGCCGGTGATGGTGGAATAGGAGAATTTCCCCTGGAAATTACCATTTTCGGTATCCTGGGCATCCTCGGTCAGACCGCCCGGGTAGTAGCTCTGGATCGGGCCGCCCCAGCCGACATAGCAATGGTATGAGTCGGAGAGCACGTCGATCGGCGCGCCGTTCATCATATTGCCGGCTGTGTAAGTGCAGTAAAGCTGGCCATACGCGCTCCACAGGAAGTTGCGGGTGTATTCCGCTTTCGTGAACACAGTGTCGATGTTGACATCGACGCCCGGAGCCTTCTCGAGGAACGCGTCACCGACCGCCAGGCGATCGACGCAGGACGAGAGCGAGAAGGCGGAGAAGCAGATGCCCAGAACCAGTATAATATTGGATATCTTTTTCATATTCGTAGCTGCATTAGAAGTTGAACTGTGCGCCGATGTTGACAACACGGGTCATCGGATAGCGTACGCCATAGTCCAGGCCGGTACCCGGAGCCTCCGGGTCGTTGCCATCGAACTGGGAGAAGGTCAGCAGGTTCTGGCCGGACAGATACACCCGGATGTAATTGAAGAACGGCAGGTGCTGCGACTTGTTGAAAGTGTAGCCGATCTCGACGTTCTTCAGTCGAAGGTAGCGGGAATCGACCAGCCAGGCCTGGGAGTCGCGGTTGTTGTGCACCCGGTTGGTAAAGGAGATACGCGGCAGGAGGGCGTCAGGGTTGTCCTCCGTCCAGGAGTTGTCCGCCACCCACTGGGTGAGGGCCGAGGTGTTGGTCGAGCCGAACTGGTCGCGGAAATATCCGTTCAGCAAACGGCTCACATGGTCGGCACCCGTTCACAGCATGGAGAAATCGAGGCCCTTCCAGTGGAAGGAGGTATTCAGGGAGAACGTGATCTCCGGATTGTCGGTATAGCCGAGCGGTTTCTGGTCGTTCTGGTCGATGACGCCGTCGCCGTTCAGGTCCACATAGACAGCGTCACCGTATTTGAGGGCAACTATCTGGTCCGGCAGGTCCGCGCCGTAGGCCGCCTTGTAGCGCTCCTCCGTGCCCTCCTGATAGTACTCGAAGAGGTCATAGCCGAAACGCTGGCCGACCGGGAGGCCGGTGCGGGACAGATAATCATACATCGGCGGGACTTCGAGCATTTCGATGACCTTGTTGCGGGCAAAAGCGAAGTTCGGGGAGATGGAATAGCGGAAGTCGCCGATCCGGTCTTCCCAGTTGAGGGTGACCTCATAACCGCGGTTCTTGACCCGGCCTTCGTTCACGTAGCTGGCGGGCAGGGACGTGACGGCAGGCAGCGTGGATGCATTGGACACGAGAATGTCCTGGCGGTCTTCCCAGAAGAAGTCCACGTAGGCATGGAGACGGTCCCGGAAGAAGCCGGCGTCCACGCCGAGGTTGATCTTGGAGGCGGTTTCCCAGGTCACGTTCGGGTTGCCGGCGGTGAGTTCCTTGACAGCCTGTAGCCAGGTGGGGCTGGTGCCGAAATTGGCGCCGCGCTTCTGCGGGTTGACCGTCGTGGCGCCCTGGTAGAACTGCCAGGCGCCGGGCAGGTACAGGAAGCGGGCGCCGTTGGTGCTGTCGTTACCGACCAGGCCCCAGGAACCACGGAATTTCAGGTAGCCGATGACGTTCTTGACGGGCTCCCACCAGGGCTCGGCAGAAGGGATCCAGCCCAAGGAAACAGACGGGAAGACGCCATAGCGCTTGCCGGGGGCGAAGTTTTCCGATCCGTTGTAGCCGATGTTGAAGTCGAGCAGGTACTTGGTGTCGTAGTCGTAGGTGACGCGGCCGACGAGGCCGACATAGCCCATGGGAATGGACCGATACAAGCTGTTGTCGGAATCCCAGGGATAATAGGTCTTGCTCTGGTTGTATAGCAGCAGGGCGCCGAGGTTGTGCTTGCCGAAACGGCGGGCGTAGTCGAAACTCGCCTCGGCGTACCAGTTGCGGCTGCCCCATTTGCCCTCGCTGTAGGGAATCGGCCAGGTGATGTTCTCCTTTCGGAGCACTTCCTGACCGTCCACGAGGGTGGCCACATAGGTGACGCCCGTGCCGAAGCCGTTCTGGCGGTTCTTTTGGGCGGTGTACTCGGAGTTGTAGGAGGCCTTGGCCTTGAAGCTCAGGCCTTCGGTGATGAAGCCCAGGTCCAGTTTGTACTGGATATCGAAGTTGAGGACGTTGGTGCTTTCGTTCACGTAACCGAGGTCATAGTAGTTCGAGAGGGCGTCACGGTCGTAAGGACCGACGATATTGGCGTCCGAGATGATGTGGCGACCCTGTGCATCGAGGCCGATGCCGGCGTAAGGCGTGGCACCCTGCAGATAGCGGAAAAGGAAGCCCTCGCCGCCGCCCATCGTGTTGCGGTCCTGCATGCGGCCGCCCAGGGTGATGGAGATCTGGCTGCGCCTGGTCACGTCGATATCGAGGTTCGCGCGGTAGTTCAGACGCTGGAAGTTGAAGGTCTCGTTCTTGTTGTTCGAGAAGGTCTTGAACAGGGAGTCCTGGTTCAGGAAGCCCGCGGAGACGAAGTAGCGGACTTTCTCGGTGCCGCCGTTGACGTTCACGTTGGCCTGTTCCTGCCAGGCGGTGTCTTTCATGACATAGTCGATCCAGTCCGTGCTCGGGAAGGTGACGGGCATGTCGCCGGTGCGGAAATGCTCCATCACGTCCTGGCTGAAGCGGATGCCGGTGTCGGCGTAAGGCGTATAGTTGGTGATATTGACGGTGCCGGGCCACTGATTGACGGGGAGGGCGTCGGTGATGGCGGAGTAATTCCACATCTGGCCGTAGGTATAGGAATCCGCGAAGTCGATGAACTTCGAGATCGTCTGCACGGCGCTGCTCACCGTTGCGGTCACCGAAGCCTTGCCGACCTGGCCGCGCTTGGTGGTCACGAGGATGACGCCGTTGGCGCCGCGCACACCGAACACAGCCGTGGCGGAAGCGTCCTTCAGGACGGAGATGCTTTCGATTTCATTGGCGTCCAACTGGGAGAAGGAACGCTCGACACCGTCCACCAGCACCAGCGGCTCCGCGCTGTTGAGCGAACCGACGCCACGGATGCGGATGACCGGCTCGTCGGCGCCCGGCATACCGGAAGGCTGCACGGCGGACACGCCGGGGAGGTTGCCCTGCAGGGCGTTGGCCACGTTGGCGACAGGCGCTTTCAGGAGGCCTTCACCGCTGACGGCGGACACCGCACCGGTGATGGTGACCTTCTTCTGCTGGCCGTACGCGATGACGACGGCATCCTCCAGCGCCATGGCGTCGGGGACCATCGTGACGGTAAGGCTCTGCCCGCTCACCTGGACTTGCTGCGTCGTGTAGCCGATGCAGGAAATCTCGAGCGTGGCGCCACGGGGGACGGACGGAAGCACGAAGTTACCATCCAGGTCGGTGACGGTGCCGTTCGTGGTCCCTTGTATGACCACACCGGCCCCGATCAATCCTTCTCCGTGTTCATCCAGGACCGTGCCTGTCACGCGCAGATTCTGGGCGAAAGAATGTGCGGGCATCAGGAGCAGAAGCCCCAGAAGTCCGAACAGACAAGATAGTTTTTTCTTTTTCATCTTATAAGGATTAAATTGAGTGATAAAGATCTATTGCTCAGCGTGCGAAGAACTCCGCGCGGAGCTGCTGCCAGCGCCGCTCCTTCCACATCGCGTGGCCGCAGAGCGGCTCGCAGTGGAACTGCTTGGGCGCGCCGACGTGGTTGTACTCCGCGAAATTGGTATGCGGCGGACAGGTCGGGTCCTGCAGGCCGAAGGCCATGTACACGGGGCACTGCACCCGGTCGGTGAAATTCTTGACGTCGAAATAGGAAAGGGTACGCATCAGGTCCTCCCGGGCGATGCCGGCGGCATCCGCCGCCTGATAGACCTCGTGCACGGGCCACCAGACGATGCGGCCGTAGTCGGGGTAGTCGCCCAGGAAGGGGACGCTCGGCGCGATGGCGCACACGCGGTGGTCCAGGCTGGCGGCGATCCAGGTGAACGCGCCTCCCTGGCTGTCGCCCCAGGCATAGATGCGGGAAGTGTCCGCCCGGTCGAGCGAGCAGACGAAATCGATGGCGCGGACCACGTCGCAGAACGCGCCGCGATAATAGAAATGCTCTTTGCTGTCCAGGCCGCGGTCGATCCAGCGGCCTTCAGGCTCCTTGAAGATGCCCTGGCCGCGAACGCTCACGAGGAACTGGATCTTGTCCGGCTCGGCGGCAGGATCGTACCAATAGGGGTCGGCCCCGTAGCCCATCAGCTCCAGGGACACCGGATACTTGCCTGGCTTCACGGGCATGCAGAGGATGCCGCCGGCCGTCTCGCCGCCCAGGGACTGGAAACTGACGCGGTAGGTGTTGCGATGGCTGTCGGAATGCTCCGGGACGAGCTCCATCTTCGCGCGCATCGGGATGCGGGAGAGCTCCGAGAGCGTCCGCTCCCAGAAAGTGTCGAAGTCCGGCTGCTTGTCCTGCGGACTGCTGATCCGCTCGGGATTCACGCCGATGTTGAAACGCTGGTGCTCCCCGAGACGGACTTGGTAGAAGCCGGGCTCGAGGCTGCCGAGGTCGAAATCCAGTGCGGCCGGACGGCCGGGACGGATTCTCGCCGTGGCCGTGCCGAGCAGGAGCGTGTCCTGCGTGCCCATCAGGTCGAGGTCACGCACCAGGGCAAGGGAGACAGCCGGCTTGCCGGCCGTACGCGAAGCGGCGCGGACGGGCAGTGTGAAGGGCCCTTCGCCGTAGTACATCCAGCTCTCCGGATCCGGCGCCCAGAGGGTGAGCGTCCGGGAGAGGCTGTCGGTGTAGGCGCGGATGACGCCGAGGGTGCTCTCGTCGGTGAGGTAAACGCCGTTGAGGCCCTGGGCCTCCTGCGGCGGGTCGCCGGCGAGCGCGTCGCCCTCCTGCCAGAACTGGTGCCCCGGGTTCTGCGCGGCATAGCCGCTCCAGGTCCAGAAGTTGCAGCCGGCGAGGCGTCCGGCCTCGCGCGCGGACGCAAGCACACGTGCGAATATGTATTTGTAATAGCGGTCACGCAGGTCGGTGCTGCCGTCGTTGTGCCATTCGAAGCCGTCGCGCGGGAAACCGAATTCCTCGATGACGAGGGGCTTGCGCAGGTCGTAGGCTTTTTCAATATGCTCGTCGATGTAGGCCGCCGTGCGGGCGAGGGCCCGTTGCAGGGCCTCGTCGGCCGAGTCCCCCTTGAGGTCGGACTCGGGAGCCCAGCTCCAGTTGTACGGCCAGATATGGATGGTCACGTAGTCGATGTCGGGGCAGTCGTTGAGCCGCGCGAAGAGCTCGATGCTTTCGTTGCTCCCCATCGCGCCTTCGTTGCCGGTGCTGACCATATGGTTCGGGTCGATGCTTTTGATCAGCCGCGCCGTCCCCTGGACATAGGCGACGAAGTCCTCGACCTTTGCCGGGTCGTAGGTGAAAGGACGCGGCTCATTGCAGACCTGCCAGGCGAAGACGGCGGGGGAGTCCTTGTAGCGTTCCACCACCCGGCGGACATGTTCGTGGAACAGGGCGACCGCCTGCGGGTTGGAAGCGAAAGCGTGCATGGAGGACATATAGACGCCGTAGCCCTCGACGGCGGGATGCGGCTGGCGGCCGGCTCCGGCCTTCTCCAGCCAGGAACGGTAACCGTCGGGGCTCCACTCCCAGGCGTTGTTGAGGAAGAGGACGGCGCTCATGCCGCGTTTCTGCAGTTCGCGGAGGACGATGTCCATCCCTTCGAAGTTCTCGTCGGTGGCGAGGATGCGGAGATTGTCGAGACCGAGCCCGTGCAGGGCGTCCAGCTCGGCCTGGAGGCGCGGCAGGTCGCTCAGGGCCAGCTCGGAGGCATACCAGACATTGGTGCCGATGTAGTAGCAGGGCTCGCCGTCCCGTACGATGCGGCCTTCCTCCACCGTATAGAAGGTGGCAGACTGCCTGCAGCTGATAAGGCAAGCAGCTGATAATAAGAGAATTAGGACTCTATAGGATAATTTGGTCAGTTTCACGCGCGTAATTACATGATTAACGAAGCAAAATTACGCGCATCACGCGGCTCAAACAAGTATGATTTTGTCAAATATTGCAAAATATCTGATCATACTATGACTTTTGTCTTCTTGTAAATCTGACGGAATTCGCGCGGGGACATGCCTCGCTTGGCTTTGAAAATACGGTTGAAATTGGACAGATTGTTGAATCCGCAGGCGTAGCAGATCTCGGAGATGTTCTGGGAGGTGTCCACCAGGGCGCGCGCGGCCTGCCCGAGGCGGATGTCGATGAGGTACGAAGACAGCGTGCGGTTGGTGTGCTGCTTGAAGAAACGGCTGAAGGAACTGGGGCTCATCCCCACCATGCCGGCGAGCATCTCGAGGGTGAGGGGCTCCGCGAAGTGCTCGTTGATGTACTCCTTGACCTTGAGGACGCGTTGGCTCTCGCGGTCCCGGGGAGCATGGGCGAACGAGCTGCTGGCCAAGGTCTTGTATTCGGATCCCGAGAGCTCGTACAGGAGCATCAGGCAGTCGATGAACTGCTGGAAGGAGGCTTCTTCCGTGGCGAGCGTGTCCAGGCGGTGATAGACTTTCATGATGGCCTCGACCGGGAAGGAAATGCCGTGCGCAGCCCGTTCCAGCATCTTCTGGATGCGGGAGAACTGATTCTTGTTCAGAAGGTTGCTGCTGAACAGTTCGGACGAGAACTGGATCGTGATCTCACGGATGTCCTCCGAATGGCAGTCCCCCTGTTCCCAGACGTGTTCGAGGTTCTCGCCGGCGATGAGCACCAGGTCCAGCGGGCCGATTTCCTCCACGTTGTCACCCACGATGCGGCGTACGCCCTGCCCGTTCTGGACAAAATTGAGCTCATACTCGCGGTGCTGGTGCAGCGGGTAGTCGAACACTTTCTTGTGCCGTTCCACGATGAAGAAACAGTCGCGCTGGGAGAGGCCGGTGATCTCGGACAGGACGGTAGACATGGTTTGTTTTTTTCTGCAAAAATAGCACTTTTCTGGATAAATGATACTTTTTTGTCTTTTTCTTTGCAGAATGCTCGCCGGATGTTCCGAAAACGATCCGAATGCCTATCTTTGAGTTCATAACAGCAGCTATGTCCGTGGACGTGAATACTTTCAGCCTTGCCTTATCAGAGGAATTGAAGCGGAATATCCTCCCGTTTTGGATTCAGCGCATGCAGGATCCCGCCCGGGGCTGGTACGGACAAATGACCGGCCGGGGCGTGCTGGTGCGGGACGCTCCCCGCGGTGCTGTGCTCAACGCACGCCTGCTGTGGACTTTTTCCGCCGCC
>Ga0123328_1004269_pt1 | contig 11740 bp, 4 predicted proteins | sample BioC12SIPDNA_2_FD_89702 | JGI IMG/M metagenome (GOLD analysis project Ga0123328, IMG submission 89702) | Anaerobic biogas reactor microbial communites from Washington, USA - Biogas_R1_A C12 SIP DNA | ecosystem: Engineered > Bioreactor > Anaerobic > Unclassified | place: Washington, USA...
ATGAACCTGTGGAAGGCGGCGGCCATCTGAGGGTCCTGTCGTTCCATCGTCTCCATCGCCTCGGCGGTGAACCTGTAAAAGACGCTCGTCGTTTCCGTCACCACGGCGGCGGTGGAAGGCTCTCTCAGGTAGAGTCCCAGTTCTCCGATGACAGTGCCGGGCCGGAGCGTCCTTAACCGGACGCGCTGGCCCGATTCGTTCTCGAGGTCGACCGTGGCGCGGCCTGATTCAAGATAGTACAGCGAATGGGGCGGGTCGCCCTGCCGGATGAGGTAGAAATCGGCGGGGACCTCCCGGCGCTCCAGGTAGCCCATGAATCCTTTGAGGTCCCCGGCAGCGGATGGGAAGAATTCCCGGAGCTCCCCCTCGAGGGGACGGGCCTCACCGCCGGACAGCATCCCTTCGGCGGCAAGTATCTCGTCCTCGCACCACTCCACGGCACGGTCCAGGTCCCCGAAGACCCGGAAGCTGTCGCTCTCCTCGAGGCCGAGGCCTCCTCTCCGAAAGGACGTGAGGGCGTCCGGCGGGACCTGGGCGAACACAAGCCGGTAGACGCGCGACCGGGCCTGTTCCTTCATCTTCACGAAGCTGTTCACCGCCGATGAATCGACACCGTTGACGAGACGAAAGTCGAGCACCGCGAACCGCAGTTTCTTCAGTGCCTCGTCGTTCGCCCTTTTCCGGATCTCCTCGTGAAGGTCGTTCGCCGTGCCGAAGAAGATGTAGCCCTGCAGTTTCAGGATATGCATGCTCTCGCCCTCCCGCGACAGGACCTGCTCCTCGGCAGGGGCACGGTCCACGTTGCTGTGGAAATTGGTCCCCGACAGCCTGTGCTTGATGACGCTCACGTGGCTGTACTTGACCACGAAGATGACGATGGCCACGAGCATTCCGACCCCGACGCCCTGCAGGAACCCGAATGTTCCGATGACGACGAGGATGACGACGATAAGGACACAGTCAAGAGCGGGCAGCTTGAGCCAGCTTTCGTAGAGCCACTCGTACAGGAAGGCAAAGCCGAGGAAGAGAAGCACCCCTCCCATGATGGGCCGGGGAAAATAGGACAAAAGGGAGCTGCCGAAGACGAGGACCGCCCCGCAGATGACCGCGGAGAATACCCCGACGAGGCGGCTTTTCGCCCCCATGGAATGGCCGAGCGCGGACAGGCTCAGTGAATGGAAACCGACGGTGCTCCCCGAGAGGCCCGCGACGAGGTTCGACAATCCCGTTGCCCTCAGTTCCCTGTTGAGGTCGATCTCCTCCCTGACGACAAGCTCCAGTCCGCTCGCGTTAAGGAGGAGGGAAAGGGAGCTGAGGATGAGCACCGTGAGGATCCTTCCCGTCTGTGAACCGACAAGTCCCCAGTCTATCCCCGCAAGGGAAGAAAGGGACAGCGCCGCGCCGGGCCCTCCCCCCTCGAGGGACGCGATGAGCCAGCCCTGAGAGCGCGCGTCGCCGAGAGACATGCCCGTCACGGGCAGCGCCATGTAGAAGAGGACGAAGGAAAGAGCAAGCCAGACCGGCATGACGAGGTAATGGTTCCGCCACCTGAGGACCAGGAAGAGGACGCACGCGAAGACAAGGCCGGGAAGCCACTTGACGAACACCCCCGGGTCCGCGAGATAGGCCATGTTGGCCACGGTGAGCGCCTTTCCCGTCATGACCCCGAAGGCCCCCTTCACGAGAAGGAGCCCGGTACCGGCAAGAAACCCCCCGATGACGGGATAGGGAACGAACCGTATGAGGTTGCCGGCCTTGAAGTAACCCAGGAGGAGAAAGAAGATGCCCGTCGTGCAGCCGGTGACCGCGATCGTTGCCACGACGGTGACAAAGGCGCCCTCCATGCAGATCTGCCCCGGCACCCCTGCCGCTATCGCGGCCGCCATGAGGGCGATGACCGCGGCCGGGATCTCGTGGGGCCGGGCCACGGTGCCCGCGTACGAGCTGGTAAACGCCGTTATCGCGCCGAGAAGGAATGCGCCGAAGAGTATCAGCTTGACGCCAGTGCCGATGTAGCCGGAGAGCGGGCCGGAGAATATGAGTGCCGAGAAGGCGCACCCCATGGCTATCGTGAGGACGCCTGAGATAAGCCCGGCGGTAAGGACCGTCAGATACCGGCCAGTCCGCCCCGCCGTAGTCGAACCACCCGCACTCTGTGCCATATCTTCGTAACATACAGGGACAGAACCATATTGTCAATCATGACTCATTCGCTCTCAAGCATCTTCAGGTTGTTGCGGGCATATTCGAAGGTCGGGTCGATCTCAAGGGCGCGGCGGTAGGCGTCTCGCGCCTCTTCCTTCCGGCCCTCCAGGTAGTAGGCGTAGCCGAGGTTGTTGAAGGCCCGGGGGTTCCGCGGCGACTTCACGACCGTGTCCTCCCACAGGGCGATCTCGCTGTGGTACACCCGGTTGCGGGCGATGGTATATCCGCCGAGCACGATGGCAAAACACAGGGCAAGGACCGCGAAGGCGCGCGCTCCTCCCCTCAGGCGGAACACGAGCCAGGTCATCGCCACCGATGCCACGAGGAAGATTCCCCAGCCCGCCTGGTAGAAATGGCGGTCGCTGACGCTGTCGATGCGCGGCACGAGGAGGTTGACGACCATCGTGTGGAGGAAGAACCAGCCTATCCCGAAGGACAGCCAGAATATTCTCTTCCAGAGGCCCATGAACCCCAGCAGCGCCAGGGACAAAAGAGTCACGGACTGCGGGATGGGCCAGGCACCGCCGGACATCGAGCCCGGGTCTATGTTCAGCCGCCCCGGCAGGATAAGGTGAGAGAGAAGATCGCCCACCCCCGTGACCTGGCCGAGAAGGTTCGCCCGAAATCCCCTCAGGTCCAGGCTGTAGAGGAGAAAGACCCGGTATCGCGGATGCGCTAGCACCACCCCCACCAGGATGGCAAGGACCGCCCAGTGCACCGACTGGTGCTTGAGGGCCCTCCCGACTCCCCTGCCCTCCCCTGCCGAGACCTCCCAGAGTGCAAGGGCAAGAGGCAGGGTGATCCCCGTCTCCTTGGTCGCAACGGCGAAAAGGAACATCAGGGGCGACAGCACGTAAAGCAGAACCGTCTTCCCTTCCCGGCCGCCTTTCACGTAGAGGGCAAGGCTTCCCAGATAGAACATCGTCATGAGCGAGGCGCTGCGCCCCGTTATGTACGTCACCGCTTCCGTCTGTATGGGATGGAGCCCGAAGAGAAGGGCCGCGAGGGAGGCCGCCGGGTAAAGGGCCTTCTCGGGCACGGTCCCGGGCCTGCCCCTGAGAAAACTCAGGGTCAGGCTGAAGACAAGGAATACGTTGACGAGATGCACGGCCAGGTTGAAGGCGTGGAAGCCGAAGACACCCGTCCGCGAGGTCTGGCACAGGGTGTAGGTAAACTTGAGCAGGGGGCGTATCCCGTGGAAACAATCCTGCCAGAAGGCAGACCAGGACTCAACTGAAGGGTTGAAGACGATGACGTTGTAGTCATCGAGCTGGAACACCCCGGTGAAAGAGTTCAGATAGGCGATAAGGACCGCGGCTAGCGGTGCGAGCGCGTATCCCGCGCGGCCCGCGTTCGTCACGGCCTACTTCCCGAAGAAACCACCAACCTTCTTGAACACATCGACGACTCCCTGCACGGGATTGGCAGGATCGACGGACGGCACCGCTCCCACGGGATTGCCTGAGGACTGACCGCTCTGACGGGACGTGTATCCCCTGCCCGTCGGCGCCGTCTTGCTCTCTGCCGGGGTGGTGGGGATCACGGGTCTTCGGGCGACGATCGTCGAACCCGTCGCCTCCGCGAGAGGGATCTCCTTGCCTCCCACCGCATTGTAAACGATCGCCTTCAGGTTGTAGGTCGTGGCATAGTCCACGCGCAGGTTGAGAGACTCTCCTTGGCCCAGGAATTTCGTGCCTCCCACGTACATCCACCTGTACCGAAGGTTTCCCTTCACCCAGGGCGCCGCGTCGACGCTCACCTGGAAGAGAACGTTGTCGCCCACGAAGGCGGCGGGCGGATTATACATGTGGACGCTCCTGATAACGGGAGGGATATCCTCGATGAGCTTCGTATGGTCCGCGTTCCAGTCCACGGCCCCGTGCTCCGACACGTAGATGGGGCCGAGATAGTTGTCGGCGTCCATCGTGAACCAGACCTTTCCGTTGGCATCATACAACTGCACGACGGTGTAGGTGTGCATGCTCCCCGACGCCGTCTCGCCCATGTACTTCTTCCTCGTTTCCTCGGACACGATGGAAAGAGGGTTCCAGCCGCTCATCCTGCCCACCTTCGCCCCCAAAAGACCGAACCTGCCGTTCGCCTGCATCCATTTCACGACGACGGCGATCTCCCCCGCCCGCGCCTCCGATGCCTCGACACAGGATTGACCGGCAGGCACACGACTGGTGATGGTGTCCCTCGCGCCCGTCGACCTTATCCGCTCCGTTACGGCCGCCTTGAAATCCGCCATGTTGAATCCCATCTGACTGTGCGCGTCCACCGCGACAGAAATGAACAAGAAACAGAAAATGGCTGTCAGGAAATACCTGGTCTGATGCATGTGCAGCAACCTCCTTACCGGTTTCGATCATCAGGGCGACGGGGACGGTCCGCGTCGCCCGTCATTCCTGTATTATCGGCAATACCTCAAAAAGGACTATCCCCCGCATCAGCGCACCCGGCTGACCGTGTAGGTCCTGCTTTCGCTGCCGTCGGTGCCGCGCACGGTACAGGTGAACTGGCTGCCGTTCGCCGCCATGACGGCCTCGAAGGTGCCTGAAGGTTTCGTGTCACCCGCTTCGCGGAAGGTCCCTTTTGTCCTGTTGCCCGTGATGGTCCCTTCGAGGGGGCCCCCGAACGTCTCCGTCTTGCGCGCGCCCGACGACGTCGTGTACGGGACGGCGATGGAGAAGGTGCCGGTTATCCGACCGCCGCTCGCGGAGAGGTTGAAGTTGATCACTTCACCTTCCTTTCCGGGGTTGCTTTTCCAAGCACCCGTCCAGGAACCCGCCGTCGGGCCCGAGCTTGTTGCCGTCGGCATCGACGGCTTCGCGGAGAGGCTCGCCTCGAGCTTGCGGATATGGGCCTCGAGCTGCGGATCAGGGACATACTTCAGGCTCTCGCGGTACTTCGCGATGGCCTCGCGTATCCTGTTCTGCCCCTGAAGAGCGGCACCCTCATCGCGCAGCGTTTTGGCGCGGGCCTGAAGGACCTGCTGGTCATTCTGCCTTTTGACCTCAGCCTCGATCCGGGCGACGTGCTGTTCCAGGGCCTTGTCGGGCACGTAGCGCAGGCTCTCCCGGTACTTCGCGATGGCCTCCGCGTAGCGTTTCTGGTTCTGGAGCTGCGTTCCTTCGGCACGGAGCTGGTTCGCCCGGGCGGCACTCGCCTGAGCGTCCGTCTGCTTCCTGACCTCTCCCTCAAGCTGACGGATATAGGCCTCGAGCTGAGCGTCGGGGTTGCACTTCAAGCTCTCGCGGTACTTCGCTATCGCGTCGGCATACCTCTTCTGCTGGACGAGGGCGTCTCCCTGCTGCCTGACCGCGAGACAGGCCTGTTTCGCCGCCGCCTGCTTCCTGAGAGCATCCTCGAGCTGACGGACATAGGTCTCCCGCTGAGCGTTCCCCGGAGCGCAGGCAACGTTCTCCTTGAACTTCGCCAGCGCCTCGGAATGCTTCCCCGCGTTGTACAGCGCCTGGCCCTCGGTCCACTTGGCCTCGCACCTTGCCATCGATTCCTTCTTCTTCGCAAGGTTTGCGCTTGCCGTTTGCAGCGCGGCCTCGTAGTGCTTCCTGTCGGCCGGGGTCAGTTCATATGCCAGGACCTGCTTGATATGGGCCTCCGCCTTCGCCCAATCCTCCGCCTTGAAGAGCCTTGTCCACTCGGCGTTGCTCTTCCGGGAAAAATCGTTGTACCAGGCGACGCCCTTGTTGAAATCCGCCATCACTCTGGCCCACAGGGGGTTCGTCGACGCCTGTCCGCCCGACTGGCCACGGAGGATGTCCTGCATCTCGAGCATGGCCTTCTGCGCCGACCACACCTTCTTCTCAGCGATGAAGGCATCGAACTCCTTCGCCTTCGCCTCGACGCGCGGCCATGCGGAGGCGTACTTCTTTGCCTCCTCCAGCTTCTTCTTCGCGTCGGCGTCGGCGGGATTGAGCTTTACCGCCTGCGTGAGGCGCTTCACCGCCTCCGTGAGGTCCGCCTTGTTGACGGCGTCCCATCCCATCTTCTTGAGTTCCTGGGAGAACTGGGCAAGGACGGGCTGCGCGAGCTTCGGATCCACCCCGGCCGCGGCCTCGGCCGCAGCTATGGCCTCGTCATACTTTTTCTGCGACCAGAGCTGCCTGGCGCTGTCGAGCTTCTTCTTCGCCTCATCCTTTTTCTTCCCCGTCGATATGTCCGACTGGGATATGGTTACGCCGAGCGACCCCGTGCCGCTTCCCAGGTCGGCGCCGTCGGCGCTCTTCACCGCGCAGGTCATCGTGTAGGAGCCTGTCTTGCCGCATGTCACGCCCGTATCCTTCGAAGAAGGCGCGGAGATGGTGCATCCGTCCGGGGAGACCTTCCACTGGTAGCGAAGCTGCTGGGCGGTCGCCGGGGTGACGGCGACGGAGAACTCCACCCGCTGGTGTTCGGCTATCTGGCGGTCCGCCGGAACGAGGCCGACACCCTCCTTCCAGATCATGGGCGGCGGTCCCGCTATCTTCGGGCCCGTCACGGTAACGGTCGGCTTCTTCGCCGTCACGGTGATCTTTTCGAGACCTATCTCGTCGCCTCCGTCTTTCGCCTTCGCGTGGACTGTCACAGTCACCGGTTTATCGTCCTTCGGCTTGTACGTGTAGGTCTTCTGGTCCGAGGTCGCAGGGCCGGCATTCTGCGCGCTGCCCGCTATCTCCCACCAGTAGGAGACCGTCTGCGCGTCGAGCTTCGGCTCTTCGGTGAGGGTGATCTTCACCTCCTGTCCGACGAGCGGGTCCTGGGGCGCGGCCTTGAGGGTGATCTTCGGCTTCACCACCTCGATCATGATCTGCTCCGACTCTCCGACGGTCATCTTGCGTCCCTCTGCCTGGCGCTGCACCACGACCCACACCGGCGTCGTCCCCGGCTTTCCGAAGGTCGCGGAATTGCGTGACGGGGAACCGCCGGTGGTCTCGTATTTCGGGTTCTTCGCGTCGCCGAAAAGGGCATCGGGGTTTCGCTCCCATATATAGGTGAAGGACCCCGAGGCCGGCTTGTCGCCGGAGAAGACCTCCGCGAGGAACGTGGCCTTGCCCCCCACGGGGATTCTGTTCTCCTTCGGGCTTTCCTTCGTGAGTTTCACCTTCAAGGCCGTGCACGTGATCGTGACGGAGTCCGAGGCGGTTTCGTCATCCTGGTCCGTTACGGTAACCGTCGCCGTGCAGGGCTTGCATTCCCTGCTGTTCATGACCTTCGCCTGGGCGTCCTTCGCGTCCTCGGCGCAGCCGCCCCAGGTGTACCTGTAGCCGCCCGTTCCCTCGGCCGCCTCGGCAGTGAGCGTCACGATGTCCCCGAAATCGGCGGGGTTCTTCGAGGCTTTGAGTTTTACCGTGAGGGGTTTCGCGTGCTTCTTGTTCTCGTCCCTTCTCATCTCGTCGGCTTTCTTCGGGTCCCAGGTCCCCTTGCCGTAGGCGCTTTCCCAGCACTTTTTCGCGCAATCGTTGGGAGCGCCGAAGTTGTGCCTCCTGGAATTGCCAGCTGCCCCGGCCCCGCCGAAACAGGGACCGCTGCTCGGAGCTTCCGGTTTGGACTTGCCCTCGGGGTCCCACCACACGCCGATATTCCCCGCCCAGCCGCAGTAACAACGGCAGAGACAATTGTAGTACCTGGAGTCCAGTTCGGCTTTGGTTGGCGGCGGGGTACACCCCTGTTCGAGGGCTGGTTTGCTCTTTTCCACACATCCGTCAGGTTTCGTCGCCGTGACGGTCCTTTTCTGCTTCTTCGTGGTCCTGTCGCATTCGCCCCAGGCAGAGTACTCGTAGGTGCACGACGGTGGTGCCTTCTTCACGTCCGTCGGGGAGACCTTCGTCACTCCCGCGGTGGGGTCGGCGGGTGGCGGAGTATCGGAAGCCTTCGTCTCCCCCGGCTTCTTGTCCTCGGGAGGCAGTTCGACCACCACCGTCGCGCAGCCCTTCCGCGTGGCCTTGCCGGAAAGTCCGTCCTCTGTCGACACGATGGGCAGGCCATCCACGCGCCAGACGTACTCGACTGAAACGCATATCTCGTATGTGCCGGGAGTATCGAGGGAAACCTCGGCCGTACCCCGGTTATAGTTCTTCGCGAAAGCCCTGCCGTTCACGGTCCAGATGTAATCGCTTCCGGACCCTGGTTTGGCGTGGACACCGCCCAGGCACTTCGCTCTCTCCTCGATGTCCCTCGTAACCCCGGAGACACCGGCCGTATCCTCGGCGGACAACCGCACCGTACCTTTTTCCTTGAGCCGGGACGGCCTCGCGGTGACCCTGACCGGCTGTTCCTCCAGGGTTTGCCGCAGGGCGTCCGCTTCGTTCACGATGAGCTGGCGGCTGTCGAGCCAGGTCTTCAGGACCGGCTGGAGACACTTGTTGACGAGGGCCTGCTCCACCCCTGCGTCGTGGCTCGATTCGTAGTCGTCGTAGTGCTTCGCCGCCGCCTTCGCGTGACAGTTGAGAAGCTGCAACATAAAGGGCGGTATCAACTCCTGCTTGAACTTGTGCCCCATCGCGAGGCTTCTTCTGAGGCCCTTGGAATCGTGTATCCTGCAGGCGAGCTGCCTGTCGTCCTGTATCTGTTCACACCCCTTCTCCTCGATGTTCTGCTCCCTGCCGGGAACCGTGTACATGCCGGCGATGAGGTCCATGCAGTCCTGCCTGCCCACAACGGCGCTGTATCCGTAAGAGCTGATCCAGTCGACGAGGAGTTCCCCCGTCGTCATGAATATCATGCTGAAGAGCTGCGCGTAGCCAAAGGTGGGGTTCGCGAGGCCGGCGATCGTCACAGCCAGCCGTGCGCTCGCCTTCGCCGCCCCCTCCTTTTCGATGGCCGCCGGGAATTCCTTCATCTCCCACAGGGCGATAAGGGACATGAACCAGTTCCTGTACGCAAGCCGTGCCCCGCTCTTCAGGGTTGTGAGAGCGCTGCCCGAGGCCTCCTCGAGGTTCACCCTCAGAGTGGCCCACTTGCCCTCGCCTTCAAGGACCCCTTTCAGGAATGCCCGCTGTTTCACGGAGTTCTTTACCGCCATCGATTCCAGGGCGGCGAGTTCGACGTTGGTCTTCTTCATGACCTCTCCGCCGAGCCTGTTCGCGAACTGCTTCGTCTTCGCGAGCATCGCCTTCGCGTCGTCAGCCGATTCGAAGGCAAGCTTTATGGCATCGTCTATCTGGCCTTCCAGGGCGTCAAGCTCCTTGACCGCCGCGCCTTCGGCACTGACACCGCCCAGTTTCCTGGCACTCTTCAGGCGGTCCTTCGCGCGGGAGAGGTTCTTCTTCGCCGTGTCGAGCTTGCCCTCCTTCAGGGCCTTCTGCGCCTCGTTCAGGCTGTACTCCGCCGACTGGACATATCCCTTCAGATTGGCCTCGCCGACCGTCTCGGCAACATGCTCGGCCTCGGCCGTTGCCTTCCGGACCAGGCGGTATGAGTCTGAGCCCTCGTCTGCCACGAGCTCGACGACCTGGCCCCTTTTTCCCGTCTCGTATCCCTGGCGGATGAACTTCGTGGGCGTCGTGTAGAGGCCTTCCGCGGCCTCCTCACCCACCTCCAGGAGGTTGGGGTAGTTCCCCATCTTCAGAAATTTGGCGATGGCCTGTTCGTTCTGCTCTATCCCCTTCAGGAGCTGCGCGGGGGGGTAGAAGTTCACGGACTTGAGAAGGAGCTGTACCTCCTCGGCGCTGTATCCGGCACTTTTCGCCATGGCGAATATCTTCTTCCTCAGGCGCCCCTGGTAGGCCTTCCAGACCTCCCGCGCCCGCTCCGGCCCCACGTCGTCCAGGGAGATGAAAAGCCTGGCATCGTGGTCGGATGGATCGAGGAGATTGGTGAGGGGATTGCGGTAGTTCTCGCCCGATATCCACGACCCCTGCTTGATCACCTTGAGGAAGGGGTTGCCCATATCGACAAGAACGCCGTCCATGGCCTCGCTCACGAGCTGGGAGGGAGGCATCGTGACGGCGGGGAGAAGCATCGGCACGAGAAGGAACACACAGACAAGAAGATTGATCTTCAGAGACTTCGGAATGCGCATGCGATCCCCCTTCGGGACTTCCTGGAATGTGGACTGCTTGGTGAATCCGCGGCCGACTCATCTGGTCCAAAGGCAAAGCGACGGATACCCAACGAGGGCACCCTTTGCCTTTTGACGCAATATATCGACGACGGACTCAGGTTGTCAACATTAATATTAGGCTGTACTACACCACCCGTCCGCAAAGGAAAGCCTGGCCTCAGTTGTCAGGATCATGACGCTGCGCCTGCCCCCTGCGGACAGAGGGTTGCCCCCGGGGCCCGAGGTCTTTCGTTGACAAAATTTTCGGGTTCCAGTTATACTACGTGCTACACCATGGGTACGGCACAGCAATATTCCGCCTGCACACCAGGTGCCGCTGATCCGGGACAACTGCATAGTGAATGGTGTTTCAGCAAGGGGAATTCAACATTTCTTAACAACAGGGAGGTTCTCATGAAAGTACTACCTTCGATCCTCGTCGTTTTTCTTGCCGCCATAGCGATCGTGTGCTCCGGCGGCGATGTCTTCGCCCAGAAAAGCCAGCCCTCCGGGGCAAAGGCCATCTTCGACAGCGGTGAAGGACCGGCGGTCAGGATGTCCTCCGGACCGGCGGTGAAGACCCCCACACAGACGGCAGCCGCGCCTGCCAAAGAGAAGTACGTGGGAATCTCCTACAAGCTTGTCCTCCTTCGTGACGACGGCAGGTTCGATATCGTTCCCCGGTCGAGGACGTTCCGCTCCGGAGAACGTCTGAAACTCCTCGTCAGGACGAACAGACCCGGCTATCTCACGATCATGAACATTGGGACCTCGGGAAATACGACGGTCCTGTGCAGCGAACAGGTCGAGGCCGGCACGATGATGGAAATACCCAGGGGCGGCAACTTCAGGTTCTCCGGGGCTCCGGGCACGGAAAAGCTCCTTGTCATGCTCTCCGGCCAGCCGAACCCCATGGGCATGCCGTCGCAGGGACAGACAATGGCACAGGCACCGGCGGCCCCGCCCCCTCCGGACGGCACCAATGCGGCCCTCCCTCCTCCGCCTCCTCCGGGACAGGCTGACGTCGCGAACATTCCCCCGCCTCCTCCCCCGGGTGTCATGACGGCATCCCTCGCGGGCGGCAAGGATATCACGCTGGAAGACGGGAACAAGACGAGCTATGCCGTCATTTCCCCGAAGAGCGGCTGGAAACCCGAGCCCAAGGGCAAGAAGGACATCGTCCTTGAAACCCGCGGCGGCGAGAATTACGGGGTTGTGCCCGCGTCCTACATAGAGGACGGCAAGATCCTCACCCTCGAGATCAAACTCAATCACCGATAAGGAGAACCTGATACATGAAAAAGGAACGCGTCAGACTATTCGCCATCGTACTCGTCGGGGTTTTTTTCCTTTATTCCTGCGCATCCATGCTGCCGAACCCCGATGACATAAAGACCGAGGAGGACCGCATCAGGGCAAGAAGTCAGTGCATCGCCCTTCACACCGTCGGCGGGGCCCTGGGCGGGGCGCTGATCGGCGGCTTGATCGGCG
>Ga0123328_1004271_pt1 | contig 11738 bp, 10 predicted proteins | sample BioC12SIPDNA_2_FD_89702 | JGI IMG/M metagenome (GOLD analysis project Ga0123328, IMG submission 89702) | Anaerobic biogas reactor microbial communites from Washington, USA - Biogas_R1_A C12 SIP DNA | ecosystem: Engineered > Bioreactor > Anaerobic > Unclassified | place: Washington, USA...
AAACCGCGAGCCCAGCGCAGTGGGTCGCGGTTTGAAAGGAGGAGCAACGCAGCGATACGCAGCTTTCGGCTTTAGCCGGAAGCGGAGCGAGCACAGTTTGCTCCGACGTGGTGCCGGTGGCCGGACTCGAACCGGCATGCTGTTGCCAGCGGTGGATTTTGAGTCCACTACGTCTACCAATTCCATCACACCGGCGTGTGACGGGGATAATTATAACGTACCGCCCCGCTTTTTTCAAGTGTTAAGATGATTTTTTTCAAGTATTGCGTTGTAAAGCTCGTTCTTGGAATATCCCGTGTCCTCTGAGGCCAGCTTTGCCGCCTGTTTCAGCGATTTGCCGTCCGCCCTGTAGAACTCCACACGCTCTGTCGCCTGCTCGAAGGTCGTCTCAGGCTTGCCGCCCGGCTCCTTGCCCTTTATAACAAGCACATACTCGCCCTTGGGCGGGATCGTTGAATACAGCTCCAATGCCCCCTCGATTGTGGTGCGTATAGTCTCCTCGTGGATTTTTGTTATCTCACGGCACAGGCTCAGCTCTCTGTCCCCGCCGAAAACTTCCTTCAGATCCGCAAGAGTGGTCATAAGCTTATGCGGCGCCTCATAGATTATAATGGTGCGCATTTCTTCCCGGAGACTCTCAAGGTGCTCTGCACGGCTTTTGTTGGAGGTGCTCAAAAAGCCCTCGAATGTAAAGCGCTGAGTGCTCATGCCGCTGACCGACAGAGCGGATACCGCCGCACAGGGACCGGGTACTGCGCAGACCTTCACATTCTCGCGGGCGCAGAGCCGAACCAGATCCTCGCCGGGGTCGCTTATGGCGGGCATGCCCGCGTCGGACACCAGAGCCACGCTCTCGCCCGACAGCAGGCGTTCGATTATCTTTTCACCGCTCTGGGCGCGGTTGTGCTCAAAATAGCTGATAAGCGGTTTTTTAATGCCGAAATGGTTCAGCAGCTTCAGCGTCACCCTCGTGTCCTCCGCAGCGATAAAATCTACGGATTTCAGTGTCTCCACCGCGCGCGGTGAGAAGTCGCCGAGATTGCCGATGGGTGTTGCGACAAGGTATAGCGTTCCGCTCATATTATTTCTCCTGATCCTGCGGGGCAAACTCGCCCCTGTGATATATTTTTCGTACTTCCAAAGAGTCACCGCCGGACGAATCGGTCATAAAAAGCGGCTTTTCAACGGTCAGCCCCCTGCTCCCGCCGCGGCGTCCCTCAAGCAGTACGAGACTTGGGGCCTTATCGGCGCTGTGACTTACAAAGCGCAGGCGCTTGGGCTCTATCCCAGCCCCGGTCATAGCACAGAATATCTCACTGAGACGCTCGGGACGGTGCACCATAGTGAGGCTCCCTCCCCAGCGCAGAGCCCATCTCGCCGCGGCGCATACGTCCGGCAGCGTACAGCTCCGCTCATCGCGGGAAATGGCCCTGTGCTCACAAGGCGCAGTGTAACCGGAATTGTCCGCAAAATACGGCGGGTTGGTAACGACGAGGTCAAAGCTGCCGGACGGGAACAGGCTCCTGTACTCACGCAGGTCAGCGGTCAGAATCCTTGCCCTTTGCTCCATTTCATTTTCCTCTATGTTCATGCGGCTGAGCTTTGCAAACTCTGTCTGTATCTCAACGCCCATAAGCTCTGCCTTGGGGTTCTTTACTGCGAGCAGAATAGTCAGCACGCCTGTGCCGCTGCCAAGATCAAGGCAATTTCTGACATGGTCAATGTTCACAAAATCAGCCAGCAGGACACTGTCCGTTGACAACTTGAAGCAGTCCTGTGTCTGCATAAAGCGCGGCCCCCCGCGCCAAAGCTCGTCAAAGCTCCGCATAAAAACTCCTATATAGCATCAAAGAGCCTGCTGCTAAATTGTGATCAGCAGCAAGCTCTTTGAAAAAGCGTATGTTATTTCTCGACAATTGCGCCGGTGGGACATGTATCTACGCAAGCGCCGCACTGAATGCATGTATCCTGGTTGATCTCATAGTGAGCGTCACCCATGGAGATGGCGCCGGCAGGGCAAGCATCCGCGCAAGCTCCGCAAGCGATGCAATCAGGCTGGATTTCGAATGCCATGGTTTTTCCTCCTTGGTTTTATGTTTCTCACTTTTGAATTATAACATATTGTTTGCTTAATGCAAGATAAATGTTGTACATCTCAGAATCAAATAATGAAAAACAGCGAAAAAGGGAGGTATTTAGAGATAACCTATAGCTAATTTAACTTAATCGTCAATAATAAACCGACATTAGTCAGGAAAGGTCAAGCCAAAATTTGCATTTTTGACCTTTCCTGACTAATATATAGTCATAGGTCAAGGATAGTCAAAGTCAGTTTACAGAGGTGAAGTCATGGCAACAAGTGATTTGATAGCGAATTTTATTCAGGAAATACTGGACGACGCCGGCGGTATTGCCGAGCTCCAGCGCGGGAGCCTTGCGGAAAGGTTCAGCTGCGTACCCAGCCAGATCAACTATGTCATATCGACGAGATTCTCACCCGAGCACGGGTATATTGTGGAATCAAGGCGCGGCGGCGGCGGATACATCAGAATAACAAGAGTGCAGACGAGCCCCCGACGGCTCATAATGCACACAGTCAATTCGGTGGGTGACAGACTTGACCTTAGAACGGCGGACGCGTTTGTTTCAAACATGGTCGGCGCCGAGGAAATCGACGAGAAAACAGCAGGACTGATTATAACGGCAATCGGGGATAATTCACTCAGACCCATATCTCCTGAGCACCGCGACATTGTCCGGGCGTCAATTTTTAAGCAGATGCTCGTGAGCATACTACAATAACAACTTTAAGGAGGTCAAAATCATGAAGTGCGAAAAATGCAAAAACGAAGCAACCTTTCATTATCAGAGCAATATAAACGGAGAGAAGTCTGAATACCACCTCTGCGCAGAATGCGCAAAGGAAGCCGGATTTGGCGACGTGATGGACTTTCGTCCCCGTTCAATGTTTGACAGCTTCTGGCGCGAACCCTTCGGCGGCCTGATGTCAGGCTTCTTCGACGAGCCCTTCGGAAGCTGGGGACGCAGCCTTATGGCTCCTGTAATGGCCATTCCACAGGTCAGGATCATGATAGGCAGCCCGGAAAAGTCAGAAGAAGTCAGGGGAGCGGTGGAAGCAGAAGAAAAGGCAAAGGATAACATACCCAAGGACGCGGGCGATGAGATCCGCGGTAAGCGTGAGCTCTTTGCCCTGAAGCATCAGCTCAGATCGGCAATCCGCAATGAGGAATTTGAAAAGGCCGCAGAGCTGAGGGATAGGATCCGCGGGCTTGAGGGAAAATAAATTTTTGGATAATAACAGCAATTCATCGATTTATTCGATAGATGCGACCGCCGGTGAGCAAGCCTGTGGCGTGCTTTCCGGCGGTCATGTGTAAAACAGACGACAGGAGGATCGTACTATGAGAAATCAAGATAGATTTACCGAGAGAGCCCGCATGGCTCTTTCCAAAGCACAGGAAGCAGCGCATAATATGGGCCACAGCTATGTTGGGACGGAGCACATCCTCCTTGGGATTTCGAGCGAGGGTGAGGGCTTGGGTGCCAAGGTTCTGCGCGACAACGGTCTTGACGAGCATCTTCTGACGGAGCTGCTTGAGAAGTTCGTGGGACGCGGTGTGCCCGGTATGCCTGCCCAGGGCCTGACGCCCGACGCTAAGAGAATTATAGAGATTGCTATTGTGGAGGCGGGCAACCTCGGACATGGCTATATCGGTACGGAGCATTTGCTGATGGGTATCCTGCGTGAACCTGAGTGCGCCGGTTCAAGGCTCATCACATCCACGGGGATAGATCTCAACAAGCTCTACACAGACATTATGAACATATTTTCAAACGCCGACTACCGTCAGCCGTCCCCGCAGAGCGCGAACACAGGTATGGGTAAGGGAGTGTTCTCGTCCCGCAAGAGCGATACCAAGACTCTCGACCAGTACAGCCGCGACCTGACGGCGCTCGCAGAGAAAGGTCAGCTTGACCCTGTGATAGGCCGGGAAAACGAAACGCACCGTGTCATCCAGATACTCTCAAGGCGTACCAAGAACAACCCTGTTCTTATCGGCGAACCCGGTGTCGGCAAGACCGCCATCGCAGAAGGACTGGCACAGATGGTCGTTGCCGGAGATGTACCCGAAGATCTGCGCGGCAAGAGGGTAGTCTCCCTTGACCTGACCGGGATGCTGGCCGGTACAAAGTACCGCGGCGATTTTGAGGAACGCATCAAGGCTGTTCTAAAGGAGGTCCAGAAGTCCGGCGACGTTATATTGTTCATCGACGAGCTGCATACAATCATAGGCGCCGGTGCGGCAGAGGGCGCCATCGACGCGGCAAACATAATAAAGCCGGCACTGGGCAGGGGCGAAATCCAGGTAATAGGAGCCACCACGCTCAACGAGTACCGCAAGTACATTGAAAAGGACGCCGCCCTTGAGCGCCGCTTCCAGCCCATCACCGTCAATGAGCCATCGGAGGAAGAGAGCAAGTCTATAATCCGCGGACTTCGCGACAAATACGAAGCCCACCACAATCTCAAGATAAGTGACGAGGCGATTGACGCAGCCGTAACGATGTCCGGCCGCTACATCAATGACCGATATCTGCCCGACAAGGCGATAGACCTGATGGACGAGGCCGCGTCACGGGTACGTATGAAGTCGCTGACTCCTCCCGATGACCTCAAGGCCATTGAGAAGCGCATTGAGGCCATTATAAGCGAGAAGGACGCCGCAATAAAGGCGCAGGAGTTTGAAAAGGCGGCAGAGCTTCGCGACAGGGAGCGCGAGCAGCGCGAACAGCTTGAGAACGCCCGCAAAAAGTGGGATGAAAAGCGTGTAGGAAACAAGAGGTGCGTGACCGCCGAGGACATCGCGGAGGTCGTCTCCGGCTGGACGGGCATACCCGTGACCAGCCTGACCGAGAGCGAGAGCGAGAGGCTCCTGAAAATGGAGGACATACTTCACAAGCGTGTCATCGGGCAGGATGAGGCTGTCAGCGCTGTATCCCGTGCGATCAGACGCGGCAGGGTGGGTCTCAAGGATCCGAAGCGCCCCGTCGGAAGCTTCCTGTTTCTAGGCCCCACCGGCGTAGGCAAGACAGAGCTGTGCAAGGCGCTGGCCGAGGCCGTGTTCGGAGACGAGAGCGCCATGATAAGAATCGACATGTCAGAGTTTATGGAAAAGCACACCGTCTCAAAGCTCATCGGTTCTCCACCGGGATATGTGGGCTATGACGAGGGCGGACAGCTCACCGAAAAGGTGCGGCGCAAGCCTTACTCCGTCATACTGTTCGACGAGATTGAGAAGGCCCATGAGGATGTCTTCAACATCATGCTTCAGATCATGGACGACGGAATACTGACTGATTCCCAGGGCAGACGCGTAGACTTCAAGAACACCATTATAGTAATGACAAGTAACGTGGGCGCGAGGAATATCACCGACAGGCGCAGCGGCCTTGGTTTTGACAGCAGCGACAGCAAGAAGGGCGGGGAAAAGGATGTTGAGGAGATCCGCTCTCTCGTGATGAAGGATCTGCGCAGCACCTTCCGCCCCGAATTCCTGAACCGAGTCGACAGCGTAATCGTATTCCACCAGCTCTCCCGAGAGGACATCAAAAAAATAGCCTCCAACATGATAGCTACCGTAGCCGCCCGCCTTGAAGGTCTGGGCATAGGACTTGACGTCACAGAGGAAGCTCTCGATAAGCTGGCTGAGCAGGGCTTTGACCCGGTATACGGAGCGCGTCCGCTGCGCCGAACTATCCAGTCTGTCATTGAGGACACCGTGGCCGAGAAGATGCTGGAGGGCGTTCTGAAGACCGGAGACACAGCCGCCGCAGTGCTGGAAAACGACAAAATAGTTGTCAATAAAGCAGATTAAACCTTTAATTTCATAATAGCTCATGGTAGAATACTCCTGTCCGCTTGTTCGGACGGGAGTATTTTTCAATTTGATAGGAGCACCATAAAAATGAGCAACCAGTACCAAAGTTTGATTGACTATGCCAACAATCTTACAGATTACAACCAATGCAACGGAATAAAAATAGTTGAGATACGCAAGGACTACGCGGAGTGCCGGGTCGATCTCACCGACGACAGTTTCAATCCTCAGGGTCTCGTCCATGGGGGACTTCTTTTCGCTATCTGCGATGTGGCGACCGGCTATGCCGTCTCGGGCGATGAGCGCCGCTGCGTAACCTCCGGCGCAAGCTTCAACTTTTTGAGCAAGGTCTCGGCGACACAAAAATACATCCGCGCCGTGGGAATCCCAATAAAGGTGGGTAAGCGCACCGCTGTTGTCGAAGGCAGTGTTTATGACGACAGGGACAGACTTGTTGCAAAGGGCACCTTCAACTACTTTTTTATCGACAATTGAAAAACAGAGGTTTACGGGCGCTAGCTATCCGAAACGCGCAGACATAGAAACACCCCCTGACGCAGTTCCGATCCTGCGAAAGGGGGCGTTTCTGCTGTTGTCTATCATACTGTTACACGAACCGCGCATAGACGGCGCTTTTACGTTATCTCTCGTCTCTGGGTGTATATTGATGCTGCTCAAAGGCGGCACGGTAGGCCGGGCGAATGATCTTCCTGCAGGTGAGCACTTCCTCTACGCGGTGGGCGCACCAGCCCGATATGCGCGCGACCGCAAAGAGGGGGGTGTAGAGCTCTTCGGGAATACCCAGCATTTTGTAGACAAGGCCGGAGTACATATCGACATTTGCACAGATCGGCACCGGCAGCTTTTTTCGCTCCACTATCATGGGTTTGCCTATGCGCTCAATGCTCATCATAAGGCGGAACAGCTCGCCATAGCCCTTTTTCTCCGCAAGACTCTCGGACGCTTTTTTCAAAAGCTCCGCGCGTGGATCCGAGAGGGTATATACCGCGTGGCCCAGCCCGTATATCTTACCGGAGCGGTCGCCCTCCTCCCTGTCGAGGAGCTTTGTAAGATAGGCTTTTATCTCGTCGTCATCTTTGTAGTCGTATACATTTTCGCAGACGCCGCGGAACATATCCATAACCTTGGCATTGGCGCCGCCGTGGAGAGGACCTTTCAGAGAATTGACCGCCGCTGAGATGGCACTGTACGTGTCGGTTCCCGTTGAGGATAAAACACGGCATGCGAAAGATGAGTTGTTGCCGCCGCCGTGCTCAGCGTGAAGAATGAGCATCAGGTCGAGGAGATGGGCCTCTTCTTCGGTGTAGTTCTGATCGGGGCGCACCATACGCAGAAAGTTCTGCGATACGGACAGATCCTCTCTCGGAACGTGTATGTACAGCGACTGGCCGTCGAACGCATGGCGCTTGACAGCATATGCGTTTGCAACTATTACGGGGAACCGGCCTATCAGCTCTATGGACTGGCGCACAATGTTCTCTATTGACGTGTCGTCAGGGTTGGAGTCGTAGGAATACAGGGCCAGCACGCTCCGGGACAGCTTGTTCATTACGTTGCGGCTGGGCGCCTTAAGTATCATGTCCTCGGTAAAGCCCGAGGGCAGCAGCCTCGCGCCGGAAAGAATGGTGTCAAACTGATCGAACTGATGCCTGTTTGGCAGCCTGCCCATGAGCAGCAGATAAGCCACTTCCTCATAGCCGAAGGTTCCCGCCCTTATGTTTGCGGCTATTATCTCCTCGACATCTATCCCCCGGTAATATAGCTTGCCGGGCGTCGGTATCCTTTCATTGTCCTGTATATAGTAGCCCTGAACGCTCCCGATGCCTGTTACGCCGGCCATAACGCCGGTACCGTCCTCGTTTCTGAGTCCGCGCTTTATGGCGTGGTTTTTGTACTGCTCGGGGTCGATTGTGTAGGCCTCGCGGATATCACCGCAGAGATCTTTTACATATCCTTTTACGAGATCAGAGATAATTTCTTCCATGATATATCGCTCACTTTTTGAAGTAATTGCGGTCCACCGATTTCCGGCTGCTTGGCCGATACATTGTTATTAGAAAATTATATACGTGCCGGAGCAAAAGTGCAAGTTAATATTAATAATTATTCAATTTGACCTTTTACGCACGGGGCTTCTGACAACTTTTTATACAAGTTCTGCAATTAAACATTTTGTGCTTGCAAATACCTTGCCATTTCACTGTATTATGATATACTTTTAATATTATTGAACTAAAATTGACTTATAGGGTGTATATTCATGATAAAACTAACCGAAAGCGGCGTCATACTTAGAGACGGCATTCCCTGCAAAAATTTTGAAACCTGCGCAGACCTTGACGCAGGCAGACTCAAGACCATGGCCTACGGCATCATGAAAAGCCACAGCAAGTCCGCGTGTGAGGACAGCTTCGGCATAAGCTTTGACAGCCTCATATCGCACGATATCACCTATGTTGGCATCGTACAGACCGCAAGAGCCAGCGGACTTGAGCGCTTTCCAGTACCCTATGTTCTCACCAACTGCCACAACAGCCTTTGCGCGGTCGGCGGCACAATAAACGAGGACGACCATATTTTCGGACTTTCCGCCGCACACAAATACGGCGGGATATATGTCCCTGCAAATGTGGCGGTCATCCACCAGTATGCCCGCGAGATGATGACCGGCTGCGGGCGCATGATACTCGGTAGCGACAGCCACACGCGCTACGGCGCTCTCGGGACCATGGGCATAGGCGAGGGAGGCCCCGAGCTTGTCAAACAGCTTCTGTCGAACACATACGACATAAAGCGCCCCGAGGTGGTACTTGTCTACCTGACCGGCGAGCCGCAAAAGGGGGTCGGACCGCACGATGTGGCAATAGCGCTCTGCGGAGCAGTTTACGATAACGGATACGTCAAGAATAAAGTGCTGGAATTTGTCGGACCTGGTATAAAAAATCTGGGCATGGACTACCGTATAGGCATCGACGTCATGACGACCGAGACCGCCTGCCTGAGCTCAATATGGCAGACGGACGAACTGGTAGAACAGTATTACACCGCCCACGGCAGGACGCAGGACTACAGAACGCTTGCCCCGCAGGACGGCGCATACTACGACGGCATGGTGGAGATAGACCTTTCGACAATTGAGCCGATGGCGGCTCTCCCCTTCCACCCCTCAAAGGCGTTTACCATACACGAGCTGCAGAAGAACGCGGGCGACATCCTCCGCCAGATCGAGCTGGACGCGGAGAAGTCCCTGTCAGGCTCGGCGCAGCTCCACCTTACGGACAAGATACAGGACGGACGGATCACCGTGGATCAGGGCGTAATCGCCGGCTGTGCGGGCGGTATGTATGACAACATCGCCGAGGCGGCCGCTATCTTAGGCGGACACTCCGTGGGCGACGGCTACTTCTCCCTGTCCATATACCCCCCCAGCATACCGGTAAACCTTGAGCTCATTAAAAGCGGAGTTCAGCGGCAGCTCATGGAGAGCGGCGCTCTGTTCAAGTCCTGCTTCTGCGGCCCCTGCTTCGGAGCGGGGGACGTGCCCGGCAATGACACGCTGTCCGTCCGCCACACAACCCGCAACTTCGCCAACCGCGAGGGGTCAAAGCCCACAGACGGACAGATCTCAGGCGTCATGCTGATGGACGCCCGCTCTATCGCGGCTACCGCACGGAACGGAGGCGTACTGACCGCCGCCACGGATGTGGACTACAACGCGCCGAAAACCCGCTCCTGTGAATTTGATAGGGGCGTATACGATAAGCGCGTTTATAAAGGCTTCGGCAGAGCGGAGCCGGAGACCGAGTTGAGGATGGGACCCAACATCACCGAGTGGCCGAAGATCCCCGCCCTGGCTGATAATATGCTTCTTCGTCTTGCCTCTGTAATCCACGACCCCGTGACCACCACGGACGAGCTGATACCCTCCGGCGAGACCTCGTCATACCGCTCAAACCCCGTCAAGCTCTCACAGTTCACGCTCTCCCGCCGCGACCCCGGATATGTCGGCAGGGCAAAAGAGACAGCCGCGCTTGAGTCGGGGCGCACGAGCGGAAACTACCCTCCCGAGCTGAAATCCGTTATGAAGAAGCTGGGTCTTGCAGAGGATACTCTAAAAAACACATCGGTTTCCAGCGCCATCTTCGCCGAAAAGCCCGGCGACGGCAGCGCACGCGAACAGGCGGCGAGCTGTCAGCGCGTACTCGGCGGAGGCGCGAACATCTGCTTTGAGTTTGCCACAAAACGCTACCGCTCCAACTGCATAAACTGGGGTATGCTGCCCTTCACCATAGATAGGTCCGTGCCGTTCGACTACTCCGTCGGCGACTGGGTGTTTGTTCCCGGCGTGAGGAAGGCCGTCGAGAGCGGTGTGGAGGACATACCCGCAAAGGTGGTCACAGCCTACGGTACCGCGGACATCACCCTGCATCTTAAAGGTCTCACCGCCGACGAAAAACAGATAATCCTCGACGGCTGCCTGATGAACTACTATGCAAACAATGTAAAAGAATAGTATTTAGAATAGTATTTGGAGAACTGATATGAACAAAATTCCAATGAACAAGATCGTCGAAATGGACGGCGACGAAATGACCCGCATTCTCTGGAAAATGATTAAGGACGAGCTTCTCGCCCCATTTGTAGAGCTGAATACCGAGTATTACGACTTAGGGCTGCCCGAGCGCGACAGAACGGACGACCGTATAACGGTTGAAGCGGCAAATGCCATCAAAAAGTACCGTGTCGGTGTCAAGTGCGCCACTATAACCCCCAACGCCCAGCGAGTTGAGGAGTACAAGCTCAAGGAGATGTGGAAAAGTCCCAACGGCACCATCCGCGCCATTCTCGACGGCACCGTTTTTCGTACCCCTATCATAACCGAGAGCATAAAGCCCTATGTGAAGACCTGGAAAAAGCCGATAACCATCGCCCGACATGCCTACGGCGACATCTATAAGTGTACGGAATTCCGCGTACCCGGCCCGGGCAAGGCCGAGCTGGTATTCACAGGCGAAAACGGTGAGAGCTTCCGCGAGACCGTTTATGATTTCGAGTGCGCGGGTGTTCTGCAGGGTCAGTACAACAAGGACAGCTCCATCGAGAGCTTTGCCCGCTCCTGCTTCAACTACGCCATTGACGCGAGGGAGGATCTGTGGTTTTCGACCAAAGATACCATCTCCAAGCAGTACGACCAGACCTTTAAGCTCATCTTTGCGGATATTTATGAAAAAGAGTACAGGCAGAAGTTTGAAGAGCTGGGCATAGAGTATTTCTACACCCTGATCGACGACGCGGTGGCCAGGGTTATCCGCTCCGAGGGCGGCTTTATATGGGCCTGCAAGAACTACGACGGCGACGTTATGAGCGACATGGTCTCCACCGCCTTCGGCTCTTTGGCCATGATGACCAGCGTCCTCGTATCTCCGGACGGCAACTATGAATACGAGGCGGCCCACGGCACCATCACCCGCCACTACTACAAGCACCTCAAGGGCGAGCAGACAAGCTCCAACCCGATCGCCACGATCTTTGCGTGGACGGGCGCTCTGCGCAAGCGCGGAGAGCTGGACGGCAACGCTCCGCTCATGGAGTTTGCGGACAAGCTGGAAAAGGCCTGCCTCGACGTTATTGAGGACGGCGTAATGACAGGCGACCTTGCTCTTCTGTGCGAGCGCGGCGATATCAGAAAGGTAAACAGCAACGATTTTCTCGCAGCTATCCGCGCAAAGCTGGAGCAGTCTATGTGAGACGCAGACATACAAAAAATCCCCGCTCATAATTGAGCGGGGATTTTTTTCCGCGCGATAGGCCGAATAG
>Ga0123328_1004272_pt1 | contig 11738 bp, 5 predicted proteins | sample BioC12SIPDNA_2_FD_89702 | JGI IMG/M metagenome (GOLD analysis project Ga0123328, IMG submission 89702) | Anaerobic biogas reactor microbial communites from Washington, USA - Biogas_R1_A C12 SIP DNA | ecosystem: Engineered > Bioreactor > Anaerobic > Unclassified | place: Washington, USA...
TCCAGCGCGAACAGCACGAACGGTGTACCGAGGAATCCGGTGGCCAGATGCCAGTCCTGCTTCTCGATTTCCTGGACGAAATGTCTTGCCACCGACTCGCGTTGGGCCTCGGGGACCAGATCCAGACCGAAGGCCAGGGCATAGAACGTCTGGCCGGTTTCGCCCTGGGCGTCCACGATGCGGCCATCCTGCTTCACAAACTCCTTGACAAACGTCGCTTTGATCCGCTCGGCCAACTGATTGTACTTCCGCGCGTCGTCGGTCTGGCCCACGATTTCCGCCAGTTTGGCCATGAGCGTGGCGGAGTAGTAGTAATATGCCGTGCCGATGGCTTCGGAGTGCTGGGGGCCAGCCAGACGCAGCCAGTCTCCGTACGCGCCGGTGCCACGCGTGTAGTCCTTGCTGGTATTGGCCAGGTAGTCCATATAGCGCACCAGCGCCGGATAGTGCTGAGCGACAACCCGCGTATCACCGTACATCTCGAACATGCGCCAGTTGCAGACCGGACCTGCGTCTGCCCAGCCGGTGTTGCCGAAGCTGACTGCATTCACGTGCGGCGCGACGTCGCCCAGAGCGCCGTCGTCGCGCTGCGAGTCCTGGCACAGGTCGATCAGCCACTTGGTGAAGAATGCCGGCGCGTCGAGATTCAGGCAGGCGGTCTTCATGAACACCTGGGCGTCGCCGGTCCAGCCGGCCCGTTCATCCCGCTGCGGGCAATCGGTCGGGACATCCAGGAAGTTGCCCTTCTGTCCCCAGACCGTGTTCTCGACCAGCTTGTTGACCAGCGGTTCGGAACATTGGAAGGTGCCGGTGCGCGCGAGGTCCGACGACACGACGATCCCCGTGACATCGGACGGCTCGAGCGGGTAGTCCAATCCAGTGACTTCCACGTACCGGAACCCGTGGAATGTAAACACTGGCTCGTACGTGCGCGGCGTCTCACCGGCCAGGTAGTACGTGTCCGTAGCCTTGGCCGCGCGCAGATTAGTGGTGTACAGGGTGCCGTCCGGATTGAGCATCTCGGCATGCCGTACCACCACTTTCTGGCCGGGCTTGCCGTGCGCCTTCAAGCGGGCCCACCCTACCATGTTCTGGCCCAGATCGACCACGTATACGCCCGGCTGCGGCTGAGTGACCGCGAGCCCCGGCAGCTCCTCCAGACGCCGGATCGGCGTGCCGGGGTGCGCCTCGAGCTGAGCATCCACATCGGAGTCCACGAGGGCGGCATGCCAGCCGCTCTCGTCGGCGCCCACCTGACTCCAGCCAGTCAGTTCACGCCGGGCGTCGTAGACGCATCCCATCATCAAGTCGGACTGGCGGATCGGACCGTCGGTGGCCTTCCACGTGCCATCGGTGCCGATCACCGTGTGCGTGCCATCCTGGAAATCCAATCGCAGGTGGGCAATGAAACGGGTCTGTTCGCCGTAATAGTGGCGGCGCCCCGTAAACGCGAGGTACCCGGCGTACCAGCCATCACCCAACATGGCGCCCAACGCGTTCTTGCCCGGCACCAGCTGCCGCGTCACGTCGTACCCGAAATAGTGCACACGCTTGTGATAGTCGGACCAGCCTGGCGACAGCACATCGGTGTCAATCGGCTGGCCGTTGAGCTGCAGTTCGTAGACGCCGAGGGCGGACGCGAAGAGCGTCGCACGCTCGAGCGGCTTGTCGATGGTAAACTCCTTCCGCAGAAACGGCGCCGGCAGTATCTGCACGATCTGCACTTGCAGCTCGCCCCACGGCCCATCGCCGTGTCGCGCCACAACGCTCGACGCGGTCCACTGCGCGGTATCGTAGTCTGCCATCGCCCACTGCTCCCCCGCCTCGCGCGTGCTGAGCCAGCTGGTGTCGATCGGAATGATCAGCGGTTCGCCGGAATCAAACAGCACGATCACCTTGCCCAGCACACCGGCAGGGTTCGGCGCCTCGCCGCCATTGGTCACCTGGATGCCGATGACGTTGGTGCCGGCGGTGAGCTGGTCGGTGATGTCGTGTCCGCCCGGCGTCTTCCAGTTGCTGCCAGCGCCCGCTGCGTGCCCGTTGACAAACAGCGCAAATGAGTCATCCCCCGCAATGATCGCAGTCGCCTGTGACACTGTGCGGTCCGCTGGCAACTGGATCACCTTGCGGAAGTAAGCGGGACCCGTCGGCTGATTGCCACTCTGGGAGCCGCCGACCCAGATCCACGAGTGCCCGGCGAGTGATGCCTGCTGCTGCAGGACGCTGGTCTGAGCATCATCGGACGCCGCGTTGTCCTGGCCGATCCACTCGGCCTGCCAATCTCCCCGCTGCAGCAGTCCCATGGTCCAGCGCGCCGGAGCGCTCCAGGCGGAGGGCTGGTGGTCCTGGTCCCACACACGCACCTTCCAGAAACAATGCTGTGCGGAAGTCAGGTTCTGCCCACCGTATTCGATGTGCGTGGACTGGTCCGACTTCGTCCGGCCGCTGTCCCACAGATCGCCGTCGTCCGCCTGCAACTTCTCCAGCGAACTGGCCACCACGACCTGCCAGGCCGTCTGCTTGAGACCGCGCAGCGCCGGGTCGACTGCCGCCAGCTGCCAGCTCAGCCGCGGTTGCATCACGTCGATGCCGACCGGGTCTGTCTTATACTCGCACCGCAAGCGTTCGACCTTGACAGTGGCAGCCGCTGCGAGCGGCGCGCACAGGGGCAGAACCAACAGGAATGCCGTGGCGGTGCGGAGCGTCAATGTGAGCATGGCAATGTCTCGCGTCAAGTGTCGATGGAAAGCAGTCTGCGCCGGCCTGCCGTCACCCCCGTCGCAGGATCATGGCAGGCGCGCACCGAACCTCCATATCGTAGCGGAATCCGAGCCATGTCACCACTCGCCACTCGCCTCCCGGCGCACCCGGCGACCGAAGTCCGCACCCATACGATCGAGACGCCCGGCTGGCGAGCCCAGCAGCGCGGCGGCGGCGAGGTGGTGTCGATAAGTTCTGAACCGTTCCCGACTACGGCGTTACCTGGTATCCGTCACGTTCGCTGTGCCATCGTCGTAGACTTTTTCCCCTTGGCGGATCGCATCGCGATTGCGCAGCTCGATGTCGCGGCGCTGCGCATACTTGATCTCTCGGCGCTGGTCGGGCTCGGAGGGGACGAAGCCCGGCATGTCAGCGCGTGGGCGGCGGCGCAGCTGTTCCTGCCCCGCCTGGATGATGGCCAGCGCTTCGCGGTAACGCGGATCGCTTGTATCGGAGAATTGAGCCAGCAGCGGGCTGAGCTCCGGCCGGTCGAAACTCACTTCCGGACCCTGGTTGGAGTAGTAGTTGCGCTGCGCGCCGAAGTCCAGTCCTGTCAGCTCTGCCAGTCGGGTCAGCTGTGCCGCGTCGAGCGGGCAGCGGCCGGTCAAGCTGTCGGGATAGGCGCAGGCGTAGGTCGAGTAGTAGACGCCGTTCAGGTCCACCCAGGTCACGATTCGATCGAGCTCCTCGGCCGTCAGCTGCAGGTGTTCATGCCCGGGCGTTCCCGGCGAGCGCAGGACCTGGACCAGCTTGCTGGCATGCGCACCCCAGGAGTATGCAGGCTGGATTTCGGCCGGTCCGCCCCCCACGCACCGCAGGTACCCTTTGCGCCACAGTTCGGTATAGGCGGTGTTAAATGTCAGCGTGCGATCGGGTGCCAGGTTCAGCTTCCGGCCGGCCTCCTGGCCGTAGTCATGGCAGCCGACGCAGCGCCGCGTGAATACGCTCTGCACTTCCGCCATAAAACCGAACTCGCGCGGCGGCCCATACCAGGGGCTCAGGCGGCTGGGCGGCCGCTGCCAGGCGCGCGGCAGTTGGGCGGACGGGGAGAGATCGGACAGGGCAGGGGGGGCGGTGCGGCGGTCTTCGTGGCAACCCACGCACGTCATCCGCTCACCCGATTGCACATGCGCACCGCTCCGCATCGACTGGATCATCATGCCGTCGGCGTCGAGCAACTGGAAGTAGACGAACCGGTCGGAGGGTACGTAGAACGCTGCCGAGCCATCCTCTTCCACCGGTACGGTGCCGAGGATGCGTTTGTTTTCCAGGCTGTGCCAGTTCATCGCGGGTGCCGTGTAACCCTGGCCGTTCCAGGAGCCGGGGGACCAGTGCCGCTTCTCCGGCGATTCGATGACCCGCAGGCTCTTGACCGCGCCGCGCTGGACGCCTGCCATGTGCGTGCCGCGATAGACGTCCGCCACGTAGAACAGCCCTTCGCCGCTGTTGAAGTCGCGCCGCGGCGGAATCACAGGCGGGCGCGGCTGCCGGCGCACCGGCTGCGGGTCGTAACAACCGGGCTCCTCCACGTGCAGCAGCAGTTCGTTGCCGAACACGTCGACCAGATAGATGCCCATCTCTTCACCGAACTGCGCATCGCCCGGGCCCGGCGGCTGGCCGGCCCGCATCGTCATGCGTGCGCAGAGGAAATACTTGTCGCTCAGCGGCCACGGGCACTCGTACTTGGGATAGATCGACACGAAACCGTCGCAGTCGAAATCGCCGCCGGTCCGCACCCGCTCCACCGCGTCTGCCGGCCAGGTGCGGATGACCGGGTCGCGCCCGTCCAGTCCGCGCTGGCGGTCGACGATGGCCAGGGCACCCCACAGGCGGAAATGATGCATGCCGAACACGCACAGCATCTGCTGCGTCCCGGGGATCGGCCGCGGATAGTAGACCGCGCCGGGAGAGGCCGTGTTGTTGCCCCAGTAGATGGCCTGATTCGTCCCGTCCGGATTCACGGTCCAGATGCCGTGCGCATCGCCGAAGTTGCGGTCCACGTATTCCCAGCGGGCGTACAGGATGCGGCCATCCGCCATCACGACCCCCTGGTTGTCGAACAGGTTGTTCTTGCTGATCTGGTGGATGTTCGCGCCGTCCGGGTCCATGCAGAACAGATTCGCCCCATGGTCGCGGCTGCACTGGTTGTACTTCGGTTCACGCGTGGACGAGAACACGATCCGCTCGTCGGGCAGATAGAACGGATCGAAGTCCGACACCCCCGCGGCCGAGGTCAGCTGGCGCAGCCCGGTGCCGTCCGTGTGGATCTCCCAGATGTTATAGTCCTCATCCCGGTGGCGGCGCACCGCACAGAGAAGTCGCTGGCCGTCAAAGTGCACGCGCGGGTCGCGCACCACGCCGTCAGGGAGATCCATCAATGTCTGCACGTGGCCGGTACCCAGGTCGATGAGCTTGAGTGCCGCGCCACCCTGGAACAGATCGGCGTGCGGGGTCATGCCGCGTTCCGCGTTGAGCTCGAGCGTATGGAACAGCGTGTCGATGGCATGATAGTGGCTGCGGTACTGGTGCCGGACCACGAACACGATAGGCTGGCCGCTGACCAGCGGGTTGGCGATCAGCGCCTCGCGCTGCACGGCAGCCAAGTCGGCAAGCACCGCGGGGGCCTGGTCGGGCGGCGCGTCTGCCAGGCGCGCCTCCAGGGAATCGAGCTGGTGGAGGAACTCCGCACCGCGCGGGTAGCGCTCCGGATAGGTGTGCATGAGATCGGCGATCGCTTGCCGCAGCGCCGGCAGATTGATCGCGCGGATCGCCGCCTCCCGCTGCTGCTCGGCTCGCTGGGCGGCCAGCGCTGCCCAGCGCTGCTGAGTCTGGTCCACGTCGATCCGGCCGCAGGCGTGGAAGTCGTCGAATGTGACGTGCCCCCAGTCCCTGATCTCGCGGTCCACGATTCGCAAAAACAGCGGCTGCCCTATCCACGCCGATGCGTCCCAATCGACGCGCTGCATCACCTCCGTCTGGGCATGACCTCGCGCGACGAGCACCTCCTGGCCATCGAGCGTGCACAGGGCAACGTAGGTGCCGGGCTGGGTGCCCGAGCCCACCAGCATCGAGACATCTGGCGCGCTCAATATGAAGACGGGTGACTCGAGTACTCCAGTCAGGCGATCGTTCGACGGCTGCCCCGGCTGCTGCTCGACCGTCGACACGTAATACTGCCCCTGTTTGTTGTACTGGTTGCCAGGCTGATCCGGGTAGTGATTGTGGTACACCGCCCGGTCCGACACGATGTAGTCGAACTGGCCGTCCACCACCTGCCAGCCCTGCAGATCGCCGGTTTCGAAGTCGAATCTGATCTCCGCCTCCTCCGCCACAGCGGCCCCCGCGGCGCAGGCCATCAGCAACAGCGGAACCAGTCCAGTACGCAACAACGTGGTGAAGAAGCTCCGGTCAGTCATCAATACTCCTCGTGCGTTCGCTTGGAACCCTCTCCTCGGCAGTCACGATTCCGAGTGCCGCCGCAGAATGAATCCGTATTGTAGTAAACCCATATTGTAGTCAAAAAACAGGTCGCCGTTTCAACCTCCCTCAGTCGGGCGCAGAGTCCGGCCAGTGACGTGGAGTGTGAGGACGTCAGCTGAACGGCATGACGGCCCTCAATACATACTCCATCACCGCGCTCAGCGCAGGATGGGACAGGTATCGAACCACTGCCGTTCCTGCGCGGTCATCCAATCGGTCGACGCTGTCGGCCCCCATTCCCCCGGTTCGTAGACGAGCAGCGGTGGCGGAGCACCGGCGTCCCAGGCTGTCTGGATCGGATCGACGATGCGCCAGGGGGCTTCCACTTCGTCCGCCCGCGCAAAGAGGCTGGGATCGCCCTGTATCGCATCCAGCAGCAGCCGCTGGTATGCCTCGGGCAGCGGGCCGGCAAACGTGTCGCGGAACCGGAAGCTCAAATCGGTCAGGCGCAGCTGCATGCCGGCGTCTGGCACTTTAGTGTAGAAATGGAGCTGGACCCCTTCCGCCGGCTGAATCTGAATGACCAGGCGGTTCGAGTCGCGCGGGACGCGCGGGCCGCTCTCAAAGAGCATGTGCGGTGGCTGCCGAAACTGAATGACCAGCTGCGTGGTGCCGCACGACATGGCCTTGCCGCTGCGCAGGTAGAACGGCACTCCCTGCCAGCGCCAGTTGTCGATGTGCAGCTTGACGGCGGCGAACGTGGCGGTCTGGCTGTCCGGTCGCACCCCCGGCTCATCGCGGTATCCGCGGTACTGGCCTCGCAGCGTGTCCGACGCGACATGCTCGGGCTGCAACTTCCGGACGGCGCGCAGGACCTTAACCTTCTCGTCTCGCACCGCCTCTGCTTCGAAACGCACAGGGGTCTCCATGGCGGTCAAGGTCAACAGCTGCAACAGGTGCCCCTGAAACATGTCGCGCAGCACGCCGGCCGTGTCGTAAAAGCCGGCGCGGTGGCCGACCGTCAGCGCCTCGGCAGCGGTGATCTCCACATGGTCGATGTAATTCCGGTTCCAGACCGGCTCGAAGATCGTATTGGCGAACCGCAGCACCAACACGTTCTGTACCGTCTCTTTGCCCAGGTAGTGGTCGATACGATAGATCTGGTTCTCGGCGAACACCGCGCGCAGCTGGCGATTGAGCTGCTGGGCGCTGGCCAGGTCGGTGCCGAACGGTTTCTCGACCACCACGCGCCGGTGCCCGCGGGTCTCATCGGCCAGTCCGGTGGCGCCCAGGTTCACCACGGCCGGTTCATAGAACTGCGGTCCGATGGCGAAGTAGTACAGACGCGCCGCGGTGCTGCTGTCTTCGATCTCCTCCAGGAAGCGGTCGAGCGCCCGGAAGTTGTCCGGCTGGTCCACGCTTCCCGGGAAGTAGAAGATGCGTGCCGCCAGCTCGTTCCAGGTGGCGATATTGAACTGAGCCCCCGCGAACTGCGCCGTGGATTCCGCCAGTTGCTCGCGCCACGCCTCATGCGAAAATGGTGTCCGCGCGAAGCCCACGATCCGTGTCGCTGGAGGCAGACGCTTCTTCTGGTGCAGAGCGTAGAGCGCGGGGATCAGTTTGCGGCTCGTCAGATCTCCCGAAGCCCCGAAGATCACGATGGTCTGGGCCATGAGAACTCCTTTCACACGATCGGTACTGCCGGCGCCCGACATCTATATCTCTATCCCTGAAACTCGAACGCGGCCACCCCTCGAACTCCCGGCCGCACACGGAACAACCCGCCTGCCTGCGGCTGGCTGGCCAGGTCCGACTCGGTCAGCCCGGTACGGGCCGTCGTGATGTACAGTTCGTCCAGCTGCGCTCCGCCAAAGGCGCACGAAGTCACACGGCGGACGGGCAGGGAAATCGACAGCAATTGTGTGCCGCTGTGCGGATCCCATCGCCCGACACAGCTGCCTTCCCACAATGCGATCCAGAGCATGCCTGCCTCGTCGATGGTCATTCCGTCCGGCTTGCCGGCCGCGGCCGGGATCGAGATCACGACGCGCGGATTGGTGATCTGGCCACTGGCCAGTTCGTAGTCGAACGCGGTCACCTGCTGGGTCGGCGTGTCGATGTAGTACATCGTCCGCCGGTCAAGGCTCCAGGCGATGCCATTGGAGTTCGTGACGCCCGGCCACATGGTCCGTACCCGCCCGTCGGGCTCCAGACAGTAAAGACTCGCCGCACCCTGCTGCCGATCCAGGCTGATCGTCCCCGCCCAGAATCGCCCCGCTGGATCGCACTTGCCGTCGTTGAACCGATTGCGTGGCAAGTGCTGCTCCGGATCACCCCAGAACGCGAGCTCACCGGACTCCGGGTCGAAGGCGGCGAAGCCGTGCTGCAGCGCGACCATCAGGCCTCCTCCCGCGCGCGGCACGACGGTGCCGATCATCTGGCCCAGTTCGAAAACCTGGTCGGTTTCCGACACCGGGTCGTAGCGGTGCAGTCGGCCCAGGTCGATATCCACCCAGTAGAGCCGCTGTTCGCGGGCATGCCAGATCGCACCTTCGCCAAGTGTCGCCTGCGCGTCGAGAACCAGCTCCGGATTCATGAGCGTTTCCTGTCCTGCAGTGGTGGGTTCTATCGCGGGTCATTACCCTGAGCATCCTGTCCTCATCGAACAGGGTATCTGCCGCACCATGGCGCACCTATCAGGGATTGCCGGCGAACACGTCCCGCACGTACCGGCAACTTGCGCGGTGTGCCGCAGCGATCTCCATGGTCGCAGGCGATCCCTGCTCCGGACCCTGCTCGAGCACCAGCAGCGGCGCGGCGCTGTACGGAGCAATCGCCTGCCACAAGGCGCGATAGTCGATGTCCCCGTCCCCGAACGCTTCGCTCCAGACATTGCCCTGTGACTGGCGCAGATGCAGCGTGGCGACCCGTGAGCCGTAGAGTTTGACGATGTCGAACAGCGCGACCTGCGAATGGCCGGCACCACGGTATACCCAGTGCGCGTCCAGGCACAGCGACAGGCACTCGGGTTCGGTGGCCAGCATCATGTGGTGGAATTCCCGCGCCGCGTGCTCCAGCTCCACATCGTGCGTATGGTACGCCAAGGTCATCCCCAGCGCGGCGAGTTGCTCCCCCAGCTGATTCAGGTTCGCAGCCTGTGCCGTCAGCTGCGCGTCGTTCTTGCCTTGCCGGTTCGGCAACGGGTTGGGATTGGTGACGATGATCTTCGTCCCGAACTCCCGGGCCCGCGTGGCAAGCGCCACGATTCGCTCGATCTCCCGCTGGGCGGCGGCGGGCTCGAGCAACTCGCTGCCCGTGTACACGGAACGCATTTCCAGGCCGTGCTTGGCCAGCTGTGTCGCCATCGCGCTGGCCTGCTCCGGCGTCTGCAGCCCGGGCTCCAGACCATTGATTCCGCAGGCCGCCAGCCCAGCCAGTTCCTCGTCCAGGGGCAGGTTCTTGCGCTGCGTGTCGCGGGCGCGCATGGCCCCGACCGACCACTGGTTGATCGCCACGTGGAGTGTCTCGGCCTCCCGCGCGTTCGCCGCCGGCAGTGAGCCGCTCCAGTACAACGCTGCTGCCCCCAACCCCGCGCCGGCCAGGAATTCCCGGCGATCACAACGAAGTGTCCGCATCTGCAGTTCTCCCCCCCCGCCGGTTTCCAGCCGGACAACGTGGCCTGGTCGGCCAGTCAATCGCGAACGATCCCCGGTCCGGAAACCCAACTCACATGTTCTGGTGACCGAGTGTCAGTATCGGCGCGGTGGTCACCTGATGCAAGAGACACCGCCCCGCCGGCAACTTTCCGCGTCTACTGGAGACAGGAGGTTTGCGGCTGGAGATTGACTGCTGGATGCGGCAGGTGTTCAAGCGGTGACATTGCCTCAGGGTACGGCCAGTGCCCGCGTCACGCGCAGTGCGCTATGGTGTGCGGGGAGCGAACCGCCCACTGGTTTTCGCGGGATCGTAGTCTGCGTTGGGTGTGGGGAACTTTGCGCCGACCTGGTGCTGCCAGGCGTGCAACTCGTCGCGGAGCGTCTCCACCCGCGCCGGCTCGGAGTCGGCAAGATTGATCTGCTCCCCCGGGTCGCTGGCCAGCTGGTAGAGCTCGACGCGACGGTCCTCATACCACTCGATCAGCTTCCAGTCACCGCGGCGGATCGCGGCGCCCGGCGCACCCCCTTGGTTGCCGTAGTGCGGATAGTGCCAGAACAGGGCGCGGTCCGGCAGCGTCCCGCCCTGCAGCAGCGGGACAAGGCTCACGCCATCGGGCGCCTGACCGGGCTGTGCCAGCAGGCCGGCGAGTTGTTGCAGCGTTGGCCAGAAGTCCGGGCTACTCACCGGCGTGTCCACAACGCTGCCCGCTGCCACTTTGCCGGGCCACCGCACCAGCAGCGGTTCCCGGATGCCGCCTTCGTAGAGCCATCCTTTGCCGGCCCGCCAGGGCAAGTTCGACGTAGGCCAGCCTTCGCTGGTGGCCAGCCCTCCGTTGTCGCTGGTGAAGATCACCAGCGTCTGCTCGCGCAGGCCCAGGTCGTCCAGCTTGGCGAGTACCGTGCCCACAGCCAGGTCCAGCGCCTCGACCATGCCCGCATACACGGCGTGCTCCTGGACGAGCCGCACATCGCGCGTGTCCTCCCGCCCCCACTGCGCTGTCAGACCGAGTCGCGTGCGTTTCTCTTCGTACTTCTGCCGCAGGTCCTCCCGCGCCATCAACGGCGTGTGGACGGAGTAGAACGCGAGATAGGCGAAGAAGGGCCGGTCCCGGTGGGATTCGATGAACGCCGCCGTTTCACGCGCCAGGCGGTCCGGCAGGTGCTCACCAACCGGGCCGTCGCTGAGCCGCGGATTGCCGTACGGCGAGAAGTACCGATTACCGCCGTACGGTCCGCCGCGGTCAATGCCGCCCCGATTCAGATCGAACCCCTGGTCCTCCGGCCACCAGCCTTCCGGCCCCAGATGCCACTTGCCGGCAAAGAACGTCGCGTACCCCGCATCCTTCAACAGCTCGGCCAACGTCAGCGTGTCCAGCGCGAGTCGGTCCATGTAAGGGGCCGGGAGCAGCAGCGTGTTGCGCGCCCACGCTTCCGGTGCCGGCGCGCCGATATAATCGGTAATCCCCGTCCGCTGCGGCCACAGCCCTGTCATGATGCTGGCCCGCGTCGGGGAGCATACCGGACACGCCGCATACGCAGCGGTGAACCGCGCTCCCTCCTGAGCCAGCTGATCCAGCGCTGGCGTTTCGTAGAACGTGCTCCCGTAACAACCAAGGTCACGCTGACCGAGATCGTCGGCCAGAATGAACACGATGTTCGGCAGCCGCTCCCCCAGGGCGGATTCGGCAACAGACCCGATCAGCCAGCAGCTGACTGCCAGCAGTAAACACGTGCGCATCGCACGCTCCTCTCACAAACGCAATGAGTTGCCGAATCGCGAGGCCAAGGAATGGGGAAGGACGGATGACCAGATACCCAAGCACGAAGGAATGACGGATGACGAGATACCCAAGGACGAAGGGATGACGAATGACGAGATACCCAAGCACGAAGGAATGAAAA
>Ga0123328_1004274_pt1 | contig 11733 bp, 7 predicted proteins | sample BioC12SIPDNA_2_FD_89702 | JGI IMG/M metagenome (GOLD analysis project Ga0123328, IMG submission 89702) | Anaerobic biogas reactor microbial communites from Washington, USA - Biogas_R1_A C12 SIP DNA | ecosystem: Engineered > Bioreactor > Anaerobic > Unclassified | place: Washington, USA...
CAAGAACATCGAGCATGCGATCATTGCCGTGGGTTTCGACGCCAACGAGCTGAAGGCCACGGACGAGGCACGGCGCGCCCTGCCCCCCGAGTGCCGCGGCCCGGTGGCGGCGCCCAACGCCCCGCCGGCTGACGGGCCATGAACACCGAGGTTGACCAGTTTCTGGATCATCTGGCCTATGCGCGGGGCCTCTCCGCCAACACCCGCGCCGCCTACGGTACCGATCTGGCGGCCTTCTTCCGGTTTGCGGGCAAAAAGGGCGTGACCTCGGCCCGCGACGTGGAACGGCATCATATTGTCGATTTCCTGGCCGCCGAGCATGAGCGGGGGCTCGCACCGGCCACGCTGGCGCGGCGGCTGGTAACGCTGAAGGTCTTCTTCGGCTGGCTGCTGGCCGAAGGGGTGCTGGCGCAGAATGTCACCGAGGCCCTATCGGCACCGAAGACGTGGCAGAAGCTGCCGACCACGCTGACGCCGGCCGCCGTGGAGCAGTTCATTGCCGCCGCGGATGGCGAAGACCGTTTCGCACGCCGTGACCGGGCGCTGCTGGAGCTGCTCTACGCCTGCGGACTGCGCGTATCGGAAGCCGCTGATCTGCGGCTCGAGGATCTGCATCTGGACGAGGGCTTCATCCGCTGCACGGGCAAGGGCGGCAAGCAGCGTGTGGTGCCGCTGGGCAGCGCGGCGGAGGCGGCGCTCCGCCTCTATCTGGCGGAGGCGCGTCCGGCACTGGCCGGGGAGGGGAACGACGAGCACCTCTTCCTGTCGCGGTTCGGGAAGCGGCTGTCGCGCCAGATGATCTGGCGGCTGGTGGGACGCTACGGACGGGCGGCGATGGTGAGCGGCCCGGTCCATCCGCACGTGATGCGCCACTGCTTCGCCAGCCACCTGCTGGCCAACGGGGCGCAGTTGCGCGCCATCCAGGAGATGCTGGGCCACTCCGACATCGGCACCACGCAGATCTACACGCATGTTGATGCCGGGCGCCTGCTGGGCGTACACCGGCGGTATCATCCGCGGGCGTAGCTCTGCGGGCGCTTGAAGCTGCCGGTTTTCTCTCACGGAGGCACGGGAAAACGGAACCGCGAATGGACGCGAATCCACGCGAATATGAAGTAAGCGGGTGGATGAAGTGTGCCGATTAAGAGTGAGATTAAGAGTGGGTTTAAGTGGGGGTTTGGAGCGGGTGCGACGCGCTTGCGCTTTCCGCGCGTCCAGTCACAAGCCGGTCACGCGGCGCTCAATCGCCGTCGTCAATGACGTCGTCGATGACATCGTCGTCGGCCCGCATGCGGTCGGGGCCGCCGGCCATGGCAACGATCTGGTCGCCGTCGGGCTGGCTCTGGGCCAGATAGGCCTCGCTGCGGTAGGTGCGCAGGTCGTTGAGCTCGCGCAGCAGCCGGCTCATGGATTCCGCCGCCGAGAGCGAGAGATCCAGCAGTTCCTTGCGCTGCTCCTTCTCGCCATCGTCCATGCGCTGCAGCAGCTCCATGCAGTTTAGCAGCACGGTGGAGGGCTGTCCCAGATGGTGGCAGATGCTGCCCAGGCTGGCCATCATGACGCGGTTGCGCTCGATGGTCTGCTCGGCCTTGGCCACGCGCAGGCGGTCGGTCATGTCGGTGAAGGAGAGCACGGCGCCGATCAGGTCGCCATCGCTGTTGGAGTTGCCGGCGGCATCGCATTCGGCCACCACGCGGCTGCCATCATCGCGGAGGCACTCCACGCGTCCGTTCCAGTCCTTGCCCTCGGAGATCGCCGCCAGCAGGCTCTGGGTGATTTCCGGATCGGAGAACAACCCGGCCAGATTGCTGCCGGCGAGCGACTCGCCGTCATGACCGAAGAGCCGGCAAAGAGCCGGATTGTTGTATACCAGCATGCCATCGAGGTCTATCACGGCGATGCCGGAGGGCGAGGTGCGTATGGCGACATCGGCCATCTGCAACCGGTCCTCGGTCTCCTTGCGCCACGTGATGTCGTGCATGAAGAAGCAGAGGTGCCTGGTCGCCCCGAGGGAGGCGAGGTGTACGGCGATCTCGGCCGGGAAGTACTCGCCCGTGCTACGGCGGCACCAGGCGTGGATGCGCACGAAGCGCTCCGTGACCAGGGTTTTGCGGAGGTGCTCCAGTATCCCTTCGTCGGCCCCCGAGATGATGTCGATCATGTTCAGCCCGACCACCGTCTCGCCCTCGCTGACCAGGTATTCGGCTGCGCGCAGGTTTCCCGAGAGTATATCGCCCTGCAGGTTGGTGATCACGGTGGCGTCGTAGGCATGCTCGTAGAGGTGGCGGAGCATGTCGGGGGGCAGTTCGATGCCGTCCTGGTCGGCCAGTCTGGCCGGGAAGGCGGCAGGTGCCGGGTCGAAGGCCTCGCCACCGGGCAGAATATCGAGCCGCATGGTCTTGGAGGCCACCCGGCGCTGGGGTGGAGAGACCGGCATCGGGGCGGCGGGGGTGGCGCGCGGATCCGCAAACGGTGTGCTGTCTGACATCATGGCTTTCATGCTTCAGAGCCCGGAGCGGGGCTTTTGCCGCCCTGCCAACATGTTCCGCGGCGGCCCATCCGCCGTATCATCCGGGATGAAGTATATTCGTATTATGGTAGTATTGTGATCTCCGGCGCAAAAAGCAACCAGTTTGTTCCGAGCTCCAGCGCTACAGTGCGGGTGCGATCCGCAAAAGGGATGCGCGCCCGGAGTTCAGAAGCCGGAATTCTGCGGTTCAACCAAGTTGAATCGCACCCCTACAGCGCCGGACTGGCGAGGTTGAAGAGGTTCTCGACCAGTTTCTGCGGGGCAGGGCGGCGCTTCCAGGCGGCGAGATCCAATTCGTCGGACTGGGCGAAGTCGCCGCTCACGCGGTGCTTCAGGGAGTCGCCGAAGGCGGCATCGAAGACGACCAGGTTGGTCTCGTAGTTGAGCTTCAGGCTGCGGTTGTCGAAGTTGGCGGTGCCGACCATGGCGTTGCGTCCGTCGACCAGCAGGAACTTGCTGTGCATGAAGGGCGGACGGCGCAGGAAGATGCGCACGCCGGCGGTGAGTAGCTGCTCGTAGTAGGCGCGCGCGGCGTATGTGGTGTAGATGTGGTTGGTTCTGGCGGGCAGCAGCAGGCGCACGTCGATCCCGCGCAGGGCGGCGACGCGCAGGGCGCGGCACATGTCCTCGGGGGGGACGAAGTAGGGCGTGCCGAGAAGGATCTGGGAGCGCGCCGAGCCGATCATGGCGAAGTTGACATCGCAGAGCGCCTCGCGCTCGTCGGTGGGGCCGGCGTTGACCACACGCATGGTGGTCGTGCCCTGCGCATCGATCTCGGGAAAATGGAACGGCGAGAGGAGCGTCTCGGCATTCTCGTCGGTCATGTAGTACCAGTCGCGCAGGAAGGTGTACTGGAGCTCGAGGACGATGGGTCCCTCGACGGCGAAGTGGTAGTCGCGGATGCCGGGCACATCCCTGTCTTCCGGATAGTGCACATTGTAGAGGTTCATGCCGCCCGTGAAGCCGTGTTTGCCGTCCACAATCAGCAGCTTGCGGTGGTTGCGCAGGTTGAGCTGGAACTGGCGCTTGATGGGGTTGACCTGCGAGAAACCGACGAGCTGGAGGTTGGGAATGTTGCGGTAGCGGCGGAAGAGGCCGGTCAGGCGCGCCTGGGCCGAGCCGAACTCGTCGTAGAGCACCCGCACCCGCAGACCCTCGCGGGCGCGTTCGGCCAGGGTATCAAGGAACGTACGCCCCACCCCGTCGTTGCCGATGATGTAGCTCTGGAGGTGGATGTGGCGCTCGGCCTTGCGGATGGCCTCCAGCATGGCGGGGTAGGCCTCCTCGCCATCGGTGTAGGTGGTGATGGTGTTGCCGCCGAGGAGCGGGTTGGCCGGGTGGAGACGGTTGAGCACCCCGTTGAGCTCCACATCGGCGGGGTCATCCGGATGGGCCAGCATGGCGTTCTGGAGACCGCGCCAGTAGGCCAGCGGCTGCGACTGCGACTCGCGGCTGCGCCGCGCCGCCAGGAAGGTCTGGTCGGAGCGCTGCTTCTGCCACCCCTTGGCGGGGAGGCGGTTGATGCCGAAGGCGAGGTAGATCAGGGCGCCGAGGAGGGGCACCGCCCAGGCCAGATAGATCCACAGCAGGGTCGAGCGCGGCTCGCGCGGCTCGCGCAGACTGTGCAAGGTGACGCCCAGGGCGATGACCACATGCGCCAGCGTGCCGATTCCGACCGACGACCAGCCAAAGGGCAGAGTCAGGGCCACCGTGGTTAGCACGTGATCCATTGCCTATCCGTCAGGAATTGACACGCCCATCCCTCATGGCATCCTCATCCGTATCCATGCACGCAGGCGCCCGCGCCGGCGCGTCCGGCTCATCCGCAGCGCTTCTCGAAGTCCTTCATGAAGCTCACCAGCGCCTCGACGCCGGCGACGGGGAAGGCGTTGTAGATCGAGGCGCGGATACCGCCGACCGAGCGGTGTCCCTTGAGACCCTTGAGACCGGCCTTGGCGGCCTCCTCGCAGAAGCGCGCCTCGAGCTCCTCGGTGGGCAGGCGGAAGGTGACGTTCATGTCGGAGCGGTAGGCCTTGGCCGCCGTGCCGCGGTAGAAGGTGCCGCTGTCGATCACGGCATAGATCAGCGCGGCCTTCTCGACGTTCTGGCGGTATATCGCCTCGAGCCCGAAGTTCTTCAGCCAGCGGGTGGTGAGCGACAACATGTAGATGCTGAAGCAGGGCGGTGTGTTGTACATCGAGCCGTTCTCGATGTAGGTGGTGTAGCGCAGCATGTTCGGCAGGGCCTTGTTGCCCTTCTCGGCGAAATCCTTGCGGATCACGACCAGCGCCACACCGGCCGGCCCGAGGTTCTTCTGGGCACCGGCGTAGATCATGGAGAACGCATTGACGTCGATAGGACGCGAGAGGATGTCCGACGACATGTCCGCGATCAGCGGCGCCCCGGTCACCGGCATCTGCTTCCACTGCGCGCCGGAGATGGTCTCGTTGGAGGTGATGTGGGCATAGGCGGCGCCGGGGGTCCAGGCGAGCTCATCCGGCTCTGGCATGCGGGTGGGTATCTCCTTGTCGCAACTGGCCGCGAGGTTGACCTGCCCGAAGAGGCGCGCTTCCTTGGCGGCCTTGGCACCCCAGTTGCCGGCGCAGACGTAGTCGGCGAACGTATCCTTGCCGAGGAAGTTCATGGGCACCATCGCGAACTGGAGGCTCGCCCCGCCCTGGATGAAGAGCACCTCGAAATCGGACGAGAGACCCAGCAGCTCGCGGATATTGGCCTGGGCCTCATCCTGGATCGCCATGTAGTCCTTGCCGCGGTGCGACATCTCCATGACGGACATGCCCTTACCCTGGTAGTTGACGAGATCGGCCTGGGCCTCCTGCAGCACCTCAAGGGGCAGGACGGCGGGACCGGCACTGAAATTGTAGACGCGGGACATAGTTGTTATGGACTCCTGGGTTGGATCAACCTCAAGGCGAACCGCAAGGTGCGCCAAATGGGGGTATGATACTGGTACCGTGCCGCCGCGTCAACGATTAGCTGCTTGCCACCGGCAACCGGCTGGTGAAAGGGGAGCGCATGGAGAGCGGGCGGTATGCTGATGGAACGTCCTCGTCCTCGTCCTCGCAGGAGATTGAACCGCCAAGACGCCAAGAGCGCCAAGGTGTGGGGACAAGGTTTGGAGACAAGGTGTGGAGACAAGGTGTGGAGACAAGGTGCAAGTGCGAAGCACCCACTGTAAACTCCGCGCCTCTGTGCCTCCGTGCCTCTGTGAGGAAAAAACCGGCAGCAGGCGACGAAGGCGACAAAGCAACCGACAAAGCTCGCGACAAAGTGGTGGAGCCGCCCCCGCCCGCCTTCCATGCGCCCTCCGCGCCCCCCCTGTCGCTAGCCGGCTACTTGCTGCCGGCCTGCCAGCGTTCGCGGGCGACGGGTGCCTGGCGGAGACCCAGCAGCTTGCGCAGCGTCGCGGTACCGTAGGTCCAGAGCGTGATCCAGCAGACGGGCACGTGGTAGAGCCAGGCGACATCGGGCCGCCGCAGGCAGCCGATGACCGCCTGCCCGATGATGGGCAGCAGCAGCAGCGTCGAGAGCACGAAGGTCGCAATACCCATGCGCCGCTGCCGCGCCCAGGGGTAGGTGCGCTGGCGCTCCCCGGCAAAGTAGAGGTAGTCGCGGATGCGCCGGCGCTGCTTGGCGGCAAAGGCCCCCAGTTGGGCGCAGTAGAGATGCACAATCCCAGTCTTGACCTTGGCCACGTGCCGGAAACCGGCGCGCACGGCCTGATGCACCACATCAATGTCGAAGAAGTAGGGCTCCCACTCCACGTGCTCCAGCAGCGACCGCCGGAAGATGAAGCCGTTGGCGCCGATCGTCGGCAGCGTCTCCTCGGTCAGGGCCACCTCGAGGTAGTCGCCCTTGTCGGTCTGCGCCACGGGCAGGCCCGTCCAGCGTCCGGTGATGGCCGAGTAGCGGTCGTAGTTGCGGGTGAAGAGGCAGAGCGGATCGTTCATGCCCAGCAGGGCGAAGTAGCGCGTCAGGGCCGGATCCCCGCGCCGCACGGTGTAGGCGAGCGGCTCGCTGGCGACGATCCGCGGATCGGCGAAGGGGGCGGTCATGCGGGCCAGCCACTCCGCGTCGGGCAGGATGTTGTCGCTATCCACCAGCGCGATCAGGTCGCCCCGCGCGGCGCGGATGCCGGCGGTCTTGCCGGCCTCGCCGGTCTTCAGGGGGTTCTCGACAATCCGTTCAACCCCGTGTGTCCGTGCTATCTCCAGGGTACCGTCCGTCGAGCCGGCGTCCGCGATGACGATCTCGTAGTTGCCGCGCGGCAGGTTCTGGGCGCGGATCGCCCGCAGACACTCGTCGAGCGTACGTTCCGAGTTCAGGGTGGGGATGACGATGCTGACCATTTTTTCTACTGGGGCTTTTGCAAAACCTCTGGCTTGCAGCCGCGTGGCACGGGCATCCTGCCCGTGATCCGTCCATGGGCGGGACGCCCATGCCACGATAGGCTTTGCAAGATCCTCTATTTAAAGAAGCGCGCCTCCAGATAGTCGGCACGCAGCGCGTCCAGCCTAAGCCGGAAGTCGGCCCACTGCGGCACCATCTCCTTGAAGAACTGGTCAACCTGCGCTTGCGTAAGCGGCTTCGAGGTATCCTCGACTACCGCGGCAGCCTCGTCCAGCGTCTTCAGGAAGGGCTTGACCACCGCCTCGGCAAAGGGCTCGTCGCCCATGTGGGGATCGGACCAGAAGCCGGCATTCTCCCACTGCCGCCGTATGCGGCGGTATTCGCCGACGGCGGACCTGACGACGCTGGCACGGATCCTGGCGGCAATGGCCGGGGGCATGTCGAAGGTGACCTCGAGACCACGGCCCAGCTCGTGGACGGCTCCGCCGCCCAGCGAGCGGAACTGCCCGGCCCAGCCGGCGGCCAGCACCACACGCCACTTGCTGCCATGCCCGGGCAGCTTGTCGTGGAACATGAGCCACGGCATGAAGGTGTAGCCGGCCGTCGCCGTGTCCGTCTGGCAGCAGTCGTTGCGCACGTAGTCGGCGGTCAGCTTGTAGCCGACGTGGGCCGTATCCCATTCGTAGGCGAAGTGGTCGGTGGCGTCGGTGGTGTTGTAGAAGGTCTGGTGGTAGCTGTAGGCGTCGCCCGGCGAGACGGTCAGCTCGAGGGAAGCGCCACCACGAAGCCCGTCGCGGATCTCCCGTGCGGCGGGGTCGTTGAACTGGATATAGATATGGATACCGCGCTCGTCGTAGGCGAAGATGATGCCGCCCTCCTTCCCCTTCTCGCAGTCGTCCAGCACCGGTGCGGGCCGGCTCTTGAGCATGGCCAGCTCGGAGGCCTTGTTGTTGCTGGCGAACATGGCGTAGCGTCCGAAGCGCCGCTCGGCGCGCGTGTCGTCCGCCAGGATGCCGGAGCGCATCCAGCTCTCGGCGCTGGAGGGGGCGTTCTCGAGGTAGCGCGCGGTGTAGGCCAGGCGGATCTCGGGATGCTTGAGCGATTCGGAACACGCCTGCATGGCGAGGACGTAGTCGACCTTCTCGGTGGCGAAGACCTGGCGCGAGGCGGAGCGCAGCCAGTTGAAGAAGCGCGCCTCGGCGGCCTCCGGCTTCTCGCCCTCCCCGCCCTCGGCATCGCAGAGCGGGCGCAGGGCCATGACGCGCCGCCTGAAGTCGTCCGGATCCCTGGCCGCCACGACCTCCTGCAGCACGCGCCCGGCGAAGCGCGACTCGGCGCGCAGGGCGGTGTTGGTGACGAAGACATCCAGCCCTTCGCGGGCCTCCTGATCCTTGCCGTCCAGCAGGCGCGCGACAGCCAGCCCAAGGTACGCATCCGGGTTGCGGGAGTCGTAGACGACGCGCTCCTCGTAGGCCTTGATGGCCTCGGGCAGAGCGCGTTCCTCGAGCAGCAGGGTGCCGTAGCGGTTGCGCTGGTGGTTGTTCAGCACCGTGCGCGGCGGATTCCGGCGCGTGTAGGGCTCATTGCGCTCGCGGGCCTCGGCGCTCTTGCGGTCCTCTTCCGCCATGCCGGCGTGGTAGGCGGCATCAAGCGCCACGAGCTCGGCCATGTTCTCGCGGGCAGCCTTGACATCGCGCCCGCGCAGCGCCGCATCCAGCAGCCAGCCGGCCAGGGCGTGGCGCTGCTCCGGCGTCAGGCTGGCGCGGCGGTCGCTCAGCGGCTTGAGCAGGCGGGGGATATTATGAATGGCATTATGCTGGCGGTTGATAATGCCCGCCATCTCCATATAGCCCTTGAAGACCTCATCGGAGAAGGGCAGCGCCGCAAGCCGGGCCAGCTCGGCCTCGTGGAGGGTATCGGCTCCGGCGCGGAAATAGTAGCCTGCCGCCCGGCCGATCATTGTCGGCAGACGGGTGCCGACGGTATCGGGCCGTCTGGCCGCGCGGGTCTTGACGGCGTTGGCCGCCTCGATCCAGTTCAGGCGGTTCTCGTGGTAGGCTACCAGCGCATCAAAGGCCTGCTCGAGCACGTTGGTGCCCTCCTGATCGGCGGGCTTGAAGCCGAAGGCCTGCTTTTCGAGCGCCGCATAGGCCTTGGCGCGCCCTTCCTCGTTGCCGGCCAGCATCTGGATGTCGAGCAGGGCACGGTCGCGGAGGAACTGGAATTTCGGCGACAGACCGGCCTGGGGCATCTGGCGGGTGAGCAGTTGTCCGGCCTCGGCCAGGCGCGTAGCATCGAGGAGGATCTGGCCGTCCACCTCCAGCGGCTGCTGCCAGAGACCGAAGGTGGAACTGCCCTCGCGGAAGCCCGCGATGCCGTGCTCAGCCGCCTTGCCAACGGTGGTCTTGCGCAGATCGAGGGCTTCCTGGGCCAGGATCATGGCCACATCGCGCCAGAGGGCGAAGGTCTGGTCGGTGACCGCCTCGCGTGCCAGCGCGCCGTCCAGTCCCTTGAAGGTCTCCGGGTCGCCGGCCTTGATCGCCGCGCGGGCAAGGGAAGCGAAGCCCTTGCGCAGCGAGGGGTGCGCCAGCGAGAAGTTGGTGCAGGCCATGACCTCCGGCTTCAGTGCCGCAATGAGATCGGTCCACTGGCCAAGGTCGGTATGCGCCCGCGCGATGCGCTCAAGCGCCTGGGCACGGTCGCCTGAATGCTCGCCCGCGAGCGTCAGCGCGGCCCTGGCATGCTGCAAGGCGGTCTCCGGCTGCTTGCCGCGGAACGCCTGGTCGGCGGCATTGAGGGCTTCGCGGAAATTCTTGAAGGCGGGCTGCTGGGCCACCGCCAGCATGGGTAGCGCGGCGGCCAGCACGAGGGCGAGGGTGCGTGTGCGGTTCATCTTACTTCTCCTCCTGCGCGAGGCGGGTCTGGATGTCAAGACAGCGGCGGATCATCTCGTAGCGCAGGGTGTCCATGTCCGAGCGCATGTAGTCCACCTGTGCCAGCCACGTGGTCGCGGCACGGCCGAGATAGACGGTGTCCATGGATTCCGAGGCCATGGCCTTTGCGGAAAGCTGGCGCAGCAGCGTGGCGTAGCGGATATCGTCGAGCGCCTCGCGCACCCCCTCCCAGGCCAGCGTATCGATCACGTCGTCGTCCTGTGGGTAGCAGAGCATCAGGCCGCGGAGGTTGGATTCCTTGGCGATCCAGAACTCGGTCCAGTCGTCGCGGAAGAGGATGTACTGGCAGAAGAGGTCGTAGTTGTTGCGCCATGTGTTCCAGCCGTAGATGCGCCGCGCGTAGGCGGGGTTCTCGGGGCCGCTGTGGGGGTCGGCGTACCAGCCGACGAGGATGTCGGGGTTGGCGTCGTGCAGGGCGTCGACCTGCAGCTTGCGGCCGGCCGAGGGCTGGACGGGCAGCAGCGCGAAGTCGAGGTTGAAGAGCAGATAGGGATGCATGCGGGTGGTGGTCATGACCTTGCCGCCGAGCTGCTGGAACATCTGCCAGGTGGCGCGCTCGGCGCGCACGGTGTCGGGTCCGGCCTCGTCGATGCCGTAGCCGTAGGCCTGCACATCCCCGGCGAAGGTGCGGATACGTGAAAGCGTGTTGGAGACGCGGAGCTGCAGCTCCAGATACTTGTCGTAATTCCTGTCGGTCTCCTTCAGGGGGAAGGAGGTCGTCAGCCTGGCGCCGGGCAGGATGGCCAGCAGGGGGTTGGTGGAGATGCCGGTGGCCTGGGCCATCTCGAAAAACTCGCGGGCGGCGAGATCCGTGGGGATCTGCGGCAGGAGGGGGTTGAGCACGTTGTGGGCCACGAGGTTGCGTGCCAGCTTGTGGGCCCTGGAGATGTTCAGCCCGCCGATGAAGGCCGAGCCGTAGAACTCGCGGTTGAGATCGCGGAAGGTGGCGGGACGCGGCAGGCGGAAGGGGAGCACGCGCACCTCAAGCGGGATTCCAAGCACGCGGCTTCCGCCGACCGAGGCGCTGATCTCGCCGCGGTAGACCCCGGGACTGGCCGTCTCGGGCACATGCACCGTCACCATGAACTGCTTGAAGGCGTTCTTCTGCAGCGCGACGGGCTGGAGCACATCGGCATCGTGGATCCATTCGTTGCGGATCCAGCCGTCATAGGTGTGGTCAACCGCCGCGCCGGTGAAGCTGATCCAGCGGTAACGGCTGACACCGCCGCCGTAGTCGCAGAGGAGGTAGTTCTCCTGCTTTTCATGGTCAACCCGGATCAGCTTCTCGTTGCGCAGAAGCAGCTCGGGGGTCGGCAGGCGCCGCAGGTGGTCGGCATGGAACCCGTTCCAGGCGGTTCCCATCTGGTACCAGATCTTGACGACCTTCAGGTCGATGGCCGAGGCCGGCAGGCGTGCCCTGCCCTCGCCCGCCAGGTCACCGGCCTTCAGTTCGACGGATGGCAGATCCTCGAAGGCGAAGAGCTGGAAACTGCCCGGCTCGTACTCGCCCTGTGCCGCCACGATCCGCACCGGCGCGGTGAACTTGCCATCGTGCGGGAAGCGGTCGGGTGTCCGGCGCACGCCGGCGAGGGGCGTTACCGCGCAGCAGGCGAAGGGAGCCTTGCTCCAGTAGGCCCCGGCACGGCACGCCTCGACCTCGCCGCGGTTATCGTTCTGCACGGCAGCCGGAATCGGATAGTCCGTACCCGCGTGCGCCAGAAGGGCGGCACCGAGCAGCGCCACGCCCATCCCTGCCCATCTCTCGAATCTCATCATTGCAGTTCCTTCATCGTGACCTCGGCGAGCATCACGAGGCTCTTGCAAAACCCCCCGCTCCGCAGCGCCTGCCGGCCTGCGCGCGGGGCCTTTTTGTAAGTG
>Ga0123328_1004276_pt1 | contig 11732 bp, 12 predicted proteins | sample BioC12SIPDNA_2_FD_89702 | JGI IMG/M metagenome (GOLD analysis project Ga0123328, IMG submission 89702) | Anaerobic biogas reactor microbial communites from Washington, USA - Biogas_R1_A C12 SIP DNA | ecosystem: Engineered > Bioreactor > Anaerobic > Unclassified | place: Washington, USA...
ATCTCGGGGACTGCCGTGGGCCAGCACGATGCCGTCGATCAGCGTCTGCATAGGTGGAAGCAACTTGAGGAATTCGGTCGCAGGGGCCCGCATGACCGCCTGCGTCCATAGCAGCGCAAGCCGTGCCTCACGGTTGAAGATCAGGAGATCAGCCTTACCGATGGCGCCCCAGTCGTGGTTTCCTGCCAGACAGGTCATCCGGAAGTCGCTCAGTCGCGACACGCACTCATTGGGATTTGGGCCATAGCCCACGACATCCCCCAGGCAGACCACAGCGTCGAACTCAGGGCTATCGTGGAGGACGGCCTCGAGCGCTGGTGCATTGCTGTGAATGTCGGAGACGACAAGGTAGCGCATGCGCAGTAGCTCCTGAACAGATATGGTGCACGGGCGCGTGAAACCAGCAACACTATAGCCAAGATCACGCCGAGCGCAATGGGCGCTACCGAGCGAGTCTCAGGCTCACATCGCCCGCTGTCATCCGACGCATGTCGCCAGCCGCTGTGCGCACCATGAGAGCGCCATCGTCATCGACGCCCTCCGCGACGCCCGCGAAACAGTCGTCCGGCGCCCTCACTTCGACAGAACGGCCCAGCCACGCCAGCGACTCACGCCACTCAGGAAGCGGATCCACCCCATCGAGCAGTGCCGCATAGCGCCGGTCGATCGCCCCAAGCAGCTTCTCGAGCAATAGCCCGCGGTTCACCTCTCTGCCCCCCAGCGCCAGAAGGCTGGATGCGTTGGGGGCGAGACAGGCCAGATCGGCGACCCCGACGTTTACGTTCAGGCCGATCCCCACGACGATGAGAGCCGGAAGATCATCGTGCGGCAGTTCGATCTCGGTCAGCATCCCGGCAAGCTTCTTCCAGGAGTCGTTGCCAGATGAGGGCTCCACGATCAGATCGTTGGGCCACTTAAGCAACACCGGGATGCCCGTCACGTCTCGAACAGCCTCCACCAGGCCGAGACCGCACACCATCGGCACTCGGGGCGCGGTGCGCACCAACGGTTCAGGAGGATGGAACAACACCGAGAAGAGCAAGGAGGTGCCCGCGGCGGCCTGCCAGTGACGCCCTAACCGCCCACGCCCGGCTGTTTGTACATCTGCGACGACGACAAACCCCTCCTCCTCGCCTCGCCTGCCAGCTGCCATAGCGACATCATTCGTGGATGCCACAACGTCCGCATGGACGATGGTGCGTCCAATACGTCGCCCGGGACAGTGAGAGAGCGACAATGACGTCTCGCTCATAGCGGCCCCGCCCCTACGGGGGCACCGCAGCCGGAGGGGTTCACGGCGTCACGCCCAGAAGTGCGGCTGAACCATCTGGCTGGAGCCACGACAGCACGTTGACTGCCACGCCGTTGATCCAGAGCTCCCAGTGGAGGTGGGCTCCGGTCGACAGTCCGGTGTTTCCGAGCAGCCCGATCTGATCGCCGGCAGCAACCTGCTGCCCGACCTCAACGTCGATCCGCGACAGATGCCAGTAGCCACTCACCACACCCCAACCGTGATCGATCATGACCGCATTCCCGCGCACAACCAGCGTTTCAGCCAGAACCACAATGCCTGGCGTGGGCGCTTGCACGGTCATCCCGATTTCGCCGTCAAAGTCGGTGCCGGCATGGTAGCTCCCAAACCCGTACCCATACGAGCGCCGCGATCCATAATAGGAGGTGACGGCAGACTGCACGGGAAGGCCGAAAGGATAGGTCCAGTAACGAGGGGACGAGCGCAGCGTCCGGAGCCCCGCAATCTTGGCCGTCTCCGACTGGCTGGCCGCCGGATCGAGCAGCGATTGCCGGTCCGCGGGGAGATCGAGGCGCTCATAGTCGTATCGCCCGGCGGTCACAACCAACGGCAGCGTCATCTCGACGCTCTCGCCAGCATCGGTGTGGAGCGCAAGTGTGAGCGGCACCTCGCCAACAGCCAGCAGGGCGGGCAGGCCAGCGAGCCCTACCCACGCTGTTCCCGTTCCATCAACAGCGTGGCAAGGCTCAACCTGGTCGAGAAAGGTCGCCTTGCAGGTCACCGGTTCGGCCGTGACAATGCGGAACGCCACCGTTTCGCCTCGGGCCACAGGTTGCTGAGACACTTCGAGGTGAACAACGGGTGAAGGGAAGGGCCCATGCTGCGCTCCGACGATGACCGTAGTAACCCGACCCGCCGGCACCAACAGGGGCAGCCCCAATGTGCCAGGCACCGGGTTGAGCCGAAGCATCTCCCACCACCCCACGCCGTAGCGCAGCGCGGCAGCCACTCGCGACGCCAGGCTATAGGCTGGATCGTCGGCAACAGCCACCGAATCAGGGCCCGAAGGCGCCACGACCTTCAGGCCAGCAGGAAGCCCTGTGGGGCTAAGCAGTTGGTTGGCCCGCGCCAGAGTTTGCGGGTCGACGCCGGCAGCACGGCTGATCACGAGCAAGCTCGATCCCGGCGCCAACACGCGTTCCACGCCGCGAGCCATAGCGCTGTCGCCCAACAAAAGCGTCTGCCCAGCATAGACCTGACGGGGGTCCTGAATGCCATTGAGGCGCATCAACGCACGGAGCGAGACGCCGTACCGCTCGGCAATGTCCGGGAGCGTGTCACCCGGCTGCACCTCCACCGTCGCTTCAGCGGGAGGCCGCTCCGCGAGGAGGACAGCGGCACTGGCAGGCCGGCCTACGAACAGGGTCCAGCCTGTGATCGCGACAACCGCAAGCAAGAATGCGGGCCTAAGCGCCGCTCGAAGGCCCATCAAGAGGCTCCATCCGAAGGCGCTCGCCTCGCTGTACCCACGTCACGAGCGCCGGCGGCCCCTCGACAAAGTACTTCGCTGCGGCGCGCGGAGCGTAGTACGGGCGGAAGGGACGCGCGATGACACTGTCGACGACGACGCCGTCGGCATCCAACCAGACAACACCAATGGGGAAGAAGACAAAGAACATGTGGATCGCTGTCCCTACCCGGCTCTCGGCGGGTTCCACAAACAGGAGTCCCTCATCATTGCCGAGACGGCGCCGGAAGGTAAGGCCACGCAGACGGCATGCGAACGTGTCGCAACGACGAACCGCCAGGGGCAGCACATGGCCCGCTTCGGTGACCAGCCTAACGGTTATGTCAACCATCCGTCCCTCTGCAGCACCGTGCTCAAGAAAGGCGCCCCCTCACTGCGACACAAGCGAGACTGACCCAATACCGGCAGTCACCTTGATCGACAACGTCAACGGGGCAACGCCATAGGCATCGTTGACGTAGATGTCGTCGCCCTGCTCATCAAACCCCACGACATCGACACCGGTCACCGCCGTGCCCACCAACGTGACGCGCGCCCCGATCGTCCCCGGCACACGCACGATCACCTTTCCAGCGCCAGCCTTGACATCGACAACGCCCGACCGTTGGTAGGCGCCGCTGAAGTCGAGATCAGCCGTCCCCGCGCCGCCGAGGACGGACACGCGGTCGAAGTTCGCGTTTCCCAAGCCCGCTGCCACCAGATGCCCAGCCCCCGACGTCAGCCTGAGTGTCCCCAGTGGCTGAGGGTTCGGGCTCCCAAACGTGAGCGATAGATCGGAATTGCCTGAGGTGACGGTCAGATCTGACAGAGGTAGTCCAGAGAGGTCGAGTTGCGCCTCACCCGTGCCAATGTCAACCGTGAGGTCCAGAGGAAGCCCACGGCCCAGCTCCACGTCCCAGGCATTCTGCAGTTCGGAGTGATCGCCCAGTGGGATCTGTGAGCCGAGGCCCTGGCCCACCGTCACGCGCACGCGCTCATCCTCTGTCTCTTCCTCGACGTTCGGTGCCCACTCGGCGACGTTGTAGCGGAAGCGTCCACGTAAGAGCGAGACCTCATCCGATGCGCGGACCGTAAGGCTGCGTAGCAACAGGCGCAACCGCACTGTTGCACGCGTCGCCCCGCCGCTCTCGACCGTTCGAACTTCGTCCACAGGGTCGATCTCGGTGAGCGGTTCGACGGTAGGAATTGGGATCATGCAACCCGCCAGGATCGCCGACAGCATTGCCATCGCCACCGCCCACCGGGCTGGTCGCAACCGCCCGACAGATCGCCATTTCATGCCGCGCCCTCCTCCCGTTTGAACGGTTCAATCCGCACCTCACCGTTCTCTCCGGCGTTCACCTGCTGAACACGAAGCTCCACCGCATCCAGCAAGCTCTGGCAATGTTGGGCCAGGGCCTTGCCGCGCTCATAGAGCTCGACCGTTTCGTCGAGTTCCAGCCCCTCTCCCTCAAGTCTGGCCACGGTCGCCTCGAGCTCCTGGAGCGCCTGCTCGTAGGTCAGATCGATCTTCTCGCTCATCCGTTACTCCTCTCCCACGCCTTGTACAGCGCGGCGGACCCGTCATCAGCCGATGGCTGTCATTATAGCCTGGACGGAGGGAGAGGCGAAGCCGTCTGCCGCCGCGGGTGGACACACTGATCTCGTCGGCTATAATGAAGCACTGTGAGACACACAAAGCGATCCGGTGCAGGCATCGTCCTTCTACTGATCCTGAGTGTCCTGATTCTCGGGGGCACATGGTTGTACACGACATGGCGCTCCAGCGAAGCCGTCCTTCCGGCGACGCTCACGATCAATGGGCTGTCGGTCGCTGGTATGACGCGCGATCAGGCCCTCGTCGCGATCGAGCAGGCCTATACGATCCCGATCACCGTGACCTACGCGGGCCAGGTCATCGGGCCGCTGCTACCCGAGTCCATCGAGCTGCGGGTGGACATCCAGGCCACAGCCCAGAACCTCGACGAAACGATTGCGTCCGGATCGGGCGGCCTGGCCTTTGCCCAGTATCTGTTCGACACGGTGCGCGGCCGTGAGCCGGCGAAGACAGTGGTCCCTGCAGTCGTCCTCTACTCGCGCGAGCGGGTCGACGCGTTCCTGCAGCGCACAGCCCAGAAGTATGACCACCCGCCGCTCGGCCCAGTAGCCCTGCCCGAGTCGGGTACGTTCAGACCGGCAGCCGAAGGCACTACGCTCAACAGCGAGGCCTCACTCCCGCTCTTGATCTCCGCGATACTCTCCCCGGATCCGGCCAAACGTGAGGTCGCGCTCGTCGTGGCTACGGAGCCAGCGCCGGAAGTCTCCCTCGACATCCTGGAACAGGCTCTCACGGCAGCGCTTGCGGGCTTCCGGGGTGTCTTCAGCATCTACGCCAAGGATCTCGAGAGCGGCAGTGAGCTCTGTCTACAATGTGACGTGGCTCACACGGGCATCAGCACCATCGAGGTCGCCACCGCATTGGAGATCTACCGGATGCGTGAGATTCCCCTGGACAACGAGACCGCAGGAATGATCGACGTGATGCTTGCGACGGGGGATAGCACAGCGGCGGATGGCCTTCTCTCTGCGCTCGGTGGCGGAGATTTCTACAGCGGAGCGCAGCAGGTGACGGATGGCCTCTGGTCGTTGGGCCTGCGCAACACCTTCGTTTCAGCGCCACTCAGCACCGGGGGGGCGGAAACCACAGAAGCCAGCATCACCACGCCAGCCAACACGCGCACCGACCTCGCAACTCAACCAAGTCCGACCGTCCAATCGACGGCGGTAGACATCGGCATTCTCGTCGAGAGCCTCTATCACTGCGCGCAGGGAGGCGGCATGCTCCGGGCTCTCTACCCGCGAGCGATCACGCCGCTGGAATGTGAGGAGCTCCTTGGTCGAATGCACCAGAGCAGCGAGCGCCCGCTGCTGCTTGGGGCGCTCCCAACGGGTATGCGCGTCGCTCACACGCGAAGCATCGACGGAAGCACCTATGCGGAAGCCGCGCTTGTCTACGGTCCGGGAACGCCCTTCGTATTGGCCGTGCTGATGTACCAGCCGGAGTGGTTGCTGGTCGAGGAGAGCGAGCCTACCTTCTCGCAGATCGGGATGCTGACCTATCGCTTCTTCAGTGGAGAGCCCGAGACCCTCATCGGAGGGGCTCAGCCCTAGACGTCAAGGCGTAACGGGGGCGTCCGACGGCGCGCCAATAAGGCCGTGGGCCTCGAGAACCTGCTGCCCCGGCGCCGCGAGAAGCCACTGCACGAACTCACGCGCTGCACCCTCAGGCTCCCCGGGTGTCACTACAAAGTGGGTGCGCGTCAGTGGGTATACCCCAGCCTCGATAGCCTCGTCGACGGGCGGTACGTCATTGACCACCAACGCACGGACTCGGCCATCAAGTTGTGCGGTCGAGACATAACCGACAGCCAGCGCATCTTCCGCCACAAACTGCACCATCGCATCTGAGCTGGGCGCCAAGAGGGCGTTCAGCGAGATGCGCGCGTCGCGCATCACCCATGCCTGGAAGAACGCACTATCTCCCGAGGCCGTCTCGCGACTGACGAGCGTCGGCGGCCCGGGCAGGCCGCCCCACGTGGCCCAGTCTTCCAACCGACCCTGATACAGATCCTGCAGTTGGGTCATGGTCAAGCCCGGAAGACCGTTCTGGGGATGCACGATGATCGCCAGCCCGTCGCGTGACATAGGCTGCACCCACGCACCCTCAGGCGTAGCGTCCGACAGCCACGTGACGATGGCCACATCAGCGTCTCCCTGATGAAGCGCCTGGTGTACCCAGGTGTCAGCACGCGACAGCACGATGATCTCGATCTCCGGATGGACCTGGCGAAACGCAGCCGCCGCGCCTTGCAGCGCCGACGCCAAGCTTTCTGAGCACGCCACGGTGAGCGGTTCTGCCGCAGTCGCGAGAGGCGCCGGACTGGGCGTCGGGATCAGGGCGACAGGTGTGACGCATCCCACCAGCAGCAAAGCGGCAAGCACGGCCAAGGCTGACGCCCTGGCCAACCGTAGTCGCAACTGTCCAATGCAACTGAGCGCGGGTCCGATCGGGACCGGCTTCTCCCGACGCTCGGGATCACATCGATCCATAGGGTCCCCTGCCTTGCCCGGCATCGAGCACCGGGGGCCTAGCGCAGGACGCCGGTCAAGACCAGGCCGCCGAAGAGCGCACAGTACACGGCAAAACCGTACAGGCTGTGCCGCCGGACGAGAGCGAGAAGGCCGGCAATCGCAAGGTAGCCAGAGATGGCAGCTGCCGCCATGCCTGCGACGACAGCGCCAGCAGGCGTGGTGCCTCCGCCGTCCAGAACCAGCTTCGCAATCTGATAGAGCCCAGAGGCAAGCACGATAGGGACGGCGAGCAGGAAGCTGAACCGCGTTGCATCTTCGCGCCGGAACCCGGTCAGTAGACCGGCGGCGATCGTCGAGCCAGAGCGGCTCAACCCGGGTGCAATGGCCAGTGTCTGCGCGAGCCCGATCAGGAGCGCATCAAACCACGAGATGGACGTAATCGGACGTTGGCGCGAGCCCAGCATCTCGGAGACGACCAGCAACAATGCGGTACCCAACAGAAAGGCGGCAGCGGCCATCGGGACACCGAAGAGCTGTTCGATCTTTTCCTCAAACAGGACACCGACGATACCTGCGGGGATCGTGGCAACGACCATGGCCCACGCGACGCGAGCGTCCGGGTCGGCAAGTGAGCGCTGGCGCAGGCTCTGCAGGCCCGCCCGAAACAGGCGCCACAGGTCGCTCCAGAAGTACGCGACGATAGCCAGAAGCGTGCCCAGGTGTAGAAGGGTATCCAGGGTCAGACCTGGATCGGGCCATCCCAGAAGACGTGGAACGATCACGAGATGCCCCGAGCTACTGACGGGAAGGAACTCGGTGAGACCCTGCAAAATCCCCAGAAGAACTGCTTGCCAGACTGACATTGTGGCCTCCGTTGACAGTACAGCACAACGCGGCGCCACGCAGTTCGCCCGCTCCCGCCGCAGGCCGGCGCCCCGTCGCACATGCCACGACCACAGGCCTGCAGCCGTTGGCGGCAGGCTCTGTCCGTGGCCATCTAGATAAGCACGCGGGCCAGTCTACACCATTGTGCCATCCCGACAAGCAAGGCCGGCTTGCAGAAATCGCGATGGTGTGTATAATGACTCTTGTCCGGGGCATAGCGCAGCTTGGTAGCGCGCACGGTTCGGGTCCGTGAGGTCTGCGGTTCAAATCCGCATGCCCCGACTGATGGAAGCGCTGATACAGAGTCCTGTATCAGCGCTTTTGTGTTGCCACCAGGATGATGCTACGCGATCGCGATGCGGCGCCCCGCAACCTGCGCGACAGTCACCGGGACGCCATACGTCTGCGAGAGATTCTGCGACGTGAACACGTCCGCCATCTTGCCGACAGCCAATGTCTGTCCCCCTCGCATCAACACCACGTAGTCAGCGATTGCCGCCACAAGATCCGGCTCGTGGGTCGTGAACACGGCCGTGATCCCATCGGCGACCATCTCCTGGACCAGGCGTAACACCCGTCCCTTGTTACCCAGGTCCAGGTGTGCCGTGGGCTCGTCCAGCAACAGAATGCGCGGCTGTTGAGCCAGAGCACGTGCCAGGACTACCAACTGCTGCTCGCCGCCACTCAGTGTATCGATCGCGCGCCGGGCCATCGCCTCGATGCCCAGCCGCGCTAGCGCCTCCTCGGCGACACGCACATCCTCCAGGCCGGGAACGCCCAATGGGCTCAAATACGGTGCGCGCCCCAGAAGGACATAGTCCGTGACCGTGAAACTGAACGGGATCGACTCGGTCTGTGCTACCATGCCCACGAGCCGCCCCAGGGCGCGCCGCGAGTAGGTATGGCGTGGACGCCCGTCAAGTCGGACTATGCCACTACGGGGCTTCAGCATTCCCAGGATGAGGTGCAGCAGCGTTGACTTCCCCGCCCCGTTCGGGCCCAGGATCGCCGTGATCGAGCCCGCCGGGATCTCGAGCGACAATCCTTCAAAGAGAGTGCGCGCGCGCCCATCATAGGTGAAGCGAATTGCCGAGAGCGCGATCATCGGGGAGCCTTCCGCGATCCGTGTCATCGCTCACCTTGCTTGCGCAGCGAGTCGCGGCTGCGCCATCATGAGCACGCCAAAGGCAAACGCGCCGATTAGTGATGTCAGGATTCCCAGGGGGATCTCGCCGGGGAGTGCCGAACGGGCAATCGTATCGCACACGATAGCAAATGTCCCACCCAGAAGCAACGCCCCCGGCAGGGCGACCTGGGCATCCGCGCCGAGGAGCCGCCGTGCAAGGTGCGGCACGATCAGACCGACCCAGCTCACGACGCCGGCAACGGAAACCACAGCCGCCGTCGCGGCAACTGAGGCCACAAGCAGGGCCAGCCGTTCGCGCGCCGGCGCGCTCCCCAACGAGAGCGCCGTCGCGTCATCGAGGGCCAGGATATTCAGCCGCCAGCGCGCCAGCACCAGCCCCGCCAACGCCAGCAGCGTCACGGGAAGGATCGTCAGGGCCTCTCGCCAGGTCACCCCCCACAGGGCACCCAGCATCCAGAAAACCAGCTCAGGAAGCTGTGTGAGCGGGTCAGCGAAATACTTGAGCATGCCTACCCCTGCAGAGAACAGAGCCGACACCGCGATCCCGGCTAGCACGAGCCGTAGCGTCCATCCCCCATAGCGGATACGGGTCGCCAGCGAGTAGGAGAGGATCAACCCAAGGCAGCCGAAGCAGCCTGCTGCCGCCTGAATGCCCAACCCGGAGGCGTTCAGGGCGACGATGCCCAAGGCCGCCCCAAACGAGGCACCTTGCGAGACGCCAAGAAAGCCTGGCTCGACAAGCGGATTGTGGAAGATCATCTGCATCACGGTCCCCGCCCCGGCAAGTGACATCCCCAGCAGCATGGCGACCAGGATGCGTGGCATCCGCAGGTTCACCACGAGCCGTTGCGCCAGCGTGTCCTCGACCAGCAGTTGCGGTGGCATCCAGTACGGGCTCGGGTAGCGCCCTATGAACAGCGACAGAGCGATGCTCAGGAGCAGCAGGACGCCGAGCCCCCACAGCATCCGTCGTTGTCGGCGGGTGATCAAGACTGCAACTGGGAAGCGTTCAGCAGGGAGACGATCTCGCGATCGATCGTCGCACGATCCAGGCCGTAGAAGTCGCCAAAGAACCTGTAGACTTCATCCAGGACGTCAACGTCAGCAAAGCGTTCTGGCTGGATGTGCTGCGCGAGCCACAGCAGTCCCAGCCCCCAGCGGGTATCGGGTTGGTCCCAACTGTGAAGATCTCCGGCGAAGGGGATCAGTTGCCCTGTGCGAACAGCGGGAAGAGCCGACCACTGAGGGTCAGCCTGTAGTTGCTCCACCACGTCCACCGCGCTGCCGAAGTAGTTGATGATATAGATCTGGTCGGCGTCCCACGCGGCGATCTGTTCGAGATTCACCGTCGCCCAACCGCCGCCTGAGGCGGCCTCCGTCCAGATAGGGATTCCACCTGAGAGCGTGACCATCTGCGTCTGGATCCACCCCGCCGGCGGCACGCCGAACGCTACCTCCCCGCCCTTTTCACTATACTGAAGGAGCAGCACGCGGGGCTTCTGAGCATCGGTGAGGCCCTCCGTCGCATCCGCCACGCGCTCCAAGACGCGATCGTAGTAACCCCAGAGCTTCTCCGCGCGGTCTTCGTCGCCAAATAGTGCCCCCAGCGTTGCCAGGTCCCGCTCATATTGCTCAGGTGTCTCGAAGTCAAGGTATACCACGGGTATCCCAAGCTGCTCCAGTGTGTCGCCCACAGGATCTTGCATATAGCTCTTCAACAGGACCAAATCAGGTTGCGCAGCGGCGATCTCATCCGCTGCCGCATCGGGCATCAGACGGGTCTTTGCTTCGGCCTCGGGATCTACCAGGTTCACGAACGCGCTTGCAGCCTGGTTAGCCTGGGCCAGTGCAAGCACCCGCTCTGGTGCATCGGGGAACAGGTAGACCGCGTCGTTGAGCATGAAGTTCGCGCGCCCCGTGATGATGATCCTCTGCGGTGGCGAAGCAAGAGACACGGTCCGACCCAGCGCATCCTCCACGGATAGGGACCGCATCGGTGTGCCACCTTGGCAGGCCGATAGACCAGTCAGCGCTACGATGGTGATTCCCAGGACCCAGGACCTCAATCGCATTGTACCCCCCTGACATTCGATTAGTCTGTAGACGAATCCGCGGTGGCCACTACGGCTTCAGCGTGGCCTCGCTCTCATCCAGCCACGTTGCCATGGCCTCAACCTGACCAAGCCGGAAACGATAGACAAGCGCCTCATAGTCCCCGGGTGGAGTCCTGTCCACCGCACCGTGAAGCTCGGCGCACCATGCGCGGCACACGGCCCGCTGCTCGGCGAAGAGCGCCTTGAGCGGCTCCACGCCAGCACGCCAGGCAAAGTAGACCTTCGCAAGAAACTCCAGTCTGAAGTCCCGCCCCCGCCTGACCGGCGTCGTGATCCAGGTATGCAGCGCCGCCTGGCCATTGTTTGTCAGCGAATAGACCTTTCGCGGAGGACGCGGGTCTTGGGATTCCACAACATGCGAGATGAGATCTTGATCCTCCAGGCGCGCGAGCAGCGTGTACAGGGCGCCCTGCTTGATGTGCCAAACGATACCCAGACCCGCGGCCTCGGAGAGGCGCTGGTGAATCTCGTAGCCATGCATAGGCCGTTCGGCGAGAAAGCCGAGGAGGCTCCACTCAATCGTCAGGGTCGATTCGGCTATCTGGCTCAATGCTCACTCTCCGAGTACTCATGGTCTGAGTATACGGGACCCACAGGGTCTGTCAAGGGCAAGATGCGTCACCCTGAAAGGTTGGTCCCTGTGCTATACTCGAGGTGCAGGACAGGTAGTGCGAAGCCCCGGGGCATCGTTGAGTGGGCTGAGCAGGAGGCCCCCGGCTGCAAGCCTGCGCGGAG
>Ga0123328_1004278_pt1 | contig 11729 bp, 10 predicted proteins | sample BioC12SIPDNA_2_FD_89702 | JGI IMG/M metagenome (GOLD analysis project Ga0123328, IMG submission 89702) | Anaerobic biogas reactor microbial communites from Washington, USA - Biogas_R1_A C12 SIP DNA | ecosystem: Engineered > Bioreactor > Anaerobic > Unclassified | place: Washington, USA...
GCCCCGTTGTTGATGCTGACCACACCCCCTCCCATCGGTCTTCCCATCGCGGATTTCCGGATCGGCCGCGGAGATCCCGCACCCACCCCCTCCACCGAACTGATCGACACCATCCACGTGTGCCAGCGACGTCAGGCATGGTTCGAGGAATTCGCCGAGGAGTTCGGGATTCCGGGCTTCAGCGGACACCGTTTCCCGCCCGACATCAACGTGACCGGCGCCGCCGCCCAACTTCGCGCCGACCTGGGCTACCAGGTCTCCGATCGAGCGCAGATTCGCCGGGGCGACGACGCCCGCAGCTATCTGATCTCCGCCTTCGAAGATCTTGGAGGCCTCGTCATGGTCAACGGGGTTGTGGGCAACAACACCAGCCGCCCCTTGAACACGGACGAGTTCCGTGGATTCACACTCAACAGTGACACCAGCCCCCTGGTCTTCGTCAACGGCGCAGACTCCAAGAACGGCCAGGTGTTTTCCCTGGCCCATGAGTTCGCACACGTGTGGCGTGGGGACACCGGCGTCAGCGCCGAGGAGTTGACCGGTCCGACCGCCAACAAGGTGGAGAAGTGGTGCAACCACGTTGCCGCCGAGTTTCTGGTTCCTGCCGCTGATCTGAGACATCAGGAGTTCAGCGAGGGCACTGCCGACCACGACGTTCAGCGGCTCGCCCGGAGATACGGATGCTCCACACTGGTGGTCAACATCCGGATGCGGGAGCTGTCGCTCATGCCCGAACGCGTCCTGACCGACCTCTACGCCCGTGAACTGCATCGACTGGCCACGTTGTCCGACGCTCCCGCGGGCGGGGACTTCTACCGCAATCAGTCGTACCGGATCGGACGCCGCTTCGGCGAACACCTGTTCCGCGATACAGCGGCCGGGCGGACAACCTTCACCGAGGCGATGCGTCTGACCAATCTCAGCAGGGGCACACTGGAACGCTTTGTCACCGGAGACAAGGCGGCGTAGATGTACCTCGTCGACGCGAACGTCCTGATTGAGGCACACCGCACCTACTATGCACCCGACCTGGCGCCCGTCTTCTGGGAGTGGATGGCCGAGCAGGCGGAAAAGGGAACCATCGCCTCCGTCAGTCAGGTCAGAGAGGAACTGGAGGACGGGGATCGACAGGATTTCCTCCGTTCCTGGTCCCGATCACTGCCAGCTGATTTCTGGCGGGAGCCGCTGGTCGAGGCAGCACCGAGTTACCAGACGATCTTTGACTGGATCAACGAGGCCGCCAGGCCCTACATTCCTGCGGCGGTCTCCGGGTTCTTCGAGGTGGCGGATTCCTCTCTCGTGGCCCAGGCGCACGCCCGGGGCCACGAGATCGTCACATTCGAGAAGCCGTCTCCCCAGGCCAGGAAGCGAGTGCTCATTCCCGATGTCTGCGATGCCCTCGGCGTCAGCTACTGCGACGGATTCACCATGTACCGACAGCTGGGGCTCCGGTTTTCCTAGTCCGCCGGATCACCCAGCGGGAGATCCCCGGCGTAGTTGTACAGTCGCAGCTTGACCTCGTCTCCGTCCACGTCGAGGAGGGTCACACTCGCGGGGTGACTGGGCACAGCCCGGGCCGGGTCGAGGCCGACGAGCTGGGCGAGCAGACCTCGGACCACGCCGCCGTGGGTGATGATGGCGACGGTGTCGTGCGAGGCAGCGCCGGCCACGACGGCGTCGAAACCCGCCCGTATCCGGGCCCGGAAGATCTCGTGCGGTTCGGCCCCGGGCGGGTCGAAGCGGCCGGTCCGCCAGGCCGCGTACTCCGGGCCGGCGGCCTTGAGTTCGGCGGAGCTGACGCCCTCCCATTCCCCGAGGTGGGCCTCGTTGAGCCGTGGTTCGGTGCCGTTCACCTGCAGACCCAGCACATCGGCGGTGTCTGCGGCCCGGGACAGGGCCGAAATGACCACATGGGTCGGTGCCAGGTGCTGAATGAGGGGGCGCAGCAGCGCCACCTGACCCTTTCCGGCCGGTGACAGGGGAATGTCCACCTGGCCCTGGAGCCGGCGGGCCTGGTTCCATTCGGTCTCGCCGTGGCGGATGAGGATGACCCGCATCAGGACCACGCCCCGCGCATACGGTCACCGGCGGCGTCGAAACAGGCGTCGGGAAGCTCGGGCAGTCGGATCTGCACGGGATCGCCGGGTCGGTGGTCCACCGGTTCGTCGACCGTGACGGAGACCCGGCCGCCGTCGGCGAAGTCGACGCCGATGACCCACCGGTCGGCCATGGGCACCTGGTCGGCGAACACGGCCGGGATGACCGGGCGGGGGTCATGGTCGTTGCCGGTGAGGCTCAGCGAGCCCGGCCGGTACATGATCTGCAGCTCATCGCCGTCGACGGTTCCCTCGGGGGCGGGGGCGCAGAGGACACCGAAGAGGCTGACGCAGCGGTTCTCGACGACCGCGGGGAACACGTTGGCCGGCGGCGTGCCGATGAAGGTGGCGGTGAACGCCGTCGCCGGGTCGGTGAGCAGCTCCTGCGGGGTGCCGAACTGCTCGATGCGGCCGTCCCTGAGCAGGGCGATGTGGGTGGCCATGGTCATGGCCTCCACCTGGTCGTGGGTGACGTAGACGCTGGTGGCACGGGTGGCCCGGTGGATGCGCATGAGCTCACCACGGGTGTCCACCCGCAGTTTGGCGTCGAGGTTGGACAGCGGTTCGTCGAAGAAGAGGAACTTCGGCTCCGGCGCGATGGTCCGGGCGATGGCGACGCGCTGTTGCTGGCCGCCACTGATCTCCCCCGGGTAGCGGTCGGCGAGTTCGGTGATGGCGAGCAGTTCGAGGACTTCGGCGACGCGCTGCCTGATCCGGTCCTTGGACCATTTGGCCACGGTCAGGGGCCAGGCGATGTTCTCGCGGACCGTCTTGTGGGGCCACAGGGCGTAGGACTGGAAGACCAGCCCGGCCTCGCGTTTGGCGGGTGGGACCAGGACGGCACCGTCGCCGGTGGCGATGGTACGGCCGCCGAAGGAGATCTCCCCGCCGGTGGGGTTCTCCAGTCCGGCGAGCATGCGCAGGGTGGTGGTCTTGCCGCAGCCGGAGGGTCCGAGCAGAACGAGGAAGGCCCGCTCGGGCACCTCGAGGCTGATGCCGTCGACGGCTGCGGTGGCCTGGAAATCCTTGCGCAGGTTGTCCAGGCGAAGGGATGAGGTCAGGTGTTCTTCCACGGCTGGGACTGTCCTTCGAATCGGCGGGCGATGATGGTCGCGGCCACGGAGATGGCGGCGATGATGACGGTGACGGCGTTGGCCATCTGGGTGAAGTTCTCGGAGGAGTACTGGTAGGTCATGACGGCGAGCACCGGCATGGCCGGGGTGACCAGGAGGACGACCAGGGAGAGGTCGCGGACCATCTGGACGAAGACGAGCACGGCACCGGTGAACAGGCCACGGGCGGTCAGCGGCGCGATGATCGAGCGCATCCGTCGGCCCAGGCCGGCGCCGGCCATGACGGCGGACTCCTCGATGTCGCGGCTGACCTGGCTCAGCGCGGAGGTCGCCGAACGGACCGCGAACGGGATCGTGGCGGCGACGCCGGCGAGCACGAGGATGGCGAAGGTGCCGTAGAGGCTGGGGAACGGGCCGATCGGGGCGCCGAACTGGGCGATGAACGCCGCACCCAGGGCGATGCCCGGGATGAGGAAGGGCACGAAGGACAGAAGGGACATCGTGCCCTTGAGCCACCGCGGGGCCTGCGAGCGGGTGATCACGTAGGAGATCATGAGGCCGAGGATGCCGGCGCCGACGGCCACGCAGATGCCCAGCAGGACGGTGTTCCACGTGGCCTCCCCGATCTGCGGGTTGACCAGGACGCCACGCTGGCCCTGGGCGATGGCGGGATCGGAGTCACCGATCCAGTAGTGCAGGGTCAACCCCGAGGTGAAGTCGTTGGTCCGGCGGGTCAGGGAACTGGCGACGAGGACGAGGCCGGGCAGGATGGTCGTGGCGGCGACGATCACCCAGGAGACCAGCGCAACCGGCCAGGCCCAGGGCCCGAGGGTGACACCCCGGGCACGGCCACCCTTGCCGGTGATGGTGGCGAAGCTGCGGCGGCTGCCGGTCACCCGGGAGGAGGCGAACATGATCATGGCGGCCACGACGATGAGGACGAGGGAGAGGACGTAACCGCGGGCGTAGTCGCCGGTGGTGATCGAGCCGTACAACCTGGTGGAGAGCGTGTGGTAGCGGACCGGCAGGCCGAGCAGGGCCGGGGTGACGAAGTTGGACACGCCCTCCGCGAAGGCGAGCAGCGCGCCGGAGACCATGGCCGGGGCGACCACCGGCAGGGCGATCTGGCGGGCGGTACGCAGGGTGGAGGCGCCGGTGAGTTCGGCGGCCTCGAGAAGATCTCCGTTGACGCTGGCCAGGGCGGCGGCGATGAGCATGAAGGACAGGGAGAAGTAGTGGGCCGTGAGGGTCAGGGCGATGGGCACCGGGCCCCACGCCAGCCAGTCGGGCACGGGGACGCCGAGGTTGGCGAGGATGCCCTGGGAGCCGCCGATGAGGTCGTTGCGGAACACCGACTCCCACGCCAGCGCCAGAGCGAAGCTGGGCAGGGCGAAGGGGATGGTGGCCAGGAGGCCGATGATCCCGCGGCCGGGGATGCGGGTCATGACCACCACCCAGGCGAGGAAACCGCCGATGACGGTGGAGAGCACGGCGGTGGCCAGGCCCATCATCAGGGAGTTGGCCAGCGGGCTCCACAGCAGGTTGCGGGAGAGCCGGGAGGCGAACACGTCCGTCCAGGCCTCACGGTTGTCGGCCGTGAGGGTGGTGTTGATGAGGCCGAGCAGCGGGGCGATGACGAGGATCGCCAGCACCGCGATGGCACCCGCCGCCATGAGGACGGTGGGAGTGGTGGCCAGCCGGGTCACCCGAGTGAGGCGCCGCCGCGAGGGCGGGGTCTCCGGGGCGACCGGGATCTGCTGTGTGGTGGTCATGAATCTCGCGGGGCGCTAGAGGGTGAGCAGGAAGTCGGCGACGTCCGAGCGGATCTCGGCGGTGGCCTCCGGGTCGATGTCCCAGGCGGCGAGCTCGTCGAGTGGGGCAGCGTCGGCCGGGGCCTCGATGTCGGTGCGGGTCGGGTAGTCGCCGGGGACGTAGAAGGGCTCGTAGCCGGGGCCGCCGGTGGCGGAGTCGTCGCCCATGAGGAAATCGATGGCGAGGCGTGCGGCGGCGGGGTGGGCGGCGCCGTCGACAAGCGAGACATACGCGGGGAACGTGATGCCCGGCGAGGGGGCGGTGCCCAGCGAGGCCTGCAGGGCCCAGCCCTCCTCCTCGTTGTCACGGCGGTCGGAGTAGGAGGTGAAGCCGACCGGCGGATTGTCCTGGCCCTTGGCACCGACGGCCTGGTTGACCGAGTCGGTGTCGTCGACGAGGACGAGGCCGTTGGCGTAGAGGTTCTTGATGAACTGCTCGCCGGCGTTCTCCACGTCGTCGTCGAGCTCGATCTCGGAGCCGTAATGGTCCTGGTAGGCCTGGGCCATGGCGTCGGACTGGCGGACGATCTCGGTCATCAGGTCGAGGTAGTCGCCACGGACGGCCGGATCGACCATGACGACGCGGCCGTTCCACTCCTCGTCGGTCAGCTGCCACAGGTTGGTGATCGGGCTGCCCTGGGGGTGGGCCTCCTCGTTGTACATGAGGACCTTGGTGGACAGACGGTTGGCGAGCATCGGGTCGCGGTACTCCTCCGGCAGGACGTCCTCGACGCGCGGCGGGACGTAGTTGTGGAGGATGCCCTGGTCGATGAGCTCGGTGATGACCACCGGAGCGTCGGAGATGTAGGCGACGTCCGCGGTCTCGGCGCCGGAGTCAGCCTCGGCCTTCAGGCGGGTGATCTGCTCGGTCGAGGAGATGTCGTGGCCGATGAGGTCGATGTTCGGGTACTGCTCCTCGAAGGCCTCCTCCACGGCGGCGATGCGGGAGGTGAAGGAGTAGACGGTGACCGTGCCCTCCTCCTCGGCACGGGCGACGAGCTCCTCGTGGCTCAGTTCGTTGAGGTCGGCGTTGGCGTCGGTCGGGGTGGCGTCGGCACTGTCGCCGTCGGTGGGGGTACCGCCGCCGCAGGCGACGAGGGAGATCGACAAGGGCAGAGCGAGGGCGACGGCCGCGTACGTGCGGATGTTCAGCGGGGACATGGGGGATTTCCTATTCGTCGAAGGTCTCGAGCAGCCCGTCGAGGCGGTCGAGAGCCGGGAGGATGGTGTCGGAGTGGCGGGCTGCCATCGTGAGCACGACGGCGTTGGTGACGGTCATGGGGACCGTCAGGGAGGCGAATCCCTCCTGGTGGCCGCGGGGGGCGGCGAGCACGAGGGTCGGGGTGACGCCGTGGGAGTGGAGCGTGTCGGTGATGAGAATGATCCGTGCCCCGACCCGGTCGGCGTGGTCGAGGACACTGGCCAGGTGCTGCGGGGAGCGGCGGAAGGCGAAGACGAGGAGCACGTCGTCGGCGCCGAGCTGGAGCAGCTTCTCGGCGACGTCGCGGTTGCCGCCGTCGAGGACGACGGTGGGGCGGGCGAAACGACGCAGACGACGCTCCGCCATTTCGGCGAGGACGCTCGCGTTGCCGCGGGCGAAGAGGTGGACCGTGCGGGCGGTGGCCAGCAGATCCGCTGCCCGGTCGATCCGGTCCTGCGTGATGTGCTTGCGCAGGGTGGTGAGGGAGTCGACCTCGGTGGTCAGGAGGGCGTCGAGAACCGAACCTTCCCCAACCTCCGCCAGTTCGCGGCGGAAGCGGTCGCCCGCGCCGGATCCGGAGATCAACTCGTCGTGGTGGACCCGGAGGTCCTGGCGGAGTTCCAGGTAACCGCGGTAGCCCAGCCGCTGTGCGAGCCGGGTCGCGGCGGAGGGGTGGACACCGGTGCGGTGTGCCACCTCCTCGCCACGCCACAGTGCGGCGTCGGCGGGGTGGGACAGCAGCTGGTCGATGAGCAGCTGGTCTGTCCTGGTCAGTGACGAACGGTGCTCGTCGATGCGGGTCTGGAAGCTCACGGGGAGGAGCGTAACCCGGACTTTTCTTGCACGCTTAGCGAGAACTGCAATTTATTTTGCAGTTCAGGTGGCGGTAACCTTTCCGGCCCGAAACGACCTGCCGTTCACCTGACGGCTACCTGGCGGGGGTGCCGACGAGTCCCGTCACACCCCCGCCAGATAGCGTTCGATCACCTCGAAGGGCTGGACCAGAATCGAGTTGACCGTGCCCGCGAGGAACACGTCCTCGTCGGGGCAGTGGAAGGCGAAGGACCCGGGCACCCCGGAGTGGCCGAGGATGACCGGGGAGTTCCGTCGCATCATGCGCGGGATCCGCGAGGGGCCGTCGGCCATCATGCCGGCGCCGTAGCGCAGCGGCCGGTACTGGATGCGGCGCAGCACCGGGTCCTCGATGTGGGAGCGGTCGAAGATAACCCCGGTGTGGAACGCCCGGATGAAGGTGAGCAGATCACGCGAGGTGGAGATGATGCCGCCGGAACCCGGGGAGCTGGACAGGTAACGGGAGATCCACACCGGGTGCTTGGCGGTGCGGATCTCGGCGTAGTCGTGCCGCCCCGGGATGACGAAGGTGGTGTACTCCATCCCCAGCGGGACGAGGATGTACCGGTTGACCAGCTCCTGGAAGCTGCGCCCGGTGGTGAACTGGGCGACCTGGGAGGCCAGCTCGGCGTTGAGGTCCGAATAGTGGGCCCGGTTGCCCTGCCCGGGCGGGAACTTCGCCCCGACACGGGCGGAGGTCTCCATCTGCTCGTCGACGTCGACGACCCGGTCCCAGTCGACGATCTGCTCGACGAGGGTGCGCCCGCCCGGGTCCTTCGTGTCCTCCCAGCTGGCCAGGCCGGAGGTCTGGTCCACGAGGTGGCGGACGGTGATCTCGGAGCCGTAGTCCTGGCTGGCGATGACGTGCAGCCCGTCGAGGGAACCGGACGGGACCCGGGAGGCGACGGGGGTGTCGTAGGACAGCTGTCCGTCGTCGATGAGGCGGAAGAGGATGGCGTGGGTGAACAGCTTGCTCACCGACCCGGTGGCGAAGCGGGCGTCCGGGGTCATGGCCCCGGTGCAGAATTCGTGGGTCCAGCCGTCGCCGGCCACCGCGATGGCGACCTCCCCCAGCTTGGGCATGGCCGCGACCGTCGTGTCGACCTGTGCCAGCAGGTCGTCGCGGGTCAGCGCGGGCAGGTTGCGGGCGGCGTCGATACGCTCCCGCAGGCGCAGGCGTGACATCGGACGTGGACGGGCCATGCCCCCACTCCCCTACCTCTCGTCGTCGTCCTCGTCGTCTTCGTCGTCGAAATCCTCGTCGTCATCGTCGAGGTCATCCTCATCAGCGTCATCGATGTCGTCGGCGCCGAAGATGTCGTAGACGTCCGGCTCGTCGAACTCGTCGTCATCGAAGGGGACGAGCTGCTCCTCCCAGTCGGCAGCGTGGTCGGCGGCGAGGGAGAGGACGTCGAAGAGCCGGTCGAAGTCGGTGAAGGTGCCCAGGTCGAGGACCTCCTCGGTGGCCATGGCGACCTCGGAGGAGATGTTGTCGAACAGGCGCTGGCGGTCCTCGTCGGTCAGCTGCGCCTCGGCGTCGGACTCCCAGAGCTCGCCGATGGCCTGGTCGATGAGGTCCTCGAAGGTCTCGCCCACGGCGACGAAGCTGACCAGCGCGGTCGGGACGCCGTCGACGACCTCGACGAGCACCTGCACCTCGGAGTTGTCGCCGACCTCGGCGCGGACCAGGGTCGGGTGGTCGGCGTCGTGGAAGAACTCCAGGTCGGCGATGCGTTCGTCGGTGCTCTCCAGGAGGTCCCGCAGGACGGTGACCACCTGGTCGGTGGCCACGTGGTCGGCGACGGTGGTCACCGCGTCCTCCACCGAGAAGACGACGGAGACGAGGACGGCCTCGAAGTCCTCGTCGTCCTCGTCGACGTCGGCGGCGGCGATGTAGACGTTGGCGGCGGGCAGGTGCGGGTCGATCTCGACGAACTGGATCTCCAGGTCAGAGGTGATGGGCACGAACATGGTGTTGTCGTGGACGCGGGACTCGATCCCGTCCGAATCCAGTGCTGCGGCGATGTCCTCGAAGAAGCTCATGAGTGAATGTGTGTCCTTCCACAAGAAGAGGCGATAACCGCGATCGGCGATCCGGCCCCAGCCTAGCCGTGCCCGCCGACTCCTGCCCAGAGAATCCGCGCAGGGTTCAGTGGCAGGATCAGCGCCCCAGCTCCGTGCTCACCATCAGGCCCAGTTCCTCGAGGAGCTCGGGGCGCCCGTTGCCCCAGTCGGTCATGCGGTAGTCCTCCCAGGCGCGGCGTTTGGCGGCCTTGGGGTCGTAGACCACGCGCGGGGTCTCGTCGAAGACGGCGGTGGCGCGTCCCGGGGTGTCGTCGGTGGCGGGGCCGTAGGCCGGCCATTCGGGGCCCGGCCGGCCGTGGCGGATGAATTCGCCCCAGTGGTACTGCATGGTCTCGGTGAGTTCGTCGATGCCCTCCATGCCACCGAGGCGGGTGAGGCCGTTGGCGCGGGAGGCGCCGGGGTCGCCGAAGATGGCGGACAGTTCGAGGGAGTGCATGGCGCCGAGGCCGAGCCAGCGCAGGGCGGCGGGCGCGTAGTCGAAGCGGTACATCCAGGTGGGGGCGGTGCGGGCGTGGGCGGTGGCGAGGCGGACGGAGGAGGACCAGAAGAGGGCGTCGGCAAGCAGTTCGGCGAACTGGGAGCGTTCGGTGGCGCCGTCGTAGGCCTCGAGGACGCGCGGGGCGTGATCGGGGTCGAAGGCGGTGAGCAGGCGCAGGGCGGCCCGCGAGCGGGCGGAGGTGCGCAGGTAGAAGTACTTGGAGAAGCCGGCTTCGTCGGAGTTCGTGCCGATGAGCAGCGGGACCTGGGCCTGTTCACCGGCCTCGAAGAGGGTGAGCGGGTGGTCGGGGACGACGCTGCCGTCGATGGTGGGCGCGTAGCAGGAGTTGAGGTGCATGAGTTCGCCGCCGCGCCACATCATGGACTGCCCGGCGCGGACGAGGTCGGCGGCGTCCTCGACCCGCAGGTCCGCGAGCGTGGCCTGGCGGGGCAGGGCCATGTGGTAGACGAGTTCCCGGGCCCAGAGGTTGGCCTGGGCGCGGGAGTGCATCATGGCGATCGGCGGGGACTGGGCGATGGCGCGGTGGAACAGGCCGACGGCCGCGGGCACGCCCATGAGGGTGGTGACGGCGGATCCGCCGGCGGATTCGCCCATGAGGGTGACGTTGTCGGGGTCCCCACCGAAGGCGGCGATGTTGTCCTGGACCCATTCGAGGGCGAGGAGCTGGTCGCGGACGGCGGGGTTGGCCACGCAGTCCTCGCCGATGGTGCGCAGGTCGAGGTAGCCGAGGACGCCGAGGCGGAAGTTGACGGAGACGTACACGGCGTCGACGGTGCGGGAGAGGTGGTAACCGCGCAGCATCCGCTCGTGGGAGGAGCCCATGATGAAGGAGCCGCCGTGGAGGTAGACGATGACGGGCAGTTGCTCGTCGTGGTCGGGGCGGACGATGTCGAGGTGGAGGCAGTCCTCGTCCCCGATGACCTTGTCGGTCCAGGAGTAGGTGGGCTGCGGGGCGGGTGGGCCGAACTGGGTGGCGTCGCGGACCCCGCGCCAGGGCTGGACCGGGGCGGGGGCGCTGAATCGGCGGGGGCCGGAGGTGTCGGCGCCGAAGGGCACGCCGCGCCAGGTGCGGATGCCCAGCTCCTCGTCGACGAGTCCGCGGACGACTCCCGCCGTGGTGGCGATCTCCGGGCCGGTGCTCATAGCCACTACGGTAGTGAGCATGGTGAATTACGTCGACCGCGAGACCGTCCTGTGCATCTCGCTTGCCGCCCGACCGTCCAACCACGGGGTCCGTTTCCACAACTGGCTCTACGCTGAGCTGGGCCTCAATTACCTGTACAAGGCGGTGGCGCCGGCGGACATCACGGCCGCCGTCGCCGGCATCCGGGGGCTGGCGATCCGGGGGGCGGCGGTGTCCATGCCGTACAAGCAGGACGTCATCCCGCTTCTCGACGCCCTCGATCCCTCCGCCGAGCGCATAGGCGCCGTCAACACCATCGTCAACACCGACGGTGAGCTCGTGGGCTACAACACCGACTACGTCGCGGTCGCCGCCCTGCTGGAGTCGCACGGTGTCGACCCGGCGCTGCCGGTCGCGGTCCGTGGGTCGGGCGGGATGGCCAACGCGGTGGTCGCCGCGCTGGCCGACCACGGCATGACCGGCACCGTCGTCGCCCGCAACCACGAGACGGGCCCGGCGCTGGCCACCCGCTACGGGTGGGACTACTCGGCGGAGGTGCCGGCCGAGGCGAAGCTGCTGGTCAACGTCACCCCGCTGGGCATGTTCGGCGACCGGGAGGCTGATCAGGCGTTCACCGACGCCGAGATCTCGGCGGCCGAGGTGGTCTTCGACGTCGTGGCCTACCCGGTTCAGACCCCGCTGATCCGGGCCGCGCAGCGGCTGGGGGTACCCACCATCAACGGCGGTGAGGTCGTCGCCCTCCAGGCCGCGGAGCAGTTCGCGCTCTACACCGGCGTGACCCCCACCCCGGAGCAGGTCGAGGCGGCGGAGGCGTTCGCCAACAGCTGACAGGTGACTCACAGCTGACCCGGGAACAAATCAGGCACGTCTCATCGTTGACACATAAGTAACCACCTACCCCTGAGGAGCGAACATGGCCACCGACATCGACAACCGCCCCGTGACCGACGGACTCGGCTCCGACCCGA
>Ga0123328_1004282_pt1 | contig 11723 bp, 5 predicted proteins | sample BioC12SIPDNA_2_FD_89702 | JGI IMG/M metagenome (GOLD analysis project Ga0123328, IMG submission 89702) | Anaerobic biogas reactor microbial communites from Washington, USA - Biogas_R1_A C12 SIP DNA | ecosystem: Engineered > Bioreactor > Anaerobic > Unclassified | place: Washington, USA...
CCAGTATAACCCCCCCACGAGGTCAGCATTCAGGCCTAGAACTGCAGCGAATGCTACGGTGGTCCAGCAAACTCTTTGCCACCTCTTACTCATGACCGTTTCTCCTTTAGTAATAGGATTATTGATAGACAGACTCAGATCCGGTACTGTTGGGAGCCGTAGGCGGGTCTGGCAACACAGGCTGACGATGGATCGGCCAGACATGCCTCCGAGGAGCGTGCCAAGTGCTACAGGAGTGCAACGTATCGGCATCCGTGTTCGCCAAACTCTCGTAATCCATTCACCATGTTCTCCATAGGCACGGTATTGGTCTTCCGTAAATCAAGGCGCCGAAAGTCCAAGAAAGGCTCAGGAATTTCGGGCTTATTCGAGATTTCCACCCGACGCCACCACAGGGACTCAAGGCAGAACATCTCCCGTTTCGACCCGCTGGTCAGACGTCGCGGCGGCCAGTTTGTCCTCACGATGGCGATGCCGCATGGCGGGAAGGCAGGGGCAGCCTCGCCTGCCCCGTTGCCGCCAGAACCATCCGTCGTCCGTTTCGCCATTGCGCACCATTATCGGCCTGTTGACCGAGGCGTAACCATGCTGCACTGGAGTTGCCTGCGAGTGAAGACATCCCGAGGCGGAAGAACGCGGAGTTAAGCTCTACGCGTAAAGCCGCTTTGTCCATACAATGCGGCTGGTATTGCATTGCCGCTGGGAACGGCGGCGGTTACCGAGCAGGCCTCCGATTTTCATATTGCCCGAAGGTCCATCCGCAAAGGTAGATTGCCAAGCGGCGGTTCGGCTGTCAAGGTAATTTATTAGAACTCTTCGCGGTTGCCAAGTGCGGGCCGCGGCGGAAGCCGCAGCGTGGGGATCGGCGGCTGGTGTTGCCGGAGAATTCAGTCGGGTGGAACTGGAGGCCTCCAGCAAGGAGGCACATTGTCCATGACCCACAGTGATGAGGCAGGCCCTTCCGCAGGTTCAGAGAAAGCCCCGATCATCGGATTATGTACGTTTTTCACCGGATAGTGCCTATGTAAGGCCAGAGGCTTCAGCGTATTATACAAGCTGGACAGGCTGAACCGGAGTGGATGGACAAGGAGAGGGCCATGCTCAAGGTCGGGATTGTGGGCGGCGAGGGAGTGGCGATCCAATGACGATTGCGGCGATCAGGCAGGCGGCGCCGAGGCTGTTCCGGGCGGTGGACGACGTGGATTTCCGGTACGATCCGCCGACGGATCCGGTTCGTCGTCGGATGCTCAAGCGGCTTTTGGCTGATTGCCGGGAATACGAGCCGGTTGTGCCGCCGGCTCGGATCGCCCGTCGGCTGGACAGTCCGCACCCGTTCCACCAGTTGTACATCACGTTTTACGAGGGGATGCGGGCGACCGCGTTGATCGAGAACTACAGTTTCGCCTACGCGTGGACGGGCGACCGCCGGTGGCTGGCGGCGGCCAAGCGGTGGCTTGCGGCGGTGTGCCGATGGGAACATTGCGACGCGATCGAGGAGCACTTCTATACGGCGAACCGTCACATGCACGCGTTGGCGGTCGCGTTGGACCTGCTGGAGCGGGAGTTGAGCGTCGCCGAAGAGCAGCGGGTGGTGGAGTGCCTGGCGGGCCTGATGCGGCGCTGGTGGCCGGAGGTGGACGGTCAGCGGGACAACCCGGCCGGCGGGCATCACGCGATCGTGGACAACGGGCACTTCGGGACGGCGGCGATGGCGTTGCTCGGGCGGGTGGACGAGGCGTCGTCGTGGTTGGAGGCGGTGGTGCACCGGGCGCGGGCGGCGTTGATGCCCAACGGCTGCGGAAAGGACGGCGAGGCGTGCGACGGAGTGGGGTTTTGGGGTTACGAGAATTTCTGGCGGCTTCAACTGGCGGACGCACTGCTTAATGTAACTGGAATCGATCTATACCGCGAGTTTCCGGCGACGTTTTCGCGACCGCTGCGGTGGGCGGGGTATCACGTGGCGGAGTATGCGCGGGCGCGAAGGAACGGCGAGAAGGGTGAGATGGCCATCGGTCGGCGGGAGGAAGGGCTTTGGCACGTCTCGCCGGCCCTGTTGAGGCTGGCCCAGATGGGGGGCGACGGTCGGCTTGTGGATTTGGCGTTGAGCGATTCGCGTCTTGGCGGGCTGCTGCGGTTCGGGATGGGGGTCAAAGGGAGCACGGCTGAGTGCATCGTGGCGTATGGGCCGTACGCGATTCTGTTTTGCGATCCGAAGTTTCGGGCGAGGCCTCAGGCGCCAGTGGGAACGGCACACCTGTTCCGGAACAGCGCGAATGGCCCGCAGGAGGCGGTGATCCGGCGTGGCGGGCTGGTGCTGATCGGGCGGTTTGACCCGAAGGGTCGCGGGCACGGTTGTTCGCATACGGACCTTTACTGGCGTGGGGAGCGGGTGTTCTGGGAGATCGGCAGCCGTGACTCGCAGCCGTTTGGCGGCGGCACGCGTCTGGCGGTGGGCGGGCAGGACGAATCGATCACGTCGGTGACGGCGTTGAGACGGGATGGCGGCTGCGACCGGTTCCGGGTCGAGGGGCGTCGGACGCGGCAGGAGTATTGGGTGGTGGGCGACAATCCGCCGGTGCTGGTGATGGCGGCGAGGATGAAGGATCGCGGGGTCGAACGGGTCGCGGAGCGAGGCGGGTCGTTCGTCCGGACTGACGGGGCGGACTATCTGCAATATGACGGCGGGTATTTCAATCCGGATGCGGGCAAGCTGACATTTGGGGTCCGGCTGCACGAGTCCATGAAGGGGAACCGGGAGGAGCGCATCCTGTTCCACGCCGGCTGCGGGCACGGGTGCTTTCGCGGGAATGAATTTGCCGTTGGATTTCTGGGCGACGGGCGGCTGTCGTTTCGGGCGGTGAGTCAGCAGTGGCGGGTGGTGCAGGCTTCGCTGACGAAGACGACGCTGCGGCCGGGACGATGGTATCAGATCACCGCGCGATGGGGAGGATTGAACGACCCGCAGGGCCGGCCGTTCATCGAGCTGTCGGTGGGTGATGCGCGGGTGCGGGTTTCGGGGGCCAAGGCGTTCGGTATGGTGCGGCCGGCGGGAGCGGGTCCGATGGACCGGCCCAAGACGTTTTATTGCCGTCCGAACACGTCTATCACGTTTGGGGCGGCGGTGCAGGTATCGGGCACGGGGGTGGCGTGCGACATTCGGGAGATCGACCTGGTCTGCGTGCGGCGCAAGCGGCTGCGGGTGGATTTCATTGAGTGCCTGGGTCCGGAGACGGGGTCGGGGCCGTTGGTGTGGAAGTTGACTCCGCCCGCGGCGCGTCGGGTGTCGGGCGGCTGCGCCACCGTCGGCGGCATCCGGCAACCGATGGTCTTGCGTGCGGCGTATCCGGAGGGTCTGGAACTGTCGAGGGAAGAGGTCCCTTACGCACCCAGTGGATTTGCGGCTTCCAGTCTGAAGTGGTTTCGGCAGGAGGCGTTTGAGACGGGGACGCGGCTTTTGGCGGAGGCGGGCGAAGCGAAGGCCGTTGCTTTGGTGGTGGCCGACGCCAAGGCGTCGGTTGAGGTTGGGGCGCAAGGCAACGGTTTCGAGGTGCGGGTCGGAAGGCGTACGTATCATTTTGCGGTGAAGGCGTCCGGCAAGGATGTCCTATCTCTGGATCATTGAGCATTACAGATGAGGGTCTGGCTGTGGCGAAGAAACTGAGATTTGAGACGCGGTACTATCGGGCGATTCCGCTGGACCGGGCGGGGTATGAGTTCACGGAGACGGAACTGGAGGCCGACAAGACGGCGCTGGTGGTGTTGCACTGCTGGGACATCGGCTGCGAGGGCGGGCCGGCGGTGGACAAGAACTTTCTGGTCGGGATGGGGAGTCTGGAGAGTTTTGCGGAAGCGGGGCGCATTTTGCGGGAGGTGATCCGTCCGGCGATGGACGCGGCGCGGGCGGCGGGCGTGCTGGTGGCCCACGTGGAGCATCCGAACATCTGGGCGAAGCATCGCTCGTGCGAAGCCGAGCAGGATCCGCCGCGGTCGCCGAGTTCGGACGACTATCATCCACCGGAGGCGGTTCCCGGCTGGCGGCAGCGGATCGTCGACCGGTCGCACGGGAAGGATTACGCGACGAAATCGCCGTACGCGACGATGGACCGTGCGAAGGTGGCGGCGGCGCGGGCGGACGAGCCGATGGTTTACCAGTCGGGGCAGTTCGACCGGGTACTGCGGCAGCGTGGGATCGAGAATTTGATCTATACCGGGTTCGCGGCGGACATGTGCATTCTGCGGGCTCCGGGCGGCATTGGGGACATGTTCGGTTTCGGCTACCGCTGTTATCTGATGCGGGACGCGACGGTGGGGATCGAGTTTCCCGACACAATTGAGGAGCGGATTTCGACGCGGTGGGCGATCCGGTTTCACGAGACGCACAGCGGCGATACGCTCGAGTCGAAGGACTTCATCCGCGCGTGCCGCGGAGCGTAGCGGGAAGGAGAGGCGATGACGTCGCGGGAACGGGTGCTGGCGGTGTTGGCTGGGCAGATTCCGGATCGGGTGCCGTGGATCGAGGGGATCACGGGCAACGGAATCGGATCGGCGGTGGCGGGCGTGCCGGTGAACGTTGACTGGCAGGTCGCGCCGGACGGCTTTCCCCGGCAGAGCGGGGCGGCGCTGGCTGAGGAACAGAAGAAGGTGAACCGGGCGCTGGGCAAGGACAACCTTCAGTTTTCGGCGTTTGCCCCGATTTTCGCCCACAAGATGACTCCGGCTGACGACGGGAGTCCGGTGCTGGTGGGGGACGGGATGATTCGGACGCGGGAGGATTTCGAGCGGGTGTTCAGGCTGCCCGACCCGGGGGACGCGGGTTTCGTGGCCAAGGCGCGGGAGTTTCTGGACCACAGCGAGGAGTACTGCACCTGCGCATGCGTGCGGCTTGGGATCGGGGCGACGCTGCTGTCGATGGGCATCGAGGCGTTTTCGTACGCGATGGTGGACGATCCGGGGCTGATCGCGGCGGTGCACGACGCGTACGCCGACTGGACGGGGCGGGTCGTGCCGATCATGGAGGAGCTGGGGTTCGACGTGATCTGGGCGTTCGACGACGTGGCGTTCAACTCGGGGCCGGTGTTCAGTCCGGCGTTCTACGCTGAGCACATTCTGCCCAAGGAGAGGCAGGTGGTTTCGCGGTTTTCGAAGCCGCTGATCACGCACAGCGACGGCGATATGACTCCCCTGCTGGATTCGTGGCTGGAGCTTGGCCAGCAGGCGATCCATCCGATCCAGCCGGACGTGATGGACATCGCGGCGGTCAAGGCGAAGGTGGGCGGCCGGGCGGCGCTGGTGGGCAACATCTTCATGGACGACCTGGTGCACAGGACGCCGCGGGAGATCGAGGCGCAGGTTCGCAGCCGGATCGAGACGATCGGTCGCGACGGCGGGTATATCATCTCGTCTTCCAACAGTCTGACGGATAACATGAAGGTGGAGAATGTGCTGGCGATGCGGAACGCGATCGAGCGGTACGGGTGGTACGTGAACCACCACACGCGTCAACCCGCCAAGACCACCAGCCGGAAACGACGCAGCAGACGTGAGAAGTGACGGCAAGAACCTGACGTTGGCCACGCTGCACCGGACGCCTTACGGCTGGCCGCTGCGGCAGATTCGGATTCCGCAGGCGCATCGGTTGGCCCGCGATGCGGGCGGTCCGAGACGACTGCGGCACGGAGCACGCGGAAGACGCGGAGAAAGAACAGAAAGTGAAAACTGAAAATACCGAGCAGCAAAATGTAAAATCCAGGTCCGCCACCCAGCGGCATTCTGCTTCTTCTGGCTTCTTGCTTCTCGCCGGCGTTTGCGCGTGGTCCGGGTGCTTTGTGCCGGTCTTGTACGTTTGCTCGGGGTGCTGAGAAGCTGTGGCCCGCTCGGACGGGCTAGCTTGGGAGCGGGGTGACGGGGACTTTGGCGAGGTGCGGGAGGGCGAGGGCGTCGAACTGGACCTGTCGTTTGGCCATGCGGAGGAAGCCCTTGTTCATGCCGTGGACGAAGAGTGCGGTGGTCAGGGAACGGGTGCGGAAGAGGGATTTGATGGTGCGCTTCAGGACCCAGGGGCACTCGGCGGCGCGGGTTGGCAGGTGAGTCTTACCGGGAATCACACACAATGAAACGGTGATGCCAGAGTGGGCGTGCCGCGGAAGTTCGAGCGCATCCGGCCAAGCGGGAAAGGCACGTTTTCCGCGGCGACACCCCCTACCGGCTACAGGAACCGGATACTTCGAAGGTGCTCGTCGAAGTCTGGCGGAAGCTCGGCGGGCGGCTGATGCAATTGTTCGCCCGCGCAGGCCAGGAGGTTCAGGAGCAATCGGTCGGCGGGCGGATAGGCGCCGAGGTTTTCCCTGATTTTGAAGGTGTTGAGGAAGAACCGGCCCGCGCCGAAGCGGTATTCGGCGAGCATCAGGCCCGAGGCGTAGCCCAGATTGGTGCGAATGCTGCCTGCGATCGCCTCTTTGGGCGGTTCCTGGCCGGAGAAGGCCAGATCGGGGATCAGCTCCCGGTAGTAGACGTAGTCCATGATCCCGCCGGACGGCATTCCCTGGAAGGCGGGGTGACGTTTGGTCCAGTCGTCTTTTCGGTAATATCCAAAGTCGCTGTGCAGGTCGGCCAGTTGGCCTTTCCTGGCCAGCGGGAGCCAGCCGGTTTTGTTTCGCGCTCGGGAGACGACACTGTCCTCGGCCATCAGGTTTCCCCGGCTGTCCCGGATTCTCATCCGGCACAGCGATGCCCCGGCGGGTGGATTGCGGTCGATGAGTTTAATTTCCAACCCGCCGTCGAGACTTCGGGCCGTAATCTTTCTTGCGATGGGTTTGAGCATTCCTCCGGCTTCATGCAGGATATCGAAATTCTGAAGAACCGTTCGGCCGTTAACCGTGACATCAAAGACCCGCTGGCCCTTTTTCTTCCAATACCATTCGCAAAAATCCAGTTCGATCGTATAGTCCCCCTCGCAAAGGCCGGTGAGCCGATACCCGAAATCGCCCCACAGATCATTGACGAAGTATTCCTGTTCACTCTCCGGCCAGTCCGGTAACTTTTCGGTCCGGACGCAAAGGTTAAGAGTTCCCGTCGTTTCCAAACGACCCACCCACGCGGGATTACGATTAAAAACCTCCGGTGAAAGGAAAAGGACCGCGGACCCGCGTACCATCCGCGCAGCCAGATCGGCGAAGGCGGTTTGACCGCCCGGTTCGGCGGGCTTGCTGCCGACCAGGATCAATTCCCTTGTTTTGGGTTCCTCAAACGAAAACGGCCTGACGCGAATTCCCCGCTGCGACAGCCAGGCGGCCAGTTCCGGGTCCGGGGACCATAAAACCACGTCGGTATCGATCGAAGGATACGCGGCCCTGTCACCCACGTGGAATTCCGTTTCGCCGCCGGCGGCTGCTCCGCCGTGCAGAAGCGTGGCCAGGAACCGGTATTGCCCCGAAGGTCCGTCAATGACTACATCCTCGTCGAAGACTTGAACGGCGAACGGCGGTTCGGATGTTTCCGACGGTGCGGGCAGGGTTATGGTGATCGTGCGGTCAAACACCACCTGATTGTCGGGTCCAGCGACCTGGAATCGGACCGGATAGTCGCCCGGCTCGAGGACATCTTCATTGGACAGGACCGCTTCAAGGCGAACCGTCGAACCCCGATAGATATGGACCGGCTCGACGAACAGGCACCACCGCAGGGGGGCCCGCGTATCGGCGATCGCGTCGATCACGCCGGGTTTGAGTTCCCGGAAGTTATTGATTAACCCGATGCCGTTAAAATCGGAATCCGCGATGCCGCAGATACAATGCCCGACGAGATTAGGGTTCGCCCGCAGGGCATTGCCGCCGATCCCGCGGAGTTTGGCCATGGTCCGGTGGCTCTCGGCGAAAAAGTCTTCCGGCCGGGCCCAGCAGTCCTGGAGTTGCCATTGCGTCCAATCGGCTGTGAACAGGCGGTACTGATCGGCGTAATAGCGGGCGTCGTCGCCGTGCATGGCGTCGAGGTTTTCGAAGTGCCGCAAGAACCGCGGAAAATCGATCGCTCCGCCCGTTCCGTATTCGGAAAGGAACACGGGTTTCTCCGGGGCGCCCAGGGTCCGCAATTTGCCGATGATCTTTTCGGTGTGCGGAACATTCGGGTAGTGGTGCTCGTCGCGGAAGGAATCGTCCCAGTCCGTCGCGCCCGGATTGCAGAAGGACCCGATGGTAAAGTCCTGATCGAACCGGCCGGAATTCAGCATGACCATGCGGGAATCGTCCAGCTCGCGGATCAGCGGCAGCACGGTGGTGCCGTGGCGAAACAGCCGGCCCTCGAGCGTTTCGTTGAGCACGCCCCAGATCACGATGCTCGGATGATTCCGGTCCCGGCGGATGATGTCGGTCAGCGACCGGTTGAACCAGGGTTCGAGGTTCTCCGAATCCCGCATCATCCAGCTTCCGTAATGCTCCTGGTAGACCAGGATGCCCATTTCGTCGAACACGTCCAACTGGCGGGGCGTCGTGGCCCCGAAGACCAGCCGGCAGGCGTTGAATCCCATCATCTTCATCGCCAGGGCGTTTCGCCGGATGTAATCCGGGTCGTGCGGCACCCGGTAGCCGACCGGGTAGAGCACCAGGTCCAGCGGGCCGCAGAGGAAGATCCTTCGCCCGTTGAGCCGGAAATAGCCGTTTTCGAACCGGAAGTCCCGAAAGCCGCATCGTGTGGTCTTTTCATTGAACTCGCTCGGATCACTCGTCCATACGCGAGCGGAAGCGCGGTACAAGTATGGATCGTTTAACTCCCAGAGCCGCGGGGAGTCGATTCGCAGTTGCATCGTGATGAAGGTATCGCCCGGCGGCAATTCCCGATTTTGCAGGACACGATCCAGCGTATGGCCCTCCGAGGCCGGTGCAAGGGTGCATTGGATAGAGCCCTTGATCTTCGTCCCGCCGCTGTTTCGGATGTTTGCCTGGATGGCGACGGTTCCTGTCGTCGGATCGGGTTTGGCGTACAGGTCCTCGACCCAGACCGGGGGGACCGCCAGCAGTTCCACCGAATCGCAGATCCCGCCGGCATTGTAGACCCGACCGGTCGACAGCGGTTCGGTCTTGCAGCCGTGCGGCGTGTCCAGAAGATTGATCCCGTCGATCGGCTCGAGGGTCGGATTTAAAACCCGGACCGCCAAGATATTGTTCCCCTTCGTCCGGACGGCATCGGTCGCATCCAGCGTGAAGGGGTTTTCGCCGCCGTCGTGGCTGCCGAGGAAGACGCCGTTGAGCCACACCTCGGCCCGGTAATCCACGGCCAGGAACCGGAGCAGAACCCGTCCCTCCCGATAGGGATTCGGCATCCTCTGAAACTCCCGCCAGTACCAGGCGACACCGTGATAGCCGGGGAAAACGCCCTGGATGACCCAGGGGACTCTCGTCGGCTTGGCGTCGGGCGTCGGGGTGTTGAACCATTGGTGTTGTCGGCCGATATTCCGCGGGTCGATGGCGATGAGCCATTGATTGCCGTTCAGCGAGACGTTCATCGCGAGGAACTCCTTGGATTTGATTCCCGGCGGTAGACGACCAGGGCGGAAGCATGCGGCTGGTTCAGACGGATGTCAATCCCTTTGTTCATCAGGGCGCTTCCACGATGGCGCTGATCGGGGTCTTTCGTCGAGAACTTGAGGCGGTAGTAGGCGCCGGGACGCAGTCCTCTGAGTTTGACGTTCAGCACGGGGTATGGGCAGGTCTCCCGTCTAAAGGCGAGAAGCACTCCCGATGCCAGATCGGGCCGGTCGAACTGATAGGCCAGCCAGACGTCGGAAGCCAGGCTGTAGTTCGTCAGCGGATAGTAGTCGCCGCGGTAGTAGTCGCGGATGGAGCGGGCGATGGCAAGGTGTTTCTTCAGCCAGGCGGCGGGGACCGCCTTGTGCTCCAGGCCGGGGATCTCGCCGACGAGGCCGGCGCCGACGGTGCTGTGAAAATCGTAGGTATCGCCCGGCCAGCGAAGTCCGATGGCGTGCACCGGCAGCCACCAGGACAAACCGTGGGTCTGGGACTGCGAGCCGTCGGAATGGTAATGGGGATGTCCAGGCCAGTCGGTTCGCCAGAGGGGAACCGTGCGGCTCAGGGCTTCGAAGTCCAGGCGCTGACCGCCGGAGGAGCAGTTGTCGATGATCAGGTTCGGGAACCGGCGGCGAAGGTCGTCCCAGAAGGTGTAGACCCCTTCGATATGCCGGATTTCGGCGATGCCCTGGCGGTCGGGGCGGTCTTTTTTTCGCCAGAACTCCAGGGGATCGACGTTGGAATCGTGGCGGTAGATGTCGATGCGTTGGCTCTCGATCATTCCGGCGATATGGTCGGTGATCCAGCGGCGGGCGGCTGGGTTTCCGAAGTCGAACAGGAAATACGGCGTGTTTTTCAGGCTCGTCAGCCAGCCGGGATGGTCGCGGCGGATCTGGCTGCCGTCGCAGGCGCGTTCGGGATCGAACCAGAGGATCATTCTCTTTCCGTGTCGGGCCAGCAGCGAGGTCAGCGGTTCAAGTCCGTTGGGATAGAGCTTCTTGTTGAAGGACCATGTGCCGGCCTGGGGTATCCAGTCTTCCATCTTTTTGCAGTCGCCGTACCAGCCGGCGTCGATCCAGAAGTGCTCGAACGGAACCTTGTGTTTCAGGAGGAGTTTGATTTTGGCGGCATGATCCTTCGTCGCGACCATGCCCCACTGGCCCATGGAGACCGGCAGAGTCACAGGCCGGCCGGACTGTTTCGGGGTGTGGCGGGCCAGCATGAACCGGCGGAAGAGGTTATGGGCCCGCAGGGCCTCGCCCCGCCAGAAGAATAGGAGGATGCCCGGCGTGCGGATCTCCTCGCCGGGATGCAGCTTCAGGTGCGTCCGCTCCATTCCCGCCCGGACGGTCAGCCCGGTCCCCGCGTCGCGCTGGAACGTCGCCGACCACTGGCCGCTCCAGCCGACGCCGAGCAAAACGCCCCCTTCCGGCATCTTGAGGTTCATGAATGGGAGGTCCTGGCCCGAGGAACGTCCGGCCTTGCCGGAGAGGACCACGCGTTCCGACGGTCCGACCGGTTGGTCGATTGGTTCGAAGTCGCGGGCCTCGCAGTAACTGCCTCGCGACCGGAAGAGGGTCCATTCCTCCTGGCCCGCCGCCCGGTGAAAGACCGTATCCAGGGCCTGGATGTGTTCCAGGATGGGCGTGTCCTTTCGGCCGGTGTTTTTGAAGTAGACCGTCCATTCGACGGCTGGGAAGTCATGGTATTGGATCATCCGCAGGGTGATTTGCAGGCCGGTCCTGGGATCGACGCGAGTCCCGGTGTGCGCGGTCCGTTCCGAATCCAGCCGCTGGGAGGTCACGGTTAGCGGCCAGGAATCTAAAAGGGCGTGCGATTCGGCGTTGCCGTAACGGAACGAGCAGGGGAAGCCCGGCGTTTGGTCCGGCTGGACGCCGGAAAAGGGAAATTCATCCAGCCAGAGCGTTTTGCCGTCGGCCAGCGTGACCTGCGCCATGGCCCAGTCGGCGTGGCCCCAGTTTTGTTCGCCGCGGACATGCAGGACGAACTCCGTTGCCCCGTTCAGCGGAACCCGGATCGGGATTGCCTTTTCCCCGCCGTGGATGTGTTCCGGGATGGGCGGGTCCTTTGGGCGGGTGTTTTGGAAGTGGACCGTCAATTCGACGGCTGGGAAGTCGTGGTATTGGATCATCCGCAGGGTGATTTGCAGGCCGGTCCTGGGATCGACGCGAGTCCCGGTGTGCG
>Ga0123328_1004285_pt1 | contig 11719 bp, 4 predicted proteins | sample BioC12SIPDNA_2_FD_89702 | JGI IMG/M metagenome (GOLD analysis project Ga0123328, IMG submission 89702) | Anaerobic biogas reactor microbial communites from Washington, USA - Biogas_R1_A C12 SIP DNA | ecosystem: Engineered > Bioreactor > Anaerobic > Unclassified | place: Washington, USA...
ATGATCACGGGTTTGAGGCCGTTGGCCAGATTCTTATCGCATTTCTGCATCAGGGCTTCCGATGGCAGCATCGTGACATGTATCGCCACATCCTCAACGATGAAATCTCCGGGCCTTCCAGAAGGATCATCCGCCACGCTGGCCCCATGGTGTTCAACTCCGGCAGGCAAAAGAAGCGTCAGTTTTGCCCCGACAAGATGCTGGAGCATGGTTCCCGCGAAGGTGGTTCCCGGAAACTGCGACTGTCTCTTCTGTGCCTGGGCCAGCAAATCCCTTACCACCGCCCGCAGCGACTTCGACGTGTCATAGTTCAGAAAGAACGGCCCCGCCGCAAAAAATGCCCTCACCCGTTGAACCCACCACTCTTCAATGAATGTGAGATCAGCCTCTTTCTTCGAGTGCAGGTTGTTCAGAAAGGCAACATACTTTTTCATGTTGCCGACGCTTCCGCGGCTTGTCCTTCCACCCTCTTCGGCCAGTGTCCGGATGATGCCGTGGTCCTTTAAAATGGACTGCACCGCCGCCTTTCCCAGCCCCGCGACCTGCCCCCCGGCATCGGTAAGAAGCTCGTCAGGTGCCAGGGGTAGTCCCACGTCCCGCGCGTGCCGGGTGACCACTAGGGCCACACACAGCGGCCCTTTCCCCCTCATTCCTTCTTTTTCCGCGAATTCCCGCAGCCTCTTGTCCAGATTCACATTCACACTCGTTTCTCCCCGCGATGTCAGCCAGTGGGGCAAGTAAATGTTGTGACAGGTAGCGAACCACGGGGACGACAACCGCGTCCCCCATGGCCCTGTAGCCATCGTTGTAAGTGCCCGGAATCTTGTACCCCTCACGGACTCCCATCAGGGCGGCCGCCTCCCGAACGGTCAGCAGGCGTGTCCCAAGCTTGCCGTCACGCCTGATAACCAGGAACTGCCGGCTGCTCCCCCCCTCCGGAGTGCGGAGACAACCCGCCACTCCGTCAAAACGCAGTTCCAACACCTGCCGTCCGTTGCGGACCCGTTTGTATCCTGGAAAAACGGACAGCCGCTTTTCATGCTCGATCTTCTTGCGATGCGTCTCCGGAACAAGCGCCAAGACATGGCTGCTCTTGTCTTCGACGTCCATCGGGGCGTCAAAATCAATCAAATCCTCCAGGGAGACCTTTCTGCGGGGGGGAGGCGGCAAGTGCCACCACACCCAGTCCTTCAGTCCCTTCGCGGCGTTTTGCACCGGGCGGGGATGGCACCACGTTGGTCTCGCCGTCTCCATGCACCGGGTATCCACGTCACGCTTTACAGCGACCACAAACACCCGCTTGCGGGACTGGGGCACCCAATGAACCGCGTCGAGAAGAAGCGCCCCAACCTTGTACCCCCTTTCGACCAGGGCATTGTGCAGCAGACGGTAATGCGCCCCTCCCTCCGCGGACACGAGTCCCGCGACGTTCTCCGCGGCCAGCACAGGGGGTCTGCGTTCGCCCATCTCATCCATGATGCGAAGCCAATGCCAGACCAAACCGCTTCTCTCCGCGGAGATGCCCCGCATATTGCCCGCCAGAGAAAGGTCCTGGCAGGGGAAACTGGCCCAAGACAGCTCCGCTTCCGGCAGACGCTCGCCCTTAACACCCTCAATGGGCCCCAGCGTGAACGCCTTCCAGGAATGGTTGGCGCAGAAGACTGCGGCCTTTTTCTCGCAGATGTCATTTGCCCAGATCGTCGCAAAAAACGGACTCAGGCCCTCGGAAACGAGACCGCTCCCCGCGAAGAAATCCAACGCGGTTCTGCTGTTTCCCACTTCGCTCATGCCAAGATGCTTTCTGCGGCCTTGCCGCTGTCAATCCGGACGCTGCACACTGTCGGGTGCCGCCATGAAGCTTGGCCCCGGCTTCCGCTCCCAATATATCACATGGCAGGGCTGGGCACCCCGTGAGCGCGGGTGCGTGCCGAATTATAAGGAGTTTACGGAGTTTATCGAAAAAACCTAAACTCGCTAAACTCCTTATAATTCCAGAAGCCGGAAGGCTGGCCCGGAGGGCGGGTTTCTATGTAACCTGCTGCCAATAAGTCGGTTACTTTGGTTTGTTTCCCTCGTACATGAACACCCTGGCCGACGGTCGTTCGGGCAGGAGGAGGGGAAGCCCCTGCTCCGTGAGGGCGCGGCCGGTCAGGGACTGGGATTCTCCGGTGTCGAGGTCGGTGACGGTGTAGGCCGCCGCCGGGTCGAGGCGCCGGAGGGGGACGCGCGCGGATTCGTAGATGCTTTCCGTGCGGCGGAAGGCGCGGACCACGCCGCCGCCCAGGTCCGGACGGTCGAACTGGAGGACCATCCAGGCGTTCTCCTCGCGGGTGTACGGGGTCAGGGGATGGAAATCGCCGAGGAGGTAGGGCGCGATGCGCCGGTGTTCGGCGGTCATCTTCCGCAGAAGCGCAAAATCGGTTTTCTCCACGCCGGCGGCGGCGGGGCCGAAGGACATCTCGGGGGCCATGCTGCTGCGCCACCAGTAGGCGTCGTGGTCGTAGATGACGCCCGTGCCGTGGTAGGGGATCCACAGGGACAGGCCGTAGCTGAGGCACTGCTGGCCCGCCTCGGACCAGTACCAGTCGCTGCGGAGCAGGGGCACGGCGCGGCGGAGGGTCTCCAGGTCGTTGCGGCGGCCGCCGGAGGCGCAGGAGTCAATGAACATGTCCGGCCGCCGCGCGCGCAGGGCGTCCCAGTAGGCGAGGTAGCCCTCGACGTGCCGGATCTCCGTGAGGCCCCGCCGGTCCTCCGTGTCGGCGCCGCGCCAGAAGGGCAGCGGGTCCATGTTGAAGTCCTGCCGGTAGTGGTCAATGCCCTCCGCGTCCATGAGCCCGGCGACATGGTCCGTCAGCCATTCGCGGCAGGCGGGGTTACCCAGGTCGAGGAGCCCGCCCTTCCGGCCGCCGTGGACCCATTCCGGACGCTCGTCGGCCAGCCAGGTGCCCGCGTGGACCCGTTCCGGCTCGAACCACACCAGCACGGACTTCCCGTGGGCGTGGACCAGGTCGCTGAGTTCGCGCAGGCCGCCGGGAAAGCGCCCCCGGTCCACCTCCCAGGTGCCGGTCTTGGGCCAGCCGGGGCCGTCGCAGGGGTACCATCCCGCGTCCTGCCACCAGCAGGTGAAGTCCACCTGCTCCGCCAGATGCCGCTCGATAAAGGCGCGCTCGGAGGCCGCCACGGTCATGAGGCCCGGGTAGTAGTTCCCGTTGCAGAGCGACCGCATCGGCGCCAGCGGCCTGCCGCCGGGGGCGGGGGTGTTGTGCGCCAGCATCCACGCGCGCCAGACGTTCTGCGCGCGGAGCCAGTCGCCCGTGTAGAACTGAAGCACCACCAGCGGCCCGCGCACCGCCTCGCCGGGGTGCAGGATGAAGTGCGCGTCCTCCTGCCCGCCGGAAATCCGGAGCGTCTCCCCGTCGTCGCGGGTGAAGTCCGCCGCCCACTGCCCGGGCCATCCCAGCGCGCAGATCACGCCCCCGCCGCCCCACGCGATGTTGAACCCGGGGAAGACCTCCTGCGTGGGGCGGCCGCCCGTGCAGGCGAGGCGGACGCGCTCCTTCGGCGGCAGCGGCGTCTCCAGGGGCTCATAGCTGGCGCTGGTGCAGTTGTCGCCGCGGATGCCGCGCATCAGGAACTCGCTGTGCGGGTCGCGGCGGAACGCCGTGTCCACGGCCCGGACATTCTCCAGCAGCGGCGTGTCCGCCGCGCCGGTGTTCCGGAAATGCAGCGTCCACTCCACCGTGGGGAAGTCGAGATACCGCACCCCGTCGCAGCGGACCTCCAGCCCCGTCTCCGGGTCCGTCCAGGTGGCGGTGTGGCGCGCGCGGCGCGCGTCCGGCGCCTCCGTGGCGCGGGTCACCGTCCACGACGGCAGCAGGTCCGCCGACGCCTTCCCGCCGCAGGTGAACGAGAAGAACGGCGCGCCGTCGAAGCCCGGCGCGGTGCGGTCGCGCAGGGGCAGGTCGCCCAGTCCCACCACGGACCCGTCGGCGCACACCACCCGCGCGTCCGCCCAGTCCCCCTGGTCGCAGGCGTTGCCGTCGCCGCCGTCGCCGAGGCCCAGCGTGAAGACCCGCGCGCCGCCCAGGTCCGCCGACACCTCCGCCGCGGGCCCGGCCTCCGTAAGCGTGCCCGACGTCCACACCGTGCGGTCCCCCACGGAAACCGCAAACACAACGCTGCCCCTGCCGCCCGAAGTCTGGTCGTTCCCGTCCACCCCCACGACGGCCTCCAGCCGCGCGGCGGGCCGGTCCAGCGTCACCCGCAGCGCCCCCGGCGCGTGGCAGTACAGCCCCCGGTCATGCCGCCGCACCCCGCCGTCCGCGCCGCGAAGGCACAGCGGTTTGCCTCCCCGTGTGTTCTGGTGCACGGGCCCGTAATTCCCCAGCACCTCAATGAACATGCCGGGGTCCGGCGCGGGCGCGCCGGCGAACTTCGCCGCCGCCCACTCCGCCGCCGTGGCCGTCTCCCCCGGCGCCGGGGCCGCCCCGTGGACCATGCACCCGATGCCCAGTGCCGCAATGAATGCCAGCATGACCTGCCTCCCGTCCGGACGGCTTCCGCCCCGCGTCCGGGCAACCCGTCCGCACGCCATTATAGCCCGTGCGGGTCTGCCGTCCTTGCATCGCGGGCGGGGTTTTGGGGACAATGCCGGGGATGCGCCCCTGCGGGCGCGGGGGAGGCTTCTCCGGATGCTGGCCAGAATACAGTCTTGCGCCGTCGTGGGGATTGACGCGTACCCGCTGGCGGTGGAGGTGGACGCCGGGCCGGGCATGTTCCGGTTCAAGGTGGTGGGGCTGCCGGACGCGGCGGTGAAGGAGAGCGAGGACCGCGTGCTGGCGGCGATCCGCAATTCGGGGTTCCGCACGCCGACGGGGAACGTGGTGGTGAACCTGGCCCCGGCGGACATGCGCAAGCAGGGCAGCGCGCTGGACCTGCCCATCGCCCTGGGCATTCTCGCGGCGACGGGGCAGCTCAAGGGCGCGCGCCTGCGCAGCCACCTGATCGTGGGCGAGCTGGCGCTGGACGGGTCGGTGCGGCCCGTGGCGGGCGCGCTGGCCATGACGATCACGGCGCGGGACCTGGGGCTGGAGGGCATCCTGCTGCCGAGGCACAACGCGGGCGAGGCGGGGGTCACGGACAAGATACAGGTGCTGCCCGTGGGGTCGCTCCACGGGGCGCACGCCTTCCTCTCGGGCGCGGAGGAGATCGCCCCGCATGTGACGGACGTGGCGGCGGCCTTCTCGTCGGCCCACCGCGAGGTGCCGGACCTCAGCGACGTGAAGGGGCAGGGCGCCGTGAAGCGCGCGCTGACCGTGGCGGCGGCGGGGGGCCACAACCTGCTGATGGTGGGCCCGCCGGGCACGGGCAAGACCATGCTCGCGTCGCGCCTGCCGGGCATCCTGCCCGAGATGACCTTCGAGGAGTCCCTGGAAACCACGCGCATCTACAGCGTCATGCCGAGCATCGCGCGGCGCGACGCGCTGGTGGTCTCGCGGCCCTTCCGCAGCCCCCACCACACCTCGACCACCGTGTCCATCGCCGGCGGCGGCGGCGGGCCGACGGCCTGCCCCGGCGAGGTGAGCCTCGCGCACAACGGCGTGCTCTTCCTCGACGAGCTGCCGGAGTTCAACCGGGCCACGCTGGAGGTGCTGCGCCAGCCGCTGGAGGAGGGCCAGGTCCACATCCGCCGGGCGAACTACTCCGTCACCTACCCCAGCCGCTTCATGCTGGTGGTGGCCATGAACCCCTGCCCCTGCGGCTGCCGCACGGACCCGCGCAAGGTCTGCCGGTGCAGCCTGGGCGAGGTCCAGCGCTACATGGGCCGCGTGTCCGGGCCGCTCCTCGACCGCATTGACATCCATGTGGACGTGCCGCCCCTCTCGTTCGAGGAGCTGACGGACCACCGCGCCAGCGGCCCCACCAGCGCCGAGGTCCGCGCCCAGGTGCAGGAGGCCCGCGACCGCCAGCAGCACCGCCTCGGCGGACGGCACACCTGCAACGCCCACCTCGACACCCGCGCCATCCGCAAGCACTGCGCGACCACCGAGGGTGCCAAGGGCATGCTGGAAAGCGCCCTCAACCGACTCGGCCTCAGCGCCCGCGCCTACGACAAGATCCTCCGCGTCTCGCGCACCCTCGCCGACCTCGAGGGCGCCGACATCATCCGCGAGCACCACGTCGGCGAGGCCGTCCAGTACCGCAGCCTGGACCAGCAGCTCTTCGCCGGCGCGTAGGGCCGCCGGCGCCACGACGAGCCCCGGACCGCCGAGGGCGGGACACGTAGACGCGCCATCTTGGCGCGTTCTTCGGTTCAACGAAAACCCCAAGAACGCGCCAAGATGGCGCGTCGTTGCGGGCGGTCCCTTTCGGGTGCGGCGGGGGTTGTGGTAGGCTGGGGGGCGCGGCGGAAGGGTCCGCCGCACCCCGGAATCTTCATGCGCGAGCCCAGGCACACCCCCCATCCCCCGGAGACCGCGACAGACGCCCTGTACGCGGACGTGGTGTTCGCCCTGCCGCTGGACCAGACCTTCACCTATGCGGTGCCCGCGTCGCTGCGGGAGCGGGCGGCCCCCGGCATGCGGGCCCTGGCGCCCATGCGCGAGCGCATCGCCACGGGCTACATCACCGCCCTGAGCCCCCGAACGGACCTGGCCCCGGACAAGGTGCGGCGGCTGCTGGACCTGCCGGACGAGGAGCCGGTCTTTGACGCGGAGATGCTGGCGCTGTGCCGGTGGATGGCGGACTACTACTGCTGCTCGTGGGGCGAGGCGCTGCACTGCGCCGTGCCCGCGGGGCTGCGCTCCGGCGGGGCGAAGAAGGCCTACCGGCTGGTGACGGAGCGCGCGGGCGAGGGTCGGCTGTCGGAGCGGCAGGCGAAGATCGTGGCGGCGTTGTACGCCAAGGGCCCGCTGACGCGGGTGCAGCTCGCGCGGGCCGCGGGGGCGCAGGCCCTGAGCAACACGCTGATGGCGCTGGTGCGGCGCGGGCTGGTGGTCGAGGAGGAGGCGAGGGAGGAGGGCGGCGTCTCCATCATGACGGAGACCTGGGCGGTGCTGGTGGAGGAGGCGGTGCCGGACGCGGCGGCGCTGGAGGCGATGCAGCGGCGCGCGCCGAAGCAGGCGGGGGTCTACCTGGACCTGCTCCACGGCGCGCCGGAGCGCGCGGCCTCGGAGCTGTACGACAAGCACCGGGTGGACGCGGGGGTGCTGGCGGCGCTGGAGAAGAAGGGGCTCATCGGGCGGGTCCAGCGGGAAATCTACCGCGCGCCGGACATGAACGCGCCGCCGCACGCGGCGGAGAAGTTCCCCCTGAACCCGGAGCAGCGCCGGGCCTTTGAGGCCCTCTGCGCGGCGGGCGAGTCCCGGGAGTACCGCACCTTCCTCCTGCGCGGCATCACGGGCTCCGGCAAGACCGAGGTGTACCTCCAGGCCATCGAGCGGTTTCTGGAGCTGGGCCGCGACGCCATCATCCTCGTGCCGGAAATCTCGCTCACCCCGCAGACCGTGGGGCGCTTCTACGCGCGGTTCAGCCAGTCCATCGCCGTGCTGCACAGCGCCCTGAGCCAGGGCGAGCGCTACGACGAGTGGCGGCGCGCGCGGCGCGGCGAGGTGCGCATCGTCGTGGGCGCGCGGTCCGCCGTGTTCGCCCCCCTGCCCAACCTCGGCATCATCGTGGTGGACGAGGAGCACGACAGCTCGTACAAGCAGGGCGAGACGCCGCGTTACCACGCGCGGGACGTGGCGATCATGCGGGCGCGGAGGCTGGGGGCCGTGTGCGTGCTGGGGTCGGCCACGCCCTCCGTGGAGTCGCGGCACAACACGGACCTGGGCAAGTCGGAGCGGATCGAGCTGCTCACGCGCGCCACGCGCGGCGCCCTGCCCGAAGTCCGGCTGGTGAACATGCGGGAGGAGGCCGCCGAGTCTCCCGGCCAGGTGATCCTGTCGCAGGCGCTGGAGCGGGCGGTGACGGACCGCGTGGCCGCCGGGGAGCAGTGCATCCTGCTGCTGAACCGGCGGGGCTTCGCCCCCTACGTCCTCTGCCCGAAATGCGGGTGGGTGGCGGGCTGCGAGAACTGCCAGGTCAGCCTGACCTACCACAGCAGCGGCGGCGTGCTCCGGTGCCACTACTGCAACGCGGAGCAGCCCAAGCCCGGTGCCTGCGAGCGGTGCGGGTTCCGCGGGCTGGCCTATGTGGGCCTGGGCACGCAGAAGGCGGAGGACTACCTCCTGCGCGCGTTCCCGGGGGCGCGGGTCGCCCGGATGGACGCCGACACCACGGCGGGCCGGGGCGGCCACGCGAAAATCCTCGGGTGCTTCGCCGCCGGGGAGATTGACATCCTCATCGGCACGCAGATGCTCGCCAAGGGCCACGACTACCCCGGCGTGACGCTGGTGGGCGTGATCAACGCGGACAGCGGCCTCGCGCTGCCGGACTTCCGCGCCGCCGAGCAGACCTTCCAGCTCCTGACGCAGGTGGCGGGCCGCGCGGGGCGCGGCGACCGGCCGGGCACGGTGTACATCCAGACCTGGCATCCCCTGCACTACGCCGTCGCGGCGGCGGCGGGGCACGACTACGAGACCTTCTACGCGACGGAGCTGGAGCACCGGCGCAAGGCGGGCTACCCGCCCTTCCGCCGGCTGGCGCACTTCCTCATCGAGTCGGAGGATCCCGAGGTGGCCGAGCGCGAGGGGTTCCGCCTGCGCAACCTGGGCCAGGCGATCCTGCGGGAGGGGGACTTCCGGGGGATGGAGATTGTCGGTCCGGCCCCGGCGCTCATCCGGCGGGTGAACAAGAAATACCGCTGGAACCTCGCGCTCTTCTCCAAGAGCGCGGGGCGGATCAACGCCGCGGCCCGCCGCATGCGCGACGACTTCGCGCAGGGCCAAAACGCCAAGGTCAGCCTCAAGCTCGACCTCGACCCCTACGGGCTGTATTAGGGCAGGCAAAGAAGAACGGTGTCCGGCTCCGCGCGCCCTTCCACGCTGCCGCTGCGGTTTCGATGCCCGCCCCCAGGCTGTTTCGGGGAATGTCCCCGAAGGGGACAAATGTCAATAGCCGGAGGTGACCGAAGGGAACCTCCGGTGGGAGGGGGTTGATAGAAACCAACCCCGAAGGGGTTGAATGTGAACGGGCTCGCGGACCTGTCTGCCGCGAACACGCATTCAACCCCTTCGGGGTTGTGGATCCCGGGTGCCTGTCCGGAGGTTCCCTTCGGTCACCTCCGGCTATTGACATTCTTCCCCTCCGGGGAAGCAGAGTCCGAACACGCAAGAGCGGCACGGTCCACTTTGAAGTGCCCCAACGCTTCAGTCTACTCCACGCCGCGGCGGGCCTCCTGTTCGGGGGTGTTTTTGCCCGCGCGCAGGGGGGTCAGCCGGAAGCGGTATTCATAGGGCTTGCAGTCGAGGGTGTACTTGTCGAGGGGCTTCGCGCCCCAGCTGTCGTCGCCGCCCACGCCGGTCTGGCCCATGTCCACGTTGAAGGTCGTGAAGTCGCGGCAGGGCACGGAGCAGGAGTGCTCGTTGCCCTCGAGGTCCTCCTGGGCGAAGGGCCACGCGCTCACCTGGAGCAGCGGCATGCCGACGGCCAGCAGGCCGTTCCCCGCGTCGTCCGTGAGGGCGGCCCAGCGCACCTCCGTGCGGTTGCCCGTCTCCTGCGGCTCGACGTAGGGGTACCACGCCTCCGCCACGGGGAGCGTGTGCAGGCCGACGGCCGCGCCGGTGAGGCGGTCCCAGTAGTTCTCCTGGGGGCCGCGGCCGAACCACGCCAGGCGGCTGTACTGCGCGGGCAGGGCCATGCGCATGCCGAAGCGCTGCAGCTCGGGGGCCTTCTTCGACGGATCAAACGCGTTGTCCACCACCACGTCGCCGTTGCCGAAGACGGTGTAGCGCAGGGTCTGCGACGCGCCCGCCGCGCCGAGGGCCAGTTTCGCGGTGATCTCGACGGTGTTTCCCTTTTCGGCGGCGTCCACCTTGGACACCTTGCCCTCGCCCACGGGGTCCTTCCACATCTTCAGGCGGCGCGGGGCGTTGTTTCCGTTGTCGTTGTCCGTGGGGGCGCGCCAGAAATTCGGCGTGAGCGGGGCGGCCAGCAACTCCTTGCCGTCCACGGTCCACGAGGAAATCATGCCGGTCTTCTTGTCCACGGCCACGGCGAAGCCGTCGCCCGAGGCGGTGAACCGGCCGCCGCGCTTGTCCAGCTTCACGGCGGGCAGGTCCTTCGCGGCGAGCACGGGGGCCGGGGCCGCCGCGCAGGGCAGGGGCATCTGGTCCCACGCCACCTCAAATCCGGCCTCCGCCCAGGGCAGGTCCTTCGCCAGGGCGAAGGAGACCGTCAGGAAGGCCTCCTGTCCGGGACCGGGTGTGACGGGCGTGAACGGCACCGCAATCCCGGCCTCGCCCTTCGGCGGGATGACCGGCACGGGCAGTTCGCCGGACTGGACGGTCTTGCCGTCCACCTCGACCTTCCACGCGCCCTTCAGGAAGTCCGTGGCCACGAAGTCGTACTTGTTGACGATCTTCACTTCGCCCTTGGCGAGGTCCACGGGCACGACCTTGAGGAACTGGTAGACCTTCTTCACCTCCAGCGCCGAGGGGTGGAGCGTGCGGTCGGCGTGGACGATGCCGTTGCAGCAGAAATTGGCGTCGTTCGGCGTGTCGTTGTAGTCGCCGCCGTAGGCGTAGAACCAGTCCTCCTTCCAGCAGGCGGCGCGCTCCACCCGCGGCCCGCGCGGGTCGGCGAAGGGCTTCTTGATGCCCTGGTCCACGAAGTCCCAGATGCACCCGCCCATGAGGACCGGATGCGCCTCGATGGCGTCCCAGTAGTCCTGGAAATTTCCGACGCTGTTGCCCATGGCGTGGGCGTACTCGCAGAGGAAGAAGGGCTTCTTGTCGCCCTTCTCCACGTACTCCAGAAGCCCGGTGATCTTGGTGTACATCTCGCTGTGCACGTCGGTGTGCGTGTTGTCGCGCTCGTAGTGGACCGGCCGGCCCGGGTCCAGCTTCCGGATGAGCGCCGCCGACGCGGTGAAGTTGCAGCCGGGGCCGGCCTCGTTGCCCATGGACCACATGATCACGCTGGGGTGGTTCTTGTCGCGCTCGACCATGCGCCCGATGCGGTCGAGGTGCGTCTTCTCCCAGGCGGGCTGGTTGCCCAGCGAGATGTCCGGGTTGTAGCCCATGCCGTGGGACTCGATATTCGCCTCGTCAATGACGAACAGGCCGATGCGGTCGCACAGGTCGTACCACTCGGGACGGTTCGGGTAGTGCGACGTGCGCACGGTGTTCATGTTGAGCTGCTTCATCAGGCGGACGTCGCGCTCCATGCTCTCCACGGAGACCACGCGCCCCGCCTCGGGGTCGTGCTCGTGCCGGTTCACGCCCTTGATCTTCACCGGCACCCCGTTCACCAGGAAGACGCCGTCGCGCACCTCGACCCGGCGGAAGCCGTGGACGCAGGAATGCGCCTCGACGGTCTCCCCCGCCGCGTCCAGCAGCGTGAGCGTGACGGTGTACAGGCTGGGGGTTTCGGCCGACCACAGGGCCGGTGCGGACACCGCCGCCTCCGCCGTGGCCGCGGCCTCCTCCCCCGCCGCGGGCAGGGCCACGGGCAGGGTCAGGAACGGCGACGCGCCGGCGGGGTTCCCGGCGGGGTCGTACAGGTTGACGGCGACGGACATCTTGCCGCCCGCCGTGCCCGACAGGTTGCGGACCTTGGC
>Ga0123328_1004286_pt1 | contig 11716 bp, 10 predicted proteins | sample BioC12SIPDNA_2_FD_89702 | JGI IMG/M metagenome (GOLD analysis project Ga0123328, IMG submission 89702) | Anaerobic biogas reactor microbial communites from Washington, USA - Biogas_R1_A C12 SIP DNA | ecosystem: Engineered > Bioreactor > Anaerobic > Unclassified | place: Washington, USA...
ATGCCGATACGGTCCGTACGGAAGCCGACGTGCGTCCCCGATGCGTGCCTGCCATGGCCGCCCGCCCGAGAGCAAGAGGGCCGATCACCGACACATGGCACGGCACTCCGCCGGGCAGAGGCGGCTGTTCTGCCGCCGGCCGGCCCGCCGGGCTGCCGCACCCCATGCCGAAGTCCGCCCCCCCGGCCCCTCCGCCCCGGGGGCACACTTCATGCCGATGTACTATAGCCCATGGGGCGGAAGGCGGCAATTGGCTATTTATTCAGTCTCGTGTAAATATTTATTTACAAAACATCTGCATAGTGGAAGACGGCCCCGGGGCCGCACGGGACGCCGCGGGCGGGGACGCCGCCGGGCGGGCCGCCCGGGGCTGCCGATTGAGGACGCCCGGGGTTACGCATTGCGGGGGCGGTGCGCGGCCGTCCGGCCGTGCGAAGAAGGTGTCAAGATGGGATCGTCTCTTTGCATCTGCCCATGTTTCGTGTATACTGGATGCCGTGGCGGAAGCCCGGCGATGGGCGAGCCGACGGGAGGAGCGCGGGATTATCTCGGAGAGCGGGTTCATCTATCCATCCTGCCTGCAGTCCCGGCCGATTCGCGCCTGCCCTGGCGCCGAAGCATTCGCTGCATGTGAGTGGATGTTCCGTGGCCTGCAACAGAGAGGTCGCCGGAGCGGCAGAGACTAAAGGTATTGTGCTGAAGATCGCCTCCGGGCGCCCTTCCTGCCGGGCCGAGGCATCGACGGACCGGTGCCGGCTGCCGGGCCGTCATGGGCCGCAGGGACAGGAAGATGCCTGAAAAGAAACCGCGCCGGTTCGCAGGATACCATCTGAGGCGTATCCTGGGGCACGGCAGCATGGGTGTGGTCTACCTGGCCGATCACGAGGCCACGAACACGCCGGCGGCCGTGAAGGTGCTCTCGTCCGCACTGGGGCGGGACCACTCCTATGCCCACCGCTTCCTGACGGAAGCCCGGCTGGCCACCCAGCTCGACCATCCGAACATCGTCAGGGTCCACGACTACGGCGTGGACGGCGGCCACTACTTCATGGCCATGGAGTATGTCGACGGGCGGAACTGTCGTGCCCGGATCGCCGAGGACGGCGCCATGGACTGGCGCGAGGCCGTGGCCGTGGCCGCCGAGGTCGCCGAGGGGCTTCGCGCTGCCGCCCTCAAGGGCATCATCCATCGGGACATCAAGCCGGAGAACATCGTCATCGACTCCAGCGGCCATGTCCGCATCACCGATCTGGGTCTGGCCAAGGAGTTGGACGTTCTGGAGCCCGCGCCGAACGACACGAGCCTCGGCACGCCCGACTACATGAGTCCGGAGCAGGTCAACAACTCGGAACTGGTCGATCAGCGCAGCGACATCTACTCGCTCGGGGCGACGCTCTTCCACATGATCTGCGGCCGCGCGCCTTACACCGGCCGCAGTGCGTACGAGGTGATGGTCAAGCACGTCTCGGCCACCCTGCCGTCTCCTACGAAGTACGTTCCCGACCTGCCGCGCGAGGTCTGTGACGTCATGCGCAAGATGATGGCTCGGGACCCCGCAGACCGCTACCAGGACTACGACGTCCTGATCGCCGACCTGCGCGCCCTGCTGAGCGGCGGGCGCGTCGCGGCCTCCAGCTTCGACGACGACAGCCTGCTGGGCAGGAACGGAAGCAGCCAGAACGGCGCCGCCTGCGCCCGTCCGAGCCGCCGGGGCGTCTGGGTGGCCGCGGCCGTGCTGCCGGTCCTGGGGGCCATCGGCACGATCATCTACTTCATCCTCAACATGGACTGAACGGTCCTCGGCCGGCTCGCCGTCCTGCCGAACGGCAGGCGGTCGACAGTCCGCATCCGCCTCGCCTATAATGGAGGCGTTCCGTCGTTCATCGCTGGTCAAGGGGGCCTTGCATGGTGTTGCGGATCGCTGTGGCTGTGCTTGTGGGAGGCGGCGTGGGGCTCGGCGTCGGCCTGGTCGGCAGTCGCCTGGGCGGGCAGTGCCCGCTGGCGTGCAATCCGTACATCTCTACGGCCATCGGCGTGGTGATGGGGCTGCTGGTCGCCAGCAGCGGCGGCGGGGTGATGCCTGCGTCCGCCCTCGTGAAGATGCCGAGGTCCGATGACGAGTACTCGCTTGTGATCGGGCAGGACGGCGTGGTGGTCGTCGAGTTCCATACGCGCAATTGCCCGGCCTGCGCCCGGCAGGCCCCGATCATCGATTCGCTGGCCGAGCGGCTCGCCGGTCGCGCGACGGTGGCCACAGTCGACGCGCGGCGCCTGCGCCGGGCGGCGCACGCGGAGGGGATCGGGACCGTGCCGACGACCCTGATCTTCCGCAACGGCCGGCGCGCGGAGAGGCTGGTGGGCCTGACGGACGAGGAGACGCTGGCCCGCCTGGTCGAGAGGCACCTGTCGGCGGACGACTCCGCCGTCGAGACAGAGGGGACGGACGCACAATGAAGGTCGTCATCGTCGGAGGTCTGGCGGGCGGCATGTCCGCCGCCACGCGCACGCGGCGGCTGGATGAGAGTGCGGAGATCATCGTCTTTGAGAAGGGGGCGCACGTTTCCTTCGCGAACTGCGGCATGCCCTACTTCATCGGCGGGATCATCCCCGAGCGCGACGACCTGATCATCGTCTCGCCGGAGCGGCTCCGCTTGCGTTTCCGCATCGACGTGCGCACACGGTCCGAAGTCACGGCCATCGACCGCCGGGCGCGGCAGGTGACGGTGCGCGACCTGGAGACCGGGCGGAGCTACACGGAGTCGTACGACCGCGTGGTCCTGTCGCCGGGCGCCAGCCCCGTCTGTCCGTCCAGTTGCGCAATCGGCGACCGCGACGTCCACGTGCTGCGCAACCTGGAGGACATGGATCGCATCGCCGAGGCGGCCCGGGCCGCCGAGGGCGGGCGCGCCGTGGTTGTCGGCGGCGGGTTCATCGGGCTCGAACTGGCCGAGAACCTGCGCGAACGGGGCCTGCAGGTCGCCCTGGCCGAGATGCTGCCCCAGGTGCTTCCCCCACTCGACCCCGAGATGGCCGAACTCGTCCATGCCGAACTGCGTGCGCACGGAGTGGAGCTTCATCTCTCGAACGCCGTGGCGGCCATCGAGCGCCAGGACGGCCGGCTGACCGTGCGGCTGCAGGACGGCACGGCGCTGCCGTGCGCCTTCGCCGTGCTGTGTGTCGGGGTGCGGCCCAACGTCGACCTGGCCGCCCAGGCGGGGCTGACCCTCGGCGCGACGGGCGGCATCCGCGTCAACGAACGTCTCCAGACCAGCGATCCCGACATCTACGCCGTCGGCGACGCTGCCGAGACGGTCGACTGGGTGACCGGCCGGCCCGTGCTGATGCCGCTGGCCGGCCCCGCCAGCCGCCAGGCGCGGATCGCTGCCGACAACATCTGCGGCCGCGACAGCACCTTCCGCGGCGTGCAGGGCACGGCCATCGTCAGGGTCTTCGGGCTGGCCGCCGGGCAGACGGGCGCCGGCGAGAAGGCCCTCCGGCGCGCCGGCATCCCGTATGAGAAGGTCTACGTCCATCCGGACAGCCACGCCGACTACTACCCCGGCGCGTCCAGCATGACGTTGAAGCTGCTGTTCGCCCCCGGGGACGGCCGCATCCTGGGCGCGCAGGCCGTCGGCGCGGACGGGGTGGACAAGCGCATCGACGTGCTCTCCACCGCCATTCAGGCGCGCATGACCGTCTACGATCTGGAAGAGGCCGAACTCGTTTACGCTCCCCAGTTCGGTGCCGCCCGGGACGCCGTGAACATGGCGGGCTTTGTGGCCGCCAACGTCCTGCGGGGCGACCAGCAGCTGGTCCATGCCGACGCGCTGCCCGAGCGCGCGTTCCTGATCGACGTGCGCACGCCGGCCGAGTTCGAGACGGGGCACATCCCCGGAGCGGTCAACGTGCCGGTCGACGACCTTCGCGGCCGCCTCGGCGAGGTCCCCCCGGACGGCCCCGTGGTGGCCTACTGCGGCGTCGGCATGCGCGGCTACATGGCCGGCCGCATCCTGAACCAGCAGGGGCGCCCGGCGGCCAACCTGTCCGGCGGCCTGCGCACCTGGAAGCAATACCACCCGGCATGAGGGCCGTCCTGGAGCGCCGCCGGTCCTTGAAATCCTGTCGTCGGCGTGCGATCCTGCCCGCTCTCCGTCCCGATTCCGGAGCCCCCAGGGAGATGCATCATGGCTGAGTCAGCGAGTTCTGTGAAGAGGATCATGGCGGATACGATGACGACCGGCGAACTGGCCGCGCATCGCCGCCGCAACGGGATCGTCCTTCTGCCCGTCGGCTGCCACGAGATGCACGGCACGCAGATCGGGCTTGGGTGCGACACGTTCGAGGCCGAGGCGGCCTGCCGCGTGCTGGCGCCCGAATGGGACGCCGTCGTGTTGCCGCCGATCGCCTACACCTTCGGGGGCGCCACCGGCCCGTGGCCGGGCACCGTCAGCCTGCATCCGCGCGAGACGATGGACTACGTCTCGGCTGTCGTCCGCGCCATCCTGCGCAACGGCTTCCGGCGCGTCGTGCTCATCAGCATCCACGGTCCCAGCCGCTCCTACCTCGCCATGGTGCTGCGCGGCGTGTTCGAGGAGACCGGGGAGCTGCCCATCCAGTTCCACCCGCAGTGGGGCGAGTTCAACCGCCTGGTCCGTGAGGAGTTCGGCGAGGGCCAGGCCTCGACCGCATCGCACCTGGCCACGCTCTACATCTGCGGCCGCCACGGCGAGTTCGACCCGGCCGTGATCGGCGACGAGACGGCGCCCCGGACGGTTCCGCTGGACAGCCTGGTCACGCTGGAGAAGCACGACGTCCACGCTCCCTATCGCTATCTGCGGCCCGAGGACCACGTGGGCCGGAAGCCCGGGCTGACGCTGGACGACGCCCCGCGGCTGGCCGAGCAGTTCCGCCAGGCGGTCCTGACCCGCGCCGCCGGCCTGCCCGAGGACTACGAACGCTACCAGAGGGAAATGCAGCAGGCCATTGCAGGCGCCCCCTGGGATCAGGTATAGAATGGCGTCCCTTTTGAATCAGGAGGAGCATCGTGTCCCCGAAGCCCGTAGACATCGCCGGGATCGCCCGCAAGACGTACGCCACCGAGGCGGAGATGGGAAAGGCCGCCGCCGAAGAGGTCGGCGCGCTGCTGCGCGACCTCACCGTGCGCGACGGCGTGCCCGTGCTGCTGAACCTGGCCGCCGCACCGTCGCAGGACGCCTTCCTGGACGCGCTCAGCGCTGAAGAGGGCATCGACTGGACGAAGGTCACGGCGATCCACCTCGACGAGTATTTCGACCTGCCGGCCGATCACCCGAACACCTTCCGCAGCTACCTTCAGGAGCACATCATCTCGCGCGTGCCGATTCCGGCCGGGCAGGTGCACTTCATCAAGGACGTCCCGGCCGACACACCGGCGGCGCTCGCCGAGGAATACGGCCGTCGTGCGCTGAGGATCCTCAAGGACGTCCGCGCCGCCGGCGGCGTCTACCTGGCCTGCATCGGCATCGGCGTCAACGGCCACATCGCGTTCAACGAACCCGGCAGCGCCATCCGCACGGACCGCTTCCTGGTCCCGATCGAGATCGACGCGGTCTCGGTGCAGCAGCAGTATGACGACTACAAGAATCACCCGGATCCGGCCGCGCGGTATGCCACGCTCGACGACGTGCCGCGCCGCGCCATCACGGTCAGTTGCGCCGGCATCCTGGCGGCCGACCGCATCGTCTGCCTGGTGCCCGGCCCGCAGAAGGCGGCCGCCGTGCGGGGCATGTGGGACGGCCCCGTGTCGGACGACATGCCCGCCTCGCTGCTGAGGCTCCACCCGTGCGTGACGGTCTACCTGGAGGTCGACTCGGCCGCCCGGCTGGACCACCGCCCGACGCCGGCGTAGACGGCCGGTCCAGACACCGCCCTGCCTCAGGTATGGGGACGGCCGAACGCATCGGCCGTCCCCGTCGATATCCGGCCTCCCTTCTCCCCGGGTCTGCCGATATGGCAGGCCAATGACTGCCATTGCCATCCTGGCACCCGGGCAGGCCGGTGCATGGACGCTCCCCGGAGCGACGATCCCGTAAAGCGCTCCTGTAGAATCCTTTACGTGGAGGCGGCACGATCGGCACGCGGCTTGCTTATCTGAGGGGCGGACATGAGAGAGCCCTCCGAAGGGGGCGGAACCGGAAGGCAAGGAGGTGGGACAATGGCGAACGCACTTCAGAGAAGGTACCCGGGCGGGTCGTGGCTGGAATGGCCGTTCCGTCGCCTGTTCGACGACGTGTTCGAGGGGTTCGAGGGCGAGGGAAGCCGTCTGCCCCAACTGTGGGCCGAGGGACGGTTCGTGCCGGCCGTGGATGTCTCTGAGGACGACGACCAAGTGGTGCTGACCGCCGAGGTGCCAGGCATGGACAGGAGCGACCTGGACGTCTCCGTGGACAACGGCGTGCTGACCATCCGGGGAGAGAAGAAGGAGGAGCAGAAGTCGGAGAAGGCCGGCTGGCACCGCGTCGAGCGCCGCTACGGGCAGTTCGAGCGGCGGGTGCGCCTGCCGGAATCGGTGGACGTGCAGAAGATCAAGGCGAGCTACAAGGACGGCGTGCTGAGGCTCGAGATGCCGAAGGCTGAGACCGCCCGGGCCCGCTCGATCCAGATCAAGGACTGATGTCTCACGGGCGGTCGTTGCGCGGCGGCCGGGGCTCCCACCCCGGCCGCCGCCGTTGTCCGGCCCGGCGGCTCATACCCCTGGGGCACGACCTGCGCAGAGGCGCCAAGACGCCGGGAACGGTCAGACGGACAGAGGTCGCTCTCGGTCCCGTCCGTCTTGCGTGACACCCAATTGTCTTTGCGGCGGTCGCGCGGTAGAGTGACGTGCTGGACCATTCCCGTGGATCCGTTTTGGGGAGGGTTTGCGCTATGAACAAGTCACTCGCCATCGTGCTGGGTCTGTTGCTGGTCGCCGCGGTGCCCGTTCGAGCTGAGGTCAGCCTGTCGCCGGCCTTCGGGGATCACATGGTGCTTCAGCGCGGCGTCAAGGCGCCGGTCTGGGGCCGGGCGGCGCCGGGCGAGCAGGTGACCGTGGCCATCGCCGGCAGGACGGCAGAGGCGACCGCCGACGCCGATGGACTCTGGCAGGCCGCCGTTGGGCCGCTGGAGGCCGGCGGGCCGCACAGGCTGTCGGTCAGCGCAGGGCAGGAGACGTTGACGCTCGGCAACGTGCTGGTGGGGGACGTGTGGATCTGCTCGGGCCAGTCCAACATGGAATGGCCGCTCTTTCGGGCCCGTGACGGCGCCGACGAGGTGGCCGCGGCGGAATGGCCACGCATCCGCCTGTTCACTGTGGCGAAGAACGTATCCCGGACCCCCATCCGCTCGTTGACGGGGCAGTGGAGCGAATGCAGCCCTGCGACCGCCGGCAGCTTCTCGGCGGTGGGCTACTTCTTCGGGCGCGAGCTTCTCGGCGAACTGGACGTTCCGATCGGTCTGATCGATTCCTCCTGGGGCGGAACCGTGGCCGAGGCCTGGACCCGCTACGAAGTGCTGCAGGCGGATGACGTGCTCCGTCCGATCGTGGAACGCTTCGAGAAGCTCCTTGCCGAATGGCCCACCCGCCGGATCGAATACGAGAGGCAGTTGGCCGAGTGGGAGGCGGCCAACTACTTCCCCGAGCCGGTCAACGAGGGCCTGGTCAAGGGCTGGGCCGCGCCGGAATTCGACGACTCGGAATGGGCCGAGATGTCGGTCCCCGGCGCGTGGGAGGGATCCGGGCAGCAGATCGATGGCGTCGTCTGGTACCGTCGCGCCGTGGATATCCCTGCCGACTGGGCGGGCAAGGGTCTGGCGCTGGGTCTGGGCACAATCGACGACGCGGACGTGGCCTACTTCAACGGTACCCAGGTGGGCGAGACGCGGAGGGACACGCCCAATGCCTACCGGCTGCCCCGCACGTACACGGTGCCCGGGGGACTCGTGAGGGCCGGCCGGGCCGTCATTGCCGTGCGGGTCTACGACCGTTACGGAGCGGGTGGGTTCACGGGCACGCCGGCGACGATGCGCCTGAAGCTCCTGGGGGGCGCCCACGACGGGTTGGCTCTCGACGGCCAGTGGCGGTACGCTCCGGGTGCCCACCGTGAGCAGCCGGCGGAGTATCCCCCCAGGCCTCGCGCCCCGCAGGGGCCGGAGGACGCCAACTCGCCGGCCGGGCTCTACAACGCGATGATCAACCCGCTCATGCCGATGGCCATCAAGGGCGTCATCTGGTACCAGGGCGAGTCGAACGGGTGGCGGGCCGAGCAGTACCAGACGCTCTTTCCCGCGATGATCCGCTGCTGGCGCCATGCCTGGGGCCAGGGCGACTTCCCCTTCCTGTTCGTCCAGTTGGCGAACTTCACGCAGATGCAGCAGGACCCCGTCCAGCCGCAGGATGCGTGGCCGGAACTCCGCGAGGCCCAATCGATGGCGCTCGCTGAGCCGAACACCGGCATGGCCGTCATCATCGACATCGGTGCGGCGGACGACATCCACCCCCTCAACAAGCAGGAGGTGGGGCGGCGTCTCGCACTGGCCGCCCTGAAGGTGGCCTACGGCCACGACCTCGTCTACTCGGGGCCGATGTTCGACTCCATGAAGGTCGAAGGCAACAGCGTGGTTCTGAGCTTCCAGCACGTCGGCAGCGGGCTGTGTACCAGGGACGGGGGACCGCTGAAGGGGTTCATCGTCGCGGGCCAGGACCGCGTGTTCCATTGGGCCGAGGCCCGAATCGAGGGGGACACGGTCGTCGTGCGCTGCGACGAGGTGGCCGCGCCGGCGGCCGTGCGCTACGCATGGGCGAACAACCCGATCTGCAACCTCCAGAACCGCGAGGGCCTGCCGGCCTCACCGTTCCGCACCGACACCTGGCGCGGCCTGACGGCCGGGAACCGCTGACTCCGGAGACACGGAGCCGCGGAGCGCTGCCGGCGGGAGTTGCCCACCGGGTAGAGCCGGGCTGGGCGAGCAAGGTCGGGCCGTGCGGCGAGCGGCGGCCAGTGCCACTGTCGATGCCTTCGCCGAGCCCGGTGTCAGCGCATCAGCAACAGGCTGAGGGCCATCACGGCCATGCCGCCGACGAGGCCGAGCAGGCTGTCGTGGCCTTTGCCATAGGCGCGGCTGGTGGGCAGCAGTTCGTCCAGGCTGATGTAGACCATGATGCCGGCCACGCCGCCGAAGAGGACTCCCAGCACCTCCGGCGGTACGACGCTGACCGTGCCGCCCACCACGAGCCGGAGCCCCAGGTAGGCGACGAGGGCCCCCGCCGGTTCGGCCAGGCCGCTGAGCACGGAGTAGACGAACGCCGTCCGGCGTTTGCCCGTGGCGTAGTAGATGGGCACCGAGACGCTGACGCCCTCGGGGATGTTGTGCAGCGCGACGGCGACGGCAATCGCCGCCCCCAGCTGGGGGTCGGCCAGCGCGGCCATGAAGGTCGCCAGGCCCTCGGGGAAGTTGTGGATCGCGATTGCGAGCGCCGTGAACAGGCCCATGCGCATCAGCCGGTGGTCCGGCGAATGATCGTGCGGCCCCTGGTGCGCACCCGTGCCGTCGGCGGCGGGCGCGCCGGGCGCGGGGGGGCGTGCGTGGGGGTCCCGCAGTGGGGCGGACTCGGCGGCCGAGTGCAGGTCGTGCGGGTTCTCGGCTGCCGGGATCAGGGCGTCGATGAGGCCGATCAGCGCGATGCCGCCGAAGAACGCGCCCACGCCGATCCAGTCGCCCGTCGGCTCCCCGTAGGCGCCCGTCAGTTGTTCGGTGCCCTTGAACAGGATCTCGACGAACGACACGTAGAGCATCACGCCGGCGGAGAACCCGGTGGCGACCGACAGGAACCGGTAGTTCGACCGCCGGGTGAAGAACGCGATGACGCTGCCGATGCCCGTGGCCATCCCGGCAAACAGCGTCAGGCCCAGCGCAATCCACACGTTCCCTGCCATCCCGCGCCTCTCCAGGACCAGAACGCAGAACACACCGTTCGCTACAGCCTACCGCATCCGCTCGCTGCCGTCGAGTCGGGCCGCCAGCGTCGCCGGCGCACGGGCCGTGCGTCTGTTGCGGCCCCGGTGCGGCGGTGGCACAATGGTCGTTCGTCACGTTGCGCGCCGGGTGTCGTCGTGGTTCCATGCCATTGGAGATGGCGGTGAACAGGAAGGAACGTGTCCAAGCCGTGCTGGCCGGCCGCAGGCCCGATCGGGCGCCCGTGAGCTTCTGGCACCATTTCCCGGCAGACGCGGCCGCCGGGCAGCCGGCCGTCGATGCCCACATGCGGCACCTGGAGGCCTACGACCTCGACTTCCTGAAGATCATGGGGGACAACGGCTACCCGCGGCCCAAACCCATCGTCACTTCGATCGGGGACCTGGGGAGTTTCCAGGTACTGAACGGTGACGAAGGCCCCTTCGAGATGCAGCTCGGTCTGATCCGAGGCCTGCGGACGCGTCTCGGGCCCGACGTGCTGTGCTGTACGACCCTCTTCAACGCGTGGACGGTCCTGCGGCGCTGCCTGGGAGACGCGGACATGCCCCCCGTGCCCGGCGGGGGCGGGGCCGACCCGCGCGACGATGCCATCAAGGGTTGGCTCGAACAGGACAGGCCCGCCTTCGTCGAGGCCCTTGATCGGGTTGCCCGGTCGCTGGCGAACTTCGCGGCCCGGTGCGTCGAGGCCGGGGCGGACGGCGTCTTCCTCTCCTGCCGTGAGGACTGGGTCGAGGGGCCCGGCGGCCCGGGGACCTACGAAGAACTCGTGCGCCCGCGCGACCTGCTGATCCTGGACGCCGTCAAGGACGCGACGTTCAACGTCCTGCACGTCTGCGGCACGCCCATCGACTTCCGGCGCTTCAACGACTACCCCGTCCACGTGGTCAACTGGCCCGACCGGCAGTGCGGCCCCAGCATCGCCTCCGTGAAGGACTGGCTCCGGCCCGCCATCTGCGGCGGAGTCAACAACCTCACGACGATGCCGAAGGGCACGCCGCGGCAATGCGCGGACGAGGTGCGCGACGCCCTGCGCCAGGCGGGCGAACGGCCCATCATCATCGGCGCCGGCTGCACCTACGACCCCGCCGCCGTCCCCGCCGAGAACCTCCGCGCCATCCGCCGCGCGGTCGGCGATCAGGCGTTCCCTCACGGCGCTACGTACTCGCCGAGAGGTTGATCCGGCGGAAGGTCTCGAAGCAGCGGCCGTCCGGCCGGCGCGTCTCCTCGATCATCCGGCGGATGACGTGCGCGCGGAGGGCCTCCTTCTCGCCCGCCGGCACGCGCGCCAGGAAGGGGACAAGGCTCGGCTGATCGACCCAGCGCACCATCGCGTCCACGTCGGGGAAGAAACGGTCCGCGTTCTCGGCCCACACGCGCGCCTCGCCCGGGCCGCTTTCGGCCACGAGCGCCGCGTACTCCTCGAGCGGCGGCATGTACCACGGCCATTCGAAGCGGGCGAAATGGAGGGCGAACCGCTCCGTCGCCATCGCTTCGCGCACCACGCGGAAGAAGTGGGAGCAGTTCCCCTCGCCCGCGAAGTTGAACCGCACGTGCCCAGCCGGGCGCAGCGCGCGGCGCACGTTCGCGAGCAGCCGCCGGTGGTCCTTCACCCAGTGCAGCGTGGCGTTCGAAACGACTACGTCGAACCGGGACTGGAAGTCGATCTCGTTGATGTCCATCCGCAGGAACTGCAGGTTCGGGCGGGCCTTCGGCAGCGCGGCGTCGA
>Ga0123328_1004291_pt1 | contig 11707 bp, 7 predicted proteins | sample BioC12SIPDNA_2_FD_89702 | JGI IMG/M metagenome (GOLD analysis project Ga0123328, IMG submission 89702) | Anaerobic biogas reactor microbial communites from Washington, USA - Biogas_R1_A C12 SIP DNA | ecosystem: Engineered > Bioreactor > Anaerobic > Unclassified | place: Washington, USA...
GCCGGCGCCGGTTCCGGTTTCGCTTCGGGCTTCGCTTCAGGGGCGGGTGCCGGCGCCGGTTCCGGTTTCGCTTCGGGCTTCGGTTCAGGAGCGGGTGCTGGCGCTGGTTCGGGCGTTGCCTCGGGTTTCGCCTCGGGTTTCGCCTCGGGCTTGGTTTCAGGAGCGGGGGCTGCCTCCGGCTTGGCCTCGGGCGCCGGCTTCGGTTCCGCCCCCGGCTTTGCCTGGGCTGCCGCCTTGAGGGCTTCCTGTTCCGCCCGGACGGCCTCGACGGCCAATCGGGCCTGGGCGACGCGGTCGTGGAGGGCGTACAGCTCTCGGGCCGTAGCCACGTAGAGCGCGCCGTTGGCAGCCACCGGCGACGAGACGATCGGGTCCGGCATGGGAATCCGCGCCAGCACCGTGAGGGTCTTGTCGTGTTTGAGGATCCAGAACACGCGGCGGTAGGTGCCTACGTAGACCTTTCCGTCGGCCACGAGCGTCGATGCCCAGATCGGGCCTTCGGCATCGAACGTCCAGTGGCACGCGCCCGAGTCGGCATCCAGGCAGTGCAGCCGATGGTCGTGGCCGCCCACGTAAACGAGCCCGTCGGCAATCGAGACGGTGGCCGAACAAGCTCCGAGTTCCGGATACGCCCAGACGCAGTTGCTTCGGGTGACATCGCCGCTCCCACTGGCTTCGAAGCACATCAACACGCCTTCGCGGTGGTGGTTGAAGGGGTCCTGTGTGGGCGCCACATAGATGCGGTTGTTGTCGAACACGGGATTGTTGAGAATCTCGTAGCTCTTGCTGCGAAAGCCGTGTTCGATCGGCACGGAATCCTGAGTCTGGGCGGCCGGATGGCCATTGGCCCACCAGATCTTTTCAATCGAGAGGGGGCTGGGCGGAACCTCTGCCGCCTCGACCGGCGCGAACCCATAGAGCACGCCGTTGCCCGCGCCTTGAAAGATGCGGACAGCATCGCCGATCTTGGCGAGCATCGGGCTGCTCCACTGGCCGTGGACAATGTCTTCCCCGACACCGAAATTGTCGCGCGCCACCAGTTTGCCCGACTTCTTGTCCAGCGCGATCAGCGTCGGGGCCGCCGGGTTGCCCACCCGGTTGTGGGTGCTGTCCACGCCGTTGGACGTGCATACGTACAGGTGATCGCCATACGAGAGCACGGAGCAGTTCACGGCATTGTGCGGCTGGACGCCCAATTGGCCGACCATGTCGTAAGCCCAGATCATGTCGGCGGCATCATCTCCAGAATCGACCGGTTCTCTGCCCGGCGGAACCATCCGCGCGCCCTCATCGAGGATCGGCCCATCGTTTCCGTCGGCCATGCCGTCCAGGTCGAGGCAGAGCACCTCGCCCCGATTCGAAACGACGTAGACCAGTCCGTTTTCGACCACGGGCGAGGCGGTCAGTCCAATCCGGTAGAAATCGCCGTAGCGGATATGCGTCAGTTTGGGCACGACGAGCTGCCAGAGGAAATCGCCCGACTTTTCGTCGAAGCACATCAGCACCCCGGCGTCGTGCGTGAGCAGCGGATCGCGGGGCACATCGTTGTTCGTGCCCACGAGCACGCGCCCCTCGGCGACCACCGGTGTGCTATAGGTCTGCCTGCCGAGTTGGGCGACCCACTTGACGTTTGACGGCAAAGTGGTGGCCGCTCGCCCGATCAGGGGGCTGCGCGACACCGGCGCAAACGTCTCGGGCAGCCCTCTTTCCGCTGAAACCATGTTGCGTGTGAATTGCTGCCCCCATTGGGGCTGGTCGCCGGCGTTGGCGACCAGTGCGAAAATCGACGTGCTGGCGATTGTCCAGCACGAGAAGTATCTAAGCAACGTCACGAGGATTCTCCCTGGATGGAGGCTGGGTCGCACGCTAGGCGGTTTTCATCGGACTGTTTTCCGCCGGGGCGAGGTCTGTTTGGCTGGGAAAGTCGGCATATTCTTTCCAGATTTCCATGATAATCCCCCCCGGCTGCGGATTCCAGCAGAAGCCTGTGGCCTTACCGAGACGACCGCCGGAGCATAGACTGGAGTTAGTGGCGTCCCATTGGCAACCTTGGATTCCCCCCCGCTGGAGAACAGTCGACTTGCCCCCGTTTCCGCCCGACGATCGGCGTCGCCTGGCCGTTACCGTGCGCGGTGTTGTCCAGGGGGTTGGGTTTCGCCCATTTGTCTACAATCGGGCACGGTCTTTGGGGCTGGCCGGATGGGTGCTCAACGAGGCGGGCACTGTTCGCATCGAGGTCCAGGGCACGCGCGATCGGATCGGTGTTTTTCTGGCCGATCTGCGTGAGCGGCCTCCGCGGCAAGCGCGGATCGACGGCGTGGACCTGGCCGAGCTTCCGCCGATTGACGGCCAGCCCGGCGTCTTCGAGATTCGTGCGAGTCTGGGGGAGGACTCGCCCCGGCCGACGATTCCCGCCGATCTGGCCACGTGTCCCGAATGCCTTGCGGAGGTCTTTGATCTTGGGCGGCGCTACCGCTACCCGTTCACCAATTGCACCAATTGTGGGCCGCGCTGGTCGATCATCGAGCGTCTGCCGTACGATCGGCCGCGGACCTCGATGGCGTCGTTCGCCATGTGCCCGGAGTGCCGGGAGGAGTACGAGAATCCGAGCGACCGGCGGTTTCACGCCCAGCCGATCGCCTGCCCGGCCTGCGGACCGAAATTGGCTCTGCTCGATCCGTCGGGCGATTGCCTGGCCGAGGGAGACGCCGCCTTGAACCGAGCCGCCGGCGTGGTCGTCTCCGGCCGAATCGTGGCCCTCAAAGGACTGGGTGGATTTCAGCTGTTGGCCGATGCCACAAACGATGAAGCGGTCCAGCGCCTGCGACGGCGCAAGCACCGCCACGACAAGCCGCTGGCCGTAATGGTCCAGCGTTTGGAGGATGCGGACCGGCGTTGCCGGGTCTGCGCTGGGGAAGCCGAGGCTTTGTCGAGCCCGGCGGCGCCGATTCTGCTCCTCCGGCGCCGCACGGATGCGATGGCCCGCCAGGATATCGCGGCCTCGGTGGCGCCGGGCAATCCGTATCTGGGCGTGATGCTGCCCTGCACTCCGCTCCATCACCTGCTCATGGAAGGGATCGACCGGCCGATCGTCTGCACGAGCGGCAACCTCTCGGAGGAGCCGATGGCCACGACCACCGCCGAGGCGCTGGAGCGGCTCGGCTCGATCGCGGACCTGTTGCTGGTTCACGACCGGCCGATCGTCCGCCCGGTCGACGATTCCGTCGCCCGCCTCGGCTCCCGGGGGCTCCAGGTGCTCCGCCGCGCCCGGGGCTACGCTCCCCTGCCGATCCCCCTTTCGGTCGCCGCGGAGTGCATTCTCGCCGTGGGCGGGCACTTGAAAAACACGGTCGGTCTGACCGTCGGCGGCCAGGCGGTACTGAGCCAGCACGTCGGCGATCTCGACAACCTCGCGAGTCTGGCGGTGCATCGGCGGGCGATCGCCGACCTGGTCGACTTCTTTCAGGTCCGGCCAAAAGCGGTGGCCTGCGACCTGCATCCCGACTACGCCTCGACGCGGGTTGCCGAGGAGCTTTCGCAGGAGTGGAACGCGCCGCTGGTGCGCGTCCAGCATCACCACGCGCACGTGGCGGCCTGCATGGCCGAGCACAATCTGGTGGGGCCCGTGCTGGGCCTCGCCTGGGATGGGACCGGCTACGGCCCGGACGGCACGGCCTGGGGCGGCGAAATCCTGCTGTGCCGCGACGCCGATTACGCGCGGGTCGGCTGCCTGCGGAGCTTCGCCCTGCCGGGCGGCGATCGGGCGGCCAGAGAGCCCCGCCGTTCGGCCCTCGGGTTGCTGTTCGAGTTGTTCGGCCCGGAAGCCGCCCAGATTGCCGGCGAATGGTTCCGCGCGGCGGAGTTGAAGAACCTCGTGCGGATCTTGGAGCGCCGCGTCTACGCTCCGCGGACGAGCAGCCTCGGCCGATTGTTCGATGCGGTGGCCTGCCTTTGCGGCCTGGGTGCGGAAATCAACTTCGAAGGCCAGGCCGCGATGGCGCTGGAGTTTGCCTGCGATCCGAAGGAGACGCAGGCCTACGAGTTCAGCTATGCCGAGGCGGGGGCGGTCTTGACGGCGGACTGGACTCGGCTGGTGCGTGCGGTGCTGGAAGACCGCCGGCGCGGAGTCGGCGCGGGTCGGATCGCCGCCCGGTTCCACAACGCGATTGTCCAGTGGGCGGCGGATGCGGCGGTTGCAGCGGATTGCCGTTCCGTCGCGCTGTCTGGGGGGTGTTTTCAGAACGCGATTCTGTCGGAGCGGATCGGGAGGCGGTTGTCGCAACTGGGCTTCGATGTATACACTCAGATGATGGTGCCGCCGGGCGACGGTTCGATTGCCTTGGGCCAGTTGCGGGTGGCGTGCGAAGCTTTTGAAAGGGGAAAACTCTAATGTGTTTGGGTGTGCCCGGCAAGGTCCTTGAGGTTTTCGAACAAGACGATTTACCGATGGGCAAAATCGAATTTGGCGGCATTGTCAAGGAAGCTTGCCTGGCCTACACGCCCGAGGTTGCCGTGGGCGACTACGTGCTCGTCCACGTGGGCTTCGCCCTCAGCCGCATCGACGAGGAGGAGGCCCGGGAAGTCTTCACCTACTTGGACGAGATCCACGCGGCGGGGCTTGCCGAGGAACTCGCCGCTGGCGGGCCCGATCGGCGGGACAGCGGGGATCGGCCGGGAGCGGGTGGTGAGAAGTGAAATACGTCGACGAGTATCGTGATCCCGAGCGTGCCCGGCGGTTGGCCGAGTCGATCCGGCGGCTGGTCACCCGTCCCTGGAGCATTATGGAGATTTGCGGCGGCCAGACCCATTCGATCCTCCGCTTCGCGATCGACGAGATGTTGCCGAAGGAATTGACGCTGATCCACGGCCCCGGCTGCCCGGTCTGCGTCACGCCGATCGAGATTCTGGACAAGGCCTTGGCGATTGCCGCGCGGCCCGAGGTGACCTTCTGTTCGTTTGGCGATATGCTCCGGGTGCCGGGCTCCGGGAAAGACCTGTTGACAGTCAAGTCAGAGGGGGGCGACGTGCGGATTGTCTATTCGCCGATGGACGCCCTGCGGCTGGCGCGCGAGAACCCGGACCGCGAGGTCGTATTCTTCGCCGTGGGCTTTGAGACCACGGCGCCGGCCAACGCGATGGCCGTGGCCCAAGCCGCCCGGCTGGGGCTGCGGAACTTCACCCTGCTCGTGTCCCACGTGCTGGTTCCTCCGGCGATCACCGCGATCATGGAGTCGCCCCAGTGCCGCGTCGAGGGATTCCTCGCCGCGGGGCATGTCTGCACCGTGATGGGGACGGCCGAATACGAACGGCTGGCCGAGCGGTTTCGGGTGCCGATTGTCGTCACCGGTTTTGAACCGCTCGACATCCTGCACGGCATCCAGATGTGCGTCAGGCAGCTTGAGGAGGGCCGCGCGGAGGTAGAGAATCCGTATGCTCGATCGGTCCGCGCGGAGGGCAACCCGGCGGCCCGGCGGCAGGTCTTCGACGTGTTCGAGGTCTCGCCGCGGAAATGGCGGGGGATCGGCGAGATCCCCGCCAGCGGTCTGCGGCTGCGCCCGGAATATGCAGCGTTCGACGCCGAGACGCGGTTTGGCGTCGCGCACCTTGCGGCCGACGAACCTGCCGAATGCATCGCCGGCGAAATCCTCCAGGGATTGAAGAAACCACACGAGTGCCCGGCCTTCGGCCTCCGCTGCACCCCGGAACACCCCCTGGGAGCCCCGATGGTCTCGTCGGAAGGCGCCTGCGCGGCGTACTACCGATACCGGAGAGGATAGAATGGCTGTCAGCCGTCAGCGATCAGTGCCAATTTCCCGAAAAGTCTCCCCTCTTCCCCGCGATCCGTGTAACCTGTAACCTGATGTCTGAAAGCTGACTTCTGACTTCTGACTATCTGACTGCTGCAATGTCTCAAGAATTCTGTTTTGCCTGTCCGCGCCCCTTGGACCAGCAGGAGACGATCCAACTGGCCCACGGCGGCGGTGGGCGATTGATGCAGCGGCTGATCGAGGGGCTGTTTGTGCCGGCGTTTGCCGGCGGCGCGCCTCGCGGGCCCCTGCACGACAGTTCGGTGGTCGAGGTCCGCGAGGGGCGTCTTGCCTTCACCACCGACACGTTCGTCGTGGACCCGATCTTCTTTCCCGGTGGCGACATTGGCAAGCTGGCCGTCTGCGGCACCGTCAACGATCTGGCGATGTCGGGCGCGGTTGCCAGGTGGCTCAGCGCGGGATTCATCCTCGAAGAGGGGTTTCCCATCGAGTCGCTTTGCCGCGTCGTCGAGTCGATGCAGCGGACCGCCGCGGCGGCCGGTGTGCAGATCATCACCGGCGACACGAAGGTCGTCGACCGGGGCAAGGGCGACGGGGTCTTCATCAACACTGCGGGCATCGGGCTCGTTGCCCCGGGGATTGAAATCTCGCCGGACCGCGTGCGGCCGGGCGACGCCGTGCTCGTCAGCGGCGACCTCGGACGCCACGGCATCGCCATCATGTCCGTCCGCGAGGGGCTGCAATTCGAGGGCGCCCTGGATAGCGACTGCGATTGCCTGGGCGAGCTGGTGTCCGCCATCTGCGCCCGCGGCGCCGCCGTCCACTGCCTGCGAGACCTGACGCGCGGCGGATTGGCCGCCGCGCTGAATGAGATCGCCACGGCGGCCGCGGTGGGCATCGAGATCGACGAGTCCGCGGTCCCCGTTGCGCCCCAGGTGGCCGGCGCCTGCGAAATCCTCGGGCTCGATCCGCTCTACGTCCCCAATGAAGGCCGGCTTGTCGCCATGGTCGCCGCGGACGCGGCCGCGGCGATCCTGGAAATCATGCGGGCCCACCCGGCGGCTCCGCAACCCGCCCTGGTCGGCAAGGTGACCGACACCCACCCGGGCGGCGTCGAATTGCGGGGCGGGTTGGGGGGCAGGCGGATTCTGGACCTCCTTTCCGGTGAACAGATGCCGCGGATCTGCTGAGGCCGTGGGGCGGAGTGGTAGTCGGAAGCCGAACGATCCGCCGGGCAAGCCGGCGGGATTTAGTCGGAAGCCGAACGATCCGCCGGGCAAGCCGGCGGGATTTGCGGTGTGGGCAAGCCGGCGGGATTTGAGGTGTGGGCAAGCCGGTGCGTCATACGTCCAGAGTAGGGTAAAGTTACGTGATCGTAACGTTTTACCCGTAATGTCACTCCTGATAGCTGACGGCTGATAGCTATTCCCCCGGCGGAGAACGCTATGCAAAGCAAGATCGGTATCCCCCAAATGCTCGCCCGCTCGTGCGTGCTTGTCGTTGCCGCGTCTTCCCTGCTCGGTCGCGCAGCCGGCGCGGAGGATGGGCGTCCCAACATTCTCTTGGCGATCAGCGATGACCAGTCGTTTCCCCATGCCTCGGCGTATGGCTCGAAGATGGTTTCGACGCCCGCTTTCGATCGCGTCGCCAGCGAGGGCGTCCTGCTGACGAACGCAATCTGCGCTTCGCCCGGCTGTAGCCCCTGCCGCGCGGCGCTGTTGACCGGCCGGCACACCTGGCAACTGGAACACGCCGGGACCCATGCCAGCTCGTTTTCGCCGAAATACGTCACGTATCCCGACCGGCTGGAGTCGGCGGGCTATTTCGTGGGCTACACGGGCAAGGGGTGGGGGCCGGGCAACTGGCAGGACTTCCGGCCCCGCAATCCGGCCGGCCCGGCGTTCAACGCGCGGAAGAACAAGCCGCCGTTCGCCGGGATTTCGAACAACGACTACGCCGGCAACTTCGCCGAATTCCTCAAAAGACGTCCGCCGGGCCGGCCGTTCTGCTTCTGGTACGGCGGAAGCGAGCCCCACCGGGCCTACCAGGCGGGCGCCGGGGTCGATTCGGGCAAGAAGCTGGAGACGGCGGAAGTCCCCCCATTTCTACCCGATACGCCGGAAATCCGCTCCGACCTGCTCGACTACTGCGTCGAAATCGAATGGTTCGACGAGCATCTGGGGCGGATGCTCGAGATGCTCGAAGAAGCTGGCCAGCTGGACAATACCCTCGTCGTCGTGACGAGCGACAACGGCATGCCGTTTCCACGCGCCAAGGCCAACTGCTACGAATATGGAATCCATATGCCGCTGGCGATCCGCTGGGGCGGCAAGGTCAAGGGGGGCAGGGTCGTCGACGACCTGATCGGGTTCGTCGATCTGACGGCAACCATCCTCGACGTCGCCGGAGTCGAGCATCCGGGCGAACTTCCCCCGTCGGGCCGCAGCATCCGCAACATCCTCGAGTCGGACAAGAGCGGCCGGGTCGATCCCTCGCGGACCGCGGCGCACACCGCGCGCGAACGCCATTCTTCATCGCGCTACGATAACCTGGGCTATCCGCAGCGCTGCCTGCGGACGCCGCGGTTTCTTTACATCCGCAACTTCCGCCCCGACCGCTGGCCAGCCGGCGACCCGCAGAAATACGACGCAACGGGCCGCCTCGGCCCGATGCACGGCGGGTACCACGACATCGACGCCTGCCCTTCGTTGACCTTCCTGGTTGACCACCGCGAGGAGGCCGGAGTCAGCCGGTATTTCCGCCTGGCGGTCGACAAGCGCCCCGCCGAAGAACTGTTCGACGTGGTCAGCGACCCCGGGTGTTTGAAAAACCTGGCGGGCGATCCGGCGCACGAAGCCGCCCGGGCGGAACTGGCCGGCAGGCTGGAGAAATATCTCCGCGCCACCGGCGATCCGCGTGTTCTTGACGGCGGCGACCTCTTCGAGACGTATCCCCGCTATAGTCCCATCCGCCAGTTTCCCCCGCAGTGAATAATCGGCCGCACTACCGGCCGCTCATCGTCTTGGCCCATTCTTCAGAGCGGCAGGCGGCCGAAAAGGACCGTGAACCCGATGGCGACAAAAATGGCCGGGAGCAGATTTCCCACCTTGATTTGCAGCCGATCGGTGAGCATGTTCAGCCCGATCGCAAAGATCAACAGCCCTCCGGTGGCCGTCATTTCCCGGATGATGCCGTCGGTCAGCAACGGCTTGACGCTCGTCGCGGCAAGGGTTACGGCGCCTTGGTAGAGGAATACGGGCAGCGCGGCAAACGCGACGCCGACTCCCATGCTGGAGGCAAAAACCACCGCCGTGACCCCGTCCAGAATCGATTTGACGAAGAGAATCGTGTGACGCCCGGTGAGCCCGCTGTCCAACGGTCCCATGATCGCCATCGCTCCCACGCAATAGACGAGGCTGGCGGTGACAAAACCCTCGGTGAACGCGCCGTCCCCGCCGCCGAAACGCTGTTCCAGTCTCCGCCCAAGCCGGTCCAGCAGGTCCTCGATCTTCAACACTTCGCCGCAAATCCCGCCGATGACAATGCTCAGCGTAACCACCAGGACATTCTCGGTCTTGATTGCCATCGAGAGCCCGATCAAGATCACGGTCAGGCTCACGCCCTGCATGATGATCGCCTTGATGTTGGCGGGCAGGCCGCTTCGCAACAGGCTTCCCAGCACTCCGCCGGCAATAATCGCCGCGGCGTTGACAATGGTTCCCAACAAGTGGTTTCCTCCCGGCGGGTTGGTTTCACGTTGACAATAACCCAGCCATTGTAAGTTCAGAAAGCGGAGTTCGGCAATTCGCTCAAGCCCCGCAAGGCGGATCGGTGGAATGGGAAAGCGAACGCGGAGCGGGCGGAGGAGTCCGTTCGCGCGGTCTTCCGGTGGTGCTCGCCTGATGCGCGGGAGCCTGAAGAAACGGCCGCGTCATTCCTTCCAGGAGTCGTCCGATTGGGCTCCCCAGAGGTCGGTCTGGGGCAGCAGCAGTTCGGGCAGATTGCCCCCCGACAAGTCATCGGGCAGCGGGTAATGCCGCGCCGGCACGCCGTAGGCCAGCGTGTCGGGCGGCACGTCCTTGCTGACCACCGAACCGGCGCCGACAAAGGCGCTTCTCCCGATCCTGACTCCCGGCAGGATTGTCGCCCCGCCGCCGATCGTGACATGATCTTCGATCCGCGGGCCCTCGACCGGCGCGGCGCGGCGCATCGGATACTTGTCGTTCAGAAACGTCGTGCCCGGCCCGATGAACACCATGCTGCCGATCACCGTGCCGCTGGGAACGTAGACGTGCGCCATGATCTTGACGCCGTCGCCGATGTGGATTCGCCCCTCCAGCGTGGCCTTGTGATGGACCACGCAGCGGTCGCCGATCGTCACCTCGGCGCGGATCAGCACATGGTGCCCGCACTGGAAGCGATCCCCGATCGTAGTGTTGGCGTAGATCACCGTCCCGGACCGGATGATGGCATCGTTTCCGATCCGCAGCGGTCGCGAATCGCCGGGGTAGCGGTAGCCGAGCACCACACCCTCGTCGATCCGGGCGTGCCGTCCGAGTTGGCAGTAGGATTGGTCAGCGATTGGCAGGCTCCTCGGCGAAGCGGCGGAGGATTTCGACCGCCCGCTCGGCCAGCACGTCGCCGGCCGGCTTCTCTAGCGGCGGCCGGTACTTGGTATAGCGATAGAACGCGCTCATGTATTCCCGGTCGCCCGTGTTGGGGCCGTCCGTGATGTATCCGTGCGAAACGTTTGCATAGCCGCAGGGGACGCTGATCGGCAACGGTGAATCGCGGCGGATGATCCGCCCGATCCCTTGGAACGGCTCGCACGGCAGCCCGACGATGCCCACATCGCCGACACGGATCACGGCGATCTCCATCTCCAGCTCTTTCGGCACGGAGTCGGCTTTCCCGTTCTCGTGCAAATCTAGCGCCCAGAGATTCCAGTCGCGAGGCATTTCCACTAGTCGGCCGCGATACAGGGGCGACAGCGCCCGGGGGAAATTGAGCCCCACGCACCCCAGCGCATCCTCGTCGCCGGCGCCGGTCCGTTCCAGGAAACCGTCCATCTCCGCAAGCTCGGCGACCAGTGTGCTCCGCGGGGGCAACGGGGCCAGCGGCACGCGGACCGTCTCCACCGCCACGTCGAGCCCGCCGCGCCGCGAGGGTTTCAGCTCGGCGAGCGCCATGACGTAGCTTCCTCCCAGCAGGCGGCCGAACTCGGTGGCGCGCGGGACGCCGCCGGAAAACATCTCCTTCGAGTTGACGTCGCCGGCGCATCCTTGCAAGAACCCGACCGGCACGCTGCCCGCCGCGCCCAGATGTTCAGCCAGCACGTCGGCGGCGACCTGCGGCCAGTCGCCGAAGACCACGGGCTTTTCCGGATGGTAGCTGGTGACCGGGTGCCCCGTGAACTGGCAGAGTGCGGCGATGCTCCGGCCCGCGCTGTTCTTGAACACGACGATCGGGGCCTGGGTGTCCACGTCGCCGCGGTAGTCCGCGCCGGCAAGCGCTCGATCTTCCTCGCGCATGAAGAAGGTCGTGCCGTCCGCGCGGCGGCCCTTGCGGTTGTAGGTGATCCGGTCCTCGCGCCCCTCGGCCCACCAGACGGTCACCGGCTCGAGTAGGCCGGCCAGGCCTTCCGCGTGCCTGAGCAGTTCCGCGAGGAACCTCTCACCGATCGGCAGCCAATCGACCGGCGGACAGCCCCTGGCGGGCAGATCGTAGATCGGCACCGGGTTGGCGGCGAAATTCACGCTGCTATGATTGTGCGACGTGAAGATCCAGACGTGCGACGCGGGAAGGCCCATCTTCTCGGCCAGGGCCCTGCGGAGAGACGAATTGACATTCGCCGGGGTCGTGCCGCCGAAGTGCGTTGTCACGATGCAAAACCGCCGGCCGGCATCGTCCAGCAGCAGAATCGTTGTTTTCAACGGGCC
>Ga0123328_1004292_pt1 | contig 11707 bp, 4 predicted proteins | sample BioC12SIPDNA_2_FD_89702 | JGI IMG/M metagenome (GOLD analysis project Ga0123328, IMG submission 89702) | Anaerobic biogas reactor microbial communites from Washington, USA - Biogas_R1_A C12 SIP DNA | ecosystem: Engineered > Bioreactor > Anaerobic > Unclassified | place: Washington, USA...
CAGGCATTGAAGTCGTTGTAGTACAGCTCGGCGTCGGGCGCAGCCTCGGCGGCGAAGCGGAAGGCGTCGCGGAGCAGGGCGTCGCCGTCGCCGCCGTAGGCGCGGGTCCACAGCGTGTCGCGGTACTGGCCGTCCTCGCCGATCTGTTCGTTGACCACGTCCCAGGCGTGCACGCGACCGGCGTAACGGCCGGCGACGGTGTGGATGTAATCGCGCAGGCGTTCGCGCATCGTCGCGGTGCCGGTCGGCTGGCCGTCGGCGTCCTCGAAGAACCAGGCCGGGGTCTGGTTGTGCCAGACCAGGGTGTGGCCGACCATGAACAGGCCGTGGCGCTGGCCGAACTCGACGAAGGCGTCGGCGTCGGCGAAGTCCCAGGTGCCGGGCTCGGGATGCAGTTCCTCGGCCTTCATCGCGTTCTCCGCGGTGATGGCGTTGAAGTGCAGGGGCACCAGCGCCTGCGCGCGCGCATCCTTGCCCGAAACCATGTCCGCATTCATCGCGGTGCCGACGAGGAAGGCGTCGGCGTACACATCCTTGAGCGCCTGTGGCGGCGGGGCGGCGAGGGCGGTGGACGCGGCCGCCAGCACCGCGGCGGCGAGGACGTGGAAGGCGTTGCGCTTGTTCATGGGATCTCCGTCGAAGGGGGATGCGCAGGCGTCGGTGCGGCGGCGGGATATCACTACCTTGGGTCGCGGCCGGCCGCGACGGGTACGGCGCGTGGCGGCACCCGGCAGCCACGGCGCTCGCACGCGAACGGCATTCGCGCCCAGAGGCGCTCCCACGGGGGTGGGGGGCCCCGGCGGGTGCGCGCGAACCTACCTGGGCTCGCCATCGTCGCCGACCCGAAGCTCGACCGTCGCCGGCTCCAGGCCTTCGGACCGGGCCACCACCCGCACGGTACCGGACTGCCCCGGGACGGCGCGCACGATCGCCAGCGCCATCCCGCTGAAGGCCCTGCGCTCGGGCGAGGGGAAGGCGGTCAGGTCGCGCGGGTCGCCGTTGTCGGTGGCGACCAGCGTCGCCGGGCCCTCGATCTCGAAGCGCACCAGGCTGTCTGCATTGCGGATGGCCCGCCCCTGCGCGTCCAGCACGCGCAGGGTGATGAAAGACAGGTCGCGGCCGTCGTTGCCGATCGCCGTGCGGTCGGCCTCCAGCGCCAGGCGCGCGGGCGCGCCGGTGGTCTGCACGCGCGCCTCGGTCCACTCGCGGCCGCCGCGCCAGACGCGCACGTGCAGTTCGCCGGGTTCGTACACCACCTCGTCCCAGCGCAGGCGGTACTGGTACGGACCCTTCTTCTTCCGCCCCTGCGAGACGCCGTTGAGGAACAGCTCGGCCTCGTCGCCACTGGTGAACACGTGCACGGGCGTCACCTCGCCCTCGCGCCCCGGCCAGTTCCAGTGCGGCAGGATGTGCGCCATCGGCAGGTCCGGCCGCCAGCGCGCCTGGTAGAGGTAGAAGCGGTCCTTGGGGAAGCCGGCCAGGTCGATCAAGCCGCTGTAGGAGCTGCGCGCGCTGTAGTAGGGCGTGGGCTCGCCCAGGTAGTCGAAGCCGTTCCACACGAACTCGCCGGCCACGTACGGGTGACGGTCCAGGGTGGCGAAGACCTTGTCGGCGCTGGAGCCGAAATCGACCGCGTACAGCTCGTAGGCGCTGACCAGCTGCCGCGCCGAATCGCCGCCGCCGTTGTGGTCGCGCACCGGCGCGCTTGTCGCCGGCGAGACCGGGAACAGGTAGGTGCCGCGGGTGCTGAGCGCGGAAGCCGTTTCGCTGCCGAAGATCACCTTGTCGGGGAAGGCCTCGCGGAACGCGGGGTAGGAGGGCGGGGTACGGATGCGCTCGGTGCCCTCGAACTCCGGCTCCTGGCGGATGCCCTCGCCCTGGTAGTTGAGGTTGATCACGTCGAAGGCGGCGGGGAAGGGCATGTCGGCCTTGGCCCAGTTCATCGATGCGGTCACCGGCCGGGTCGGGTCCTCCTCGCGCACGATCCGCACCAGCCGCCGCCCGATCGTCGCGCCGGCCTCGCCGTCGTACTGCTCGCCCACTTCGTTGCCCACGCTCCACAGGATCACGGAAGGGTGGTTGCGGTCGCGGCGCAGCATCGCGCGCAGGTCGGGCTCGTGCCAGTCGGGGAAGACCAGGTGGAAGTCGAGCGGGGTCTTCTTCTTCTCCCACGAATCGAACACCTCGTCGATGACGAGGAAACCCATGCGGTCGGTGAGTTCGAGCAGCTGCGTGTCGGGCGGGTTGTGCGCCATGCGGATGGCATTGACGCCCATGCTGCGCAGGATCTCCAGCTGTCGCTCGGCGGCGCGGACGTTGAACGCGGCGCCCAGCGCACCCAGGTCGTGGTGCTGGTTCACGCCGTTGAGCACGATGTGCTCGCCGTTGACGATCACGCCGCGGTCCGGATCCCACTGCACGTCGCGGATGCCGAAGCGGGTCTCGACGCGGTCGACCACGCGGCCGCCCCGGCGCACGGTGGTCACGGCGAGATACAGGTTGGGCCGCTGCGTGGGCGGCGGGCCCCACAGGCGCGGACTGGCGATCTGCGCGCGCGAGGTGGCCTTCGTGCTGCCGCCGGCGACGATGTCGAAACCGACCGCCGGAATGCGCGCGACCGCCTCGCCCTGCGGGCGGCCCTGGGCGTCGAGTTCGAAGAACTCCGTCTCCACCTGCGCGCGCACCGGCGCATCGGTGGTGTTGTCGACCGCGACCGCCAGGTGCACGGTCGCCGCTTCCGCCGAGACCTGCGGCGTGGTGACGGTGGTGCCCCACTGCGTGACGTGCACCGGATCGGTGATGGTCAGGTGCACGTCGCGGTACAGGCCGCCGCCCGGATACCAGCGCGCGGATTCGGGCGGGTTGTCGAGCCGGATCGCGAGCTGGTTGCGGCCGCCGAACTGCACGTACGGGGTCAGGTCCACGCGCCAGCTGTTGTAGCCATAGGGCCAGCCGCCGACGAGTTTGCCGTTGAGCCAGACGCTGGCGTAGGACATCGCACCGCCCACGTCCAGGAACACGCGCCGTCCCTGGTGCGAGGCGGGGACGTCCAGCGTGCGCCGGTACCAGCCGATGCCCCAGCTGGGCAGCCGGCCCATGCCGCCGTAGGGGCCCTCGGCGATGAAGGGCCCCGTGATGGCCCAGTCGTGCGGCAGGGTGACCTGCTGCCAGCCGCGGTCGTCGAAGTCGACGCGCAGGAAGGGCACCTCGCCGGTATCGGGCTCGTGCTGCGGACGCGCGTGGCGGGCAGCGGGATCGGCGATGAAGCGGTTGGCGGTGGGCAGGATCCAGGGCTTGAGCACCGGACGCGTGGCGTCGACTTCCACCGCCGCGTCGGGCCGCGCATCGGCGACCTTGCCGTCCGCGCTTTGCGTAACGTCGGGGCGCACGTCGTAGTCCAGCCTGCCGTCCACGCCCGGCGGATCGCCGGCGTGGAAGCGCCAGCCGGTGTCGAGCAGGACGGAAGTGCGTGGCGCGCCGTCTTCTGCGGCAACCGCCGGCGACACCGCGGTGGCGGCGATGGCGATGGCGGCCGCGAACAGGACGCGCAGGCGCGATGCGCGCGCGGTGCGCGCGGGCAGGGCGGGGACGCGACGGCTCACAAGCGGTAGGCCTCCTTCGGCAGGCGGTAGGCGAGGTCGGCGGCGACTTCCACCGCCTCGTCTTCCTCGAGGCGATGTTCGGCCACCAGCTTGGCCAGCACCGCGCAGTCGATGCGGCGGGCGACGTCGTGGCGGGCCGGGATCGACAGGAACGCGCGTGTGTCGTCGTTGAAGCCGACGGTGTTGTAGAAGCCGGCGGTACCCAGCGTCTGCTCGCGGAAGCGCCACATGCCCTCGGGCGAGTCGTGGAACCACCACGCCGGGCCCAGGTACAGGCAGGGCCAGTGCCCGGCCAGCGGCGCGAGTTCGCGCGAGTAGGTGCTCTCGTCGAGGGTGAACAGGACCAGGCGGAAGCGCGGCTCGTTGCCGAAGCGGTCGAGCAGCGGCTTGAGCCCGTGCACGTAGTCGGTGCGCAACGGGATGTCCGCACCCCTGTCGCGGCCGTAGCGTTCGAACAGGGCGCGGTTGTGGTTGCGGAAGCAGCCGGGGTGGATCTGCATTACCAGGCCGTCGTCCAGGCTCATCGCCGCCATCTCGGTGAGCATCTGGGCGCGGAACAGCTCGGCGTCGGCGGCGTCGGCCTTGCCGGTGACCACGCGGGTGAACAAGGCGCGGGCCTGGTCGGGCGGGAGGTCGGCGGTGGCGCAGGTCGGATGCCCGTGGTCGGTGGACGTCGCGCCCATCGAGGCGAAGAAGGCGCGCCGCTGGCGGTGCGCGCGCAGGTAGCCGTCCCAGTCGTAGACGTTCTCGCCGGTGATCTCGCCGAAGCGCTCGAGGGACTGGGCGAACTGCTCGTGCTCGGGATCGATCACCGGGTCCGGCCGGTAGGCGGTGACCACGCGTCCGCGCCAGCCGCTGTCGCGGATCGCCTGGTGGTGGGCGAGGGGATCGAGCGGCGACTCGGTGGTCGCGATGACCTCGATGTTGAAGCGCTCGAACAGCGCCCGCGGGCGGAACGGCGCGGTCTGCAGGGCATCGGTGATCGCGTCGTAGTAGCGGTCGGCGCTGTCGGCGCACAGGCGCTCGCGCAGGCCGAAGACCTCGTGGAAGACGTGGTCGAGCCAGAGTGCGGAAGGGGTGCCGCGGAACAGGTGGTAGTGGCGGGCGAACAGGCGCCAGGCCTCGCGCGGATCGACCTGCGCGCGCGAGCCGTCGGCGCGCGGGATGCCGAGTGCGTCGAGGTCGATGCCTTGGCTGTAGAGCATCCGGAATACGTAGTGGTCGGGCACCAGCAGCAGCTCGGTGGCGTTGGCGAACGGCGCGTCCACGGCCCACCAGGCCGGGTCGGTGTGGCCGTGCGGGCTGACGATCGGCAGGCCGGCCACCTCCGCGTACAGGCGGCGCGCGATGGCGCGCTGGGTCGGGTCCGACGGGAACAGGCGGTCCGGGTGCAGGTTCAGCGGTCTTGCGGCGGTCATGAATTCGGCAATGGAGGAGGTGTCGGAGCCCATCGCTCGCAGGCGGCGAGGGGCGGCGTGTCTGCCTTCCGCCTGCGCGGAAGGCATGGTTCAAACAGCCGTCCCGCGTACGGGAAGGCATCTGCAAGCGCCCGCCCCCGCAAGCAGGGGAGGGAGTTGTCCTGCTCCCCCTCCCCCGCTTGCGGGGGAGGGTTGGGGTGGGGGAGGGAAGTCGCGCCGGCCATCCCCCATCCCGGCCTTCCCCCGCAAGCGGGGGATCGTGTCGATCAATGCTTCACCGGGGCATGGCAGCAACCCTCAGCGCCGCCGGCTTTCCACCGGCCCCAGCGTCCCGCGCTCGCGTGGCGTGGTCACCACCTCGATGCGCTGGAACACCAGGCCCGGATCCACCAGCCAGAGTTTGAGCGTGTTCGCGCCCGCGGTCGCGGCGTGCCGCGACCTGGCCACGTGCACGCTGTCGATCACCGCGCGCTCCCAGGCCTGGAAGTCGCGGTCGCCCGGGGTCGGGTCGAGACGCACGTTCACCAGCTGCGGCTCGCCGTCGTTGAGCGAGACCGCGTAGCGCAGCCCGCCCCGGTTGCGGAAATCGAGCGTGGGCGAGACCACCACGCGCACTTCGACCTCGGCGGCAGCGTCGAGCACCAGCGGATACTCCAGTCGCGCGCCGTCGCCGCCCGGTTCCAGTGCAGGGCCGGTCGCCGGCCACGCGGTCACGCCCGACAGCGTACGCCCGAGGTTCGGGATCTCCTGCCATTCGCCGCCCGGCGGCGGCACCGCGCGCGCATGGCGGGCAGCCTCGATCGCGACCACGCCGTCGCCCTCCACGAATCCGCGCGCGCCAGGATGCGCGGGCGGTTTGCGCACCGGCACCCGCACGTAGACCTCGGTGCGGTCGCTGCCGCGGATCGCCACCACCGCCTCGTGTTCGCCTTCGGACAGCTTCGACCAGTCCACGGCCAGATCCAGTTCGAGCGCGTCCGGCACCTCGCCGGATTCCGGCGCGACCTTCAGCCATGGCACCGTGGAACGCGCGGTGAAGCCGACCGGCTGCCGCCCGCGGTTGTAGACCACGATCGCGCGCGTGGTCGCGGCGACCGGGTCCAGCGGCGGCACCCGCGGCGACTGCGCCGGCCTCGGCCAGCCGCGCGCGTCGCCTTCCACCGCCACGCCGGTGACGCCGCGCTCGGGCACGTCCACCTGCGCCAGCGGGGGCAGCACGTTGCGCTCGGGCTGCTGCCAGTGGGTGTAGCCGATGCGCGCCTGCGACATCATGTGGATCCACTTGCCGCCTGCGATCCCGTGCTCGTACAGGCGCTGCAGCTCGGCGTCGCGTTCGAACAGGCGCCTGGTCTCGTCCGCCCAGCGGTTGGCCGAGGCGCGTCCCTGCGCCGCGTACAGCCTGTTGCGCGCGGCGGCGATGTGCAGGCGGTTGAGGTTGGCGCTGGCCAGGACCGGATATTCCACCAGCTGCACCCAGGCGTCGCGATGGCTGGCCGGGATCCTGCCGGCGAGGGCCAGGGTGCGCTGCTCGAGCGCGTCCCATTCGGCGAGCACGCGCTCGGCCTCGCGGTCGTGCAGCAGGCTCCAGGTGTCGGCGTCGACCAGCTCCGGCTTGCGGCGCGCGTTGTAGCGGGTGTAGGCGGTGAGGATTTCGCCGATCTCGCGCGCATGCGCCGGTCCGAACTGCTCGGCCGCCCACGCGGCCGGGTAGCGCGCGATCCAGTCGGGGTCGGCGCGGTCCGGGTCCCAGGCCTGGTCGAGGAAGGCGCTGATCGGCAGCTCCATCGGCTTGATGTCGCCGACGTTGACGATCCACACCCGGTCCACGCCGTGGGCCCAGGCCAGGCGCATCTGCTCCCAGGCGCGCTCGATCTGGGTGGTGTTGAGCCACTTGTAGTTGCGCGGGCCGCCGACGTAGTCGAAGTGGTAGTACACGCCGTAGCCGCCGGGGCGCTTGTCGGCGGGATCCGGCAGCCGGCGGATGTTGCCCCAGTTGTCGTCGGCGAACAGCAGGGTCACGTCCTCCGGGACGCGCATGCCCTTGTCGTAGTAGTCCTGCACTTCCTTGTACAGCGCCCATACCTGCGGGGTCTCCTCCGCGGGGCGGCCGGTCACCTCGGCGATGATCCTGCGCTGGTCGGCGACGATGCGCTCGAGCAGGGCGATCGCGGTGCCCTCGGTCATCGCCTCGTCGCCGTCGCCGCGCATGCCCAGCGTGACCACGGCCTCGCGGCCCTGCAGGCGCTCGATGCCGCCGCGCCAGAACTCGCGCAGCACCTTGTCGTTGCGGGCGTAGTCCCACGGGCCCTTGCCGAACCGCGACCACTCGTCGTGGGCGCGCATCATCGGCTCGTGGTGGCTGGTGGCGATGACCACGCCGTACTCGTCGGCGAGTTCGGCGTTGCGCGGATCGTCCGCATAGAACGCGCGCGGCTGCCACATCGCCGGCCACAGGTAGTTGGCCTTGTGACGCAGGATCAGCTGGAACACGCGCTCGTAGAACCTGTGGTTGGTGCCGCCGAAGGTGGCGCGGGTCCAGCCGCCGAGCGCGGGCTCCTCGTCGTTGATGAAGATGCCGCGGTACCTCACCTTCGGCGCGTCGGTGAAGCGTCCCGGCGCGACGTACAGCTGCTGGCGGCGCGGTGGCGGCACATCCGCCCACCAGGTCCAGGGAGAGACGCCGATGCGGCGCGAGAGCTCGTACAGGCCGAATGCGGTGCCACGCCGGTCGGCGCCGACCACCACCAGTGCGCGGTCGATGCCCGGCTCGGGGCGCTCGACCACCTGCAGCAGGTAGGCTTCCCAGGCGCCGGCGACGCCAGTGGTGTCGATGCCGTGCGCGGCCACGATACGGTCGATGCGCGCGCTGCGGCCGAGGGTGCCGGCGATGATCGCGGTGCGCGATGCCGGATCCGGCGTACCGCCGGACACCGCGGCGAGGTCCTCGCGCAACGCTTCGGCCGCGCGGTGCACGGCGGGGAAGTCGGCGTCGTCCACGAGCACGCGCACGGGCACGCCGGTTTCGACCAGCGGCATCGCCTCGCCGGTGCGCGCCTCGCACACGGCTGCGGGCGCAGCGCAGTCGGACCGGGCCAGCGCGGCGCAGGGCAGGGCGGCCAGCAGCGCCAGTACGCAGGCAAGCAGCAAACGCTTTCGTCCCATCGATCGTCCCCATTGCGTCACGGCACCGGTCCGCGCGGGTCGCGGCCGGGCGCACGGCTTGGGCCGGCCGCTCATGCCTGCGGCTCCAGCTGCGCCGGCGCCAGCCGCGGTGCCAGCACGTGGACGGCCAGCAGGGCCGCCAGGTAGGCGCCGCCGGCCATCATGAACATTGCCGCGTAGCTGCCGGTCGACTCACGCAGCCAGCCTGCGCCCAGGTTCATGCAGAAGCCGCCCATCGCGCCGGCGAAGCCGCCGATGCCCACCACCGAAGCCACCGCGGCGCGCGGGAACATGTCGGAGGTGAGCGTGAACAGGTTGGCCGAGAAGCCCTGGTGCGCTGCGGCCGCGAGCCCGATCAGCCACACCGCCACCCACTGTCCTTCCACGTGCGGCGCGAACACCACCGGCAGGATGCACAGCGCGCACACCAGCATCGCCGTCTTGCGCGCGCCGTTCGCGCTCCAGCCACGCTTCATCAGCAACGAACTGAACCAGCCGCCGCCGACCGAGCCCACGTCGGCGAGCAGGAACACGGTGACCATCGGCAGCCCGATCGTGCGCAGGTCCACGCCGAAGCGGTCGGCCATGAACATCGGGAACCAGAACAGGTAGAACCACCAGACCGAGTCGCTGAGGAACTTGCCGGCGGTGAACGCCCAGGTCTGGCGGAAGCGCAGCAACCGCGGCCAGGACACCTTGACCGGCGGGTCCGGCGGATCGCTGTGGATCAGTTCCAGCTCCGCAGTGGAGACCTTCGGATGCTCGGCGGGGCGGCGGTACACCGGTAGCCAGAACGCCAGCCAGACCAGGCCGGCGAGGCCGGTGACGACGAACGCGGTGCGCCAGCCCCAGGTCAGCGCCAGCCAGGGCACCAACAGCGGCGCGACGATGGCGCCGATGTTCGATCCGGCATTGAAGACACCGGTGGCAAAAGCCCGCTCCCGTTTCGGGAACCACTCCGCGACGGTCTTCACCGCCGCCGGGAAGTTGCCCGATTCACCCAGGCCCAGCACGAAGCGCGCGAGGCTGAAACCGGCCACCGATCTGGCCAGCGCGTGCGCGGCGGCCGCCAGCGACCACACCGTCAGGTACACGCCATAGCCAACGCGCGTGCCCACCCGATCGATGAACCATCCCGCGACCAGGAAGCCGATCGCGTAGGCGAGGGTGAACGAGGCGCTGATGACTCCGTACTGCTGCTCGCTCCAGCCGAACTCCGCCGAAAGCGTGGGCGCGAGCACGCCCAGCACCGCGCGGTCGACGTAGTTGATCGTCGTGGCGAAGAACAGCAGCGCGCAGATCACCCAGCGGTAGTGGCCGGCCCGGCCGGACGCGGAGGAGGCAGACGCGTTCACGGCGCCTGCGTCCGCTGCGCGGGCGCGTTGCGGGTCGTCCTGCCGCGACCACGTGGGTCCATATCGCTCTCCCCCTCGCGATTCGTGATAGCGCTATCAGTAACACATTCGGGGCGCGCGCGCGCGCCAGGCGGGCACGGGACCGGAACGACAACGCTGTCCGTCCGGACACCCTTTCCGGGGCGCGGAGTGGAGCGGCGCCCGATGCTGCGACGCAGCGTGTGCCGTGGAATCTGATAGCGCTACCATCCGCCGGCCACTCCCGACGGGGCGAGTCGTGCATGCGTCCCTGCGGGGGCACGAGGCACAAAAGTCCACCGGTGTCACCGAAAAGTGTGCGCCATGTATCGGGAGGGGAGTTCCGTGCAAGTCCGAATTGCAAGAACAGCGTTGTCTCACGCCCTTGGTCTGGCCCTGATCGGGTTGGCCGGTACGACCGTCGCCCAGGAGCAGGCCGTGCAAGACGCGCCGGCGCCAGCCGCTGCACGCCAGAGCCCGGTCGATCTGGACCAGGTGGTTGTCACCGGTTACCGCCAGAGCCTGCAGTACTCGACCGAGGCCAAGCGCGAAGCCACCGGCTTCACCGACAGCATCTTTTCCGAGGACATCGGCAAGTTCCCGGACACCAACATCGCCGAGTCCCTGGCCCGCATCCCCGGCATCCAGATCGACCGCGACGTCAACGGCGAAGGCCTGAACGTCGGCATCCGCGGCCTGCCGCAGAGCTTCACCAAGACCCTGATCAACGGCGGCGAGGCCGCCACCGCCTCGATCGGCCTCAACCGCGGCAACCAGAACCGCGAGGTCGACCTCAACCTGTTCCCGACCGAGTTCTTCAACAAGCTCACGGTCTACAAGTCGCCGCAGGCGAGCCTGCCCGAAGGCGGCATCTCGGGCGTGGTCGACATGCGTGTCATGCGTCCATTCGACATCCCCGGCCGCCATTTCAACTACTCGGGGCAGTTCGACTACAACACCATCGGCGAGAAGTGGAACCCGCGCGGCTCGGCGATGTACAGCTGGACCAACGACGAGGGCACCTTCGGCGCGATGGTCGGCGCCTCGGTGGTGCGTACCCGGATGGCGGTGCGCGGCTGGGAATCGATCGGCTGGATGAACCCCGCCCTGAACTATCAGCAGTGCGGCCTGGCCGCGCCCGAAGGCGTCGATCCGCTCAACAACCGCCCGGCCGAGTGCAACCCCGGCGGAGGCGGCAGCCTGCAGATGCCCAATACCGTCCCGGACAACGCCTCGACCCTCGGGGCTGGGATGACACCGGGAGACACCATCGATGCCGAGTGGCTGATGGCGCAGAACCCGGGGCTGACCATCGACCAGATCACCGAGGCGCTGTTCCCGCGCCTGGCCCGCCCGGTGGACATGTCCGGCGACCGCGAGCGCGACGCCGTGGTCGGCTCGCTGGAGTGGCGCCCGAACGACCGGATGCACTTCTACGTCGATGCGCTGTACTCGCAGGCGAACTACGAGAACGACCGCATCGACATGAACCTGGTCGGGCGCACCTTCGGGCCGGTGGGCTTCATCCCCACCAACATGCAGCTCGATGCCAACAACGTCGTCACCCGCGCCACCCTGGTCAACGCCCAGTTCTTCCTGGAGGCACGCCCGTACCGCGACGAGGTGCAGTACTGGAACATCAATCCGGGCGCGACGTTCTGGTTCGGCGAGGACGAGAGCATCCAGCTCGATGTACAGGCCAACTGGAGCCGCAGCTGGTTCTTCCGCGAGTCGCCCACGATCCTGCCCGCCTCGCCGTTCACCACCGTCGAGTACGTCAACGACGGCGACCATCCGGTGTTCACCAGCAGCCTGGACCTGAACGATCCGAACGCCGGCTGGAGCTGGAGCGGCGGCCGCGTGAACCTCAACAACGAAAAGCGCGTGACCGAGGCCGGCCGCCTGCGCGCCGACCTGCGCTTCGGCGACGAGGTGAACAACCTCAAGGTCGGCGTCGCGCACGACCGCTTCTACCGCACCATCGTCGGCTTCGACAACAGCGCCGAGTGGCAGGCGAACGTGTTCGAGACCGTGCCCGACGCGCAGATCCCGAACTTCCTGCGCCCCGGCCCGTACGGCTTCATCACCGTCGATTTCGACGCGTTCATGCGTGCCACCGACTACCAGCGCTTCTTCGACGAGGCGCCCGAGG
>Ga0123328_1004296_pt1 | contig 11699 bp, 9 predicted proteins | sample BioC12SIPDNA_2_FD_89702 | JGI IMG/M metagenome (GOLD analysis project Ga0123328, IMG submission 89702) | Anaerobic biogas reactor microbial communites from Washington, USA - Biogas_R1_A C12 SIP DNA | ecosystem: Engineered > Bioreactor > Anaerobic > Unclassified | place: Washington, USA...
TGATGGAGACAGATTGTCCTGTCATGTGAGAGTTCCTCCTTTTTTGTTGGCAAACTAATTATGGATGGAACTCTCCTTTTTGTGTGCTAATTTCCTAAGTTATGCAAGTTTGATACTGTAACAGAAGCATCGTAGAGATTGGCATATCGAGATAACTCATTTAGAATGTCATTTTGGATTTCGTCATATATAACTTGGTTATTTCCCTGCAGAAAATTGTCTGAGAAAAAACGAATTTTACGATTGAAGAATTTGTGGTGATAACTGTCAGAAAATACGAAAGCTTCATCAAGAGGTCTATCTGTCATTAGATCAGATAAACCGGTGGGAAGACCGAAATTTCTTTTTAACACTAAAGCCAGCCTTTTTTTTGATGAGAGTTTGTTCCCTAATAAGCTGTAACCCTGTCCACCAAAAGTTGTTTCACCAGCAAACCCAGTGGAAATTGTTTGTGAACCAGAATTCTTTAGAATTTTGGCACCTGTTTCACAATAAGGAAATGCCACAGATTCTACTAGCTTCATGAGACTCTGAATACGGGACTCTTCCAGTTGGCAATCGTTAATGGGTGTGTAAACTTGATGACTGGACTTAATTTGGCTGGATACCTTTTTTGCAATATTTACTTCGAAATTTTCCAAATCGCCCAACGTAAGAGCTTGAATGTTTGCATTACATTTTTGCATTCCATAAACGACTAATCTGGTGTCAAACCCACCACTTAAAAACACGCCATGAGTTAGTGATGGTCTCATAAGTTCCTTCACACCTGACATATAAGCATGATGCAATTTTTCAATCGCGTCCATATCGTTTTTATAAAGTCCAGTTTCGGAATAGTAAGCAGTGGGTTGAACAAAGCTTGTCCTTTTACTATCAAGGCTATAAATTATCGTTTCGCCTAAATTTTTTTGATAAATATCTTTATGGACAGTTCTTCTACCAATGGTGTAGTGATAAGATACACGTTCGATGATACCTATTCGGTCAATTTCAGAAGAAAAAATATTGGACAATACTCGGATGTGACTTGAAAAAAAGAAACCTTGATCGTTAGCATGAAAATAGATTGGCATGATACCAGAATAATCTCCAGTAATGATCAATCTTTTCTCTATCGCGTCATAACAAAACAGGTTGAACACGCCTCCATCTGTCTCTTCCATGATAAGTTGGTCACTTTTGCTGATATCCTTGCCTGCCTGCAATAATTGGCGTACAGCTTCAGCTTCAGTAAGCGGAAAATGATTTCGGTACCAAAAATAACCATGCAGCATTAATAGCAGTTTTTCATTTACATCAAAGAATGGTTGATCAAGAGGAAAATAACCGCCAGGCTGAGAAAGGGCAAAAATTGCATACCCGTCAGGAGAACTACCAATGTTCAAACCCGGATCTGAGTCGACAAGATTGTGATATACATTTATCAATTTTGAAAAGTTTAATTGGGTATTAAGGCCTACGAACCCCAGAACAACATTCATTTAAACCTCAATTTTCAGTTGTTTCATGCTGATAATTTTTGAAAAAAAGACTCGAAAGCGTCCAATTGTCTCTCGAGAGTGAACAAGCTCCTGACTCGCTTCTTTCCAGCAAGCCCAAAGCTCTTTCGTACTTCGGGGCTGTTGGCTAGCAGGGCTATTTTTTCAGCCAAAGCCTTGGGATCACGCCGAGGGACGACAAAACCAGTGACACCATCAGCCACATTTTCACCCAATCCGTCTGCATCCGAGGTCACCACCGGCAAACCCATAGCCTGAGCTTCAATCACTGCGTTACAAAAACCTTCTGAAACAGCAGAATGCAGAAAAACATCGGTCCACACCAATTGCTCGATCACCTGTTCGTGAGGTAGCGCGCCAAGGAATTGTACATTTTCTTTGATACCCAGTTGATGGCAGGCGAACTCCACAGCAACGCGATGCTCGCCCTCTCCAACGATGCGGTACTCAACAACAAGCCCTTGATCCTGAAGTATTTTCATCGCACTCAAAGCGAATTCATAACCTTTTTTCCATTCCAATCTGCCAACACTCAAGATTTTAAGAGGTTTTTCCCTGGTTCCAATAACTTCATTTGAAGATCGCTCGATTGTTGGAAACTTATCCAGGTCTACAGCTGGAGGGATCAACATATGAGGCATCTCAGGCGGGCAGCCACGCCTTTGCGCTCTTTGCCTAAGGTCTTCACCCAAAAAGTGGCAGGCATCAGCCTTTTTCCAAGCCTCGTTGTAATAGTCAGGTTGGTCCAGGCCCACAAAATTGAGATCATAGCCGCGAAAGCTGACACTGATTTTGCATTCCAACAATTGCTTTAAGTGCATCCTGCCTACTGCAATAGAGCCAAACTCAAAATGGATGATGTCTGGCTGTAGACAGATTAGCTCCAGGTCGAGGTAAAAATGACGGAAAATATCCCACCCGAATTGCTTGAACCCTTTGCTTAGATAATTAAAAGCAGTATGTGGTGACAGGGCGAAACCACGAAGCAGAGCGGGGATCACCAGCAAGCCTGCCAACCAGCGGGGGCTCTGCGGCCAGGTCAGATGCACACGCGACCTGATATCAGGGTGTCCATTCAGCTGCGGGAACGCCTTCCAATCTTTTGGATCGCTATGGCTGCAGACCAAATGCACATCCCAGCCACGTTCCAACAAGCTCAAAAATTTGTTGACGATGAAGGTCTCTGAGAGCTTAGGAAATGCAGGAACAACCAAAACAAGTCGCGGCGAGCGTAGGGATGACTTGATTACTTTAGTTTGCTTCATTCACCCTGACACTTTCCAACAAGTTTACAAAGGCTTCAATTTGAGATTGAGAATTGAAATCTGCAAGAATACGTTCCCGACCTGCTCTGCCCATACTCTTACGCAAATCAGGATCCAAGGCTAACTTTTGCAGCCCCTCTGCCATGGACTCCGGATCCCTGACCGGCACAACAAAACCCTCCACGCCATCCTGAATGGCCTCACGCATGCCGCCACACTCAGTAGTAACTATAGGTAAGCCGCAGCTCATCGCCTCCAGGACCGCATTGGAAATACCTTCAGAAAGGCTGGATAAGACGAAAATGTCTGATTGCTGTAGTTCTTGGATCACTGCAGTTGGAGGCAGTTTTCCGTGCAGGACCACCTGGGAAGCAATCTCCAGATCTTGAGCAGTAAACAAAATGCGGCTGCGCTCATAGCCCTCACCAATGATGTGCAGGTCTGCAACGATCCCTTTGTCCAACAACATCTTTACGGACATGAGGAGGTATTCGTAACCTTTTCTCCAAATGAGAGAGCCAGTTGTGACAAGTTTGATAGGATTAGTCTGACATTGTTCAGTCACAGATGAGAAAACAGCAGGGTCGACCGCAGGGCGAATCACAACAGCCTTCTCAGGGTCAAGTCCAAGACCGACTGCATTAGCGAGTATATCCTCTGACACACAATGCACAGCAGCAGCCTTCTCAAGGGTTTGTTTCAAGAGGACTCCATAAACCTCCTGCCCTTGCCTATGTGGTCTGATGTTGATCTGACTACCCCTGCAAGATATTACTACCGGAATTCCCAAATCAAACAGGTCAAAATAATCCACCGCGGTTGAGTTCCAGGGGAAATAAATAATATCCCACTCACCGCGTAAAAAGGGCAGATAACGATGAAGTGCCGCAAGTTTGTCGCGAATTGTTTCCCTGAAATTAATTATTTCCCTCAGCCATTTAAGGCGCTTGCTTGGTAGTCCTTTACACAACTTAAACAGCATAAGCAAAATTCGAACCAAGCCAGAGCCGTGCCAACGAGGTGCCAAAAGCCAGTCCACCATCCCTTTTGGGAAGCGATCGATTACCTTTCTTTTTGGACCACTGACAGTTACATGGACATCTTTTTCGGCAAGACCCTTGACAAGGCGATTAAGAAAAGTTATCTCAGAGGTGCCAAGTCCCACAAAAAGCACGCGCAGTTGTGTGTCTCTATCCATATTTTTCCAGCCAGGCAGATAGGGTCAGAAGCATCGAAACTGCGTAGCCATTGGCCCCCTGAGGATGATCGTAAAACTCTCCTAAGAGTAATTGGATAACCGTAAGTGAGACAAAATCATGCAGTTTCAAGCCAGCCTCAAGAAGCCATTGGTTTACACCTGCGCGACCTTGTGGATTCAAGAATTGGACTTCCCAATTTCGCTGAATTATCTTTTCATTTCGCATAAGGCGACCCAACTTATTCGCTGCACGCTGAGGCAACAACCAGGAGTTAAAATGCTTGTAGTTGTAAAGATTGGCGTTATAAGGCTGCCAACATACCTTGGCCAGATCCGGGGCGACTTGCTTGATGTATTCAATCTGCAGTTTGCGCTGAATCATAAAATCTGAGGGTACCCGCAAAAAGAAATCGACCAGGCGGTTGTCGTAAAACGGTAGCATAGGAAAGAGCCCTGCCTGGTACATTCGAATGGAAGCCAGCGTCCAGCGGTGTGACCATTGAGCAGTCTTCCAAGCCTTGACCATGAAGTCTTTCTCTTGGACTGCTCCAAAACCCTCCAGGCTTGTATCAATTTCAGCCTGTATACTTTCATTGAAGTTGGCAGGCAGGACGTCCTCGAAGAGCGCAAGCAGATTCTCACTGCCCTTTTTCTGATACTTGTGAATTATCTCCTGGCTCATTTCAGCTCTGGATGGAAGCGTTTGCCCAATAAAGCCCATCGAATCCAGCCAGACATCCCCCCAGTGGGCTGCCATCACATAATCAGAAACATGAGACAGATCATCAATCACAAAAGCCTGCCTGCATTGGGTGATATCCTGAAAGCCTTCAACTGACGATACAATTCGATCAATTTTCTCAAAGAGGTAAGGTTTTATACTCCATGTCTTGATAGGTAAGTTGCGTTTTTCAGCCAACTCGCGGGCAATCTTGGTCTCGACTGAGTTTTCAGCATAGCCGTAGCTGAACGGGAAGAGCGTTTGATCCCGATCCAGGTCAGGTCTGCCGAGCACTGCCAGGGTACTGCGTGAATCGAGCCCGCCTGAAAGCGGTAAAGCCAGTTTTTTCTTGTTGACCGTCTCCAATAAAACATCTTTGAAAATTTTGCTGAATTCCTCGACGGCCGCTTTAGGGCTCAATCTCAGATCAGGTTCATAATGCCACTGCCAGTAGCGCGTGTTAGAAACTACAGCTCCTTCTTCATCCATTACCAGGTGAGTGGCAGGGCTGATCACCCTGGTGTTTTGCCAGTAAGTATTTTCACCCAAAAAGAAACCAAACTTCAGGAATCCACCGATCGCCGACCAGTCCAGGCTTCGGTCACCTACAGCAGACGCAACCGCAGGCGAAAAAGTGCTTATGGCCGTGCTGCCGCTCCCCCTCGATGCGTAGACGTGCATGGTGCCCAAACGATTGGTGATAACATGCCATTGCTTAATCTGCTTTTGGTAAGCAAGGACTAAAAAATGACCGTTTAAAGAATTAGGGTCTTCCAAAGATGCCGGCCAGGTGGGTTGGGTGCCAAAAAATTCACCCAAAGCCCAGATAACCCATCGATCGTCTTCAAAGGTAGCCACAGGAAAGCCACGCCAGGTTTCGTCAGGCTCATTGGTCCAGACCTGAGCCAAACCAAAATCGTGAGCAAGCTGCCAGGGCTGATTACTCCTGGTCTTCCAGGGCTCTTTAACCGGGTTGAAGGTGATCAATAAGTCGCCAAGCATTTAGCGTTTGCCACCCATCAACTCGAGATAAAGCTGCTCATGGGCAGCCACTTCGCGCTCGATTGAAAAGGATGTTTCCACCCGCTTTCGGGCAGCTTCACCCATTTTTTCACGCAAGTCTTTGTCCTCGATCAAGTGATTAATTGCCTTGGCCAACGCGTCAGCGTTTTCCGGCTCAACCAGCAGGCCTGAGATCCCATCCTCAATAATATCCCTTGCACCAGGAATATTGGTAGCCACACAAGCTTTCCCACACGCCATAGCCTCCAACAGAGCCACTGGGCAGCCTTCCTTCCGCCAGCGATTCCATGTTGGGAGGACTACCACATCTAAATCTCGCATGAGCTCTGGCACATTCTCCACCAAACCCAAAAAGTGCACCTGATTTTCCAGTCCCAATCTTGCCACTTGTTCTCGCAGTCCGCTTACGTATTCCTGGTCATTTTCTCGTCCAGCCAGCACCAAATGAACATCTGGCAACCTTGATAGTGCCTGAATAAGTGTTGGGTGACCCTTGACAGGCACCAGATGCGCGACACATCCAATAACACCAGCAATCTCTCCCAACTCCAACCTTTCCTTCAGAGCATTGTTCACTGCAGGGAGTGGGTAATATTCATCGAGAACCACGCCGTGGTGTATCACTGAAACTTTATGGCGTAAGGGCGGTGAATTGAAAAAGAGAGTGGGCATCTCACTGTTGTCTGCCACGATATGACTGGCAAATAAACTCCGTAATTTCCAGGCTCTCGAGCCCCATCCCATGGCTTTTTTTGTGTACACCCAGGCTTTCGCACCTGCAAACCGCGCTATGATTGGCTCGGTGTAATCATCCGCATAATGGAAGGAGTGCCACAAGTCGATGTCCAACTCCTTAAAGCGCTTGCCTGCCTGTACAGCCCTTGGAACGAGTGAATGATAGGGTTGGGCTGGAATAGTGAATGGCTCCACCATCACTTGGTATCCTTTTTCTATGAGTTCGTCGTAGATTCTGCCGCCGGCTGTTTGCACACACACTAACGCTTCAAAATGAGTCTTTTCCAAGCGCTCTAAGATGTTTGCCATCACACGTCCAGAACCCGCAGTGATGAAGTTTGGAATTGTGTATAGAATGCGGATTTTTCTCATGTTCTGGACCCTATTTTCTTCATTTTTTTTGAAATAAGCGCGATGTAACGGCTCAGTTCTTGATGAATTTTGGGATTTGCAGGATCTAAAAATGATGCCTGAATGAAATAACCGAAACCTTTTAGAGGTTTGTAATGACGGCTTTCCCGAAAGATCTGGTTGGCAAACGCTCTCTTATGGAGGTTATCAAATGCTTTGATTTCTTTTTCTCCGAGCCAATTTTTAACCATGCTCAAAATTTGCCTTTCCCAGGTAAACCTCTGATTCCTCGAGGTGTTCATCAAGCCCTGTCTGTTAGTTCCCCTACGCTGCAGCACGAGCGGTTCTCGTATGGCTGAAAACCTGTACCCTAGCGCAGACATTTGCAAACAAAAGAACCAATCCTCCCCAATCCAAGGTGACTCCGGGTATTGAAGCTGTTCCCAAATACTTTTCCTTACCACAAGGGTAGTGTTAGGGATCTTATTACCTTCCAGATAGAGCAGCTCGAATACCTCCTTTGGATCCTCAGGAAATTCGCCTCTTGCGACAATTCCAGGGAATGTGTTTTTCTGTTGCATCTCATCATCAAGCCAGGCAACACTTGAAAAAACCAGCACACTTTCCGGGTTATTCTCTAATGTCTTCAATTCCATTTCAAGTCTTGTGGGAAGAGAAAGGTCGTCATCATCCATAATGGCGATAAAGTCGCCGCTTGCCTGATTAATGCCAAGATTTCTGGCAGCTCCTGGGCCGACATTTTGTTCTGATCTGATGGCTTTTATGCGAGAGTCTTTTTGCTGCAGCTTTGCGATCACGTCTGGAGTGTTGTCCGATGAGCAGTCATCAACGATGATGATTTCAAAATCCTGCCAGGTCTGATTCAGAATTGAATCCACCGCCTGAGGCAGCAGATCTTCTCTGTTGTGTGTAGCAATGATGACGGAAACTAAAGGATTGTTCATTTTATCGTATCAACTTGGAAATCTTGCAGACAAAGTCTGTGTAGAAGCCATTAGGCGTCATGTGGTTCAGCCAGAGTTGCCTGCAGGTTTTTTGGAGGTCGATGAAGTCATCATCCGAAAGACGCGCGTGGAAGTCTTGCACCATCTCTGCCGCGTGGGGCAGGTCCTGCATATCGATCCAGGGGAAGATGGATTTGTAATCGATCTCATCCTGGAAGGGCAGCAGGCAGTCGGTGTCGATGAAGATCGGAATGCGGCCGAGGCATAAAGTCTCATAGAACCTGACCGAAAAATTCCCTCCTCCACGCATGCTGATAGTATAGTCTGAGTCCAAAATGTTGGTCACAAATTCGGTTTTGAGCCGGGCTTGGAGGTCCTTGTCGTTTGTGTCACCGCCGTGATACTGGCTGCGCAACAGGTAATTGGTTTGGATGCCGTCCTTCCCTTCAAACTCTTTCAGCACTCTGGTGCGAAAGGAACTGGTTTCAAATGGCGCGGGTTCCCACTTGATTCTCCCCTGGCGATACTGATGTTGCCGCCACTTCAATCGAAGTGAGCGCCAGGCTGTCTGGGCTGGGGAAAGGCTGGCTTGCCCACAGAATCCAATTACCGGCTTGGGAGACCTATTTCGCAGCTGCAGTTCCCCATCACAATATTGCTGCACGTAGTCCGCGACATAGGATGGCTGGGCGCTGTGGTATCGTAGACCTGGGGTTGACCGGTAACCGGCTGATTCAAACAGGATCACATCGCCAAAGGGCAAGTTGGCCGGGGAATCCCCGCCGTTGAAGATTACTATCTGTTTGTTGTGCGCCCTGGCATTTTCGATGTCAGCCAGCGCCTCGGGTACCGTGTTGCTCTCAACATAGTGACTCCAAACATAAGTGAGCACGCACACATCCGCCTGGGCGATATCGGGTGAATACTTAAACAGTTCTACCCAATCCCCATAGACCTGCTTACGTTCCTCATTCGAGCGGTCGTTCCATTGGGACTTGATAATATTGTTGAGGTTATATCTATCTTCTTTGTTGTAAGATTGAAAACATGAATGGATTTTCATATTATTTTTGAATATCTTGAATAAAATTTCGAGCCGACGATCACAATGAATTCTTTTGTTTGATCGCTCTAATGTCTTCGACGTGTTTCCGTGCTTCGTTCCGCCACAGGAAGGAGCGGATCCATTTTCTCGGATTCAATCCTCTTCCCCGCCGCAAAATGGATTTGAGCCAATCACTACAAAATTGATCAAACACTGACCAACTGAAATATTTGGAAACAATGTAAACACTGTTTGCTTCCAAAATATTCTGGTACTTAAACCCCGATGAGGACTCCCTTCTGCCACCGCTAGGTGCACCATAATGTCTGACAGAAGCTTGACCGTCATAAAGCATCGTAAAACCGGCGTGAAATATCCTGAGTCCATATTCTCGATCTTCTCCTGCACCATCTGGATCGAAATATTCGTCAAATCCACCTATAGTTTCATAAACTCTACGGCGAATTGCTGAACAACAAGTTGTAAAGGATAGTGTTTGATGTCTTCCAGGGTCACCAGGATTTGCTGTAAGCGATAACAGCCAGTTCCGACTATCATGTCTCCAAAATGTGTAAGACGAGTTTCTGTACTGTCGTTCCATATTGAGCATTGCCCCCACGACAACGTCCGTATGACCTTCGATAATTGGTGCAACCATCTGCTTGATGAAGTCTTTTTCTACCCTAATATCGTCATCCAGAAATATTATTATTTCCCCGCTGCATCGGGTTAGTCCAAGATTTCTGGCCTTGCATGGTCCTAGATTTGGGTCAATGATGTGGACGCAGGATAAATTTTGATACGGTTCATCCGATTGATCAACAACGATTACCTCATCAGCAAGAGATTCTTGCTGGCTCAGATCAAAAAGTAGATCCTGGATAAAAGAAAGTCGGTTTCTTGACGGGATAATTATGCTTATCATTTATTTATCCTTGCTGTAAGTCTAGTGATCTTGAGTGGAGAGCTTTCTTAATAACAAACTGGAGTCAATAATATAATAATAAATGTAATGAATAAGTGTTCAGAAAATCCAAAAGTAAAAATATTTTAAACTTATAAGCCTCTGGAATTTATGATTGATTCATATAAGACATTCATTTTTCTTGTTTGGACCTCAAGTGAAAAATTTTTAAGCACTGTCTGTCTTGCTTCTAACCCAAGTTGAGTTGCTAGATTTGGATTCCTGATTAGAAATTTTACCCCTTCCACAATGCTTTCAACATCTTCAGGCAATGTTAATAGCCCATTAATTTCATCATAGATAATCTCGGGGATTCCACCCACTTGGCTGGCAACAATTGGTAAGCCCATAGAAGCTGCTTCTAGAACAGTGCCTGGCAATGTATCTCTAAGAGAAGGCTGCAGATAAATGTCGGTCTGATTTAGATGTGTTCGTAATTCTGTTTTCGATTTGAATCCGAGAAGGAATACATTCTTTTCGAGCTTCAGTGTTTGGATCAGTTGTGTTAATTTCTCCAGCTCTTCACCAGATCCGATGATTCGATATTCAATATTAGGATATATATTTACTAAACAGGCAATTGCCTGAATTGCATAGTCAAACCCTTTTATTTTAATAAGCCTACCAATTGAAACGATGCGTATCTTTTCGCTTTTGGGTTTAAATGTATCAGGTTTAAAAAAATCTGAATCTACGCCGGTGTAAATAACCTTGCACTTAGTTTCATCTGCTCCCAACTCAAGCGCGCGTGTTTTCAACCACTTACTCACAAAATGCAGAGAATCAGCCTTGGCAAACAACTCATTAAGCGCATTTCTCCACACAAAATCCTTGTAAGGTCTAGATACTAGATCATAGCCATGAAAGCTTGAAACTAGCCCGAATTTTTTAGGAAGGTCAAAAGTTCTTAGCTTGAGAAAGTTGGTTGAATTCACCAAGTGAATGATGGTGGGGTCATATGCTACAAGCCCACCGTATTCTGCCCACCTTCGAATGTTACTTTTTTGAGTGTTTTTATGCTCAATCCTTACCCAATCCCATACAGCGCATGGATTTCGGAAGAAAAACAATAAACTCCTGCTAATAACATTTCGTGCTCCTTCGAAATAAAAAGTTTCAGGCGACACATTCTTTCGATGGTTAGGTCCAACCAATGAAAAAGGGCAAGTATCATATCCACATGATTTCATTATTTCAGGCCATTTTGTGTAAAACATGTTGGAATGACCGAAATAATTCAAAAAAATATAGGCAATTTTTGGAGCAATTTTTAAGTCAGACATATTTCAATCAAGTTGAGAAAATATTTTTTTGGAGTTAATGGAATAAGTAAAGCAAGGTGAAGAATCACATGCCTAACTTTCTTGCCAATCGCCGAAGACCATAACGGATTGGATTTAATTTTTGTTCGCGGATGATTTCTTCAAGAGTGCTTGATTGGTAACCCAAATCTAAAGCCTTTTTAGCATATTCCGCTGCCTGCTTCCGCATACCAGCGCTGCGATAGTTCCTGGCGACCATCTCACAAGCTTTACCTAAACAGCGCTCGCGTCGATCTTCGACCTCAAAAAAATCCGGATGTCGGTCAATGATAATCTGAGCGACTTTATCAAGAGCAAACCTGCGTTTACTGCCGACACTTGCTGGTCTTCGCCGTCTCTTGTAAACCACACCATCAGCCCTGCAACCTTCAATTTCCCTTTCTGCAACACCGATCCAAAAATCCCAATCTGCCCCCCCGTTCAGCAGTTCAGGGGCAAATCCACCTAATTGCCAAAACAATTGCTTGCGAATTGGAGAAGTACCGGTAACATTTGCTCCCGTAACCAGTTCGTTGACTTTAAATTCCTCAAAATGCTTCACTTCTTCAGTTGTTGTATCAAAATGAATGGCATCACCAAACACAAATTCAGCCTCAGGGTTCTCTCCA
>Ga0123328_1004301_pt1 | contig 11696 bp, 11 predicted proteins | sample BioC12SIPDNA_2_FD_89702 | JGI IMG/M metagenome (GOLD analysis project Ga0123328, IMG submission 89702) | Anaerobic biogas reactor microbial communites from Washington, USA - Biogas_R1_A C12 SIP DNA | ecosystem: Engineered > Bioreactor > Anaerobic > Unclassified | place: Washington, USA...
CGGGATCTCGGTTGGGACGTCAGTCGGCGTGGCGGTGGGATCAGGCTGGCGAATGAGCAACTCGTCACCGGGGTAGACGATTGCCGGGCGCTCCATGCCGTTCAGTTCGAGCAGTTCGTCAAGCGTCAGCCCGTAGAGCGCGGCGACCGTCCAGGCCGTCTGCCCATCTTGCACCCGGTGCGTGAGCGGCGGTGTGGGCGTGGGGGGCGGCGCCATACCCGGCGGAAGGTGCAGCATCAGCTCGTCGCCAGGATGTACCACCTGGCCGCGCTCGATACCGTTGATCAACATGAACTCGTCCAGGTTGAGGTTGTACATCGCGGCGATGTCCCACAGCGTCTGCCCTTCCTGGACGACATGATTCATCGGCGGGGTAGGTGTGGGTGGCGGGGCCATACCCGGCCCTAACTGCACCAGGATCTCGTCACCGGGCCGCACCACCATGCTCGGCCCGAGGTGGTTCAGCGCGCGCAATTCGCCGAGGTCGACGCCGTATACCATCGCCAGGTCCCAAACCGTCTGGCCCTGCTGCACCTGGTGCACAATCGAGCCATCGGGGCGCGGCTCGGCGCGCACCACCGGGACCGCGAACGTCTCTGGCTCCTCTTCTTCCGCTGCTGCGCCGCTGCTCCCTGATCCGGGGCTTGACGCAGGGCGCGCCGTCACTGGGCGGCCCACCAGCAGCACGTACAGATTCGATCCATCGCCGGACGCGAAGCCGACGCCGACGTGTTCGTGCGGCGTCGCCAGCATCCCGCGCAGATGAATTGGGCTGTTGATCCACCAATCGACCGCGCGCTGCGGCGACATGTTACCCCCGCCAACGTAGTTTTCCAGCACGAAGCCGGAGTATCCGGCGGCGGTGGCGCGGTCCTGTGGGCTGGAGCCGCCTTCTCCGGTGTGGCCCCAGCTGCCGGTGGCGATCACCCAGTTGGCGTGTGACTGTGCGGCGGCGTTGAGCGAGGGGTGAGGCGTCAGGCCGGGCAACCCATACGATGCGCGCAGGCCATTAACGAGCGCAATAACCTCATCGCCCTGAGCGCGGGCCGGCGGCGTGGGAGCCGCCAGCGCGATGACGATCATGAGCAAGATTACAACTACCGGTAAACGTCGCATAATGAAGTGACTATAGCGCGGCCTTATTCGCGCCACAAAAATTTAACGGAGTGACTATGGTACTAGGGCGCGCCGGGCGCAGGAGTCGCTGCGACTCCGGGCGGTGGCACGCGTGCCACCAGCCATTCGACGATGCGCGCGGCCAGCTCAGGCTGCGCAGCCAGCATCTGCGTGCCGTGCCCGGCGGCGGGGTAGACGATCAACTGGTGGTCGCTCGTGGCGAGGCTGTCCAGCATCATGCTGTCGGCGGGGTTGTTGTTGTCATTTTCGCTGGCCGCGATCAGCAGCGGGCGATCGCGCAAGCGCGGGATCGCGGGCGCGGTCGCCAGCCCGTAATAGTCCAGCCCAGGGCTGAGGGCGACGGTCGCAGCGCAGCCTACCAGGTCCGCGCAGGCGTTGAGCGCCAGATTCGCGCCGACACTGGCCCCAATGGTGACGATCCGCGACGGGTCCACGCTGGGTAGCTCGCTCAACTGGCGCAGCGCGGCCTGCACGTCGCCCGGCATCTGCGCCCACTCCGGCAGCCCGCCAGAGCTGCCATGCCCGCGCAGGTCGAGCGTCAGCACCGCGTAGCCTGCTCCGTGCAGCGCCGGGACCAGCGGCTCCCAGTCCTGTTGGTTGCCGCCCGCCTGATGTATCAGCAAAACCGCCGGGGCTGGGCCGCTGAGCGCGGTGTAGTAGCGCGCTTGCAGCACAGTGCCGTCCGACGCGCTGATGGTCATCGGCAGCGTGGCTTCGGTTGGGGCGGGGGTCGGCGTGTCCGGCTCCACCGAGGGCTGGCCCTCGGCGGCGAGCGCGGCGTGGGTCGGGTTGCTGGCGCCGATCGAGCGCCCGGCCTCGCCATCACCTTCGGGCAGCAGTGGCGCGACGGTCGGGCTGGAGGGTACGGTCACGGGGGGCGTCGGCCAGGCGTACGTCGCGGTGGGCTCTGGCGTGGCGTTTCCCTCGCAGGCGGCCAGCAGCGCTGCGCTCACCAACAGCGCGAGGATGCGGCGCGGGGCAGTCATGCCGAAGGCTCCGTGTGCTTCTCGGCCAGCACAATCATGCGCGGCGCGCCGCTCTCAAACGACGCCTGATCGTAATCGCCGTAGATCTCGAGCACGGCCAGCCCAGCGGCGTCAAGCAGCAGTTCCGCCTCGGCAGGGAAGACATAGCGCAGGGTGAGCGGCGCCATTGTCCGGCGGACGGTTCCGTCCTCACCCAGCTCGTCGTAGATCCACGTCACGTTGAGGCGCTGGGCGGCGCGGTCGATGGCGCTCACCGATTGCTGCATGACCTGATGCTCGCTTTCCGGCTCGAAGAACGTGCGCTCCAAGACGACCAAGCCATCCTCGTCCTGCGCGCCATAGGCATCCGTCGCGTTCGGCAGGTCGAGCACGAGCAGACCGTCATCCGCCAGCCGGTCGCGGCAGGCGCGCAGCACGGCAAGCTGATCGTCTTGCTCCAAAAAGTGCATGAACGTGTTGAACGGGACAGTGATCAGTTTAAAGCGCCCCGGGACCGGCATCTCGCGGGCGTCACCTTGCACCAGCGTGACACGCTCGCGCAGGGAAGGCTGCTCGGTGAGGTGTTGCTCGACGCGCGCCAACATTGGCGCGGAGAGGTCGATGCCCGTTACGCGGCAGCCAAGTCGGGCTAGCGCCAGCAGCACGCGCCCCGTCCCGCAGCCGACGACTAGCGCGCTCTCGCGTCCCAGGTCGTCCAGCAGCGCCTCATAGAGCGAGACATCGTCATCATAGGTTGCGTTCTCTGCGTCATAGAAGCGCGCGATCGTGTCATAAAAGCGGTCATTGTGGTGCATGTGTCCCTGCTCCCCGAAGCGTGTTGCCAGTGCTGCGAACTGCCGCGCGCAGTGTAGCCCAGATGGGTGCGAATCACCAAATTCGGCGGCTCAAATACTTGACATCGCCCGCTCAAATGTGCTATACTGATATCATGATTGCGCAATTACGCAATAAAGCAAGCGGATGCGCAACAGGGTGATTTTGAAAGGCACATCATGCGCCCGGAAACTTCAACAATGCACTCACTTATCCAGTCCGAACCGTACCAGTCTGTGCGCTGCTCGGCGCAAGTGTTAGTCATTGACCATCGCGGCGGCCCTGCCAGCATTCTGATGGATACGCTCAGCCGGTTGTTGGATGGCGATTTATCGCTCACCGAAGTCGATCGCCGATTTGATGTGCTGCACGTGCTCGACTGCTTCTGCTTCGATCTGGTGGTGATCGGCATTGACCACGATCGCGTGGTCGACCTGACGCTGCTGCGCGAAATTACACGGCTGCGGCCGGATGTGCCGGTGCTGGTCGTTGGCGCGCAGGTGCCCCGCTTCTTCAACCAATACGCACGGCATTATGGCGCGTCCGACGTGCTGGACTTGCCAGAACGAGCCGCCGATCTCCGGCGCGCGGCAGACCAGATCAGTCGCTACGTTTATGGCGACACGCTGGCGTCCGCGGGCTGATGAGAGGGGGCTGCGTCTCGGTTGTGGGGCGCAGCGTTTTGATCACTGGCTGAACACTTCGAGGCGCGGGCGCACGGGGCCGCTGCCTCTTGACAACAGAACACGGTCATCCGGCCCTGCTTGACGCGGCTTTGTCTGCTCAGTACGATCTGCGCAGCACCGCGATCCCGCGCTTGCGCGCATATCGTCCAGTAGAACGAAGGACAGCACACATGCCTCTCCAAGTCATCGAAGCGGCTGATCCGCTTACCAACCTGATCTACCTGAAGATGTCCCCGATCTACGAGATGATGATCAGCCTGCGCGCGCTGTTGCATCCGTCGCGGCGCGAAAGCGCGTGGGCGGTCCGCGCGCGTGAAGCGCTGGGGCCGGATTTCTGGCAGGAACTGACCGAGGTTTACGGGCCGTACGCGCAGGGCGATCTGTTCTTGGAGCTGGCGATTGATTTCCCCGATGACGAAGATGTCGAGGGCTATCTGGCTTACGTGCGTGAGATGGAGCCGGTCCGCTTCGTGTTCTACGTGATCGGGCGCGTGCTGCCGGTCGAGCGGCTGGCCGAGACCGGGCTAGCCCCGCGCAAGCTCGACGCCGCGCTCGGAAGGGTGGAAAACCTGTGCCCGTGGCTCTGCCAGGAAGATCTCACGCTTGAGCCGATTCTGGCCGATGTCCCGGCGTTCCAGGCGCGGCTGGTCGCGCTGTGGCGGCGCTATTGGGAAGGCTTTTTCCGCGACGAGATCGACAATCTCCGCCCGCACTGGGAGAGCGGACTGCGCGATAAGGCGAGCATCTTCGCGCGGGCAGGCGGGCAGGGCCTGCTGGAGTATGTCACTGGCAAAGATGAGATTCCCTCGCCCCTGCCACCCGATCACCCGGTCACCGAGGTGGTCTTTATCCCGATCTATATGATGCCCGTTCCCGTGTATGTGTACTACGGGTATGGCAACGTGACGGTGCTGTTCGACAGCCAGCGTACTGAAGCGCGCCGTGCCGAGATCGAGCGGGCAAAAGAGCAGGTGCTCGTAATTTTCAAGGCGCTAGGAGACGGCACGCGGCTGGATGTGCTGCGACTGATCGCGCGGCACGCAGGCGAGATGCACGGCAAGCAGATCGCCGCCAAGCTTAATCTCGCCGCGTCGTCGGTCTCGCGCCATCTCGCGCAGCTTCGCGATGCGGGGCTGATCGAGGAGCAGGTCCACGACGACCGCACGATCACCTACCGGCTGCGCGAAAGCGAGATCCAGCACCTGCCAGAGATGCTGTTCGACTATTTGTGGAATAGCTAGCCACACCCCATACCCCACAATCGATCTGCCTTGATCGCCTGTACGCAGCGCGTCCCCCTGGTTTTGGGGCTGTGCGCTGCCCCGCGCGTGTGGTTTACTGAGACTAAATGACACGCCAGCGTCTATGCGAGAGGGGACCGATCATGACGCAGCCGGCGGGCACCCCGCCCAGAAAACAAGCTCACCACACCGACGACATGCGCATCTACGGTTTCTTCACCACGCGGGATGATTCGCGCTTGTGGGTGACGCGGATGGATGGGCCAGAGCGCATCACCGCGCGGCCCCTGCGACACTGGAAGCTGGCGGCGGGCGCAGCGCTCGCCTTGTTATGGTCGCTCGCTGCTGCGCTCAGCAACCTCGCCTCGTAAGCAAACAGCCACGAAAAACAGCAGAAGCCGCCGAACGCTTATTTCGGCGAGACGGTCGGTGTGCGCGTGATACGCGGCGGTAGGAAGGGCGTCGCGCTCGGCGTAGGCGTGGCGGTGAGCGTGGGCGTAGCGGTCGGTGTCTCGCTTGGCAGCGGCGTCGCTGTGCTGGTTGCGGTCGCGGTTGGTGACGAGGACGGCGTCGGAGTGAACGACGGCGGCAGGGTCAGCGTCGGTTCGGGTGTGTCGGTTGGCGCAGGGGTTGCAGTCGCGGACGTTGTCGCGGTCGCGGTTGGCGGCTCGGGCGTGTCGGTATCCGGTTCCGGCGTCGGCGGCTCAGGGGTCGCAGTGTCCGCCTCGGAAGTGGGCGGCTCGGGTGTGGCGGTTGGCTCAAGGCGGATCATGCCCTCTTCCAGGCCGCTAGGCAGTGGCGCGTCGGGGTCGAGCGTCGGACTCAAAACGAGCGTCGCCTGTTCGGGCGACGCGGTTACGGTCGAGTCATCGGGGACTATATTGGACGACAGCGTATCGGGCGCCGGTGTCTCCTGTCCAAGCTCCTGTTCCGGCTCTTGCTCGGTCGAGCCGATCAGGCCCTGGCGCGTAAAGGTTTGGTCGAACAACTGCCCGCGTGTGCCGAGCGTGCCCTGCCGCTGATTGTTAACTGACAGTTGCAGCGCGGCGGCGTTGCTCGCGCGCAGGCCGACGCTCTCGTCTCCTTCGAATTGCCAGACTTCGCCGGGCCGCGCCAGCCCCTGACGCGTCACCTCGCCGTCCACTGTGACGCGCAACCACGTGCGCTGCGTGACGTTGACGCTCACCACCACATTCGTCGATGTGTCGCCGGGCGGTGTGTAGGCCAGCTCCGGTGTCATCGGCCCGCTGAGGTCTTCGGCGGGCGTGCCTTCGATACCCTCGGTCGCTTCGGGGTCCGCTTCCGCGCCATCTTCAGCGGCGAGATCGCCTGCCGCGAGATCGAGCTCGGCGTCTTCGGGCGCGGGCGAGAGATCTTCGGCGCTGGCACCCGTCTCATCGACAGGTTCGGAAATGCTATTGAGGATCGCGGTGGCGCCCAGCACGATCAGGACGACGATTGTCCCGGCGAGCGCAATGATCAACGTGCTGGTCATCCACCCGCGCCGGCGGCGGCGTGGCGGGGTTTCGGCGCGTTGGGCAACGCGTGGTGTAGGCGTGACAGCGCTGGGAGCGGGGACAGGCGTTTGCGTGTCGCGGCGCCCGCGCGCTGGGCGGCTCCTGCTGGGATCAGCGCCAGTGAGCTCGGCTTCGAGGATGTCGAGGTCGATGCCAAGAAAGCGGGCGTAATTGCGCAGGAAGCCCTGCGCCTGCACGGGGGTCATCCCCGAAAAGTCGCCGCGCTCTAACTGCTCGATGAACCGCGCCCGGATGCGCGTGGCGCGCTCGACCTCTTCTGGCGACAGCTCTTTGGCTTCGCGCGCGTCGCGCAGGCGCTGTCCCAGGGCTGCGAAATTGCTCACGCTAACCTAGCTCTCCGCGTACCGCTTCCGATACTCGGGCGGATCATAACCAAAAGCGGGGGATTGTGCTATGGCTGGATAGCTGTCGCACGTCCCCCGCAGGGTTCCGGGTCAATCCGACGGTCAGTCGAGGGTGTGGAGCAGGTCAGTCAGGTCGCCGTCAAACCGTTCCAGAAAGCGCGCCCAGGCTTCGACGTCGGCCTCGCTGAGCGGCGGCAAGCCGATCACGCGCTGATCGAGCAGTCTGTAGGGCGGCTGGTCGAAAGCTGTGATGTGGTGGTGGTGATGGCAGGCCGGGCAGGTTGCAGACAGAAGCCAAAAACCGGCGTTGTGACCTGTGACAGCCACATCGCCGGTGCCATATGCGTGGTGACACGCGTCACACAGCATGTACCGGGTTACGTACGCAATCAGATCGCGCGTCCCGGGTTGTTCAGCCGGCATCGAATGAAGCAGGCGGCGATTACTCGACAGCCTGCGATTCCTCGTCTTCCGGCTCGTCTGTGGCGGCGTCTTCGACGTCGGTAGTCGCTTCGGTCACAACCTCGTCGCTCGCCTCGCCCGCTTCGGCGGCTGCTTCTTCTGCAACTTCGTCCGCAGCTTCGGCTTCGGCTGCCGCTTCCTCGCGGTCCTCAAACAGCCCGCTCAGGCTTTCGACCGGCTTGCCGGCGAGGTAATCCGCCACTTCTTCTTCGCGCACGACAACGACCTTCAGCTCCGGCGAGATGCCGCCGCCGAGGCGCACCGGCACCGTGTGGATGCCCAGCTCGCGCAGTGGACGCTCGCTGATGCGGCGGCGGTTGATATCCACGCCGCTCTTCTCTTGGAGCGCCTGGGCGATATCCATCGTCGTAATCGAGCCGTAGAGCTTGCCGTTCTTGCCCGCCTTGACGCCGAATACCAGCTCGACGCCGCCAATGCGGTCAGCGGCTTCCTGCTCGCGCTGGTGCAGCTCTTCGCGGCGAATGGTCGCCGATTTCAGCAGGTGTTCATTTTCGCGCAGCGCGGCGGGGGTCGCTTTGATCGCCAGGCCGCGCGGAATCAGGAAATTGCGCGCAAAGCCGTTCGCGACATCGACCACGTCGCCCGCGACGCCGTACTTATACACGTAGTCTTTGAGAATGACCTTCATCGTCTGTGTCCTTGACGTCCCGTCTAGCAGGGCGCAATCATACCGCAAAGACCGTGCAGACGCCAGGGTCGTTTTCGGCGCTCGTCTCGGGCGTCGCACGGCTGGCTGCGATGGGTGTCAGGGCAGCCGGAAAAACACGCGCAGGTCTTCGCCATATTGCACGACGGCCTCTGTCACGGCCAGACCATGCGGAACCCGATACACCAGCCAACCCGCTTTTTCCCCGCCGCCGAGGATCTCCCCTTCGAGCAGCGGATCGTCGATTTCGAGCGTGTAATCCGGCGGGAACAACACACCCTCGCCGCCCACAAGCTGGAAGTTGTCGCGCAGCTCAGTCAGGTTGCAGATTGCCTCTGCGTCCCGCGTGCAGCGTACCTCAAACTGCACTTTCATGTACTCGTAGCTGAGGTCGGTTTGTTCCTCAGAAGGCGTTTCGGTTTCGAGTGGCAGCGGTCGCAGCACGCTCAGCGCGCGCACGTCGTACTGCGTCGTCTTGGCGAAGACGCGCGCGGGCACCGGGTTATCTCGCGTGCCCCGGCCTTCATTGAGGCGATCGGGCGAGTTCAGGGCGCAGGCGGCCCCAGCAGCCAGCAGCGCCGTCAGGACAAGTAGCACTGGAGCGACGCTCCACCGTTGTTTATTGACCATGGTCCTAACCCTTTTGGCTTGCAGGTCGCCGGGCTTGCCGGTTCACCGGCGCGTGGTACAAGGCTCTAATGTGATGGTAGCGATGCGCGCAGAGGGTGTCAACGAACACGCCGGTACTATACTGCCCCAATGGGCCCTCGGCTCGACGCAAGCGCACCGGCGGCAGAGTTCACGAAGAAACCTGGGGGAGCGCGCTCGTCTCAAGCGGTGTGACGAGCATCCCGCCAGGACGGCCATTCTTGACGGCGACGATCTCAGCGATGATGCTCAGGGCGATCTCTTCGGGCGATTTGCCGCCGATGTCCAGCCCGATCGGTGTATGGATGGTCGGAAACTGCGAGAGGTCCAGCCCGGCGGCGGCAGCGCGTTCAACACGCTCCAGGTGGCGCACGCGCTTGCCAATCGCGCCGATATACGCGACCTCGTGCCCTGCCAGCGCGTGCAGCATCGCGTCTTCAAAGCGCGGCTCGTGGTTGAGCGAGACGACGTACGTCCGGTCGCTCACATCGACGCGTGTGGCCACCTCATCCGGCCACGCGGCGATCACCTCATCCGCGTCCGGGTGCTTGGCCCGTGTTGCGAAGGCGGCCCGCCCGTCGGTGACAACCGTCCGGAATCCGAGCAGCTTGGCGAAACGTACCAGCGGCACGGCGGCTTCGTCCGCACCGAAGATCAGCAGCGTTGGCGGCGGCAGAACCGGCTCGAACAGCGCGACGCGTCCATCGTCGTAGCTGACGGTTTGCGGGCGGTCGCTACGCAGCGCCGCCAGACCGTCCCGCACGATCGCGTCGGGCAGGGGCGGCTCCGCGCGGCCATCGCCCTCGATTCGCGCGTGGCGGACATCCGGCGCCGAGGGCTTGCCCGGCGTGCAGACTGTCACATTGACGTGCCGTTGTGGGGCGCGCTCGGCGTGCACCAGCAGTGTATCAGGCGTCAAAGGCTCCACCAGCACGTCGATCTTGCCTTCGCAGTTGAGGCCGATCTCGATCAGCGGATCGTCTACCTGCTGGTAATGGAGCATCAATGGCGCGCCCCGGCGCAGCACAACCATCGCGGTTTCGTACACGTCCGTCTCGACGCAGCCGCCGCTCACCGCGCCCACAAAGCGGTTGCCGGTCGTCATCGCCATGCGCGCGCCGAGCGGCTGGCTCGACGAGCCGAAAATACGCACCACTGTTGCCAGCGCGACCGGCTCTCCCGCATCCAGCCACGCCGCCGCCTGCTCGAAGATTTTTTCGGACATCCAGTTCCCCGTAATCTCTGTTGGTGAATGATGTCCCTTCATTATAGCGCGTTCGGCACGCGTCTTGCCGGGCCTGGCACACGCTATACAGACGTCGCGAGAGCGTTGTGGGGCGATGCGAGCATCGCGCGATTCGTGGCTGCCTCTAGCGGCGCTTGCGCTTTTTCTTCTTTCCCTTGCTGCCCCAGCGCGGCCCGCCGCTACCGTCCATCTTGACCAGCTTCGGGTGAAACTCCGCCAGCGCAACAACCAGGTCGGACTGGTCAGCCATCACCTGTCGAATGTCTTTGTACGCGTCGGGCGCTTCGTCCAGCCCGCCGGAGATCAGCTCGATCCCCAGGTCTTCAAGCCGCGTGCGGACCGTCTCCCAATCGAACTGTGAGAACGCTTGCTTGCGGCTCATGCGGCGGCCCGCGCCGTGCGCCGCGCTGTTGAGCGAGGCATCGCTGCCCAGGCCGCGCACCACAAAGCCCGGCGCGCCCATGCTGCCGGGGATCACGCCGAGCGCGCCCTCACCGGCGGGCGTCGCGCCTTTGCGGTGGACGATCGCCTCGCGCCCGTCGACCTCCTCTTTCCACGCGAAGTTGTGATGGTTCTCGACCCCGCCCAGCACCGGCACGCGCAGCACGTCCGTGATCTGGCGGTGGATCACGGCGTGGTTGGCGCTGGCGTAGCGCCCGGCAAGCTGCATCGCCGCCCAATATTCAGTCCCGACTTCCTCGTCGAGCGCCAGCCACGCCAGGTGCTGAAAGTCCTTTGGCAGCGCGGCGTGCAGGCGCATAGCGAGTTGGGTGTAGTGGTTCGCCATCTCGAACCCGAAGCGGCGGCTGCCGCTGTGACTGAGCAGCGCGAGGTACGTCCCAGGTGGAATTTTGCCCTGTGGCGCGTCAATTGTGTTGTGGACATTCAGCGCGCCAAACTCAACAAAATGGTTGCCAGAGCCGCTCGTCCCCAACTGGCGGCGAGCAACATCCACAAACTGGCGGGCGGCGGGGTGCTCGTGCCAGAGCGGGTCATCCATGACTTCATGATCGCGTGGGGTGGGCCACTCCGACCCGGCGCCGAAGCGGGTCTGTCGCTCCAGCGCGTCGCGGAACAGGTCGCGATGCTGGTCGAGCACGGCGGGTGAGGCGTTGTAGACGGTCAGGCGCATCCGGCAGGCGATGTCCACGCCAACCGCGTACGGGATGACGCTGTTCTCTGTCGCCAGCACGCCGCCAATCGGCAGGCCATAGCCCTGGTGCGCATCCGGCATCAGCGCGCCGCGCACGGCGACCGGCAAGCGCACCGCGCGCTTCAACTGGTCGAGCGCTGCCGGTTCGATCGCGTCCGCGCCCCACACCCGGTACGGCGCTGCGTGTGAGAGATCATATCCGGCGTGCTGCGGGGGATCGTGGGTCGCGCTCACAGTGCGTTCCTTTCTACAGGCGTGCCGCCACAGCGGGCACGATCGCGGTCCCTAATGCGATTGTCCTAAAATGAGGGGATTCCGCCCAGGCAGCAGCCAGAGCCAGGTGTCGTTCAGTAAAAATGCATAAGCGCGCACTGGCCCCAGCGCAGGCGTGAAGATGCCTGCTGCGTGCGGCGCAGCGCGAGCGGGAATAAGCCTGTCAAGAAAGTAAGTCTGTCAACCATTGCGCGATAACCGCGAGCAAACCGGTCTTAGCCCAGCCTGGGCGGCGAATGCGGCGCGCGGGGCGCCCGGTGTCCAACGGCGTCGTTGGATCGGCCAAGCGGACGATGGCGAGCGGCATCAAGCCCAGCGCCATCACCAGCCCGAACTGCAGAAACTCAACGATCGTGAATCCTAGCAGCAACTCCCCATTTGATAACTTCCTCCTTCTACGGGACCGAACGGCCCCGGCGGACGATAAAGGGTTTCTTCGGCGTTCCCATCGAGCGGGCGGTCAAAACGCCTGTGTGGGAAGCGAGCCAACACCCGGTGTCGC
>Ga0123328_1004303_pt1 | contig 11693 bp, 14 predicted proteins | sample BioC12SIPDNA_2_FD_89702 | JGI IMG/M metagenome (GOLD analysis project Ga0123328, IMG submission 89702) | Anaerobic biogas reactor microbial communites from Washington, USA - Biogas_R1_A C12 SIP DNA | ecosystem: Engineered > Bioreactor > Anaerobic > Unclassified | place: Washington, USA...
GACAACGCGACGTTTGAAGTGGACCTGATCGTGCCCATCGCCATGGACCCGGGTCTTCGTTTTGCGGTGCGCGAGGGCGGCCATACGGTCGGCGCCGGCGTCGTCACCGAGATTCTTGAATAATTAAACTTCGAGGAGGCAACCATTTATGGCGGATATCGTCGGCCTCTCCTGCACCGAGTGCAAGAGGCGGAACTACACCACGACTGTGAATAAGAAGAAGCAGTCGAAGAAACTGGAGCTCAATAAATTCTGCAAGTGGTGCGGCAAGCACACCTTGCACAAAGAAGGCAAGTAGTGTAAAATACACTCTGCTCGCAGGTCCGTAGCTCAATTGGCAGAGCACTGGTCTCCAAAACCGGGGGTTGCAGGTTCGAGTCCTGCCGGGCCTGCCATTTTTTTATTGCCATTTAAAATGATAGGAGGCCGAGGTTGTGGAAAATATCCTCACCTTCGTAAGAGAAGCCCGAGCCGAACTGAAAAAGGTAACATGGCCAGGAAAAAAGCAGGTGTGGTATTCCACGCTGGTGGTAATTGCTTTCACCCTTTTTGTTTCCGCCTACCTCGGACTCGTGGATCTGCTGTTAACGGGAGTTCTTTCACGTCTTTTCAGTTAATGAACACTGCCGGTCCAGGCAGTTGCGTTCCAGGATCACTTCAGAGATCGGCAGGGAGGTGAGGGGGCCGCGAGACCCCCTTCATGCATGGATAGCATTGAAGAGCGCCGCTGGTATATAGTTCAGACATATGCGGGATACGAGAACCGCGTGAAGGCGAATCTCGAACAGAGGATCGCCACGATGGGCATGGAGGACAGGATCTTTTCCGTTCTTGTGCCTGTTGAAGAGCGTATGTCGGTGAAGGACGGGAAAAGCAAGAAGGTGACCCGTAAACTTTTTCCCAGCTATGTTCTCGTGGAAATGCGTCTAAACGACCAGTCGTGGTATGTTGTTCGCCATACTCCCGGCGTCACTGGTTTTGTCGGTTCGGGTAACCATCCCATCCCCCTCACGGAGAAGGAAGTCCGGGAAATCATGGGCAAGGTGGGGAAAGAGCAGGCGAAGCCGAAAATTGAACTGAACCTTCGCATAGGAGACACCATAAAAGTTAAAAGCGGTCCGTTTGAGGGCCAGGTCGGGCCTGTTGTGGAGGTGCTTCCCGAAAAGGGCAAGGTGAAGTTCGCCGTCACTGTCTTCGGACGGGAGACGGCTGTCGAAACCGACTATACGGAGCTTGAGAAGCTCTAGCTATATATTCAACGCGAAAGAGGCGCTTGACAGGGAGGCAAGAGAGTTCTTGGCTCCTCTTTTTCCCTGTTGGGATGTCCCTTTCAGTAACGAGAGGAGATCTTGAGGAATGGCAAAAAAAGTAATTGGGCAGATCAAGCTGCAGTTGCCTGCAGGGAAGGCTACACCGGCTCCTCCTGTGGGACCTGCCCTTGGTCAGCACGGAGTGAACATTATGGAGTTCGTGAAGCAGTTCAATGCGAAGACCGCCGACCAGGCAGGCCTCATCATTCCCGCAGTCATCACGGTTTTTGCGGACAGAAGCTTCACCTTCATATTGAAGACTCCCCCGGCGAGCGTTCTTCTGAAAAAAGCGGCCGGACTCGAGACCGCATCGGGCGAACCGAACAAGAAGAAAGTGGCTACCCTCAACAGGGCCAAGATCCGTGAGATAGCCGAAATGAAAAAGGATGACCTCAACTCCTATGACGTTGACGCTGCTATGCGCATGGTGGAGGGAACAGCGAGGTCCATGGGAATCGACATCGTCGATTAGCACCAACGAACTTGTGGGAGGCCTTAGGGCCGTTTGACCACCGGGAGGGAAAGGAAATGGCAAAAGTGAGCAAAAGGTTTCATGCAGCGACTGAAAAGATCGAAAAGGGTAAACTGTACAACCTGAAGGAAGCGATTGCCCTTTTCAAGGAGACCGCCACGGCGAAGTTTGACGAGTCCATCGAAGTCCATTTTCGCCTCGGGGTGGATCCCCGGCATGCGGACCAGCAGGTCCGAAGCACAGTTGTTCTTCCCCACGGTACGGGCATTACCAAGAGAGTGCTCGTTCTTGCCCAGGGGGAAAAAATGAAGGAAGCCGAAGAGGCTGGCGCCGATTTTGTCGGCGGCGAAGATCTCGTGGCGAAAATCTCCGGCGGTTGGCTCGATTTTGATGCCGTCATCGCCACCCCTGACATGATGAAATCGGTGGGGCGCCTCGGGAAACTCCTTGGCCCCAGGGGACTCATGCCCAGCGCAAAAACTGGAACCGTCACCTTTGAGCTTGGTGATGCCATCAAGGAGATCAAGGCAGGACGGGTAGAGTTCCGGGTCGACAAGTTCGGAATCGTCCACAACGGTGTCGGCAAGAAGAGCTTTACGGAAGAGCAGCTTTATGATAACGTCAAAACGATTTTCCAGTCGATTCTGAAGGCTCGCCCCGCTTCGGTTAAGGGAACCTATGTCAAGAGTTTTGCAATAGCCTCCACCATGGGCCCCGGAATCAAGATTGATGCCTCGGCTGCCCAGAAGGAGATTGCCGGGGAATAGGCAAAAACTCCGGCCTTTGACAATCGAAATACCGCGTGAACTGCAGACAGCGGGTCCCCAAAAGGGACAATGGATCCGTTCCGCCCGCCGAGGTTCCGGTTGAAATGCGGCTGAAAAGCTGTCTTTTTATCCCGGGCCCGGTGTGCCCGGGATTTTTTTTAAAGCTCGCAGCAAGGAGGTGAGTACATGCCGGCACAAGTAAAATTTGAACAGGTGGAAGAACTGCGTGAAAGGCTTTCCAAGACCCAGGCGGTCTTCGTGGCCGAGTACCGGGGAATGACCGTCGCCCAGATCACCGCTCTCAGGGCCCAGGTCCGCGCCGCTGGCGGCGAAATGAAGGTGGCCAAGAACACCCTAATGAAGATCGCCATGGAACAGGAAGGGCTTACAGCTTTCCCCGATGACATGGCCTACGGTCCCAACGTCTTCGCTCTCGCCTACGGCGACCCCGTCGCGGTGGCAAAGGCACTCCGGGATTTTTCCAGGGACAAGACCAACAAGGCTTTCATTCTCAAGGGAGGGGCCCTCGGTCATTCCATTCTGGGAGTCGACCAGGTAAGCGCCCTTGCCGATCTTCCCAGCAAGGACGTCCTTGTCGGACAGGTTGTCCGCACCATCGCAGCACCGATCTCCGGGTTCCTTTCGGTGCTCAACGGTCCCATCCGGGGACTGGCGACCTGCCTCAACCAGATCAAGGAAAAGAAGGAACAGGCTGCATAGCAGCGTAAGGCCGCGCCCAGGCGCACACAAATTGCAGATACATATCCAAGGAGGATAAACAGAATGACCCGTGATGAAATGATCCAGGCAATTGAAAGCATGACCGTTCTCGAGCTTTCCGAGCTCGTGAAAGCCCTTGAGGACAAGTTCGGAGTTTCCGCTTCCGCTCCTGCCATGGCTATGCCCATGATGGCTATGGCCGGCGCCCCCGCGGCAGCCGCCGAAGAAGAGAAGACCGAATTTGATGTGGTCTACAAAGCCCCCGGCGCAAACAAGATCAACGTGATCAAGGTTGTCCGCGAGCTTACCGGTCTTGGCCTGAAGGAAGCCAAGGAACTTGTCGACAATCCTCCCAAGGCTGTCAAGGAAGGCGTCACCAAGGAAGAAGCCGAAGAGATCAAGAAGAAGCTTGTCGAGGCCGGCGCCGAAGTCGAAGTCAAGTAGTTTCCCTTTTTCGGTTTTCAGCTATACTGAAGGCGAAGCGTTCATCGCTCCGCCTTCTTTTTTTACCCTTTTGCCGGAGGTTTGCCATGATCGTCGACTGCCATGTCCATGTGTACCCTCCCGAGGTCATCCGGGACGCGGAGAGAATAGCCCGGACAGAGGAACACTTTTCCCTGCTCATCGGAGGAAAGGTCCATAAGTGGGCTGTGGCCGAAGATGTGGTCGAGCAGATGGACAGGGACGGGGTGGACGTTTCATGGATCTTTGGTTTTGCTTTCAAGGACCTGGGACTGTGTGCACTCTGCAATGACTATGTCATCGAAACGGTACGGAGGTTTCCCGGTCGTTTCCGCGGCCTCGCCGTGGTGCCGCCCATGGCCCGGGGAAGCGACCTCGAGATCCTCCGGTGCAGGGAAGCAGGCCTAGTGGGCATTGGGGAGGTTTTCCCCCAGGGCCAGAACCTCGACCTTGCGGACATCAGGCAAACGTGGCGGCTCGCGGGAGCGGCCCATGAGCTTGATATGTTCCTTATGTTCCATTCAGCGGAGCCTGTAGGCCATGACTATGCGGGCAAAGGCAACGTTGGCCCCAGGGAGGCTGCGGAATTCTGTATCCACCATCCCGAGACCAGGGTGGTCTTTGCCCATTTCGGCGGCGGGTTGTGGATGTACGAACTCATGCCCGAAATGAAGCTCTATCTCTCCAACGCCCGGTATGATTCCGCCGCGTGGCCCTGGCTCTACGAGCCGGCAGTCCTTTCCGCCATGGCCGCCGCCGGGGTGGGGGACAAGCTCCTCTACGGTTCCGACTATCCCATTCTTTCCTTCCCCCGATACAAAAAGCTGCTCGATGCTTCCGGTGTTTCCGGCGCCGCAGCTGACGGGTTCCTTTCGGGGAACGCTCTCGCTTTTCTGGAGGGTGAACGCCGGTCCATCAGCCCTTCATGACCGCAAGAGGCCGGAGCCGGGCCACTTTCCGGGCGAGGCCCGCACCGTGGACTACTTCCACCACCGCAGAGACGTCCTTGTAGGCTTCCGGGGCTTCTTCTCCCAACGTTCCGGCCTTTTCAGCCATGACGGATATGCCTTTGGCGGAGAGTTCCTTCGGGATGTTCCTTCCTGACGTTCTCCGGATGGCCTCGTTCCTCCCGAGCACCCTTCCCGCGCCGTGGCACGCCGAGCCGAAGGTTTCCCTTTCCGCCCCCGGTGTCCCTTCCAGGACGTAGCTTGCCGTACCCATGCTTCCGGGGATCAGCACAGGAAGACCGTCGAAGGCGCGGGTGGCCCCTTTCCGGTGAACGCAGAGCTGCCTCTTTTTTCCCTCCCAGACATGGTTCTCAATGGATGCAAGGTTGTGGCTCACATCGTAGACGGTTATGAGTTTTTCCCCAGGGAAGAACCTGGCAAATACGCCCCGGACGGCTTCGGCAATGGCCTGCCGGTTTGCGGCAGCGAAATTCGCCGCCGCTTTCATAGCCCCGAGGTATTGTCGGCCTTCCGGAGAATCAACGGGAGCGCAGCATAGCTGCCTGTCTGGCACGGCTATCCTGTACTTCGTCATGGCGCCCCGCATGACCTTCAGGTAATCGTCGCAGACCTGGTGTCCCAGGCCCCGGCTGCCGCAGTGGATCATCACGGTGACACAGCCCCCGGAGAGCCCCATGGTGGCCGCCCTATCCGGAAGGAAGAGTTCTTCCGTTTCCTGGACCTCGATGAAGTGATTGCCCGAACCCAGGGTTCCGAGCTGCCCTTTGCCCCGTTCCTTCGCCCGTGCGGAGACCGCTGACGGGAGGGCTCCCTCAAGGCAGCCCCCTTCCTCAATATACCGGACGTCGCCTTCAGTTCCCCTGCCGGAACGGACGATCCTCACCGCTCCTTCCTCAAGTATCCTGTCCAGTTCTTTCACGCCGAGAGAATCTTTTACGGAGCCGACCCCGCACGGAACGGCGGAGAAGAGGGCGGCCAGCACCCTGTCCGCCAGGGGACGGAACTCGTCCGCCGGGATTTTCGATGCGAGGAGCCTGACGCCGCAGGAAATGTCATACCCCACGCCTCCCGGGGATATGACCCCTTCGGAGACGTCGAAGGCCGCCACTCCGCCGATGGGGAAACCGTACCCCTGGTGGATGTCCGGCATGGCCATGCTGTACCCCACAATGCCGGGCAGGCAGGCCACGTTGGCCACCTGGGAGAGCACGTCCTCTCCCTCGAGAAGGGATTCTATGTAGTCATCGGCGTAAATGAGTCCCGGAACGGCCATTCCCGGCACGGCGCCGGTTTCGAGGAGAAGGCGCCACTGGTCGATGCGCCTGAGAAAAGGATTCATCATGCTCACCTCCCTGTCAGAGATCGAGGAACATCCTCAGAAAAGGACGGGGGGAAGTCCGGAGTACGAGCCCTCCGTACGTGGCGGCCTTGACCGGCAGAACCAGTCGGTTGAGGGGAACGGTTCTGCCCCGGGCTGCTAGGGACGGAGGAGCGAGGGATATCGTGATCTGCAGGGGAAGAAAAATTGCCGACCGCGTCTCTGCCAGGAAGATCAGTTCGTTGATCCAGGAAACTGCCAGTTCTTCTCCGTCGGCGGCGGAAAGAAAAAGATTGTCGTGTTCATCTGATTGCGGAAAATCCCGGGGTGCAAGTCCTGCGGCGATGAAGAGGAACACTTCGGCGGCATCAAGAAAGACCTCGGCCATGGTGTCCGCCTCAGCTTCGAAGCCAGCATCAGCAGTGTGATCCAGTATCCTCCAGGCCACGGGCTTGCCGACCTCCCTTTTCCCTGATGTCCTTGACTTCTAATGTTACCACAGAGAGAAACAGGGGACTTGACAAAGGTTAGATGTCGAACTAATATATATGCCATGGAAAAAACACAACAGATCATCCGCCACATCGGCGGAATTCATGATTCGATACACCATTTCATCTCCGGCTATTTCGCGGAATGCGAGAAAGAATGCCTTGTTCCCTCCCACGGAGAGCTTCTCACGGCCCTTTTTTCAGGGAGGGAGTTCACCATGGGGGACCTCGCCAGGGAGATCCGGAAAACAAAGCCCACCGTGACGGTGCTTGTGGAGAAGCTTGCCCGCTGCGGGTATGTCACCAGGGAAAGGGATGTCCGAGACGGCCGCGTTTCCTATATACGGCTCACCGACAAAGGCTGGAGCCTTAAACCTGTTCTGGAAGAAATTTTGAGTTCCCTCGAAAAGAGGTTTTTTTCTGGTTTTACTGTGCAGGAAAAAAACAATCTGGAGAAAATGTTGCTCAGGATTGAAGAAAATTCGAAGGAGGAGTAGAGAATATGAAGGATTTTTTTGCGGCGGTGAAGGACCGGAGGACGCACTACGGCATTTCCAGGGTGAGCCCCGTTTCTGACGACAGGATCAAGGAGATCGTCCGCTTTGCGGTGAAGCATGTCCCATCGGCGTTCAATTCCCAGAGCGGGAGGGCGGTGCTTCTCCTGGGGAAATCCCACGACGAATTCTGGTCCATGGTGAAGGAGTCCCTAAGGAAGATCGTCCCTGCGGACAAGTTCGCCCCCACGGAGGAAAAGATCGATGGTTTCGGAAGCGGCTACGGTACGGTCCTTTTCTTCGAGGACTCACGGCCCGTAAAAAAACTTCAGGAACAGTTCCCCACCTACGCAGCCCATTTCCCCATGTGGTCCGACCATTCATCGGGGATGCTGCAGTATATCGTCTGGGCGGGGCTGGAGTCCGAGGGATTCGGGACCTCCCTGCAGCATTACGCTCCCGTTGTTGAAGAAGATGTCCGAAAGAAGTGGGACATCCCCGCCGAGTGGCGGCTGATAGCCCAGATGCCCTTCGGCGTTCCCGTCGCCGGCCCCGGTGAAAAGGAGTTCCTTCCCCTGGAGGACAGGGTCTGGATCAGGGAGTGACGGAACCGAAAAGTGAAAAAGCCCCGCGTCTGAAAAGACGCGGGGCTTTTTTAGTGTTGAAACCTCCCCCCGGACGAGGGGAGAGAGACTTCAGGAGGTCATTTCCGTCGCTCCATCACAGGACCATCGGCATTCTTGACTTGATGGCCGAAAGGCTCATAATGACGGGAAACCGCCGATGACCGGGCGAAATGAAAGAAGGATGGAGATGGAGCGGAACAACGAAGCCCGGAGGATAACCTTCCTGGGGCTTGTGGTGAATATTTTTCTGACGGCTGGGAAATATCTTGCGGGGTATTTCGGCAGGAGTTCAGCCATGATTGCTGATGCCACCCATTCCCTGTCAGATCTGCTGACCGACTTCGTGGTGTATTTCGGGCTCTTTGCGGCGGGGAAACCGGCAGATTCCCGCCATCCCTACGGTCACGGGAAAATCGAGGCCATCCTGTCCGCCGTGTGCGGCATTTCTCTTCTTCTGGCGGCGGGCGGGATCTTCTACTCCGGAGCAGCCAGGATATGGACCCTCCTGTTCAGGGATACCGTTATCCCCGGACCCGGCATTTCCGCCCTGATTGCGGCAGGAGTTTCAGTGGTGCTGAAGGAATGGCTCTTCCGTTACACCATCGAGGGGGGACGGCGTCTCCAGAGCAGCGCCCTGATAGCCAAGGCATGGGACCACCGTTCCGATGCCCTGTCCTCGGTGGGTACGCTGGCGGGAATTGGCGGAGCCCTCTTCGGGGGTGAACGCTGGCAAGTTCTCGACCCACTGGCTGCCCTGGTTGTGAGTGTTTTCATTGTGACCGCCGCCCTGCCCATCCTGAGGGACAGCCTTGACGAGCTCATTGAGGCGGCCCTGCCCCGGGAACTGGAAAACAAACTCCAGTCGGCCATTGTATCCGTTCCGGGGGTTCGTTCCTTCCACAAGCTGAAGACCCGGCGGATAGGAAGCTCCATTGCCGTGGACGTGCATATCCAGATGAACGGGGCTCTGTCTCTCGACGAGGCTCATGAAATCTCCCGGAGGGTTGAGCGGGAGATCTGGGATCTTTTCGGCCGCGACGCCCAAATTTCCCTCCACATGGAACCCCTCTCCCAGGCGGCGGGCCGGTGAGTTTTACAATTTGCCTTCTCCGTGTAAAAATAAAAGGACAGAACAGGTATTCATTCCATTTTCCGCCAAGCAAAGGAGCGTTTTGATCTCATGGAGACCCAGTCCGCGAAAGGCCCTCATTTTATTGAACAGATCATCCTGGACGACCTGAAAAACGGCGTGGTGAAGGAAATCCGCACCCGCTTTCCCCCGGAGCCGAACGGGTACCTCCACGTCGGACATGCAAAGTCAATCTGCCTGAACTTCGGTCTCGCTGAACAGTTCGGCGGGAGATGCAATCTTCGTTTCGACGACACGAACCCGGCCAAGGAAGAGACGGAATACGTGGAGTCCATAATGCGGGATGTCCAGTGGCTCGGTTTCCGTTGGCACAAGCTGTGTTTCGCCTCCGATTACTTCCCCCGGTTCCACGAGTGGGCTGTCGAGCTGATCCGCGCCGGAAAGGCCTACGTGGACCACCTGTCGGCCGACGAGATACGGGAGACCCGGGGAACGCTGACGGCACCCGGCAAGGAGTCTCCTTACAGGAACCGCACCGTGGACGAAAACCTTGCCCTGTTCGAAAGCATGAAGAGGGGGGAGTTCGAGGACGGGGCCTGCGTACTGAGGGCGAAGATCGATATGGGGCATCCCAACCTGAACATGAGAGACCCGGTGCTGTACCGCATCCTTCACAGGCATCACTTCCGGACGGGCGATGACTGGTGCATTTATCCCATGTATGACTTCGCCCACGGCTACGAAGACGCCATCGAAGGAGTGACCCATTCCATCTGCACCCTCGAGTTCGAGGATCACAGGCCCCTGTACGAATGGCTGCTCGACAATGTTTCCGTTCCCAGCAAGCCCAGGCAGTTCGAGTTCGCAAGGCTCAACCTCACCTATACGGTGATGAGCAAGCGGCTTCTTCTCACCCTGGTCAACGAGAGGATCGTCTCAGGCTGGGACGACCCGAGGATGCCCACCATCAGCGGCATCCGCAGGAGAGGCTACACGCCCTCCGCTCTCCGCCGGTTCTGCCAGGAAATCGGAGTGTCAAAGTCCAACAGCATGGTGGATATCGAGTTTCTGCAGTACATCATCAGGGAGGAGCTGAACCTGGAGGCCCGGCGGGCCATGGCGGTCCTCGATCCGCTGAAGGTGGTCATCGAGAACTACCCTGAAGGTCAAACCGAGATGCTCGAAGCGGAGAACAACCCGGAAAAGCCGGAGGATGGAACACGGCAGATTCCCTTCTCCCGGGAGATCTACATTGAACGGGACGATTTCATGGAAAACCCGCCGAAAAAATTCTTCCGTCTTTCTCCGGGCACGGAAGTCCGGCTGAAGCATGCCTACCTGATCACCTGCACCGAAGTGATAAAAAACGGGAAAGGGGAGCCCATTGAGCTTCGATGCACCTATGACCCCGAGAGCCGTGGAGGGGAGGCCCCCGACGGACGGCGGGTCAAGGGAACTCTCCACTGGGTTTCCCTACCCCATGCGGTGAAGGCTGAGGTGCGCCTGTACGACAATCTGTTCACCCTGAGGGACATGTCCGCCATGGAGGAGGGCAAGACCTTCAGGGATTACCTGAATCCCGGTTCCCTGAAAGTGCTTGAAAACTGCTTCGTGGAGCCCGGGCTCGCAAAAGCCGGACCCCTTGAGAAGTTCCAGTTCCTGCGGCAGGGATATTTCTGCGCCGATCCGGATTCAACTCCTGAAAGGCCGGTGTTCAACAGGACCGTTCCCCTGAAGGATTCCTGGGCGAAGGAAGTCCGGAAGGAACAGGCACAGTGAACGCAGGGAGGGGATAATCCCCTCCCTTTTTTCAGTTCGCCGGTTCCGATGTACTGTACCGCTTCAGTCCCCTTTTTCCTGGTGCTTCTTCCTTCTTTATCTGCCCCGGAGAATATCCCTTTCTTTTTTTTTACCGAGAAGTGCTGAGAAGCTGAAAGAAGAGAAGTGTTACAATAAAAAGTGGCGTACTATCCGGTTTCCTATGGGAAATCTTCGGAAATTCACAGAGGAGGTTCGCCCGATATGGTTGATTACGATGAAAATGGTTTTACCCCTTCCGGAGGGGAAAATGGAAGAAAATGTCCCGAGTGCGGTGAAGAGGTAAACGGAAAGTTCCGGTTCTGCCCGGCCTGCGGCACGGCAATCCCTGAAATGCCTGCTCAGGTTCCCTTCCGTCCCGGAACGGCGGTTTCACGGCAGGAACCTGTTTCCAGGGAACAGCCCATTCCGAGACGCAGTGACAGGTTCTCGGACAATGGAAATGAGCCTGAGAAGGGGAGGCGGTTCCGGACCAACGCCGACAGGACGGAGGCCAGTTTCCGGGAGTTCAACGCCGTGGCCCGGCCGAGGCGGAGGAAGGATGACCGGAAGAGTGCCGTTCCCCTGATCATGATCCTTCTGGTCTTTCTGATTTCCATCGGGGGCGGAGTGTACTGGTTCCTCCGGCAGGCGGAGGATCTGCCCTGGGACAGCGCTGTAGTGCAGAAGCCGGAAAAAACTCCCCAGGCTCCGGACCCCGCCGCAGCCCCGTCTACCGGCGTTCCGGCGCAGGAAAGTCCCCGGGGCACTTCCCCGGCCCCGGGGGAGATAGTCCAACCGGCCTCCCCGGGACCTTCCTCTCCCGTGCCTGTCGCGTCTGCCGTTCCCGGAGAAATTCCCGAGGTCACCGGGCCGACCCGGGGTATCGTGATCGGTTCCAGCGTCAATCTCCGTGGTTCCCACACCATCGAAAGCCCCGTTGTGGGGAGGGTTTCCGCTGGAAACCGCCTGGAGGTTCTCGAATCCTGGACCCCTGACGACAGCGCGGAGGCGGTTACCCTCGCCGACGTCGAGTTTACAGCGCAGGACGGAAAGAAAGTCAAGGTTGCCCGGGGGAGAGGCGTGACGGTGACCGGCCTTCCGGACGCTTCGGGGATGGTGAACGTCATCCTGCCCGAAGACAAGAAAAAGGTGGTTTACAGTGTGCCCTCCAAGTC
>Ga0123328_1004306_pt1 | contig 11679 bp, 8 predicted proteins | sample BioC12SIPDNA_2_FD_89702 | JGI IMG/M metagenome (GOLD analysis project Ga0123328, IMG submission 89702) | Anaerobic biogas reactor microbial communites from Washington, USA - Biogas_R1_A C12 SIP DNA | ecosystem: Engineered > Bioreactor > Anaerobic > Unclassified | place: Washington, USA...
AGGCCCACGTTGCCCGGCTCGCGCAGGATCTGCTGCACGGCCGGCCGCGCAGCGTCGGGGACCGCCGCCAGCGAGGGACTGCCCGAAAGGCGGGTGACAGGCGGCGTCACCTCCGGCGCAAGCAGGGGCAGCAAGAGCCCGCAGCGGGCCACGCCGGGAGGGAGGGTGGGCATGGGCGTTGTCGTGGCTGTGGCCGTTGCCGTGGGGGCAACGGTTGGCTCTGCCGTGGGCGAGGCGACCGGCGCGATCGGCTCGGAAGCGCCCGGCGTTGGCTCTGTTGCCGGAACGGTTGCAGCTCCGGCGTCGCCAAGCTGCGCGGCCGGAGGCGTCGTGCAGGCCGTCAGGGCGAGTAACAGAAACGTGACCGCCAGAAGAAGCTTACTGCGCACCGGACCTCCCATCCACGCCCCAGAGCCGGATTGTGCCGTCGCCGCTGGCCGAGGCGAGCAGGCTGCCGTCTGCAGACCAGGCCACGTCCCAGACGGCGTAGCGGTGGCCCTGAAGAACCGCCAGAGTAGTCTCTTCCCCAACCTGCCACAGCCGGATAGTGCCGTCAAAGCCGGCCGAGGCCAGCAGATCGCCGTCATGCGACCAGGCAAGCGACTGCACCGCCCCGCTATGTCCGGCCAATGTGGCGACGACGGCGCCATCGGGGAGCTGCCAGAGCACGGTGCGCCCATCTTCCTGGCCCGTCGCGAGCAGGCTGCCATCAGGGGCCCAGGCCAGGGCGAGGACCGGCGCTTCCGCCACAAGCGTGGCTCCAGGCTGGCGGGAGGCAACGTCCCAGATAATGACCCGAAACGTGCCGTCGCCTTCGACCGCGCCGGCCAGCTGCGTGCTCTCCGGAGACCAGGCGAGCGCGCCGGCCCGGCCCCCCAGGACCAGTTCGCCCAGCGATGCCCCCACAGTGTCCCAGAGACGCACCACGCCGTCATTGCCCGCCGTAGCCAGCATGTCGCCATCTGGCGACCAGGCCAGATCGTTTACGGTGGCCCCATGGCGAAGCTGGGTGCGTAACGGCCCGCCGGGAGGCCAGAGCCAGATCCCACCGTTGAGATCGGCGGCGGCAATGGTGGTCCCATCCGGCGACCAGCCGGCGCTGCTGACCCACGTCGAAGGGCCGCGCAGCGTCTGCACCACGGTCTGCGTGGCAACGTCCCACACCTGCGCCGTCTGGTCACTGCTGCCGCAGGCGATGCGGCTGCCATCTGGCGACCAGGTGAGGCTGTTGGCCGGGGCGGTGTGCCAGGGATGGCTGGCGCGCTCTTCACCAGTGGCGGCGTCCCAATGGCGCACGCTGCCATCCTCACCGGCGGAAATCAGCCTTCGCCCGTCCGGCTCCCAGACCAGACCGAGGACCATGCCGGTATGCCCTTCGAGCCGGCGCAGCTCGTTGCCGGTCGCCACTTCCCAGACGCGTACCGTGCCATCCTGCCCCGCCGACGCCAGACGGGCTCCATCAGGCGACCACGCCACGTCGAGCACCAGCCCGCGATGCCCGCGCAGCGCCAGCAGCTCGACGCCCCGCTCGCCATCCCAGAGGCGGATGAGGCCATCGCCGCCGGCCGAAGCCAGCAGCGGCCGGTCTGGCGCCCAGGCGACGGCGAAGGCGATGCCCTGGTGCGCCGTCAGCCGGAACAGACTGGCTCCGTCGGCGGCATTCCAGATGTAAACACGGCCGTTGTTGTCGCCCGCCGCCAGGCGTGCACCATCGGCCGACCAGGAGACGTCGCGCACCGACGCCGCAGGTTCGTCAAGGATCAACGTCTGGCGGCCGGTAGCGCTTTCCCACAGGCGCACGCTCTGGTCGCTGCTACCCGAAGCGAGCAACGCGCCGTCGGGAGACCAGGCCAGAGCGCGGACCCAATCTTGGTGCCCTTCCAGGCGCGAAGCTACGCTGCCGGCCTCCAGATCCCAGAGAAGGATGCGGCCGTCATCTCCGCCGGAAGCCAGCCGGACGCCGTCGGCCGTCGCAGCCAGCGCGCGGACCACACGCGTGTGCGCGTCCAACTGGCGAATAGCTTTCTCGCCCGCGAGGTCGAAGAGCCAGATGCCACTGCCGCCGCCCGTGGCGAGCCGCTCGCCGGGCAGAAGCACCAGGGCATGGACGCTGCCCCGGCCCAATTGGGCCAGTTGCTCCACGGCGGCCGGGTTGCTGGCAATGGGCTGCAGCGCGAGTAACCCGGCCGGCGTCGGCGTGGGCGCTGTAGCCGGCGGCGATGGGGTCTCCGTTATCCGCGTTGCCGCTTCCACGACGGACGGAAGGGGATCGGTGGGCACCACCACAACGAGGGGCTCCGGCGTTGCCGCCCTTCCCTGCACCCGGCCAGACAGCCAGACCAGAAAGGCGCCAGAACAGACAAATACAAGCAGCAAGGCTACCACGGCCCACAGCCAGCGCCGGCCGGATCGGGCCATCTCTTCTGCGGGAACCGGCGCCGGGAGCGGCGCTGCCTGCGCCGAAGCCACGGCCCGCGCGAGATCGCCTGCCGTTGCATAGCGGCTGGCCGGGTTTTTCGCCAGGGCCCGGCGGAGCACCAGCTCGAGCGCCGGGGGCAGGTCGGGGCGCAGCCGCAGCAGGCTGGGCACCGGCTCGGTGACATGCTTCACGGCGTAGCCGACGGGTGTATCCGCTTCATACGGCGGGTGGCCCACCAGCATCGTGAAGAGCAGGGCGCCGAGCGCATAAACGTCGCTGCGGCGGTCGAGGTGCGCTTCGCCCCGTGCCTGCTCCGGGCTCATATAGGCCGGTGTGCCGACGATGAAATCCCCCGTGACGCCGGTCGTAGTCTCCGTAGCCAGCTTTACAATGCCAAAATCGGTGAGGTAGGCTTCCCCGGCGCCGTCAAAAAGCACGTTGTCCGGTTTCAGGTCGCGGTGGATGATCCCGCGGTTGTGGGCCAGGTCGAGGGCGGAGGCCACACGCCACAGGATGGCTGTGGTCTGCTCCAGCGAGAGCGGGCCGTGCTGGCGCAACAAATCGGCCAGCGAGCCGCCTTCCATATAGCGCATGACCAGATAGGAGGCCCCACCTTCCTGGCCAAAGTCGTAGACAGGAACGATGGCCGAGTGCTCCAGAGCGGCGACCGTCCGCGCCTCGCGTTCGAAGCGACGGCGGAACATGGGATCGCGCTGCAGCGCCGGCGGCAGGAGCTTGATGGCTACGCGGCGCCCAAAGTGGGGATCGCGCGCCAGATAAACTGCAGCCATGCCCCCCTGCCCGAGTTCGCACTCAATCTCGTAGCGGCCAATGGTGTGGGCAGCCATATTCCAGGCGCGTCAAATCTCGTTGACGTGGACGACGACGGCGCCGATATTGTCTTTGCCGCCGGCAGCGTTGGCACCCTCGATGAGCGAGGCCACCGCGCTTTCCGGCGTCGACGCATTGCCCAGATAGGGCGCCAGCGCTTCGGTTCCCTGAATCATTTCCCAGAGCCCATCGCTACAGAGGAGAAAACGGTCGCCCGGCTCAAGCTCCAGCGCCCACGTATCGATGGCGACGTGGTCGAAGTTGCCGAGGGAGCGGGTAATGACGTTGCGCCGGGGATGGGTATAAAGCGCTTCGGGCGCCAGCTGGCCTGTCCGCACCAGGTGAGCGATGTACGAGTGGTCGTCGGTAATCTGGAACAGCTCCCCGTTGCGCCAGATATATGTCCGGCTATCGCCCACGTTGGCAATAGCGGCCCGGCCATCGACGACCAGGAGAGCAGTCAGCGTGGTCCCCAGGTTGCCCGCCTGTTCCGGATTTTCACGAGCATAGTTGAAAATCCGCGCGTTGGCCTCGCCGATGGCGCTTTCCAGCTGGCGCGCCAGCTGTATGTCTGGATTATCGTCATTGTCAATGGCAGTCGCCGTTTCCGGCTGCATGATGGGCGGTGTGCCGGTTTGTTCCACCAACCACGCCAGTTGCTCGCGCACCGTCTCCACGGCGAGGCGGCTGGCCACTTCGCCCGCCTGGTGCCCGCCCATACCGTCGGCAACGACAAACAGGCCCGCCGTACTTGCCCCCTCCGGGGGGCGCAGCAGCGCCAGCACGCAGTCCTGGTTGAGCGGATATGCCTGACCCGGGTCTGAGCCGGCGGCAGCAGAGAGTGTCAGCAGTGTCATCGTCTGGTTTGATCCATGCCGTAAACAGCAAGTCGGCCGCCAAAGAGGCCATCACAAATTATACGTCTGGCCCGCGACCGCGCCGAGGATGCTCAGCAACCGCCTATGCGATCGCATCACTCAGTCGCCCGAACAGGCCTATTCAGCCGAATAACCTTCGCTATAAGCCTCGCGGGTCGCCGCCTGGGCGCTCGCTTCCCTGGCGCGGCGCTCCGGGTTATCGCTCGAGCCCTCGATAATGAAATGAACCGCTTCCTGGGGTGAGTCTGTGACCATCATCAGGTCGATGTCAGAGGGGCCGATTTTGCCCTCAGCGAGCATCACGTCTCGTATCCAGGCCAGCAAGCCACTCCAGTAGTGCGAATCGAATAACACCACGGGGAAGTTCTCGATCTTGCCCGTCTGGATCAGGGTGAGCGCCTCGAATAGCTCGTCCATCGTGCCGAAGCCGCCGGGGAAGATGACGAAGCCCTGCGCGTATTTGACGAACATCGTCTTGCGCACGAAGAAGTAGTGGAAATCAACCGGCACGTCTACAAAGCGGTTGCTGCCCTGTTCAAAAGGCAGCTCGATGTTCAGGCCAATCGACGGCACTCCGGCCAGTTTGGCCCCACGATTGCCGGCTTCCATAATGCCCGGCCCGCCGCCGGTGATAATGGCGTAGCCTGCTTCGCCAAGCAGCCGGGCAACCTCTACGGCGGCCTGATATTGCGGATGGCCCGGCTTCACGCGCGCCGAGCCGAAAATGGTGATCGCTTTCCTGGTTGTGGCCAGGGTTTCGAACCCTTCGACAAACTCACCCTGGATGCGTAGCACCCGCCAGGGATCGCTACTGGTGAACGTGATGGGCTCCTCGGTAGGAGGGCTAAGCAGTTGGGCGTCCTGGGTCGGCCGGCCGGGCGGGGGCGTCGGCGCTCGCCTGGGCAACTTTGTGCCAGAGATAGTCTGCTCTTCAGCCATGATCAGCTCCTTGATAATCTCGTGGACGGGCGTCAGCCGCGGTGCTTCATGACGATGAGCGTAATATCGTCTGTCTGGGCCGTGTCGCCGGTGAAATCGTGGATGGCGTGCTTGATGGCCTGCACAATGCCCTGGGCGTCGCGCCCTTTGGCCGAGAGCGCTGCCAGCCGCAGCCGCTCCAGGCCGAACTCGTCCAGGTCTTCGTTCATGGACTCGGTGACGCCGTCGGTGTAGAAAATGATCGTGTCGCCGGGTTTCAGGAAGACTTCGCACTGCTGGATACGGATCTTATCCACCACCCCCAGGGCGATACCATCACCCGCCAGCAGCTCTGTCTGGCCGTTGGCGCGCACGAGCAGGGGTGGATTGTGCCCTGCGTTGCCGTAAGTCAACCGTCGTTTGCCCGGTTCCCAGTTGGCATAAAAAGCCGTGACGAAAAGATCAGAGGTTGTATCGTTCCAGATAATGTCGTTGGCCCGCTCCAGAGTGACGCTCGGATCGCGCCGGTTAAAGGCAACCGTCCGCAGGATAGTCCGGCTGAGGACCATAAAGAGCGCCGCCGGCACGCCTTTGTCGGCAACGTCGGCGATGACAATGCCCCAGCGATCCGGGCCAAGCTCCAGGAAGTCATAGAAGTCGCCGCTGACCTGTCGCGCGGCCTGCCAGAAGCTGGCGACGCTGCAGCCGGGGATGTCCGGGCTGCCATGGGGTATGAAGCTGGCCTGAATCTGGTGGGCCACGTCCAGCTCCTGCTCCAGCCGGCTGCGCTCGGCTGCCTCCCGGTAGAGCTGGTCGTTGACCACGGCGATGGCAGCCTGCTGCGCGATGCCGGTCAGGATATTGAGACGACGCCCGACGAGCGGGCGCTTGCTGCTGGACGGCCCCACGACCAGGGCGCCGACGAGACTGCTGCGTGCGTAGAGGGGCAGGGCGTGGGCCGTCGCCGTGCCCAACAGATCGGCAAGCCAGGCGGGCAGCGTCACCCGGTAGGCGACTGCCGTCGGGGACAGGGGTTGGTGGCGTTCCATCTCAAGCTGGGGCAGCTCGGCCGGCGTGATCTCAAAAGACTTCAATAACCCTTTGCCCATCTCGTCAAGGCCATAGCTCGGCCCGGCATGAAACACGTCGTTGTCTTCGTCCCAGATGAGGATGAAACAGGACTCCACGCCGACGAGCATGGGAATATAACGAACGATGGTGTCCAGGATCTCGTTGAGGTCGATGAGGCTGTTAACCGCCTCGGCGACCTGCAGCAGCGCCGTGTTGACCCAGGCTTCTTCCTGCTGCGCCTGATGGAGCTGTTCCCCTTCGATCGCCTGTGCGACCTGGTAGGCGATATTGCGCAGCAGCTCATCCTGCCGCGCCCACTTCTCCTCGCCGGTGAAACCCTGCAGGACGACGGTGGATGGTCGCGGCTCGTCTACAACCATGACGCCGACCATGCGGCCCTTGGCGACGAGCGGGTAGAGCATCAGCGAGACGCCATCGCGCCGGCTGTTCAGCCACGACGGAAGGCGCTTGGTGCCCAGGCGCGTCATGCCGACGTGCACGGCATCCAGTGGAGGCCAGGTGCCAATGGGCAATGCGCTGTGCAGAAAACGTTCCTCCTCCTTCTCCGGCAGTCCGAAGACGGCAGCGCCTTCATACTGCTGCAAATCCTCGTTCCAGAGAAGAATGCCGCAATGGTCGATGCCCACCAGCATGGGCGTCAGACGCGTAATCGCCGCCAGCAGATCGTCCATGTTGCTACTCTGGCGTATGGCGTCGGCGACCTGCAGCTGGGCAGTGGTTACCCAGGCCTGCTCTCGCTGTGCGGCGATTTGCTGCGTCTTATTGATGGCGATGGCTACCTGCGCGGCGAGCGCTTCGAGAACGGTCTGCTCGCGGTCGTGAAAGACGCCGGCCTCGGCGCTCTGTACGTCCAGCACGCCGAGCAGACGGTCGTCCACGATCAGGGGGATGACGATCTCTGCGCGGGTCGCTACCTCATCTCTATCGCCCAGCCACTCCAGGTAGCGCTCGTCGTCCACTGTGTAATTGGAGACGACCGTACGGCGTGTTGACAGCGCCGCGCCGATGAGGCCCACGCCTGCCGGTACGTGAATCTGCCCCGGCTCCACCCCTTCCAGGCTACTGGCGAGGATGAGCACGTCGCCGGTCTGGCTGTCAATGCCGAAGATATTCACAGGGTTAAAGCCAAACGTCTCGCGGGTCAGGCGTACCACCTGGTTGAATAGCTCGTCCAGCTCCTGGATTGCATTCACCTCCTGGGCGATCTGGCCGACCAGCTCCAGGTGGGCCGCGTGGGTGCGCTCCTTTTCCAGGAGCTGCGCATTGGCAATGGCCGAGGACGCCTGGTTCGCGAGAATCGTCAGCCGGCCCAGGTCGTCGGCAGAAAAGTGGTCGGGTTCGTTGCTCTGTGCGGCGATCACGCCGAGCGTCTGCGCGCCGCTGATGAGTGGTACAAACAGGCCGGAGCGCGGCGGAAAGGGGCTGACGTAGCGCGGCCGGGCAGGCAACGTTTCCAGCTCGTTCTCGAAGTCGCGTACCAGGACCGGCTCGCGATGGTCCCGTACCCAGCCGATAAGGCCGCCGTCCTCCTGGAGATGGAAAACAGCCGGCTCCCGGCGCTCGCCGTTGACGCACCAGTAGAGAATGCGATAGTAGCCGTTCTCAAACAGACCGATCTGCAACGTACGGGTGTCGATGACCTTGGCCGATTCTGCGGCAATCAGCTCGCACAGCTCCTCCAGGCCATGGCTCGACTCGACAATGGCGCGTCCGGCTTCGCTCAGGGCCTCCATTTCCCGCACGTGCCGGAGCATGGCGGCCTGGCGAGCACGGTAGCGGCTGCGGACGAGAAAGAGCAGGAGCGCAGCAAGAAAAAGGGCTACCAGTAGCAGCCCGCTTAGCCAGGAAAATGTCGTGCCAGAAAAGCCGTTCTGGAAAAAGGTGGCAACCGGAACCATGAGCGGAGCCAGCATGAACGGGTCACCACGCAGCCATGAAGCCATGGGGCGTGAAGACGGTCGTCAGACAGCCTCTTGCCATGCCGCCGTTGCTTCGGCCCGGCCGGGATAGACCTTGAAGACCTTATCAAAGCCGACCATGGAGAAGACTTCGTTAACGCGCGAGCGTAGTCCACAGAGATAGACGTCACCGCCATGCTGGCGCGCCCTGCGCCAGGCAGCGACGAGACAGCGCAGGCCGCCGCTGTTGATGTATGTTGCCCCCGAAAGATCGACAATCAGTTTGGTGTGACCGGCTTCAAAAAGCTCGTTGAACGTCTCTTCGAGGTCTGGTGTCACGTTTTGGTCGAGCCGGCCGTCTACGGTGATCAGCCAGAGGTCGCCGGAAAGGGCGTGATGCCGGATCATGGTAGTTCCTCGTCCTGGGTGCGGCGTTTAACCATTGTCAGCACGTTTCCCTTTCCCTGGTGGTAATCAAACGTGACCTTATCCATCAGCCGGCGCATAAAAAAGACGCCGAGCCCCCCCACCGGCAGCTCCTCAATATCTTCCAGGTCGGGAGGAACAGCCGGGGAGGGGATGCCGGAGGGATCAAAGCGCGGGCCGTAGTCGCGAATGATCACGGTGAACAGATCAGTGTTAATCTGCCAGGTGACCTGTATCTCACCGACCCCCTCACCCTCGTAGGTATGTTCGATGATGTTCGTGCAGGCCTCGTCACAGGCCAGCTCCACCTGGAAGACAGCGTCGTCGTCAAAACCGGCCTCGCGCGCCCCTTCGCCCACAAAGGCGCAAAGACGCCGGATCTGGTCATAATGGCCGGGTACGGAAAGCTCTTTTCTCAAGCCCATCTAGACAGGAATGCCGCTCAGCCGCAGAGGGCAGGGCCTCTCTGCTTAATAACTACCAACGGCGGCGGTGACGTCGTCGTAGCTCTCGAAGAGGGTGTCCAGGCCGGCAAGCCCCAGGACTTCCTGCACGCGCTCAGACGGGCGGGCCAGGCGCACGTCGCCGCCCTTCTTCTTGCTCGCGCGTAGGGCCGCGACGAGGGAGCGCAGACCGGAACTGCTGATGTAGTGTACGTCGGAGAGATCGAGGACCAGGTTGGTGCGACCTTCGTCCAGTCGGGATTGCAGGGCGTCGTCAAGCTCGCTGCTGTTGCTGCTGTCCACACGACCGCTCACAGCAATGAGATCCACACGCCTCATCGGAGTAATTGAGATTTCCATATTAAGCACTCCTGTTCAAATGTCCTACTCGCGGGATTATAGCATAAAATAGGGCAGACCATAACGTCAACAAGGCAGTTATCCGTCGAGGCCGGACGTGCTGCTGCGAGAAGTAGGGAGTCGCCAATGACGGCGCCGTTAGCGGAGCGAGTCAAAGAGAAGGCGCGTGAGCTGGGATTCACTGTCGCGGGCATTGTCGCCGCGCAGCCCGGCCGGACGCTCGACGCCTATCTGCGATGGATTGCCCAGGAATACCACGGGCAGATGGGCTACATGGCCCGGCCGGACCGCGTGGAGCGCCGGCAAGACCTGAACGTGATCCTGCCCGGCGTCCGCTCGCTGGTCTGCGTCGGCCTCGATTACGCGACGCTGGCCCCGCCGCCGGAGATCACGAACGACCCCGGTCGGGGGCGCATCTCCAACTACGCCTGGGGTGTGGATTACCACGAGGTGATGACCCCACGGCTGAAAGAGCTGGGCGCCTGGCTGGCCTCAGAGGCCGGCACAGGGGTGAAGAGCCGTGTCTACGTGGACACCGGCGCTATTCTGGAGCGCGAGCACGCCGCCGCAGCCGGCCTGGGCTTCGTCGGCAAAAACACGATGCTTATCGGCCCTCGTCGCGGCTCCTGGTTCTTCCTCGGCGAGCTGCTGACCACGCTGCCGCTGGAGCCAGACCCGCTGCCGGCGACGATGCCCGGCTGCGGCAGCTGCCACCGCTGCCTCGACGCCTGCCCGACCAACGCCTTCCCCCAACCCTACGTGTTGGACGCGCGCCGCTGTATCAGCTACCTGACCATCGAGCTAAAAGCGTGGATTCCACGGGAGCTGCGCCCGCTGATGGGCAACTGGGTCTACGGCTGCGACGTCTGCCAGATGGTCTGCCCGTTCAACCGCTTCGCGCGCCCCACAGCCGAGCAGTCGTTCTACCCGGCCAACTGGGACGCCGTGATGCCGCCGCTGCTGGAGCTGCTGGCCCTGGACGAGGAGACGTTCAACGCCCGCTTCGCCCGTAGCCCGATCAAACGGATTAAGCGCGAACGGCTGGTGCGCAACGCCTGTGTGGCGGCGGGCAACTGGGGAAGCCAGCAGGCGCTGCCGGCGCTACTGCCCCTGCTGGCTGATGAGTCGGCGCTGGTGCGCGGGCACGCGGCGTGGGCTGTGGGGCAGATTGGCGGGCCAGGAGGCTGGGTCGCGCTGGCAGAGGGGCTGGCCCGCGAGAGCGACAGCCAGGCGCGCGTCGAGTTTGAGGCGGCGCTGGCGGCCGGCCCTCGCGGGCCAGTTCACGGTTAATCCTGCCGGATCAGTACGTTATCGAACCAGCGGCCGTTGAAGCCAGAGTCATTTACCCTGTCCGTGTAAAAGGCTACAGCGTTCAGGTTGACGTTGTTCTCGAACGGTATGTTGCTGGCGCGCAGGTTTCCGTCCACGTAAACGTTGTATCTACGGGCAGTTACGTCCGCCACGACGCGGATGGTTGCCTGATAGTCGAGCGTCATAATAGACGTGTCACCACTGCCGGTCACGTAACCAAGACGCTCGTTGCTGCCACCTATCCTGGCCCAGACGAGATGGACGCCCGGCTGCACGGTCGAACCGCTGCGGTTGCCGAGGACCATATTCACACGGTAGTTGGTATCACTACCTGTCCTTTCCCAGAGGAGGGTGTATTCCCATGTCACCTGCCCACTCGATACCGAGGTGAAGGTGTGGTAGACGTAGGGCCTGTTGGAAGCATCACCAGGCCGGTAAAATTCGAGCCGGCTGTTCTGTATCCGCACAGAGTTAGAGCTGGGTTCATTCTCGCTCCAGCCGTTCCCGACGCTGTTGCTGTTCGACCGGTTGAAGTTGTCCTCGAAAAGGATAGTAGGCGCCGGCGTAAACTCGATATAGTTGTAGTTAGCGCCGCTGCTGTCGATTCGCAGGTCCAGGTTGTGGTTGCCCGCCGTGAGGGTGACAGAGTTCAGGGTGACGTCCGTATAATTCTGCCAGCCTCCTGTGTTGGGCACCGTTCGCGCGCTGCCGATTGTGCTGCCGTCCAGCTCCAGATGGAAGCGGCCTGTCCCGTCCGGTGAAGCCGCCCGGACGACGATGTTGTAGGCGCGCGTGGTGGGGACGTTGATGGTATAGCGCAGCCACTCGCCCGTGTTCGCCCAACCGACATTGTAGCCGCCGCCGCTATCTCCCGTACTCTCCAGATCGGGTCCATTGCTGCCCGCGTCGGGGCGGCGGGTGCCGCCGCCAGGGCCGCCGTCGTTGGCGCTCTCATGGAAGCCTGTCCCTTCCCCGCCACAGGCGAAATCCTCGGCCTCAATACGGGCGGGAAGAGTCGTCCGGGTCACCGTGCAGGGGATGGGCGTCGGGGTCGGCGGCGCCGCGCCGGCGCAACCGGCCGGCGCCACACTCTCGACGGGGCC
>Ga0123328_1004309_pt1 | contig 11669 bp, 9 predicted proteins | sample BioC12SIPDNA_2_FD_89702 | JGI IMG/M metagenome (GOLD analysis project Ga0123328, IMG submission 89702) | Anaerobic biogas reactor microbial communites from Washington, USA - Biogas_R1_A C12 SIP DNA | ecosystem: Engineered > Bioreactor > Anaerobic > Unclassified | place: Washington, USA...
CGATGTATCAACTCGACGTGGAGGCGCAGGAGGCGGCGCTGGCCATTGAGCAGTTGGCCAAGTCCCTGGATGCAGACAGCCCTTCTCTGCGGGCAGATGTGAAGATTCTGGAAGACAAGATTGAGGCTCTGGACGAGTTCTTTGCCAAGCGGGAACACGCCATCACTGGAGCGGGGAGGTAACGTATGGCCCTCATGGACCTCATCGAGTTAGTCGATCAAGCCGGGAACGAAATGGTGCACCGCATCCCCGAGAAGGGGTCCGGTGAGTTCAGGATTGGCTCTCAGCTCATCGTCCGTGAGAATCAGTGGGCCGTCTTCTATAGAGACGGAAAGGCTCTGGACGTCTTTGAGGCAGGGCGGCATACGCTTTCCACCCTCAACATCCCCATCCTGACAAGCGTGCTCGCCGCGCCTCTGTTCGGGGATTCGCCCTTTCGCTCCGAAGTCTATTTCGTTACCCAATCGGTCTTCACCGACCTGAAATGGGGCACAGCCGAGCCCATCCTCTTCCGTGATTCTGAGTTCAAGATGATCCGTCTGCGGTCCCACGGCATCTACACCATGCAGATTGTGGATCCGAAGCTGTTTGTGGAGAAACTGGTCGGCACGCGCGCCATCTACACCAACGCGGCCATCGAGGACTTCCTGCGCGGCATAATTGTGGGTCGGCTGGCGGATCTGCTGGGCGAGAATCTCGATACGGTACTGGATCTGCCTCGCTACTTCGACGAGCTGGGTGCCGGCCTCAAGGCTCGGACCAAGGAGGATTTCTACCAGTACGGCGTCTCCATCGTCGATTTCGTCATCAACGCCATCACCCCGCCGGAGGAAGTGCAGAAGCGCATAGACGAGCGCTCCGGCATGGAAGCGGTGGGAGGCATGGACAAGTACTTCCAGTTCAAGGCCGCCCAGGCGTTGGGCAATATCGGCGCGGGAGGGCCCGGTGGGGCCGGCGGTGGCGACCTGGGTAACGTGGCGGCGGCTGGACTGGGTTTGGGCGCGGGCGCCGGGTTGGGAATGATGCTGCCCGGCATGCTCCAGAACGCTATGGCCCAAGGGGCGCAACCCAAGATGCGCTGCCCCAACTGCAGCAAGGACATCCCAGCGGACAGCAAGTTCTGCCCCGAGTGCGGTCATAACCTCCAAGCCACGGTCACCTGCGCGAAGTGTGGCGCCGTGCAGCCGGCATCCTCCAAGTTCTGCACGAACTGCGGGAACAATCTGGCGGCCCCGGTGGCCCCGGCTCCGCAACCCGCCGCGGAAGCTTCGCCGGCAGACGGTCCCGCCCCCGCTGGGCAGGATGAAGGCTCGGCCGGTGGCCAAGCGGCTCCGTCCGCGTAGGAGGCCGGGGTTGAAGCGATCAGGTCAAGCCCGTGTGGGACGATCGCTGCCGTCGGCGGCAGCGATCGTCCTCTGCCTTCTCTTCGTGCTCGTTCCGTGTGGGACGGCCCAGGCCAAGTCATGGACTATCGATAGGATGCAGGTCCTCCTCGACGTGCAGAAGAACGGGACGGTCAACGTGGAAGAGACGGTTTCGTTCACATTCGAGGGCTCATTCACATATGTGGGTCGCGTGATCCCTACTGATAACCTCGAATCTCTGAAGGCTATCGACGTACTGCAAGACGGGCGGTCCCTACCTGTGGGTGACAGCCCCGGAACGTGGAAGACGTTCCGGGAGGGCAAGGATCAGATCATTCAGCTGAACTTCGATCTGACTGACGCTTCCGCAGCATGGACCATCCGCTATCAGGCAGTGGGGGCCATCCAGTACTTCGATGAGGGGGATGAGCTGCGCTGGTACGTGTTCGACGCGACCACCCCGGTTCCCATCGGTGCCGTCAAGACCACCGTGCGTTTGCCGGAGGAGGTTGCGGTAGACAAGATGACGGCTGCCATCAACACCGGTCCCACGGTGGATCGCGCGTACAGCGCTCCCTCTCCGGGCACCATCGAGTTCACCGCGGCTGAGGTCCCCGCTTACACCAACTACTGGGTGGTGGTTGGTTTCCCGAAAGGGGTAGTGACGTACCAGTGGACGGTGAAGCGGATTCTGGCGGCGGTAGTGCCTCGTATGGCGTTCCTCCTGCCGGTGGCCGCCTTCCTGACTATGCTTCTCCTGTGGCGCAAACGCGGTCGTGATGCACCGTCCGCCGCGTTCGCCAAGTACGTATCGGAACCGCCATCGGATCTCCCCCCGGGTCTGGCGGGCGCCGTGATTGACGAGGAGGCGAACGTCACTGAGGTGACGGCCACCATCGTGGACCTGGCCCGTCGTGGCTATTTGGACATGACGGAGGATAAGGAGGGGGGTCTCTTTGCGAAGAGCGTAGTCGCGTTTCGGAAGCTCAAGCCCTTCGATGATCTGGAGGGCTTCGAGCAGAAAGTGGCCAAGGCGCTCTTTGGCGGCAAGGACATGGTGACCACCAAGGATCTCAAGAACAAGTTCTATGCTCACGTGGCGCCTATTTCGCAGTCCATCTACGAGGAAGTCACCAAGCGCGGCTACTTCCACGGCAACCCCAAATCGGTGCGGGATAGATGGGCGGGGCTGGGCGTGGCCACGGCGGTGGTGCTGGGAGGGCTGGCCGTGCTCCTGGCCATGTTCGACATCGCCGGCTGGGGCTATTGGGTTATCGGCTCCGTCATTGCCGTTGTCATTGTGCTGGCGTTCTCAGGCCACATGCCGCAGCGTACGGCCAAGGGTGCAGAGGAAACCAGGAAATGGGAAGCATTTCGCAATTACCTTCGTGATCTCTCCCGCTACCAGGACATGGAAACGGCGAAAGACACATTCGAGAAGTACCTGCCCTACGCCATTGCCTTCAAGGTGGAGAAGGATTGGGTCCGGCGCTTCCAGGATCTGAACGTGCCGGCGCCCACGTGGTACACGCCGGTGTTCATTCCTACCGGTGGCGCGTGGACTGGGACCCCGACCGCTCAGAACATGTCTCCCATTGGAGGGCCGTTGGCCGGACCCGTGGCAACCTCTGGAATGCCGGCAGGCGGCGGAGGTTTCAGCCTGGACTCCATTTCCGACAGCCTCTTCAGCAGCCTGAGCAGCGTCTCCAATGTCCTTACCTCAGCGCCATCGAGCTCGGGTTCGGGCCGGGGAGCCTTCGGCGGTGGCGGTGGCGGCTTTGGGGGCGGCTTCGGCGGCGGCGGCGGCGGCGGGGGTTTCCGCGCCGGATAATCAGGGGTGGCTGGGCGGCTTGGCCGCCCAGCCACTGCCACAGTGGAGGTGGCGCATGCAGAGCAGAATCATCGGCGTTGTGCTCATCGTCGTGGCGTTGGGTATCGGGGGCTGGCTGGCTTCAGGCTTGGCTTCCGGTCGCTCCGTGAGCGGCGTCATGCTGGGGGTTGTCATATTCTGCCTGCCGTTTCTCGCGGTGGGCCTTTACTTCCTGCTCAAGTCCGGCGGCGAGGTCAGACAGCAATCGGTGGTGGACAAGCAGCGCTCAATCTTGAACGCGGTCACCACCCGCGGGCGGGTGGGTGTTGCCGATTTGGCCATCGAGACGGACTCAACCCGGGATGAGGTTCGTCAGTACATCTACGATCTCATCGGCAAGGACCTGTTCACCGGATACGTCAACTGGGACAAGGGCGAACTGGTATCTGCTGAGGCGGCGAATCTCAAGGACGGTGCGTGCCCCAACTGCGGCGGCGCGGTGGAGTTGGCGGGGAAAGGGCTTGTGAAATGCCCGTACTGTGGGGCGGAATCCTACCTGTCCAAGAAGACGGAGGGCTGAGGCTCCGGCAGGGCCCGAAGGACGACGAGGTGATTGCCCGGTCTCGCCGTCGGGCTACTAGACCGATGGTGAGACCAGTAATTCCTCGGTAAGGAAGCGATGCAGGTTCTCGAGTGCTCGGAACTGTAGGGCCTTGACAGCCCCCTCCGTGCGCAACATGGCGGCAGCCGTCTCCTGGATGGAGAGCTCGAAGAAAAAGCGGCACTCCACTACCTCTCGCTGATCCGGCGTGAGCTCGCGCAAGGCTTCGCGCAGTGTTCGCTTCCTCTCGTCCAAGAGCACCTTGCGTTCGGGATCCGCACTTGGATCTACTCCAGCCGCATTCTCCGGCTTCACGTCCGCGTCAATGGGGATCTTGCGCTTGCGGTAATGATCGATGATGCAGTTCTTGGCGATGGTGTACAGCCAGGTCGAGAACTGGGCCGGTTTGGGCTCGTAGCGGCTGATCGCCGCCAGGGCTTTCTCAAAGACAGTGTTGGCCAAGTCCTCCGCGTCTTCCCGGTTGGAGATGCGGAAGCTTATGAACGTGAAGACCTGCGAGAAGTACAGGCGGTAGAGTCGCCCGAAGGCTTCAGTGTCATGGCAGGCGGCGAGGCCGGCGATCGCCTTGATCTCTTTCTCCGCGACGTCGCGTGCACCTGTGGCGGGACGGACGGCGAGTGCGCTGAGCATGGTGGAGGCTCTCTTTCAACCGTTACACAGAAGTGTCATCGGTCGAAAGCGCCCCTGCCTTGAGCAGACGGCGGTGGCCGTTTGCTCGTTGCCCCCCCGGAGCGGACTTGCCCCTTCTCCCTACCGCCTATTCCGCTTCAGGTGCGGTTGTGGGCGGAGACGTTGTGGTAGGGGCGGCCGTGGTGGCAGGTTTGCTGGTTGTGGGAGTGGGCTTGGTAGTAGTCGTGGTCTCGGGCACCTTTGTGCCTACCTCGACGGTCTTGGGGTACATGGGGTACACGCTGCGGAAGGTATCCTTCGACACCACGGAACCACCGATCTCCACTGTGCGCGTTACCGTGCAGCTTCTTCCGGTCTGCCCGTAATCTTTGACCCGGGTGTCTCCGGCGGCGAGCTCACTGTTCTCGATTCTCTCCTCCGTCTGGGCCACGATGTCATACCAGTTGCTGGTGCTGTACGACACTTGGCGGCCGTCAGGGGTCCCGTAGATCACAAAGGTCACACTGCTGCCATCGGCGTGCGCTCTGACGAGCAGCCAATGGTCGGTGTTGTTCCGGAACTTGAGGTCCGGCCAGCCCCAGCTGACGGCGGCGTCGCGGCCCATGGGGTAGTGGTCTATGTAGAGCGAGTGATTCTGGCGTTCCACGATCTCCAGGCCGGCGAAGAAGGCAGCGTTGAACAAGGTGGTGGCCACTTGGCAGATGCCCCCACCCAGGTCATCCTCCAATTGGCCGTTGCTGTTGATGACCGGCGCGCTCCTGAACCCTCGATCCTCCGTGCGCTGCCCCACGACGCTGTTGAAGCTGAAGACATCCCCCGGGGCCAACAGCCAGTTGTGGATGAGTTTGGCGGCGCGTTGGATGTTGTTCACGCGGTTCTCCGAGCCGGAGAATGAGGTGGTGTATTTGCCGATGGCGCTTGCAATGCCCATCTCCTGGGCCTGCTCGGTGGTGCGCTCCGGTTGGAGTTCTTTCAGGGAGGCCTTGGCTGTCCGGCCGGTGGCGGCGCGGGCGGCCGCGGACAGCGACTCGGCAGTCTTCTGATAGTCGAGCATTGTGCCCACTGTTGCGGGGACGACCCAGGCGGTCTGACCGTCCGCCTCCCAGGTGGCCTTGTTGGCATCAACCTTCACATCTTCGTTCACGGCGTTGAGGAAGTCGACTGCCTTGTCCGGGGAGATGTAACTGGTCAGGCGCTCGCGACCCGCAGTGACCGTGACTGTGAAGTCGAGGGAGTGCTTGATCTGTTCGCCCGAAATGGTCCACGACGCGTCCTCGTGGGTCAGCTCCACCGGCGCACTGATCATGGTGCGGGCTTCGGCCACGGCCTCGGAGGTGTCCGCGGCCCTGACGCTGGGGACCGCTTTGACCATGGGGATCTCAAGGTCCGTCGAGTGCAGGCTGAGCAGCTTGCTGGTCAGCGAATCACGCAACGCATCTTGGTCGACCACGAACCCTTCTTTGTCGTGGATCACGATGATGTCGTGCCCCGAGAACCTCAAGCCGGCGTTCACCGGCGGAGTGTCGAGTTTCTCGGCCACCATGGCGATGATCTTGTCCATCTTCTCTGCTTCCACACCACCCTGCAGCGCGATGTCCTGGTTCTTGAAGTAGAGCGAGACGCGCTTGGCCAGATCCTGGAAGACATTCCCGTTCCGCGCGACGGTCAGCGCCTCCGCCACCGTCTCCGGAACATCAACGCTGGTACCGAACTCGTCCGGCAGCACGGGCCATCGATTCTCTTCTCTCACCAGGATGACCGGCTCCGCCTGCGCTTGGTCCACCAATTGCTGCAGTTGCCGAACAGCGTCGTCCTCAACGGCCCGGTTGAACGACACCCCCGAAATGGTGACCCCGTAATGGATGCGGCCACGGAACACCAGCCCGTCCACAACGAAGAACAGACCAAGGAGCGCAACCACGGCGACGGCGACAACGATGAGCCGGCGGCGCTGATGCGGGCGACGCCGGGCACGCGGGGAAGTTCGTGCCACAATGGGGGATGAAGTCAACTCACACCTTCGTTTATCGTGAACAAGATACCAAAATGGCTTGACGCCGGACACCTACAGACAATAGACGAGCGGATCGGCTCGGCAGTTCAGTGCGGCCTCTTCGCCTCCGGCTCTGCCCGGCGCCTGCGTCTGGCTGCCCGTCTCCTCAACGGCGAGATGGTCTCCGGGGAGGCCTTGGCCGCGGATCTGGGCCTGTCGAGGGCTGCAGTGCACAAGCAGGTGGAAACCCTGCGAAGCTCGGGCTGGGCGATCGAATCCAGACCTGGCACCGGATACCAAGTCAACAGGATACCTGACAGCCTCGAACCGGGTGCGGCCCTTCCCTGGGTGCTCGCGCAAGAGGAGCCGGTGGCGCCGGGCGCGGGTGGTTTCTTGGGGCTGCCCTATCACTTTCGGCGGAAGGCTTTCTCCAGCAACGACCTGCTTCGCGCGGAGGCGGAGAAGGGCGCCCCGGAGGGTGCATTGGTGGTGGTGGAGGAGCAATCGGCGGGACGGGGCCGCTTGGGCAGGCACTGGGTGAGCAGACCCGGTGACGGGCTCACCTTTTCCCTGCTGTTGCGGCCACGCATGCAGCTGTCTCAACTCGGCCTGCTGCCGTTGGCTGCGGCGCTGGGGATAGCGTGGGCGTTGGCCCGCGATTGTGGTTTGGGCCGGCGGGTGGCCATCAAGTGGCCCAACGACGTGCTTGTGGATGGCGGCAAGGTTTGCGGCATCCTGGCCGAGGCGTCGGTGGACATGGACGCCGTGCACTGGCTGGTGGCCGGGATCGGTGTCAACGTCAATGGGCATCCCGCCGCCTATATGCCCAAGGACGGCGTGATTCCCGCCAGGGAGGCAGCGGTGTCCCTGGAGGAGGTATTGGGGCAGCATGTCCCCCGTGGCCCCTTGTTGGGGATGATGCTGGCGACCCTGAGGGCGGCTTTCCAACTGGCGGCCGACGACGGGCGCGCTCTGATCCGTGAGTATGGCTCCTTTGACTTCCTGCGGGGCGCGCTGGTGCAAGTGCAGCGAGGAGTCGGCGGGGAGCCACCGTTGCGCGGGATGGTTGAAGGAGTGGCGCACGACGGCTCGCTGCTGGTCCGCGACGCGACTTCCTCGGTCATCCCCGTCTCGGCGGGGGATGTCTATCGTGTACGGCCGACATTGTAAACCATAGCACGTGCAGTGGTTGACATACTGACCGCCTGCGCCCATACTCGCGATATGGAGGCAGGCAACAGATCTGGATATCACGACCTGGTCAGGGAGAGAACCCGTATCCTGGCAGCGTGCGCGGTCACCACGGCGTTACTGGCGGTCATGTCATGGGTGGCGCTGCCGTTGCCCGTATCGCCGGTCCCGGTAACACTGCAGACGCTCGGCGTGTACCTGGCCGGGGGGCTGCTGGGACCCCGTTGGGGCGCGGTGGCGGTGGTGGCCTACTTGCTCCTGGGCCTGTGTGGGGTTCCGGTGTTCGCCGGGGCGGAAGCAGGCCCCGGCGTGTTCGTCGGGCCCAAGGGGGGCTATCTCGTTGGCTTTCTTCCCGCGGCGGCGCTGGCGGGAGTGGGGGTCGGCATCGTGCGGGGCAGGTTGCGGGGTGCGCTCGAACTTGCGGGGTTGGCCCTCGTGCTGCTGCCGGCGACGGTTGCCATCTATATCGCGGGCACGGCTTGGCTGATGGTCGTGGCGGGATTGAACGTCGGTCAAGCTGCGCTGGTGGGGTTTGTGCCTTTCCTTCCCGGGGAGGCTCTCAAGCTGGCGGCAGCCGTAGCTCTACTCCGCGCTCTGAACTCGCGTGTGCGCCGGCCTGTGACGCGCGCTTCCTAGCCGCACGGCTCTTTCTGAGGAACGCTTTCTGGGATATCCTCCCCCAGGTCGCTCCTCGGTCTTATGAGGGGCGTGGTTCTACGCCTCGCGCCGGAGTGGGAGCATGACGACATTTGAGGCCGCGCTTCTGGGCTTTGTGCAGGGGCTGACTGAGTTCCTGCCCGTCTCCAGCTCGGGACACCTGGTGGTGGTTCCCGAGTTGCTGGGCGTGCCCTCGCCGCCGCTTGCCTTCGACGTGCTGCTTCATCTTTCGAGCGCACTCGCGGTCATGGGCTACTTCGCGCGCGACCTTCTCCAAATGGCCAAGGCCTATGTCAGCCCCCGCTCCATGCGACCGGCGGAAGTCCGGTTCTGGCGGCGGCTGTTGGTGTTCTTGGTGGTGGGCTCCATCCCGGCTGGCGTGGCGGGGCTTGTCTTCGGCGGTTTCTTCGAGAACCTCTTCAGCAGCACGCTGGCCGTTGGCCTGTTCCTCATGGTGACGGGGTTGCTCATGCTGGCGGCGGACGCGGTCCTGGAGCGGTCGGTCGGGTCTCGCAAGACCGGCAGAGACATGAAGGTTACGGATGCGCTTGTCGTGGGGCTCTTCCAAGCCCTGGCCATCGCCCCGGGTCTCAGCCGGTCCGGGTCCACCATCTGCGCCGGCATGTTCCTGGGTTTCGAGCGCAGATCCGCCGCCCGGTTCTCCTTCCTTCTCTCCATCCCCGCCATCCTGGGTGCGGGACTGATCAACCTGGGTGATCTGAGGGACGGTTTCAGCGGGCAGGGTGGCGTTTTCCTGGTAGGCGCGGCCGTGAGCTTCGTGGCCAGTGCCCTCGCCGTCTACGGGATGCTGCGCTTTCTGCGCTCGCACCGTTTCCGTCCTTTTATCATCTACACGCTCTTGCTGGGCGCGTTCGTGGTCGTGCTGTCCCTGGCATAGGGCGGCGGACAGGGAAAGGGGGGAAGCATGTGCGCGGTGCGCGCAAGCGGAGGACGATTCAGGCCGCGGGCGTTGCCGACGCGGACGTGGTTCGCCATCATGGTGCTGGCAGTTGTGTTCGCCGGGTGGTGGTCCGCAGATCCCTGCCTTGCGGTGCCGGCGCCTGTCATCACTCGAGGCCCCGCGGACCGACCGTACGTGGCACTGACGTTTGATGACAACTATCGGCCGGAAACGGCCCTTCACTGCCTGCGTGTGCTGCGGGAGCGGGAGGTGCCCGCTACCATCTTCGTGTGCGGCAACTACGTCAGGGACCAGCCTGCCATCACGCGCAGTTTGGCCCTGGGCGGCTTCGAGATCGCGGATCATACCCTGTGGCACGCCGATCTCACCAAGTTGTCCTGGGGCGACATGATCGAGCAGATTGGTGGAGGAACGGATGCCTTCCGTGACCTTACCGGAGTGCGTACCGTCCCCCTCCTGCGCCCGCCCTACGGTGCCGTGACGCGCTCGGTAGCCGAGGCCGCCGCGGCTGAAGGGTTCCTCTATATCGTCAACTGGGATATCGATACGAACGACTGGCGGGGCCGCTCGGCGGGGGAGATCACCCAGACCGTGCTGTCACAGGCGCACAATGGCGCCATCGTGCTCATGCACCTCTCGGCTGCGCACACATGGGAGGCTTTGCCCGGCATCATAGATGGCCTCCGGAAGCGCGGGTATGAGTTGGTGACCCTTTCCACGCTCCTCAAGGGAGACTGCCGCTTCCTCGATGTCACGTCGGCCACGCCAGGGCGGGATGCCGTCTTGAGGTTGGTAGAGCTAGGTCTCATGAGCGGCTATGACGAGAACTGGTTTGGCCCGGGCGATCCTGTGGCCAGGGCCCAGCTGGCCAAAGTGGCGGTGCTGGCGGCCGGTCTGCACACAGAGGACGTGGAGGGGGTGGCGGAACCCAGCTTCGCGGATGTCGTGCCTTCCCCCAGGCCTGAGGGCGGATACCAGGCCTACCCCTTTGATTATGTGGAAGAAGCAGCGAGAGCGGGCATCATTGCGGGGTCCACCGCTGATTCCGGTTGGCGAGTCTTTCGCCCCTACGAGACGCTCACCCGCCTGCAGTTGGCCCAAATCACCGCCCGTATGGCGCGGAATGTCAGGGGATACCCGGACCCACTTTCCGAGGAGGCGCCCACTTTCCTGGACGTTCCTGACTACGCCGTGGCTGACGCCGCTCTGGTCGCGGCGCTGGGTTTGATGAAAGGATTCGGGAACGGTGAGTTCGGTTCGTACCAACCGGCGCAGCGGGCGCATGTGGCGTTGGTGGTGAGTCGTTTCCTCGATCTGTCTCCTTATGCCCCGTCTCCTTACGTCCCACCTCCCAGCGACGGCACGGCCACAGTGGTGGCAGGTGAGATCACGCCGATGCAGTCTCCGCCGCCCGAGGATACAATCAATGTGGTGACGGGGCCTGACGCAACGACCCCCGTGGTGTCACAGCCGGCGGGAGTGGCGACGGACTAGACCGAAGTTTTCGCCCCGGCTGCCCATCATCGATGGAGGGTGAGACCATGAGGAAGAAGACAGGTGCCTGGCTCGCCATGATGGGAGTGGTGTTGCTGGGACTGATGCTTGTGGCCGGCTGCAGTGAGGTTCTCCCGTCGGGCACAGCCACCACTCTTCCGGCGTCTTCCACCGGGCCCATCGCCACCACCACGACTGCTGCTACCGGCGGTTTGGGGAATGCTACTTCATCCACCGGCTCGGTCACACCGACGACCATGGTAACCACTCCCGGTGATGGTCCCACCAGCCCAGCCGTGGCGGTGGCGTCTCAGGTGGGCCCCAGCGTGGTCAACGTGAAGGTCAAGGGGGTGGCGGCGGGCATGTTGGGAGCTCAAGCCTGGGAGGGTGAGGGCTCGGGAGTCGTCTTCTCCACCGAGGGAATGATTGTCACCAATAATCACGTGGTCAGTCAGAATGACCGGCCGGCGGAGGACATCCTGGTGACATTGGCTACCGGCGAGGAGTTGGAGGGCCGTATCGTCGGACGGGACTCCCTCACCGATCTGGCAGTGGTCCAGGTCGACAAGGAGGATCTACCCGTGCCCATCTTCGTGGAGGATATGTCGCAGGTCCAGATCGGCCAGTACGCCATCGCTATCGGCAGTCCTCTGGGATTCTCCAATTCGGTAACCATGGGTGTGGTGAGCGGCATGCACCGTGAGATTCCCGTCTCCGCCGCAGAAGGGGGCCAGTCGCTGATTGACCTGATCCAGACGGATGCGGCTATCAGCCCGGGCAACTCGGGCGGGGCGCTGGTGGATTCCTCCGGCCACGTCATTGGCATCAATGTGGCTTACCTGCCCCCCGGTTCCACGGGTGCGCAGGACTTAGGGCCTATCCCGGTAGGAATCCTGAAGCACCCATCGAATACTCTGATCGGCCGGCCATCTGAGCACCGATCAGAGGAGGAACCATGGGACTCGTCGATCGCGACGATGGCTGGC
>Ga0123328_1004310_pt1 | contig 11666 bp, 9 predicted proteins | sample BioC12SIPDNA_2_FD_89702 | JGI IMG/M metagenome (GOLD analysis project Ga0123328, IMG submission 89702) | Anaerobic biogas reactor microbial communites from Washington, USA - Biogas_R1_A C12 SIP DNA | ecosystem: Engineered > Bioreactor > Anaerobic > Unclassified | place: Washington, USA...
AGTGCCGGATGCTGGCCCTGGTGCCGGCCAACCCCGGCATCCCCTTCATACAGGTGCGCAAGGTGGTCATCTCCGTGAGTCTTGCGTGCATCGCCGTGGGCATGGTCTGGTTTTTCACCCGCGGCATGGACAACTTCGGCGTGGACTTCCGGGAGGGAACCAACTTGGTGCTCTCCGTCAAGGCCGACCAGCAGATACCCATTGAGGACGTTCGGTCCTCCCTCACCTCCGCCGGGTTCACCAACCCGGTCGTGCAGGAGACCTCGGACGAGTCCAACCGGCCCAACCTTTTCATCATCCGCGTGGGCGACGTGACCCGCGATACTACCGCCGGCGTGGACGGCGCGGCGGCCACCGTGCGCACCGTGGCGGAGCGCATCCAGGAGACGCTGTTGCACCTGACCCCGGGAAAGACCCTGGACGAGGTGGTGGTCGAGGACGAGCAGACGGTCGGGCCCTCCGTGGGCGCGCAGCTCCGCTGGGACGCGCTGAACGCGCTGTTCTGGGCGCTGGTCTTCATCATCGGCTACGTGTGGGTGCGTTTCGAGCTGCGGTTCGCCCTGGGCGCCGTGCTCGCCCTGGTGCACGACATCTTATTCACCGTGGGCGCCTTCTCCCTGCTCGTCGGCGAGATTTCCATGGGCGTCATCGCGGCGCTGCTGACCATCCTCGGCTACTCGATCAACGACACCATCGTGGTCTTTGACCGGGTGCGCGAGGACATGGAGAAATCCCGCGGCAAGGGCATCAAGTTCATGACCGTGCTCAACGGGGCAATCAACGTCACCCTGAGCCGCACGCTGCTCACCTCGCTGACCACTCTGTTCGTCACCGTGGTGCTCGCGATCTTCGGCGGCGAGGCCATCCAGGACTTCGCCATCGTGCTGACCATCGGCATCATGGTGGGCACCTACTCCTCCATCTTCATCGCGAGCCCCATCGTCCTCCTCTTCCAGAATATGAATTTCACGAAGGTCCTCAAGGCCGAGGGGCCGGCCCAGCAGGACCGGGGCGGACGCCACCGCCGCAGCGGCGGCACAAAGAGCGGAGCGGCCGTCTGACGCGGACGCCTCATGGGAAACACAAGAGCCGCCTTCGGACTTCGGTCCGAAGGCGGCTTTTCTTTCCCCGCGCGGCCCGGGCGGGGCTACGCGTTGGAGGTGTCGTTGCTGTGGTCCACGTGGCGCGTGTTGTGGTTCCGCGACACGAAGTCGTCCGGGACGGCCGTGGGATAGGCGCCCGTGAAGCACGCCGCGCAGAAGGAGGCGGGGTCGCACCCGGTGGCGCCCAGGAGGGCGTCCAGCTCCAGATAGGCGAGGGAGTCCACGCCGAGGAAGTCGCGGATCTCCTCCACGCTCATGTTGTGGGCGATGAGCTTGGTCTTGTTCGGCGTGTCAATCCCGTAGTGGCAGGAGTTGATGATCCGCGGCGAGGCGACCCGGAAATGGACCTCCCTCGCCCCCGCGCGCCGGAGCATCGTGATGATCTTGCGGGCGGTGGTTCCCCGGACGATGCTGTCGTCCACCAGCACGATGCGCTTCCCCTCGACGGCGTTACGAGCGGGGTTCAGTTTGATCTTCACCCCGAAGTCGCGGATGCCCTGGTCCGGTTCGATGAAGGTGCGGCCGACATAGTGGTTCCGGATGAAGCCCATGTCGAAGGGCAGCCCCGACTCGTGGGAGTACCCGAGGGCCGCCGGATTGCTGGAGTCGGGGACGGCCATGACAACGTCCGCGTCCACCGGCGCCTGACGGGCCAGGGCGCGCCCGAGGTTCTTGCGCACCTCGTCCACGCTGCGCCCGAAAATGACGCTGTCGGGCCGCGCGACGTAGATGAACTCAAAGACGCACTGCTTCGGCACCGCCTTCGGGAAGGGGCGCCAGGACGCGACGCCCCCCTCGTCGCTGATGGTGACGATCTCGCCGGGCTCGATCTCCCGGACCCATTCAGCGTCTATGATGTCGAGGGCGCAGGTCTCGCTGGCGACAATCCATGCGTCGTCCAGCTTTCCCAGCCACAGGGGCCGGAAACCGAGGGGGTCGCGCGCCGCCACGACGACCCTGCCGTCCGTGGCCACGACGGAGTAGGAGCCCACGAGTTTGGCGAGGGCCTCCGCCAGGCATTCGGTGAAGGTCCCCTTCTTCGAGCGGGAGAGGAGGTGCAGGATCACCTCGCTGTCCGTGGTGGCCTGAAAGATCGCGCCCTGCTCCTCGAGCGTCTCGCGGAGCACGGCGGCGTTGGTGATGTTGCCGTTGTGCGCCACGGCCATGGAACCGCGGGCATAGTCCACCACCAGGGGCTGCACGTTGCGCAGGTTGCTGGCGCCGAAAGTGGAGTACCGGACATGGCCGATGCCCCGGTCGCCCGCGACGCGGGCGAGGCGGTGCGGCTTGAAGATGTCCGCCACCAGCCCCACGCCGCGGTGCGCCGTCAGCGCGCCGTCCCGCGCGCAGACGATGCCGGCGCCCTCCTGGCCGCGGTGCTGGAGGGCGTAGAGGCCGAGGTAGATGAGTTTGGGGGCCTCGGGGTGCCCGTGCACGGCAAACACGCCGCATTCATCGCGCATGCGGTCGTCGTCGAACCCGGGGCCGGCCGTGCCCGCGGCCGAACCCGGAAGGGCGGCATCCCGCCCCGCATGTGATTCTGACACTTACAAATCCTTCCGCCCGGTGAGCTTGGTGTAGGCTTCCAAATACTTTTCACGCGTCCGCAGCACGACCTCCTCCGGCAGCGGGGGCTGGGGCGAGTTCTTGTCCCATCCCGTCGTCTCCAGATAGTCCCGGACGAACTGCTTGTCATAGCTGGGCTGCGGCCGGCCCGGCGCGTAGCTGTCCGCCGGCCAGAACCGCGAGGAGTCCGGCGTGAGAATCTCGTCGGCAAGGATCAGCTCGCCGTCCAGCACGCCGAACTCGAATTTGGTGTCGCAGAGGAGGACCCCCCGGGCCGCCGCGATGTCGCGGGCCTTCCCGTAGATTTCCAGGGCGGCGCCGGAGGCCCGGCGGTTCCAGTCCTCCCCGATGATGCGCCCCGCCTCCTCCGGGCTGATGTTGATGTCGTGCCCGGACTCGGCCTTGGTGGAGGGGGTGTAGATCGGCGTGTCCAGCCGGCTCGCCTCCACCAGGCCCTCCGGCAGGCGGATGCCGCAGACGGTGCCCTGCCGGCGGTACTCCTTGAGGCCGCTGCCTGCGAGGTAGCCGCGCACGATAAACTCCACGGGGAAAATGGCGCACTTGCGCACGAGCATGGAGCGGCCCGCAAACGTCTCGGGGTGCGCCTGGAACTCCACCGGAAAATCGGCGATGTCCGCCGAGATGAGGTGGTTCCGGCAGACGCCGCCCACCTGCCCGAACCAGAAAAGGGAAATGGCGGTGAGGATGCGGCCCTTGTCGGGAATCCCCACGGGGTTCACCCAGTCAAAGGCGGAAAGCCGGTCCGTGGCCACGATGAGCAGCCGGTCCCCCAGGTCGTAGATGTCGCGCACCTTGCCCCGCTTGTCCGGGCCGCGTCCGGGAAGGGTCGTCTCGCAAACGGCCTGCTGTGTCATGCGTTGGGCTCCTTTTCCTGGTTAATTGTGGTCCGGCGCGCCCCGCCCCTAGAAAAACGTCCCTGCGAGGTGGGGGCGGTTGATCTCCAGCAGTTCATCCAGCAGGGCGACGCACCCGTTGGCGTCCGGCATCAGCGGGTGCAGCAGCATCGCCTCGAAGGCCGCCCTGCGGTCGCCGCGCACCGCCGCCTCCACGGTCAGGGACTCATAGGCCTTGATGTTCTGCATGAGGCCGCGGATCACCGGCGCGGGGGCCGCCTGCGGGATGGCCTCTGCCCCCTCCGAGGTGATGACGGCGGGCACCTCGACCGACACGTCGTCGTCAAACGTCGGGATGGCCCCGTTGTTGCGGCAGCAGACGATCTGGCGGCTGCCGCGGTTGTTCTCGATGGCGTCCACGAGGAGGAAGGCGGCGGTCGAATAGTGCGCGCCGCCGCGCTTGCCCAGCTCCTCGGGCTTCTCCTTCAGTTCCGGGTCCCGGTACTTGGCAAAGAGCGTCTCCTCGACCTTCACAACCTCCTCGCCGCGCGTGCAGGGCTTCGCCTTGAGCGACGCGAGCACGGAGGGGGTGCTGTAGAAATACTGGAGATAGTAGTTGCAGAACATGCCGATCCGCCGCATGGCCGTGATCATGTTCTCGCGGACCTCCTCCACCTCCCACTCCTCTTCGGCGTGCTCGATGAACTTTTCCAGCACGGCCTGCGTCACATCCTCGCCCTTCACGGTGAACTTCCGCACCCAGGAGAGGTGGTTGAGCCCGACATAGTCCAGCTCGACCTCCGGGACCCCGCCGCCGAAGTGCTTGACGACGTCCATGATCATGCCGATGGGCACGTTGCACAGGCCGACCGTGCGGATGGCGCTGTGCTTGAGGACCGCCTCGGTGTTAATGCCCGCCGGGTTGGTGAAGTTGACCAGGAACCCCTTGGGCGCCAGCTCCTCCATGGCGTGCGCCACCTCGAGAATCCGCGGAATGGTGCGCAGGGCGCAGGCGAATCCGCCCACCCCGGTCGTCTCCTGCCCCACGATCCCGTGGCGCAGCCCCAGCTTCTCGTCGCTGATCCGCGCCTGCATCCCGCCCACCCGGATTTGGGTGACAACGTAGCGGGCGTCGCGCACCGCCTCGCGCAGGTCGCCGGTCGCGTGGACCGTGAAGGGGTTCCCATGCCACTCGGCCATCCGCCCGGCGAAGGCCTTGTTGATGGCGAGGCGCCCGGGGTTCTTGTCCATGAGCCAGACCTCGCTCACGGGGATCTTGTCCAAACGGGAGAAAAGGCCGTCCAGCAGTTCGGGGGTATAGGAACTTCCGCCGCCAATCACAGTGAGTTTCATGGAAAACACCTCTCGATGTGGGACCGCGCCCGGACGGACGCCGAAACAGGAATCCCGCCAGAATCCGGGCCGCCGGGCGGGGCCGGGGCCGCTTCCCGCAGGTCTCCATCTTACACGCGCGGACCGGATTGTTTCAATTCCGGGAGGGCGTGAAACTGGACATCGCCGGGGCGGCCGCGCTATCTTTTGACCCGGCAACGAACGCCGTGAAAGGCGCCGCGTGTGGAAATCTCCCTGTTGGAAAACCCGGTCCGCGACGGCTTCGCCCTGGCCAACATCTCGGTTTTTCTTGTGGTGGGCGTCTGGCTCCTGCACCGCCGGTTTGCCCTCCTGGAGGAACTGTCGCCCCGGGCCCAGGTGGTGGTCGTCTGTTGGGCCATCCTGACCTGCGGGGTCGAGCTGATCGTGCTCCGGGGCACCCTCCAGCGCGCGCCGGTCTTCTACATCTTCACCGCCATAGGCTTCTTCGTGGCCGCCTTCGCCCTGTATGGGCATGTCGGCGTCTCCCTGCTCTCCAAACTGCTGGTGGACACGGTGTTGCATCCCGGGGACGACGGGGTGGAGCGCCCCCGCACCGGCTCCGCCGAGGCCCTGGAGCGGCTCGGCGACCACGGGGCCGCCGCCAGGGAATACCTGGCCTTGGCACGCATCCACCCCGCAGACCCGGCACTTTGGATCAGCGCCGGCGCCAACTTCGTCCAGTTGGAGCAGCCCCACGAGGCCGCCGCCTGCTTTGAGAAGGCCATCGCCCTCCTCCAGTCGCCCGGAGAGGCGTTGTTGATCTTCTGGCGCTGCGCCGCCATCCTCCAGCGGGAGAGCGACGGCGCGGCCAGATGCACCACCCTCGCCGGGGGGTTCACCCACCGGTTTGCGGGCTCGCGGGAGGCGGATACCGTGGCCGCCTGGCTGGAAAAAGTGGAATCAGGAATGTTTGCCAACAACGATCCCGCCACAGTCGGACGTCCTGGCGAAAAAGGGAATAGCGCTGGGGATGACATGGGGCTGGAACGGCTTGAGGACCATCCCTTGGAGGCATCCGACCAGAAATAGCCTCTTTCTTTTGCAGAAAACGCCCGTGAGGATTTGCCAAAATCGCAAAATACTGGTAAACTTCCTGTAAGAGGTGGCACGGAGAGGTTTTGGACGGTTGACGTGTTTGTCACTGAAAGGGCTTCCGGTGGAGGCATTTAAAGTTTGTGTGGTGGACGATTGCGTGGACGAGGCGCTGGTTTTGTGCGAGGGGTTGCATCTGAACGGCTACGAGGCCGTTGCGGTGCACACGGGGGCCGAGGCCCTGAAGCGGTGCGCGCAGGGGGACATTGAGCTTATTCTGCTTGATGTCGGCCTGCCCGACCTCGACGGCTACGAGGTGTGCCGCCGCCTGAAGGCGCGCCCCGAAACTTCCGACATTCCGGTGGTGTTTGTCACGGCCCGCGGCTCCTCCACGGACGTGGACCACGGCTATTCCCTGGGTGCGGTCAACTACATCGTCAAGCCGTACAACCTGCCCTTTGTCATGGTGCTGGTGGATTCGGCGCTGCGCACCCGGTCCGCCACGGGGCCGCTCCCCACGCCGCTCGAGGATCCCGTGTACACCGACGGGCTGACAGGACTCAAGAACCGGCGCTTCCTCTACGAGCGGCTCCACGAGGAAACCGACAAGGCGCGGCGCTACGGGTATCCCGTGTCGTGCATCCTGGTGGAGTTTGAGGAGCCTGCGGCGGCGGAGGAGGGGGACCAGTCGCTGTCCCTGGAGGACATGCTGGTCGAGGTGGCCATGACGCTCATGGGCAGCTCGCGCACCTGCGACGTCATCGCGCGGTACGAGGGCTATGTGTTCGCCATGATCCTGCCGCACACGGGGGACCGGGACGCCCGCAAGTACGCAGCGAAGATTGTGGAGGAAGTGCAGGGCACCCTGCTCGGCGACATGGACTGCAGCGTGCATCCGCGGGTGTCGGTGGGGCTTGCCGCCTGCGACGGGGAGGCCTGGGACGCAGAAACGCTGCTGCGCGCCGCCATGAGCGACCTGTTCAAGGCCAAGAGCCTCACGGACAAGAACTGACCGCCCCTCAGGCGGATCCAAGGCGGCGCAGGGCCTTGCGGCCGATGTCCCGCCGGCAGTGCGCCTTCTCGAATTTTATCTGGTCCACCGCGCCGTAGGCCCGGGCGATCGCCTCGGGCAGCGTGGCGCCCGTGGCGGTGACATTCAGCACCCTGCCGCCCGCCGTGACCAGCGCGCCGCCGTCCAGCCGCGTGCCCGCGTGGAACACCTTCACCCCCGGCTCCCGCTCCGCCGCCGCAATGCCCGTGATTTCCTTCCCCTTTTCATAGGCCCCGGGATACCCGCCGCTGGCCATCACCACGGCCACGCAGGGCGTGCCGCCGTATTCCACCGGAACCTCCGCCAGCCCGCCCCGCGCACAGGCGACCAGCACCGGGACGATGTCCGAGGTCATGCGCGGCAGGACCACCTGTGTCTCCGGGTCCCCGAAACGCACATTGAACTCGACCACGCGCGGCCCCGTCGCCGTGACCATGATCCCGGCATAGAGCACACCCCGGTACGGGGTGCCCTCCGCGGCCATGCCGCGCACGCAGGGGAGCAGTATCTCGTCATACACCCGGCGGGCGATTTCATCGTCCACCACGGGGGCGGGGGAGTAGGCCCCCATGCCGCCCGTGTTCGGCCCCTTGTCATCGTCCAGCGCGGGCTTGTGGTCCTGGCTCGAGGCCATCGGCACCACGGTCTCGCCGTCGCAGAAGGCCAGTATCGAGGCCTCCTCGCCCGTCATGTACTCTTCCAGGACCACCCGGCGGCCGGCCTCGCCGAACACGCCGCCGACCATGGCTTCGCGGATCGCGGCCACAGCCTCCTCCTCCGTCATCGCCACCGTGACCCCCTTGCCCGCCGCCAACCCGTCGGCCTTCACCACAATCGGCGCGCCGTTCTCGCGGACATGGCGCTCCGCCTCGTCCGCCGAGTCAAACACCGCGTAGTCCGCCGTGGGAATGTTGTGGCGCCGCATGAACGCCTTTGCGAAGGCCTTGCTTCCCTCCAGCTGCGCGGCCTGGCGGCACGGGCCGAAAACCAGGTCCCCGCCCTCGGAAAGGTAATCCGCCAGCCCCTCCGCCAGGGGGGCCTCGGGGCCGATCACCGTCAGCCCGATGTCCTTCTCCTCAATGAGGGCCTTGATGCCCGCGAAATCCATCCCGTCCACGGGCACGCACAGCCCCTTGTCCAAGGAGGCGATGCCGGGGTTGCCGGGCGCGCCGATCACCTGCTCCACCGACGCGCTCTGCGCGATTTTCCACGCCAGCGCGTGCTCCCTTCCGCCGCTTCCAATGACCAAGACTTTCATGGGGATTCCTTTTCTTGAGACACGTCCCGCGCCGGGCGGCGCGCAACGCGGGGAACCTGGGGATCGGGCCTCTGGGCGGCTACTCCGAGGGGGGCGCGGTGGACTCCAGATACCGGGCAATCGCCCGGTCATAATCCGCCGTCCAGCCGAAGCCCTCCTGGGCAAGCCGGAACCGCGTCGCGTAGGACAGGCCGCCCTCCAGCGCCCGCATCTCATGCATCACGGCCGGATAGCGCTCCGGATTGACAATGGGGGCGACATACCGGAAATTCTTCGCGGCGGACCGCAGCATGGCCACCCCGCCAATGTCTATCTGCTCAAACACCTCGTCCGGCGTGACGCCCGGCCGCGCGGCCAGCTCCGAAACCGGCTGCAAATTGACCACGACCATGTCAATCCATTTCATGTCGTAGGCCTGAAGCTGCTCGACATGGAGCTTGTTGTCGCGGACCCCCAGCAGCCCGGCGTGCACCTTGGGGTGCAGGGACTTGACCCGTCCGTTCATCAACTCCGGCACCCCGGTGAAGTCCGCAATGCTGGTCGCCTCAATGCCCGCCTCCCGCAGCACGGAGAGCGTGCCCGACGTGCTGATGATCTCCACGCCGAGCCCGTTCAGCAACTGGGCAAAACCGACCAGGCCGGTCTTGTCATGACAACTCAGGATTGCGCGCGACACCTTGGTCATTGGGGGACCTCCCGGTGTTAGCCACTGGCCACCATCATGTCCGCCCGCGCGGACTCACTGCTGATAATACGCAATGTGCGCCCCGAATGTCCACTGATTACCGCGCAAATCCGGGGACAGAAAGGGGCGGCCCGCGCTTCGCGCACGAACCGCCCCGCAAACACTCAAAAAACGCTCATCAGATCACGGCGCCCTTGGTCACCGTCGTGGTGCCCACGGAATCCCACTCGTCGTCCCCGGCGGCGGCGGCGGGGGCGGCGGCGGCCGCGAAGCTCTCCACCACGAGGGCGCCGGCGGCCTTGAAGAGCTTGCCGTTCACCGTGACGTTCTTGCCGGCGTTCGCATCGCCGGAGATCAGGTCGGCGGCCGCCTTCACGGGCACATAGACCAGCACGCGGCCCGCCATCCCTTCAATCGCCTTGCCCTCGGCGTCCAGCGCCTCGGTGACCTTCAGGGCATTCAGTTTCTCCATGCCCGCCACCGCCTCGGCGCCGGGGGCGAAGGTGCCCAGCAGGCAGGTATTCACGCCCGTAACCTTCACGGCCACGGCCTCCTCGCCCGCCGTCTGGGCCGAAACCACCACGCCGAAAACCATCGTCGCCAGCACCGCCAGAACCGCACACGCCAAAACCTTCTTCATCGTCTCTTTCCTTTCGTTTGGGTTGCCGTTATTCCGCGCGTCCCATAAATTAGACGCGCGAAACCTTGTCCGGGTTTACACTGCCGACGCGCTTTTTCCCCGCGAACCGCCAAAGCGGCGCGGCGGGCCGGCATGCACCGCTATTTTACCGTTTGACGGACGGCGGCTTCCAGTCGCCCAAACGTCAGGGGAATCCCCCCCAAACGCCGCCCGTTCGGCCGGTGCGGCCGCATCCGCCGCCGCAGGGTTGTCCGTCCGGCGCGAAACTTGTACACTGTACGCGGCATGCAGGCGCAAACAGGGAGGTCGCGGCCATGAACGGGTTGGTGCGGTATTTTGGCGTCCACGAGGCGGGGTCCACGGTGCGGCGGGAGGTGGTGGGGGGCGTCACAGCCTTCGCCACCATGAGCTACATCGTGTTCGTGCAGCCCGCGGTGCTCCACATGGCGGGCATGGACTTCGGCGGGGTGCTGGTGGCCACCTGCCTGTCCTCGGCCGCCGCGTGCTTCCTCATGGCGTTTCTCGCCCGGTATCCCTTCGCGCTGGCGCCGGGCATGGGGGAGAACTTCCTGTTTGTGTTCACGGTCTGCATGGCCATGAAGTTCTCGTGGCAGGCCGCCCTGGCCATTGTCTTCATTTCCGGCGTGCTGTTCGTCGCGCTTTCCCTGTTCCAGATCCGGGAAAAGGTGCTGGACGTGTTCCCGTCGTGCCTCAAGGACGCCATCGGCCCGGCCATCGGCCTGCTGATCGCGTTTATCGGCCTCCAGTGGAGCGGCATCGTGGTGCTGAACCCCTCCACCATGGTCAGCCTCGGCAACCTGCGCCACGGCGCGCCGCTGCTGACCCTGTTCGGGGTGCTGCTGATCACGACGCTCATGGCCCGGAACTTCCGGGGCGGCATCCTCGTCGGCATCCTCGTGACCACCGGGTTGGGGCTGCTCACCGGCGTCATTCCGTTCAAGATGGAGCAGGTCACCCCGTCTTTCACCACCTTCTTCCAGCTCAACTTCTCCGAGCTGTTGGGCAACCCCACCAACGCCCTCATCGCCATTGCGCTGTTCTTCTTCCTGGACCTCTTTGACACTGTCGGCACGCTGGTCGGCGTGAGCAACCAGGCGGGGTTTCTGGACAAGGACGGCCGGCTCCCGCGCGCCGGACGCGCCTTCCTCGCCGACGCGCTGGGCACCTGTGTGGGCGCCCTCTTCGGCACCTCCACCGTAACGAGCTACGTGGAAAGCGCGGCGGGCGTTGCAGCGGGGGCGCGCACGGGACTGGCCACCATTGTGACGGGCCTGTGCTTTATCGCCGCCATCGCCCTCGCGCCCGTGGTGGCGCTGGTGGGGCAGGATGTCGGCCCGCAGTACTACGCGGCCATGAACATCCCCGGACCAGTCCCGCCGATGCACCCCGCCGTGGCCCCGGCCCTCATTGTGGTGGGCATGCTCATGCTTGGCGGCCTGAAGAAAATCCAGTGGGATGACGTGACCGAGAGCCTTCCGGCCTTCATGACCGTGGCCCTCATGCCCCTGGGCTACGGTATCACGGAGGGCATCTCCGCCGGGTGCATCTCCTTCGTCGCGATCAAATGCTGCACCGGCCGCCACCGGGAGGTCCACCCCGTGATGGCGGTGGTCGCGCTGGCCCTCGCGGGCCGCTATGCCTTCCTGGTGGGATCGTGAGGGACACGCCCATGAACCGCGCCATCGCCCTCATCCTGGCGTCCCTTGTGGGCTTCCTGGCCCCCGCGCACGCCGAGCGGGTGCCGCTCGAGAAGCTCGACCTCTCCCGAATGTTCTCGGGCAAGGGCGCACCCCAGCCCGGCCGGTCCGTGTCGGGCAAGCCCATCCGCCTCGGCGGGGTGACCTATGGGACGGGCATCGGCGTGCAGGCGCAGAGCGAGTTCTTCATCCTCCTCAACGGAAAGGCGTCCCTTTTTCACGCGGTGGCCGGGGTGGACAACCAGACGGAAGGGAAGGGGACGGCCCTCTTCGAGGTCTGGGTGGACAACGAAAAAGTGTTCGACTCCGGCGTGCTGCGCGGCGGCATGCCCCCGGCGGAGATTTCCATCCCCCTCACGGGGGCGCAGGTCATGGACCTGGTCAT
>Ga0123328_1004311_pt1 | contig 11665 bp, 8 predicted proteins | sample BioC12SIPDNA_2_FD_89702 | JGI IMG/M metagenome (GOLD analysis project Ga0123328, IMG submission 89702) | Anaerobic biogas reactor microbial communites from Washington, USA - Biogas_R1_A C12 SIP DNA | ecosystem: Engineered > Bioreactor > Anaerobic > Unclassified | place: Washington, USA...
GCGGAAAAGGAAGAAAAATGCCCCCTTTCATTAGTCCATGGGCAGCGGGGAGTGTTACCGGTGCTCGTTTGGGCCGCCGGCGCACATTGTCATCCGTAACAACTGCGCCTGAAACCGACATCCTTGTCGGTTTCTCGGCCTTGGCACTGCGCCCGGCAACACTCCCTCTGCCCTGAAACAAAAATAACAGCCCCTGTCCGGGAGGGAAGGGGCTGAAAGGAGTCTGTGACGCTTTTTCTTACCCGAGGCCGAGAAGACGGCCTCCCTGGTAGACGAGAACCGCGCCGCCGTAGCCCACGAGGGTGGTATAGGCGATCATGAAGAAGGTCCATTTCCAGCTTCCCGTCTCTCGCCTGAAGGCCGCCACCGCCGCCACGCAGGGGACGTAGAGCAGGGTCATCACGAGGAAGGCATAGGCGGAGAGGGGGGTGAAGAGGGTGGGAAGGGCCGCCGTGAGCCCGGCCTCCCCGGCGCCGAGCAGTGCGCCGAAGGTTCCCACCACCACTTCCTTGGCCAGGAAGCCGAAGAAGAGGGCCACCGCCGCCTGCCAGAAGCCGAATCCGGCAGGTTGGAACAGCGGGGCCAGCACTTTCCCTATGCTCCCCACCAGGCTTTCTTCGGATCCGTATTCCACGCCCCAGGGAAGGCTCGCCAGGGCCCACACGGCCACCACCGAGAGGAGGATGAAGGTTCCCGCCTTCTGCAGGAAGAGGAATCCCCGCTCCCAGGCGTGCCGGAACACCATGCCCGCCGAGGGGATGTGGTAGGGGGGCAGCTCCATGACGAGCTGGGACGATTCTCCCTTGAAGAGGGTACTCCCCAGTATCTTGGCAGCCCCGACGGCCACCACGATCCCCAGGATGTAGAGGGAGAAGACGGCCGTTCCGGCGTGAGGGCCGAAGAAGGCGCCGGAGAAGAGAACGAACACCGGCAGCCGGGCCGAGCAGCTCATGAAGGGGAGGATGAGCAGGGTGATCATCCTGTCCCGGGGCCGTTCGAGGATCCGGGTGGCCATCATGGACGGCACGTTGCACCCGAAGCCCATGAGCATGGGAATGAAGCTCTTGCCGTGGAGCCCCATGAGATGCATGACCCTGTCCATGACAAAGGCGCCCCTGGCCATGTACCCCGAGTCCTCGAGGACGGCGATGAAGGCGAAGAGGATGAAGATGTGGGGGAAGAACACCACCACGGATCCCACGCCCCCGATGAGGCCGTCCTGGATGAAGGAGACCATTACATCGGAGAGTCCGGCGGCGGCCAGGAATCCGGCGGACCGTTCGCCCAGGGATTCGAAGAGTCCTCCGAAGATCTCCACCAGGGGATCCCCCAGGGCATAGGTGAGCCTGAAGATGGCCCATGTCACCAGAAAGAACAGGGGAAGGCCGAGGGTCCTCGACGTCACAACCCGGTCGATCCTGTCGGAAAGGGACAGCCGTGTCTTCAGCGAGAGATCCCGGGTCACAGCTTCGGCGGTCACGCCGGAGACGAAGCCCCAGCGCCGCTCGATCACCGCCGTCTGGAGGTCATATCCGAGGGCGGATTCCACCGCCCCGCCGCTGCCTGAGAGAATGGACTCCAGGGCGGGCAGGAGCCCTGCGGACTCCGCCGCCGCGAGAACCACGGAGTCTCCTTCGGTGAACTTCACTGCCGCCGTCCTGGCGGGAAGCCCGGGAATCAGCTCCGGTTTCGTCGTCAGAAAGGCCTCCATCTCGTCGAAAAGAGGACCGAGCCGCTCCCCGTAGGGCAGGGCAAAGGAATTCAGAGGCGCCGTCCTGTTTTTCAACTCATCGAGCACCCTCTTCTTGAGGTCTTCGATTCCCTCCTTCCTCCGGGCCACCGTGGGGACCACCGGAATTCCGAGGAGGGCGGACAGTTTTTCCACGTCGATGGTGATTCCTTTCTCCAGCGCGGCGTCCATCATGTTCAGGGCCAGGACAAGGGGCGTGCCGGTCTCCAGCATCTGGACAGCCAGGTAGAGGCTTCTCTCGAGGTTCGATCCGTCGGCCACGACGATGGCCAGGTCGGGCCTGCTCCGGAGAAGGAAATCCGCCGCGATCTCCTCGTCGAGTGAGGCGGCGCCGAGACTGTATATCCCCGGGAGGTCCACCACCTTCACCTCGCCGTCGCCCATCCGGAAGCGGCCTTCCTTCCGCTCCACGGTGACGCCGGGCCAGTTGCCCACGTGCTGGTTCGACCCCGTCAGGGCGTTGAACAGGCTCGTCTTGCCCGTATTGGGGTTTCCCGTGAGGGCTACCGTGTAGCCCATCACCTGCACCCCCCGCTGCAGCCCGCGCAGCCCTTCGGACGGACGAACACCGCGTTCGCTTCGTCGACCCTCAGACTGAGCTCGTACCCCCTGAACCATACGGACACGGGATCGTTGAGAGGAGCCTTCCGCTCCACCCGTATCTCGGTGCCGGGGACAAGCCCCATTTCCAGAATACGGCGCTTCAGCCCGCCGTCCCCGCCGATTTTCGAAACCACGCCGCCCTCACCCACGGCAAGGGAACTGAGTGTCTTCTCGGTCACGGTTCCGCAGCATCCGCCAAAAGCTCCCATAGTACCTCCTCCGATCTCTTTAATGTTCAACATATCTAACTTAAGTTTTTCGCTGAAAAAAAGAACCTCCCGGTTCTTCTTTCGTCCGTAGTGTGTTATCAGCAGGCACCGTCCACGAAAACCTTCAGCGCCATCCCCTGGCCGAGGGCGAACCTGGAATCTCCGACCTTGAGAAGAAGGGGACCTCCGCCGTTCTGAACAACGCTGACCTGCACTCCGGGAACAAGCCCCAGCTCGGAGAGCCTTTTCGAGGCCTCACCGCCGCCCGTGACCCTTGCCACCGTGACTTCGCTTCCTTCAGGCATAACCGTTATGGGACACATTTTCCTTCCTCCCCCCGGCGCATCTCATTCGGGAGACGCGCATATCCAGACCGATGCCGCCTCTATTCTCCTGAGGGCCACTTCGGCCCCCCGCACATCCACCGTCAGGGGATCCCCCAAGGGAGCCTCCCCCGTTCTGACCACCACGGTTCCCGGAACAAAGCCCATCTCGAAAAGCCTCAGGCGGAGCGGCCCGTCGGCGGTAACCCGCGAAACCACGCCCTTTTCTCCCTTCGGCATCATGGAAAGGGGCCGGGGGAGCTTCCGTTCGTCTCCCATGACGCAGAGGAGGTCCTGAACCCATTCCCGCCCGTCCCTCCGGGCCCGGACGAGATAATCCACAAACCCGAGTATCCGTGCCTCCGCCTTTTCGTCCATCTCGTGCTCCATGGCGCACGCCATGGCCATGGCCCGTTCCCGCTCGAAGCCGAGGATGTCCTGAAAGAGGAAGGTCAGATGCTCGTGGCGCCTGTATATGTGAAGGGCTCTTTCCCGCCCCTTCTCGGTGAGCTGCAGGGCTCCGTACCGCTCGTGGGTGACCATGGATGCGGCCACCAGCCGCCTCACGGCAGCGACCACCGTCGCCTTGGCAACGCCGAGAACGTTGGAGAGGTCGGTCACAGTGGCTTCCTTCCCCGAGATCTCCAGGGCAAAGATGGTTTCCATGTAATCTTCTATCCTCGAGGATACAGCCATTCAGTGCCTCCTTAAGAAGTGAGAGTTCACTCACTTTCAGGTTAGATCAATCTTACTTTCTCTTTTTCCCTTTGTCAATACCGGTTTCAGCAGTCTGCGGACCAAAGAGAATTCCGACAGTTTTTTCCCGGGATCGCCTCCCCGTGGACTTCGGAGGGAAAGGATGCTATCCTTCCCGGAAGCTCGTCAATGTCGGCCCCAGAATTCCACAAGGAGATATTTTCATGAAAAACAGCTTATCCAGGTCAAGCGAATCTGCCGGAGCGAGCGTCCTCTCACCGGGGCGGGCCCATTTTCTCTTTGGCTGCCTGGTAACGGCCTACTTTTTCTCTTTCTTCTTCAGGGTTTCGGCCTCGGTGGTCCTGCCGGAGCAGGCGGCCCGCATCGGTATGGGAGCCGCTCTTACGGGTTTTCTCTCCAGCCTGTACTACTACGCCTATGCAGTCATGCAGGCCGTGTCGGGAGCCCTTCATGACCGGTTCGGTCCCCTGAGGGTCATGGCGGGAGGCATGGCCCTGGCGGCCCTCGGAACGGCCTTTCTCGTCGTCGAGCCTTCCCCCTTCACCCTCGGCGCCTGGCGGCTCCTTACGGGGATCGGCCTGGCGCCCATGTACGGGGGAGCCCTTGTCTACCAGGCGAGCGCCTTCACGCCCGACAAATACGTCTTCTACTCGAGCGTCACCCTTTCCCTGGGAGCCCTCGGCGCCATCGTCTCCGTCGCCCCTCTCGGGTGGTTCCTGGACGCCCTCGGCCTGTCCGCCACCTTTGCGGGGCTTGCCGGCGTGAGTCTTCTCATGGCGTTTCTCCTCTGGAAGGAACGGGTGTTCGACCCGGTGCCCGCACGGCCCGTTTTCGCGGAACAGCCTCCCCGCTCGGTTGTTTCCAGGCTCCGGGAAGCCTTCGGCATGATCGTCTCGTCGTCCTACCTGAGGAATCTCCTGGTGGTCTGGTCGGTCTCCGCATCGGCCCAGCTCTCCTTCCAGGGGCTGTGGGCCTTGTCATGGTACCGGACGGCTTACGGCGTCCCCGCCCCGGAGGCCAGGAACTGGGCGTCCCTCATCAGCATCGGTATGTTCCTGGGGACGGTGATTCTCGGGAGGTTCTGGGGGAGGGCGGAAGACAGGTTTAGGGCCATGCGCTTCTGGTCCCTTTTCAACGGCCTCTCGTGGACAGCCCTGGTCCTTTCAGTGGCCTTTCGGCTGCCCCTTCCCCTGGCGGGGGTGTGCGGCTTCTGCGTCGGTGCGGCCAACGGACTCTGCGCAGTGCATTACGCCTCGGCCACCAAGGAGCAGGCGGGAGGGGCGAACACAGGGGCCCTTCTCGGGACAATGAACACGGTAGTCATCGTTCTCGCCGTGGTGTTCCAGTGGGGAACGGGGGCGATCATCAGTCTTTTCCCGGGCGAACAGCCCGGGGAGCTGACCTCCCTGGGCTTCCTGGTCTGCTTTACCCTGGTCACCCTGGTCATCCTGGGAAGTCTTTTCTCCCTGAGAGCCCTGAGAAATCCCAGGGGCCTCAGCTAGCGCCGAGAATGCCGGGGCTGTTTTCCAGCACGGCAGCGCAGGCCCGCACTACCACGGGGTCATAGAGGATTCCGCTGTTCCTCTCTATCTCTCCCAGGGCAGCCTCCAGGCCGAGGGACGGGCGGTAGGGCCGATGGGACGCCATGGCCTCCACCACGTCGGCGACGGTGAGTATTCTGGCTTCGAGCAGAATCTCATCACTCTTCAGTCCCCTCGGGTAGCCCGATCCGTCGAGCTTTTCGTGATGCTGCCGGGCAATTTCCGCCACCGGCCAGGGGAAGTCGATCTCCCTGAGAATGTCGTAGCTCGAGCCGGCATGGGTCTTGATAAGCTCGAACTCCAGGGGAGACAGCCGTCCGGGCTTGCTGAGGATCTCGCTGGGAATTTCCACTTTTCCCACGTCGTGCACCAGTCCGGCGATGCGGAGCCCTTCGAGCCGCTCGCCGTCCAGCCCCAGGGCGGCGCCGATTTCCGTGGCCAGCAGGGCAACCCGCTCCTGGTGCTCGATGGTGTAGGGGTCCTTCTTGCCTACGATCTGCCCCATGGTCCGGATCACGTCGTTGAATGTGTTCCGCAGTTTTTCGTAGCTCCGGAGCACTTCCTGCTCCGACTCCCAGCGTATCACCGAGGCGGCCAGGTTGTAGGCCGCGGCCCGGAGCACGTCCGTCTCGTCTGCCCTGACAGGTATCTCCCTTCCCTCGAAGCTGAAGCCGAGGAACCCCCAGAACTCCGACCGGAAGAGGATGGGAACGGCCATGAACCAGACGGGGCCGGCATCCGGAACAGGCCCCTCCGGAATGGAGCCGAAGCCGGAAATCGGCCCGGTGTAAATCCCCCCCTCCGCGAGGAGGGTGTAGACGGCGGAGAGGTTTTCTTCCCACGAAAGGGTCTCCGGAAGAATGGGGTCTCCCCTGGTCCAGGACGCAGAAGACCGGGCCAGGAGACGGACATTTTTCGTCCCGTCCTGGCCGGTGCAGTTGCGGAAGAGATTGGTCCTCCGGGCTCCGAGGGCTTCCCCAAGGCTCCGCAGGGCAAAGTTCAGAGCCTGTTCCCCGTTCTCCAGGGAGAGAAGGAAGCTTGCTCCCTCCGCCGCTGCCTCAACAAGCTTTCCATGAAACCGGAGACGCTCCTCGGCCCGTTTTCTCTCCTCGAGCTCCCGCCGGGACCCCTCGTAGAGCCTTGCGTTTTCCAGAGCGATGGACGCCGCCGCGGCAAACTGGTCCAGGGAGGCCAGCATCTCCGCGTCTATCTCGGGGAAGCCGTCCGTGTAGGCAATGGACAGGACTCCCATGAACTTCTTCCCCTGGAAAAAGGGCATGGCGATGATGGTGGTAATCTCCGACAGCCTTTCGTCGGGGGTCCGCCCTGGATGGTTCCGGTAATCCCGGATGATGATCCTTTTCTTTTTTTTGAAAACATATCCGGAAATGCCCACGAAGGCGGGACGGCTCTCGTTCACCATGGGAGCATAGAGCCCCGTGCCGAAGACCCTGAGGAAGGTGTTCTTCTTTTCCTGGTAAACGGAAAGGGATCCGTGCTCCGTCCCGGCGAGCTCGCAGGCCTTCGTCAGGATGCGCTCCAGGAGGGCGGTGGAGTCCAGCTCCTCCATAAAGGAAAGAAACATGGAATGGAGCAGTTCAAGCCGCCTGTTCTGGGCTTCAGCCCGGAGCTCGGCCTCCTTGAGACTCGTGATGTCGATGGTGAGTCCCGTCACCCGGAGCAAGCTCCCTTCCCCGTTCCTGACGGGGAACCCCTTGAAGACCACCCATCGGGAAGTGCCGTCAGGCAGGGTCGCCCTGCACTCCACGTCGAGGAAGGAGTCCTCCCCTGAAAGGAAGCGTTCCCAGGCCGTTTCGGCCCCATCGTTTTCCTTCGGTGAAAGGGTCCGGGCGAAGAGCTCCTCCCTGGACAGGGGGAACTCCCCGTCCTCCAGCCTGAGGATTTCGCCGTGGCCGGAACCGGAGAAGCTGTCGCTCCCGGGAAAATATTCCCAGATCCCCACCTTTGAGGCGGCGAGGACCCTGGAGAGCCTCTCCTCGCTCTCCCTGGCCCGAAGCTCGGCGGTTTTCCGGTCGGTGACATCCAGCAGGCTGGACTGGTAGGCGAAAGCCTTTCCGTTCCCGTCCCGGTGAAAGGCCGTCCGATCCTCGATCCACCGGACCTCACCTGCCCTGGTAACGATCCGGTACTCCAGCAGGATCGAAGGGGCATTCTCCCGGACCGCCCCGAAAAATTCCTCCTTCACCCGATCCCTGTCTTCGGGAAGGAGAAGGGACAGAAAGGGAATTTCCTCCAGGACGATCTCGGAAACGGTATAGCCGAAACGGGCGATGTTCCCGGTGACGAAATCTACCGGATGACGCTCCTCCGGCTCGCCCCAGAGAATCACCACGGGGCTGGAGGCAATGATCCGGTCAAGGCTGAGAACGGCTGTGTCGCTCATGATTCTCTCATCCTCCTCTTCCGAAGGATTTCACTTCGCCGGCGATGACCCCCGGATTTTTCCGGAGGACCTCCATACAGGCGTCCACGACCGACGGGTCGAAAGCCGTTCCCCGTTTTCTCCCGATCTCCGCCACGGCGGTTTCCAGGCCGAGGGATGGCCGGTAGGGCCGGTGGGACGACATGGCCTCCACCACGTCCGCCACGGCGAGGATCCGGGCCTCAGGCAGGATCTCCTCCCCTTTCAGCCCCCGGGGGTACCCGGAACCGTCCATGCGCTCGTGGTGCTGCCGGGCGACCTCCGCCACGGGCCAGGGGAAATCGACCTCCTTCAGGATGTCGTACCCCGACTGGGCATGGGTCTTGATCAGCTCGAACTCCATGGGGGACAGCCTCCCCGGCTTGCTCAGGATCTCCCCGGGGATCTCCACCTTCCCCACGTCGTGGACCAGGGAGCAGATGCGAAGGCCTTCCAGCCGCCAGGGGTCAAGCCCCATAACGGCACCGATCCCGCGGGCCAGGACGGCCACCCGCTCCTGGTGTTCTATGGTATAGGGGTCCTTTCTCCCGACGATGAAGCCCATGGTGCGGATCACGTCGTCGAAAGTCTTCTGCAGCCTTTCATAGCCCTCTTTCACCCTGTCGTCCGCTTCCCACCGGACCATGGAGACCGCCAGGTTGTAGGCCGCCGTCCTGAGGACATCCAGCTCTCCGGCCGAATAACAGGGGGCCCCGTCCGGAAAGAGCAGGGCGAGGAATCCCCAGAACGCGGACCGGATGAAAATGGGAACCCCGGCGATTCCCGGCCCCGCATCCCGGTTCAGGGGACCGAGGTAGGTCCGGCCGGAGGTGAGGTGCCCGAAGAGAAGGGGATATTCCTCCGCCCGGACCGGACCATCCTCCACGGAGCAGGGAAGGCCCGCTCCTCCTTCTCCCCCGGCAACCACTTCGGCAAGGCCGTCTTGCGCCACGTTTCTGAGAAGGACGGCCCGCCCGGCCCCCGAGGCTTCCGCCAGGGAAGCCAGCGCCCGGCCGAGGGCCGTTCCGCCGTGGTCCTGGGAGAGAAGGAATCCGGACGCTTCAGCCGAGGCAGCGGCAAGCCCGGCATGGACAGTAAGCCTCTCCTGGGCACGGATTTTTTCCCTGATCTCCCGCTGGGATGCCTCGTGGAGCCTGGCGTTTTCCAGGGCAATGGAGGCAGCGGCGGCGAACTGGTCGAGGGAGGCGAAAAAGGAGTTGTCGAGGTCCGGGCATTCACCCGTGAAATGGATGCCCACCGTGCCGAAGTCGTGGGGGCCGGAAAAGAGCGGCAGGACAATGTTGGCGGTAATGGAGTCGAACCTGGGATCGGCAATCCGCCCCTCCCATGAGCGGTAGTCCTTCGCAAAAAGCCGACGCCGCTCCCGGAGCGCCCGCCCGCTCATGCCCTCCGCCGCAGGGCGCCCTTCCCCCACCATGGCCTCGTGAAGTCCGACGGCGCACCTGTGGCGGAGCACGGTCCCACCCTGCTCCAGCAGGGAGATCACTCCGTTCCCCGATCCGGCGAACTCCACGGCGCCCCGGAGAATCCTCTCCAGCAGTGAATCCGTATCAAGGTCCTCCATCATCCCGAGGGACAGGGAACGCAGCAGTTCAAAACGCCTGTTCTGGGAATCAGTCCTGTGAAGGGTTTCTTTCAGGGAGGTGATGTCCACGGTCAGGCCCGTCACCGCCGCAACCCGGCCCTTTTCATCCAGCCGGGGAAAAGCCCTGACGGATACCCAGCCCTGAGTTCCATCCGGCCGCAGAACCGGGTGTTCCACTGCGGAAAAACCTGTCTCTCCTTCCAGAAGACGGGCCCAGGATTCCTCTATCCTGGCCAGATCCGGCGGAGAGACAATATCCTCCCAGAGTTTCTTACGGGAAAGGCAGAGCCTTGACTGTCTGCTGCCGTCCACGGGGAAGCAGCCTGAACCCACAAGTTCGTCCGTCTCCGGGAGGTACTCCCACGCCCAGATCCTGGAGGCGGCCAGCACGGCAGACAGGTTCTCCTCCATCCGGCGGTTCTCCTGTTCCCAGTTTTTCCTGTCCGTGATGTCCAGGAGGGTGGACTGCCAGGCAAAAATCTTTCCCGCCCCGTCCCGGTGGAAAACCCTGTGATCCCGCACGGGACGCGCCTCTCCGGAGGATGTCTCCAGGAGGTATTCCCGAAGGCATTCCGCGGCGCCGGATGAAACGCACTCGGCCAGGGCCCGGCGGGCAGTCTCCCGGTCTTCTTCGAGAATGAGGGTTTCCGGGGTCACCCGGCCTTCCGTCAAGTCACCGGGGGAAAAGCCGAACAGGGCAATGTTCCCCGTGACGAAATCCACGCGGGGCATGTCCTCCATCCTCCCGCCCATCAGGACGGCCGGGCTTGAAAGAATGACCTGGTCGAGACTCAGGGACTGATCGGGTACCACGATTGCCCTCCTTCCCCTGCCGGGTTCCTTTCAGCGGAACACCGGGGGGTTGCCCCATTCTAAATGAAGGGTGATGGTTTGAACAGACCGCACGGTACCGGCCGTACCCTCCCTGAAAATGCACAGCTCCCGGATTTGTTATAATACGTCGGGAGAAAGATTGAATACATTCCGGAGGTCCACTCATGAACAGCGAAAAACCGTCCCGCCTGGCCTATTATTCGGCCTATGCGGCCCTCTATCTCATCTGGGGCTCCACCTACCTGGCCATCGGCTTCACCGTTGAGACCATCCCGCCCTTCTTCAGCGGCTCCATGCGCTTCTTCCTCGCCGGGGGGCTGCTGCTCGCATGGTGCCTGCTCCGGGAAAAGGAGCGTCCCACCCGGGCGGGTTTCATCGCCGCCTTCAAGGTGGCGGCCGTCATGCTCCTGGGGGGCTACGGGGCCGTGGTGTGGGCCCAGCAGACAGTTCCATCGTCGGTGGCGGCCCTCATCATCTCCATCGAGCCTCTCTGGTTCGTCATCTTCGACTGGCTGTTCTTCAAGTCCAGGAAGCCCACCCTCGCCGAGAGCGTCGGACTGGTGCTCGGCTTCGGCGGAACGGTCTTCCTTGTCCTCGACCAGTCCGGCTACTCGCTTTCCCTGTCGGGGGAGCACACGGCAGGGATGCTCATCGTCCTCGTCGCCACGGTGAACTGGAGCATGGGGGCTCTCTACTCCCGCAAGGCCCCCGTGGCGAAATCGAGCCTGCTCTCCACGGCCATGCAGATGACCGCGGGAGGGGTTCTGCTCCTGATCCTGTCGGCGGCCGCCGGAGAACCGGCCCGGCTCTCCCTGGAGACCATCTCCCTGAAGTCCGTGGCCGCCCTTGCCTACCTTGTGGTCTTCGGGTCCCTCATCGGGTTCACGGCTTTTGTCTGGCTCCTGAAGGTGGACAGGGCATCCAGGGTGGTCACCCACACCTTCGTGAACCCCCTGGTGGCCCTTTTCCTCGGCTGGAGCATCGGCGGCGAGACCGTTTCCGTCCCCATGCTGGTTTCCGCCGGTATCATCATCTTTTCCGTGGTGCTGATCACCCGGAGTCATCCCGACGGCCCATGACAATCCGGGCCACAGCGAGGGTCAGCTCGAACAGCAGGTAGAGGGGCACCCCGAGCAGGATCTGGGACACCACGTCAGGAGGGGTCAGCAGGGCCGCGGCCAGGCCGATGAAAAGAATGATCCAGGGTCTGAGGCGGGTGATGGTCCGCAGGGAGACGGCTCCTGAAAGCAAAAGGGCGAGAAGCAGGAGGGGGGCCTGGAACACCAGCCCCGAGGCCAGCAGGAGGGAAAACAGGAAGGAAGCGTATTCTCCGAATCCCCAGAGGGGGAGGATGCTGTCTCCCTCCCCGAAGGCGAGGAAGAACCGGAGGGCCAGGGGAGCGATCACCCTGTAGGCGAACGCTGCCCCCGCGGCGAACAGCACCGGCACGATCCCTCCGCCGATCAGCAGGTACTTCGCCTCGTTCCGGCGCAGTGCGGGCCGGATGAAGAGCCAGCCCTGGACCAGGGCGAGGGGTGCGGTGAGCACCATTCCTCCCCAGAAGGCCAGCCGCATGTAGGTGAGCAGTTTTTCATAGGGCCGGAAATAATAGAGCGATACGCCCAGCCCCTCCAGCGGCGCGAGCAGGAATGCCGCTGTA
>Ga0123328_1004320_pt1 | contig 11645 bp, 11 predicted proteins | sample BioC12SIPDNA_2_FD_89702 | JGI IMG/M metagenome (GOLD analysis project Ga0123328, IMG submission 89702) | Anaerobic biogas reactor microbial communites from Washington, USA - Biogas_R1_A C12 SIP DNA | ecosystem: Engineered > Bioreactor > Anaerobic > Unclassified | place: Washington, USA...
CTTCCTGATTACCGACATCAACAATCCCGGCGGGGCCAGCATGGCGCAGAGCACGCTGTGGGTCATGATGGACATCATGTCCTCCGGCACCTCCGGCTATCTGTTCAACCACATTCCGGGCGGCTGCAACGTCCTGTTCATGGACGGCCACGTCGAGTTCATCCGCTACACGCCCGTGCCCGGCATTGACGACATGAACGGCGCGGCCGCCGAGGCCGCCGTCCAGGGTGCCACACAGCCGGTGATCCCCACCATCGCCGTGCTGATCGGCCTGCTGGGTTCCTGATTCCAGCCCGCAATCCTGCGCCGGCGGGGCGTGACTCCCGCACCGCCGGAAAGTCCCTCAGCGGGGCCCCCTCACGGGGGCCCCGCGTTGTTTTTGTTTTGCGGGCGCGGTGTGGCAGACTGTTGTCCCGGGGCGGGGACGGCCGGGCGGGTGGTCCCCGCATGAGAGGGAGCGTTTCATGTCCTTGTGGCGGTTATTGGTGCGGGCGCCGGCGCTGCTGGCGATGAGCCTCACCCTGATCCTGATCCGGCTGCTGGTGTGGCCGGCGGCGCTGGTTTCGGAGCCCGCGGACCGGCGGCACAGCCGGGCGCTGCTGCAGTTGTGGACCCGGCTGTTCGCGCGGCTGGGAGGCATCCGCGTGGTGTCCACCGGGACGCCGCCGCGCCGCCCCTTCTTCCTGGTGGCGAACCACCTGACCTATCTGGACATGCTGGCGCTGTGCCATGTGACGGGCTGCCTCTTCGTGAGCCGCGAGGACGTGCAGCACTGGCCGGTGATCGGCGCGGTGTCGCGGTCGCTGCGGATCATCTTTGTGGACCGCGCGAGCCGCCGCGACACGGTGCGGGTGAACGCGCTGATATCGCAGGCGATGGCGGCGGGCGAGGGGGTGGTGATCTTCCCCGAGAGCCACACGAGCCGGGGGGTGGACGTGGACCCCTTCAAGACGGCGCTCATTGAGCCCGCCTGCGCGGGGGGCGTGCCGGTGCATTACGCCACGCTGAACTACGAGACCGACCCCGGGTGCCCGCCGCCGGGGGTCGTGGTGCTGTGGTGGCGGCCCGAGTCGTTCTTCTACCACCTCCAGCGGCTGCTGCGCCTGAAGGGGGTGACGATCCGCGTCCACTTCGGCGAGAAACCCCTGTTTGACCCGGACCGCAAGGTGCTGGCCCCCCTGCTGCGCGATGCGGTCCGCGCCCACTACCGCCCGATGGAGGGCGCGCCCGAACCGGAGCCGGAAACGGCCCCGCAACCCCAGGAGGCCTGACCGCCATGAAAATTCCCCGCCGTGCGGCCGCGCTGCTGCTTTGCGCCGCCCTGGCCGCCCTCGCCGCCCCGGCGGCGGACCCGTCCCCCGAGATCACGGAACACTACACCCGCATGATGAATTACCACGGGTACATGGACGGCAGCGTGCCCGGGGGCGCGGTGCTGTTTGTCGGCGACAGCATCACCCAGGGGCTGTGCGTTGCGGCGGTGTGCGAGCGCGGCGTGAACTACGGCATCGGCAGCGACACGACCGTTGGCGTGCTCCAGCGGCTGCCGGCATACCGGTCCATGGACCGGGCGCGGGCGGTGGTGGTGGCCATCGGGGTGAACGACCTGTGGCGGCGTGACAACGCGGCCCTCCTGGAGAACTACCGGAAGATCGCCGACGCCGTCGCGGGGCGCGCGCCCCTGCTCTTCAGCGCCGTGCTGCCGCTGGACGAGCGGATGAAAGAGGACATCCGGGGCGTCAACGCGCGCATCCGCGAGCTGAACGCCGGCCTCGCCGCGCTGTGCGCGGAGCGGGGCGACTGCCGGGTGGTGGACGTGTTTGACACGCTGCTGGACGCGGACGGCAGCCTCGCGCCGGAATATCACACGGGGGACGGCGTGCACCTGAGCGACAAGGGCTACACGGTTTGGATCGCCGCGCTCCGCGGCGCGCTGGAGGCCCTGCCGCCCCGCGCAGCGAAGGGCTGACGCCGGGTTACTAACGCGAAGGCGCAACGTGGAGGCTCCCTGTCTTCCTTTGCGCCTTCGCGCCTTTGCGTCAGATTCTTCCCTTCCCCTCCCCGAATCTGCGCTCATCTGCGCAACCTGCGGACAGAAAAGAAAACGCCCGCATCCCCCCACCGGGGGGCTGCGGGCGCGACATGCCTTTCGGAATTAGAAGATGTACTCGGGCTCGAGGACGGCCTCGTAGTTCACGCTCTTGTCGGAGAAGGGGAAACTGACCGACTCGAACACGCCGGTGCCCGTGCGCATGACGGCGCGCGCGGTGCCGAGCACGGGGGCGACACCCACGAGGTAGCCGAGGGGCTTGCCCTTCTTGAGGTTCTTGTCGAAGGTCATCGGAATCTCGGCCCAGCCGAACATGATGTTCGACAGGCCGCGGCCGAACTTGGTCAGGGACTTCTCCAGCCCCGTCGGCTTCGGCAGGTCCACGTCCGGATCATAGGACTGGGCCTGGACCGGCGCAACCGACGCGAAGACCGCGGCCAGCAGGGCCGCCACGATGACCAGCGTGCTCACTCGTTTCAGATTCACAGCGCACACCCTCCAGAAGGGTTCAAACGCCCCGGGTTTCATCCTGACACGCGTTCAGTGTATCATAGGGCGGTTCGGTTGTCAATAGTTTATAACCGGCCCCCGGGGAACGTGAAAACGCCCCCCCGCCGCGGGCCGCACGGCCCCAACACCCGGGAGGTGCCCATGAAGAACGAAGCCTACCGAAGCGCGCTCCGCACGCTGTGGCGCAGGGCCCCCTGGATCCTCGGCGCCACCGCGCTGGCCGCGCTGGCCGCCGTCGGCAGGGAGCTGCTGTTCCCGCCGCAGTTCGCCGCCGAACAGATGCTCATGGTCAGCGGCCTGGCCGCGGGCGGCGACGCCGTCGCGCTGGTGCCCCAGCCCCTCAGCCCGAAGGCCTACGAGCACATGCTCACGAGCGCGGCGGTGCTGGGCAGAACCATTGAGCGGCTGGAGAAGGACGGCGCCTTCGGGGCGGACGGCCCCCCGGCCATCGAGGACTTCTCCGCCCTGCTTTCCGTGAAGACGGAAATCGTGGACGAGACCAGCCGGCCGGTGAACTACTCCCCCCTGATCCGCGTCTCCGCACGCGGGGAGACGGCGGAACAGGCGGTGGCCATCGTGAACACCTGGGCGGAGACGGCCACCGAGGTGGCCCAGCGCGCCTCGTCCGTGCGCCTGAGCGCGCCCGCCCTGATGCTCACCCGGCACAAGGAGGAGTACGAGAAGGAGGTGGAGGCGGTGTGGAAGCTCCAGGCGGAGGAGCAGGCCCAGTGGAACACCGACGTGCTCCAGCGCACCCTGAGCAACCGGGTGGACCTGCTGAACGAACTGGAGCACAGCCGCAACGAGGGGCGGCGCAAGCTGGAGATCGCGCGGAAACGCCTGGAGGAGATCGCCGGGGACCTCACCGCGCGGCTCGAAACGCAGAGCGGCCAGTATGCGGGGGAGGCGGACACCCTGCGCGCCGAAACGGCCCGGGAGCTGGGCGAGAACAACCTGGACGCCCTCGCCCTGCAGATGGGGCGGGAGCTTGACCTGGTGCACTCGCTGGAAACGCAGCAGCTTGACCTGACGCGCGAAATCAAAGGCATGGAGGAGCGTCTGGCAAAGGTGCGCGGGGCCCTCGAGAAGGAGCCGCTCCTGCTGGAGCTGGGCCGCGCCCCCTCGGAGACGGCCTGGTGGATTTCGGGGGCGGAGAACCCGAAGACCCTGGCCGAGCTCCAGGGCAAGGTGATGGTCTCGCAGGAGATCAACACGGCCCACCAGGAGCTGAAGAAGGAGGAGAACGAGGCGGTGGCCACCCTCGCCCAGAAACAGGCGGAGATGTCGGTCATCGCCGGGCAGCTCGAAGCCGCGAAAACCCGGCACGAGGCGCTCAAGGCGCTCTTCGCCGAGCACAAGATGACACAGGCCCGGCTGTCGAACGATCTGGACATCGCGGAGAAGCTTTACTCGAACCTGCGCACGGACGAAAAGACCTTCCTCATCCAGGAGGAGCGGGAGCGGACGCTGGAGGCCAGGAGTCTGGAGGCCGAACTGGCCGAAACGGAGCGCCAGATCGAGGCGGCGAAGGCGGAAGTCGCCGACCTGCAGCGGAGTCTGGCGGAGCACACGGTGGCGCAGATCCGCCTGAAGACCCTCGAGTCCCAGGCGTCCTCCATCTTCAACGACATCGCCCGCACGGAGCGCCAGACCCTGGCCGCACTGGGCGTGGCCTCGGGCGCTGAGGGGCAGGAGGACCGGCCCGTCGGCCTGAACCGGATGACGTTGGAGACCTACGCGACCGAGGACCGGGGGCTCCTCGGGAAGAAGGGGCGCGTGCTGCTGGTTACCCTGCTGGCGTTCATGCTGTCCGCCGCCTACGCCTACCTGAAACACGACGGCCTGCCCAGGTTCCGCGCCTGGATGGAGGCCTTCGAGGCCGCGGACAAACGGAAAGGAAAATGATGCTGCGCGTCGGACTCATCGGCTACGGGTACTGGGGCCCCAACCTCGCCCGAAACTTCAACATGCACGCCGGGTGTACCCTGGTGCGCGTGGCGGACATGCTGGAAAAACGGCGGAAGCTCGTGGAGAAGTCCTACCCCGCCGTGGACGTGGTGGACGACCCCGCCCGGATCACCCGGGCGGACGACATTGACGTCGTCGTCGTCGCCACGCCGGTCTTCACCCACTTTGACCTGGCCAGGGACGCGCTGCTCCACGGCAAGCATGTCTGGGTGGAGAAGCCCATGACCTCCAACAGCGCCCAGGCCGCCGAGCTGGTGGACCTCGCGGAGTCGCGCGGACTGCTGCTCATGGTGGACCACACCTTCCTGTTCACCGGCATGGTGATGAAGATGAAGGAGCTGGTGGACGCCGGGGAGCTGGGCGACATCTACTACTACGACTCGGTGCGCATCAACCTGGGCATCTTCCAGCACGACATCAACGTGATCTGGGACCTGGCACCCCACGACTTCTCGATCATGGACCACCTGCTCGGGCCGAAGGCCCGCGCCCTCAGCGCCCACGGCTCGGGCCATTTCAACACGGGGCTGGAGGATGTGGCCTACGTCATCGTCCACTACGACAACAACCTCATGGCCCACTTCCATGTGAACTGGCTCTCCCCCGTGAAGGTGCGGCGCACGATCCTGGGCGGATCGAAGAAGATGCTGCTGTGGGACGACCTGAACATGGAGGAGCGGATCAAGGTCTACGACAAGGGGATGGAGGTGGAGACGAAGGAGGGCATGTACCAGATTCTCGCCACCCCGCGCCACGGGGCCATGCACGCCCCGGTGGTCCCCGGCGTCGAGGCCCTCTACGCGGAGATTGACTACATGGCGCGCTGCCTGGAGAGCCGGGAGCGCCCCTTCAACGACGGGCAGGCGGGCCTGCGCATGGTGCGCCTGCTGGAGGCGACGGACGCCTCGCTGCGCGAAAACGGCCGCCTCGTGGAGCTTGCCTGAGGCGCGGACACGCCGGAGAAAAGGAGCCCCTTCATGGACAGTTACAACCGCATCGCGCCCGATGTGACCCTCGGCGAGGGGGTGCGCCTGGCGTGCTTCATCAACGCCTACGGCTGCCGCATCGGCGAGCGCACGAAAATCGGCGCCTTCGTGGAGATCCAGAAGAACGCCGTCATCGGCGCGGACTGCAAAATCTCCAGCCACACCTTCATCTGCGAGGGCGTCTCCATCGGCGACGGCGTCTTCATCGGGCACAACGTCACCTTCACCAACGACAAGTACCCGCGCGCCGTCAACCCGGACGGCTCGATGCAGACCGAGGCGGACTGGAAGGTGGCGCCCGTCCACGTGGGCGACCGCGCCTCCATCGGATCCAGTGTCACCGTCCTGTGCGGCGTCACCATCGGCGAGGGCGCCATGGTCGGCGCGGGCAGCGTGGTCACCAAATCCGTGCCCCCGGGCGAGCTGTGGGCCGGAAGCCCCGCCCGCTTCCTCCGCCGCGCCCCGGACGCCCCCCAGGAGGGCGCGGAACCCCCGACGGCATGACCGCCCCCCCGACACGCCGCGCCCTGATCCTTGTGGAGAACCTGTCGGTCCCCTTTGACCGCCGGGTCTGGCGCGAGGCCCTCACCCTGCGCGACGCCGGGTGGCGGGTGTGCGTGGTCTCGCCGCGCGGCGCGGACCGTGACACGGCCGCCCACGAGGTGATTGACGGCGTGGAGGTGCGGCGCTTCCGCCTCGTTGAGGCGGAGGGCGGCCTGAAGGCCTATGTCCTGGAATACGGCCTGGCACTCGTCTCGATGTTCCTGCTCACCCTGCGCTTCCGCCTGGGCGGCCGCCTCGATGTCATCCAGACATGCAACCCGCCGGACCTGCTCGTCTTCGCCGCGCTCCCCTTCCGCCTGCTGGGCGCGCGGATCGTGTTCGACCACCACGACCTCTCGCCGGAGCTGTACATCTCGAAGGGCGGCCGCGCGGGCAGCGGGCTCCACCGCGCCCTTCTCTTTTTCGAGCGCCTGACCTTCCGTCTCGCGGATGTGGTCATGTCCACCAACGAATCCTACCGCCGCATCGCCCTGGAGCGCGGCGGCAGGGACCCGCGCGACGTGTTCGTCGTCCGCAACGGCCCCGAACTGTCGCGCCTGCGCTGCGCCGCGCCCGACCCCGCCCTCCGGGAAGGGAAACCGCACCTGCTGGTCTACGTGGGGATGATGGGCGGACAGGACGGGCTGGACTACCTGCTGCGCGCCGTGGCGGCGCTGGCGGAGGCGCGCGACGACTTCCGCGCCCTGCTGGTGGGCGACGGCCCCGCGGTGCCGGGGCTGAGGGCGCTGGCGGCGGAACTGGGCGTCGCGGACCGGGTCGCCTTCACCGGGCTCGTCGGCCAGGAGAAGGTGTTCGAGGCCATCGCCACCGCGTCGGTCTGCGTGTGCCCGGACCCGAAGATCGGGCTGAACGACCTCTCGACGCTGGTAAAGGTGCTGGAGTACATGGGCATGGCGAAACCCGTGGTGGCCTTTGACCTCGCCGAGACCCGCGCCTCCGCCGGGGAGGCCGCCCTCTACGCGACGCCGAACAACCCCCGGGAGTTCGCGGACAAGATCGCCGAGCTGCTGGACCATCCGGAAGAGGCCGCGCGGCGCGGCGAGACCGGCCGGGAGCGCATCCTGAACGGCCTGGCCTGGGACCACCAGGCCGAACATCTCCTCGCGGCCTATGGCCGCGCCCTGGAGCGGTGACGTGGGCCCCCGCCCGGATGACGCCCCCCTCCCCTCCCCTCCGCCCGACGACCCCGAATCGCTCTCCCGCGCCGTGAAGGACGCCGCGCGCGCCCTGGGCTTTGACGCCTGCGGCGTCGCCGCCGCAACCGCCGAGGCGGACGACGGTTTTGACGCGTGGATGGACGCCGGCCACGCCGCGGGCATGGACTGGATGCGGCGCACCCGCGACCTGCGCCAGAACGCCGCGCTGAAACTGCCCGGCGTGCGCTCCGTGGTGGTGGTGGCGGCGGGCTACGCCCAGCCGCGCCCCCCCACGCCCCCGGACCACGGAAAGGTGGCGCTCTATGCCTGCTTCCGCGACTACCACCGCGTGCTGCTGCCACGGGTCCGCCTGCTCGGAAAACGCCTCACGGAGCTGGCCCCGGAGACGGAGCACTACGCCTGCGTGGACAGCGGCCCCGTGCGCGAGCGCGCCTGGGCCGCCCGCGCGGGACTGGGATGGATCGGGAAGAACAGCCTGCTCCTCCACTGGGAGCTGGGCTCGTGGCTGTTTCTCGGCGCGCTCCTGACCACGGCGGAGCTGGCCCCCGACACCCCGGCTGCGGACCGCTGCGGCGCCTGCCGGGCCTGTCTCGACGCATGCCCCACGGGCGCCATCGTCGCGCCCCGGGTGGTGGATTCAAACCGCTGCATCGCCTACCACACCATAGAGAACAAGGGCGCGGTTCCCGAAGAGGTGGGCAGCCGCCTCGGGGACTGGGTGTTCGGCTGCGACGCCTGCCAGGAGGTCTGCCCCTGGAACCGCCGCGCCCCGCGAACCGCAGAGCCGGACTTTCTGCTCCGGCCGGAGGCGGCCTGTCCGCCCCTGGACGCGCTGGCGGACATGACGGAGGGGACCTTCGGCGCGCGGTTCAACGGCACCCCCGTGCGCCGCGCCGGGCTGGAGGGCATGCGCCGCAACGCGCGCGCCGTCCGGCGGAACAGGGGGGACGCGTGATGCGCAAACTCATCGGCCGGCGGGCGGGGCATGTTCTGCTGCTGGTGCCGCTGGCGCTGCTCGCCGCGCTGGCGGCGGCCTATTTTGTATTCACCGGCCCGACGGATCTGGACGCCTACCCCGGTGCGGCAGACTCCCCCTACCGGCTGCCGTTCCCGGCGGGAAAGACATGGCTGTGCGTGCAGGGCAACCGGGGCATTGTCAGCCACCGGGAGGGGGAGCGCTTCGCCTATGACTTCGCCATGCCGGAGGGGTCGGAGGTGTGCGCCGCCCGTGCGGGCGAGGTGGTTTCGGTGGTTCAGCAAAATGACGGCCACGGGTACCGGTGGCCGAACAACCGGGTGGTGGTCCGCCACGACGACGGCACGCTGGGATCCTATCTGCACATCCGGAAGGACGGCAGCCTGGTGGCGGAGGGGGCCCGGGTGGCGCGGGGGCAGGTGATCGCGCTGAGCGGGCACGTGGGCAACAGTATGCTGCCGCACCTGCACTTCCACGTCAGCGACCCGGCGCGCGGGGAGACCGTGCCCGTGTCCTTCGCCGACATGGACCGGCACCGCGGCGTGCCGCGCATGTTCTGCCGCTACACGTCGGGCAACGCGCCGCCGCAGTGACCCGTGACGGTCATTCTTCGGAAATGTCGTTGAGGGAGGTCAGTTCGGGGTACTTGGGGGTGACGTTGCGGTAGAAGGCCTGAATCTCGCGCAGGTCCTTCTCATAGTCGCCCGTGGGATGGTAGAGGCCGCCCACGCCGCCGCGGCGGCGCTTGTAGTCGAGGTAGCCCAGGGCGATCGGCACGCCCGCACCCACGGCGATGTGGTAGAAGCCGCTCTTCCATGCGCGGACCTTTTTGCGGGTGCCCTCGGGCGGCACGGCCAGGATGAGCCGGTCGCGCTCCCCGAAAAGGTCCACGCACTGGCCCACCACCCCGTTGGGCTTGCTGCGGTCGATGGGGATGCCGCCGAGCCAGACCAGAAAGCCCCGGAACGGCCAGCGGAACACCGACTCCTTGGTCATCCAGAAGAGCTTCGCCCGCATGAGGAATCCAAGCGCCAGCATGACCGGAAGGTCCCAGTTGGTCGTGTGGGGCGCGGCGATCATGACGAACTTGGGAACGTCCGGCAGCTCGCCCTCCTTCTTCCAGCCGATCAGGCCGAGAAAGACGCGCGCCCACAGGCGGCCCAGAATGGAGACAAACGGCGTGTCGAAGATGGTGAAACGGGGCATGGAATTTCCCTGGCGCTCCCCCTCCGGGGTCCGGCAGCAATCAGGGATTGTACCCCAACCGGGGCGTGAGGCGCATCCGGACCGCTGAAAAAAAACCGGCCGGACACCCCGGAGGGATGCCCGGCCGGAACAGTTGGCCGTCTTGGACTAGTAGCGGGAGCCGCCGCCGCCGCCGCGGTAGCCGCCGCCACCGCCGCCGCCGCCGCGGTAGCCGCCGCCGCCGCCGCCGCCGCTGCGGTAACCGCCGCCGCCGCTGCCGCCGCGGCCGCCCTCTTCCTTCGGACGCGCCTCGTTGACCTTCAGCGCGCGGCCGTCCACGTCGCGGCCGTCAAGCGCCGCGATCGCGGCGGAACCCTCGTCGCCGTTGGGCATCTCGACGAAGGCGAAGCCGCGCGAGCGGCCGGTTTCGCGGTCCGTGATGATGCGGGCCGAGGAGACCTGACCGTAGGCCTCAAAGGCCTCCCGAAGATCTTCCTCACGCGTGTTGAAGGAAAGGTTACCCACGAAAATGTTCATACCGATCAACTCCTTGTTCGGTTCGGGCGTTCCGCCCGGGTGTCTGGGCAGTCGGGTCAGCGCTGACGGAGTACAAATTCACAAAGACACCACAGGAGCTGATCGACGTGCAATTCCGGGACAGCCGCACAGTGGCCGTCCCAAAGCAACCGGCATTATAACAGAAAGCGCGCAAAAATGCTTCCCTTTTTTCGGATTTTTTCGCCCGCCGCGCGGTCCGCGCGGCGGGCGAAAATCCGTTCCAATCGTTACCCGCGTCCGGCCCGGGAGACGACGCCCAGCACCACCAGGGACAACGCCCCGAGGAACAGGTCGCCCAGGCGGCTCTTCAGCGACTCCGTGGACAGGCCGGCCTTGCCGCAGCCGCTGCAGCCGCCGCAGCCGCCCATCTCCAGCTCGCCGCGGTCGAGCACACCGTCGCCGTTGGCGTCGAGGGCGGCGAACAGGACCGGGGTCATGTTCCAGATCCGCGCGCGCGCCTCAGCGAGGTTCAGCGTGCCGCTGCCATCGGCGTCAAGCTCGTCGAACACCTCTGCCAGCAGGTCCCGGGCCGTCCCGGAGGACGCCGGATCCACGCCCAGGGACACCGACAGGGCCACCGGCGTGCCGGGTTCCGCGAGAACGCGACCCGGAGGATCCTGGCGCACCACCGCGCCCGCGGCGACAACGCTGCTGTATTCCTCCGTGACCGCGCCGGCCACGAAGCCGGCCGCCGCCAGGGCCGCCTCGGAAGCCGGGCGGGCCATGCCGGTCACGTCCGGAATCTCGACGGCCGTGGGGCGCGCGCCCTTGCTGACCACGAAGCTCACCGCGGACCCGGCCCCGGCCTCAACGCCGCCGGCGGGATTCTGCGAAATCACCCGGCCCGCCGGGAAGGTTGCGCTGTACTCTTCGGTCACCGTGCCGACGACCAGGCGGGCAACGGTGATCGCGCCTTCCGCGGAGGCCCGCGTCAGACCGACCACATTCGGCACCAGGATGGGGGCCGGCCCCTTCGAGAGGACGACGCTCACCGCCGTGCCCGGGGCGGCCGGGGTGCCGGCCGGCGGATTCTGGTCGGTGACCAGGCCCGCGGCCAGGATTTCACTGTACGCCTCGGTCACCGTGCCGAGCGTCAGGCCCGCGGCCGCAAGGGCGGCCTCCGCCTCGGCGCACGTCAGCCCGGCGACATTCGGCACGGGCCGGTCGGAGGCCGGATCCGGACCCAGGGAGACCTCAAGGGCCACCGCCGTGCCGGCCGCAACTTCCGTGCCCGCAGCCGGCGTCTGGCTCATCACGTTGCCCGCGGGCACCGTGGCGCTGTACGACTCCGTCACCGCGCCAAGCGTCAGGCCCGCGCCTGTGAGCGCCGCCTCGGCCGCCGTGCGGGTCAGGCCCACCACATACGGCACCGCAACCGGCGCCGCACCCAGCGAAACCTCAAGGGCCACCGCCGTGCCGGCGGCGACTTCTGTGCCCGCAACCGGCGTCTGGCTCATCACGTCGCCCGCAGGCACCGTGGCGCTGTACGACTCCGTCACCGCGCCAAGCGTCAGGCCCGCGTCCGCAAGCGCCGCCTCCGCGGCCGCCCGCGTCAGGCCCACCACGTTCGGAACCGCAACCGGCGCCGCACCCAGCGAGACCTCAATGTCCACCGCCGCGCCCGGAAACACTTCCGTGCCCGCAACCGGCGTCTGGCTCATCACGTCGCCCGCAGGCACCGTGGCGCTGTA
>Ga0123328_1004324_pt1 | contig 11640 bp, 9 predicted proteins | sample BioC12SIPDNA_2_FD_89702 | JGI IMG/M metagenome (GOLD analysis project Ga0123328, IMG submission 89702) | Anaerobic biogas reactor microbial communites from Washington, USA - Biogas_R1_A C12 SIP DNA | ecosystem: Engineered > Bioreactor > Anaerobic > Unclassified | place: Washington, USA...
CGGATACGGCGCCGTATTGTTCGTACAAGACTTTGCAGGTTTCGCACTGGCAGTAATCCTGGTTATCCTTTTGGCCGACATGCAGAATGGTCTGTCCCGGCGCGGCGTTTTGAATGAGTGTTCGGGCATTGGCTATCGCGGTTTGTATAGCACCCGGATTGGACAGACAGACATGGGCGTCCGTGCGCGCCCCCGTGTCCTCCCGGTAAGCGAAATACTCTGGATGGCCGTTCATCAAGCTGTCCGGCACCAATTTATCCAAACTCACATCCCAGGTGATGTTGTTGTAACCGCCGCCGTATTCCGGCGTGTTCAAATGGACGTTCCCCTTTTGTTTTACCTGCCAGGCCACGCTGCCGTCGCCGTTGAGGTGCCGCGCCTCAAATGCCGGCACCTGCGTGTCGTCAAGCAGCGCGTTGATTTTCACCGTGCTAATGGCCGGGATGGTCGTCACCGTGTCGGTAAACCAACGGCAGCCGAGCTGTTCCTCCAGGAAGGTATACACACCGTAAAGGGTTCCCCGGAGTTCCCCGCCCGCGATAATGAGTTTTTCACCGGTCACCAGAAGCCGGAAGCCCTCGTCGCCGAGGGCGGCGCGGTCTATCGTGTAGCCGCCGCCGTTTTCACGGTTGGTTTTGCCGACGATAATTTCATGGGCTTGGGCCGGCGCGGCGTCGGTCACCACGGGCAGCTGCGCGCCGCTGATTTGTTTCAGATAGTTTTGCAACTCGTTGGCCGCGGTCATTTCCGAAGGGCCGGCGTTCGCGCCGCGCACAATCGCGTAATCGCTCGCGCCGCTGTCTATGAGGGTCAGCCATTGGGTTACGGCCGGCTCGACATACGGCGTGCCGCCGTAATCGACTTTCGTTTCAAACGGAACGATGTTGAATGTCATGCCGATAAACTGGAACAGCGCCATGAGACAGGAAATGAATTTGACAAACGACACAGCGATTCCTCCCTTGATTGTTACAAGCCGAATTCCTTGATGAAATCGTCAAAGCCCTTGTGGCCGAGCCCTTCGACCGCCGTGAGAAACGGCCGGTGCGAAAGGGCGGTTTTGACGATGTCTTTATCCAACCCGCGTAAAATTTCGTCGAAACTTTTATGCGCGGCTTCGTTGATGCCCCGTAACAGGCCGCGGCTTTGGGCCTGACTGGCTGCGCGTTCCTCCGGGTAGCCGCCTCCGGGCGCCTTGGCGAACAGCTTTTCGAAGATATAATCCAGGTTCAGTTCACCCGCCCAGCCGAAGCCTTTGTTGAGGGCGAGCGATATGCAGTTGCCGGCGTTGATTTGTGAAAAGACATAGGCGTCGGACGGTTCCAAAATCAATCCGCAATACACGTTCGGATACTGATTGGCCGAAATTAAAAAGCCCTGGCCGGTGCCGCAGCTGCCGACGACGAGGTCGGCGAGCCCCAGGTTGAGAACCGCTCCCGCCATGAAGCCCGTATGGATGTAGGTTAAATTGATGTCGTTATAATTGTCGGACATGCCGATATTGAGCACTTCCCGGCCCTGTTTTTCAATTGCCGCGACGACGTCTTTGTTTTTTGACATCGCCGAGAATTCGTTGATAACCGCGATTTTCATGGAAACCTCCTGTGTTGTAAACAATCGTGCGCCTTGTAAAACATATGCAAAGGGTCCTTACGCGGCGCGGCATGGAAACCGCGCCCTACAATTCCACACTCCGCACTCCGTTACCAGTGTTTGCCGAACGCGCCGAAAAAGCCCTTGCGTTTTTTCAGCTGTTTGTCCTCGTAGCTGTCGAGGAATATCTCCCGGCCCTGCTTCGCGGAGTCGATGGCCGCCAGGGAGAATTTCAGCACTTCTTTGGCCCTCTCGCCGGTGAGAACAGGCTCCCGGTTGTTTTTGAGCGCGTCGATAAAGTCGAGCGTGGAGTTTTTAAAGGAATCGCCCCAGTCCGCGGGCATATCCCAATACTCGGTGAGCTTGCCGTCTTTATACAGCACGACGGGGGCGACCGTCGGCATCATCGCCGCGGTGCAGCGCGTAATCCACACAATGCCCCTCGAGCCGGTAATCTCCATGCGCTCGTCGCAGCAGTAGTATTTGCTTTCGATATACATATCTTTCGAGTCGACGATGTCAAGCACGCCGTACTGCTTGCCGCTTTTGTGTTTCCACATGATCATCGCCGGGCAGTCCTGGTAGATGCCGGGCAGCACGGCCGTGGTGTCAATCCACGCGCTGACCTTTTCGACGGGGCCGAACATATCCATGATCACCGAGAATTTATGGTACCCGTCGTCAAACACCAGCGGGCCGCCGCCCGACAAGGTGTCGTTCATACGCCAGGCCCAGGCCTTCGGGTCGATTTTCCAGCCGGTTTCTTTCAACCCGGCGGCGGCCATGTCAACCCCCGCGAGTTTCGCCCTCGCGGCGGCCCCGGGCGCGTTGACCGACCCGAGGGAACCCGTGTTCATTTTGTAGCGGATGGACACCGGGTCGCCGATTTCACCGCTGTCAAACAATTTCTTCGCCAGTTGGTAGGGCGGGTAGAAAACAAAGTTCTCAAACACCTTGAGCGTTACGCCGTTTTTTTTCGCCGCCTCTATCATCGTGTCGCATTCCGCCAAATTCATCGCCATGGGCTTTTGAACCGAGACATGTTTTTTCGCCTCGCACGCCTGAACGGTCATTTCGCAGTGCAAAAAATGAGGCACGAGCAGTTCCACGGCGGCCACCTCGGCGTCCGCCAGCACCTGCTCGTAGCTGTCGTACACTTTGCGGATGCCGTGCAGAGCGGCGAACTCTTCCGCCTTTTTGCGGTCTTTGTCATACACACCGACAAGCTCGGCGTCGGGGTTGTTTTCATACCCCAAAACATGCAGCGTGGCGATTCTTCCGCAGCCGACCAGCGCGATTTTAATGCTTCCCGTACCCAAAGCCATAAAAATCCCTCCGTAAATTTCGTTGTCTCACAGCGTTTCTTCCGCGGCGCCGGCTTCATACGCCGCGCGCCGTTTTTCGTCGTAGACGGGTATCGGCACATCCCACCAGCCGAACGCTTTGCCGCCGCTGTAGGGGTAATCCCGGCAGACGTCGGCGTGAATGAGGGCGGGCTTGCCCGAGGCGAAGGCGTTGGCCAGCGCGGTTTTCACTTCCTCTTTCTTGGAAATGCTCTGCACGTACACGCCGAACGCTTCGGCGATTTTAACAAAGTCGGGGGAGTATATGCCGCCGCCTTGTTCCCAGTCGTTGCCGAAAACGCCTTCGTCGCCCAGGACGTCCTGCTGAAGGTCTTTGATTGCCATCCAGCCGGCGTTGTTCGCGAGGATAATCACCACGGGGATGTCGTATTGCGCCATGGTCGCGAGCTCCTGCATCACCATCATAAAGTCCCCGTCGCCGACAAGCGCGGCGACCGGCCTTTCGGGGCAGGCCAGTTTCGCGCCGAAGGCGGCGGGCACCGCCCAGCCCATGGTCGAAAAGCCGCCCGTGGTTAAATTGCAATTCCGCTCTTTATAGCAGTACTCCTGAAACAGCTGCGCCTGGGTATTGCCGGAAGAGGTTGCGATTACCGTATCGGCGGGCAGATGCTCGTTGAGCTCGCCGATAAGCTGGGAGATGGTGATTTTTTCAGTTTCGACGGCGCGAATTTCCCGCAGCTGCCGCGCCCAGGCCTCTTTCAGGGACCGTATTTCCTCAAGATACGCGGCTTTATCGTCCGCCGGTGCCCCAAAAGCGGCGATCATGCGGTCGAGCGCGTCGTTGCAGTCGGCGACGATGCCGACATCGGCCTTGTAGTTCTTGCCGATTTCACCGGCGTCGGTGTCGACATGAATGAGTTTGCAGTCGGGGAAATTAAAGCTTATGCCTTTGCGGTAGGAACAGGTTGTCTCGTCCGCGAACCTCGCGCCGAAGGCGATGACCAAATCGGCCTTGCGGCAAAGCTCGATGCCGACGGGCGTACCTTTCGAGCCCGTATGAAATCCGTAATGCGAGTGCGTCTCGCGGACGGTTCCCTTCGCCGCGAGCGTGGTGACAATCGCCGCGCCGGCAAGCTCGGCGAGCTTTTCGAGGCGTTCGCCGGCCTTCGCCCGCAACGCGCCGCCGCCCGCCAAAAGGACGGGCCGTTTGGCCTGCCTGAGCATCCGAACCGCGTTCTCGACAGAGCTGTCCGCGGCGCGGGGGCTTGACGGCGGTTCGGAGGGGGCGAGCTGCGCGCCGCTTACCTCAAGGCCGTCGCATTGCACATCCATCGGCAGCGTCACCGCGCACGGCCCGACGCGCCCGCTTGCCATCGCCGCGAACGCGCGTCGCATGATTTTGGGCAGCTGCGCGACATTTTCGGCGCGCCAGCACCGCTTGGCCAGCGGTTCGAGGGCGCGGACGATGTTGCTGTCCTGGTACTTTTCCAGCTCCTGCAGTACGCCGACGCCTTTCATATGCACATGGGTGTCGCCGCAAAGTTGAAGGAAGGCCGTCGAGTCGGTGTACGCCGTGCCCAGGCCGATGCAGGTATTGAGGCTCCCGGGTCCGATGGACGCGAAGCAGGCCAGCGGCTTTCCCGAAACGCGGTAATAGCCGTCCGCCATGGCCGCGGCCGCTTGCTCGTGCTTGACCTGTATGTATTTGATACGGCCCTTCTGTTCCTCTCTTCTCACCGCGTCAAAGAGCCCCATGACGCCGTGGCCGGGTATCCCGATGATATAAGGGACACCCTCGTTGACCAAATACCGGACAACAATTTCTCCGCCTGTCAGCTTCATTGTGATTCCTCCCCGGTTTTAATGTATAAAATTCATGAATATCTTGTCTTCTTTCGGGGGTTCGCCGACGGTCCCCCGGCCGTTTTCCATCAGTTTGAGCAGCCACGCCATGTTCTTGCCGAGCAGGCGCATAACCTGAACCCCCTCGGCATCCTCCAAAACCTCGCCCGGAGCGGCCCCGTGGATGACATTCCAGTAGTTAGAGGCGGGAATGAGCATCTCGGAACAGGTAAGGTAAGCGTTGAGGCGGTCGAAGGTTGTCGTGCCGCCCGAACGCCTGACCGCCACGACGGCGGCCGCGGCCTTGTGCCGGAACAGCCGTCCGTTGCAGCCCTGAACATAGAAGGCGCGGTCCAGAAACGCTTTCATATCCGCGGCGATATCGGCGTAGTGGACCGGCGAGCCGAGCAGAATGCCGTCGGCGTTTTTGATTTTTTGAATCCAATCGTTGACCGGGTCACCCTTGATGACACATTTCTCGTCCTTGTTATTGCCGCACAAGCCGCAGGCGTTGCAGCCGGCAATCGGCTTCGCGCCGGCATGGACGATCTCGGTCTCGATGCCTTCCTTTTCGAGTTCATCGAGAACAAGCCTCAACGCTTGGTATGTATTGCCGTTTTTCCTCGGGCTGCCGTTGAACGCGACGACTTTCATGATGGATGATACCCTTTCTTTTTCGGTATGTCAGGGATGCCAATCCCTACAAGATTTTGTAAAGGTTGACATCCGACGGTTTCTCCGTCAACTCGCCGAACCGCGGGACAATGGATGTGAAATGCGCCGTGTTGTTGTGCGTTTGAAACAGCGGAGAATCCCCCGTCACACGTTCGTGTGACACCCCCTTTCGAAAAGGGGGCATAGAGTTCTCCCGTGCAGGCGTTATATCTTCTTGTCGCCCGCCACGTCCCGACCGCCGTGCAGCTGCGGGTAGTAGGTGGCGAACATATATCGCGGCTTCTCGTCGAATTCCATCTCAATAACGGTGATTCCCGCGGTGTCGTCGGGGGATGTTTTCGGCATGTTTTTCAGCAGGATGCGGTGGCCTTTGTGCTCAAAGTCAATCGGGGTGCCGTCCTTAAGCAGGCGGACGGCCTTCGGGGCGTTCATGTAGCCGCCGATGCCCATTTCGCCGCTTTCCGGCCAAATCCAGGTCCAAAGGTAAATCGACTTGCCGTCGGAGGAGGCCGCCGTTATCCCGTTGGTTCCGAAGTAACACCGGTTTTCTCCGCTATTCTTGATGAGCTTGCCGTAAACAGCCTTGCCGTTTTGTTCAAGCCATTTCCCCACAGTGGTCAGCGGCGTGATGGCGTCGGCCGGGACGGAGCCGTCGGGCGCGGGGCCGATGTTCAGCAGCAAATTGCCGCCGCCCGACGCGCAGGTTTGGAGCATCCGGATGATGCGCTGGGCGTTGTAGCTGTAGTTGACCGCCTGTTTGGCGTCGACATAGCCCCAGCTCAAGCCGTTGAATGTCATGCAGGCCTCCCAATCCCTGTCCGTTGCTGTGATATGTTCCTCCGGCGTACCGAAATCCTCGGGCAGGCGGCTGCGGTCGTTGATGATGATGTCCGGCTGCAGGGAGCGCATGTGCTGGTTCATCTCGAGCGAATCCCAGCCCTCCCAGGATTCCATGGGGGCGGAGACATCGTACCACAGAATGTCGATTTTCCCGTACTGCGTCAGCAGCTCGGTGTTGAGGTCTTTGATATATTTTGTAAAGCGCCGCCTGGCTTCGGTATCAAACGCGCAGCGCCAGCCGTCGGGGTGGTGCCAGTCCATCAGGGAGGAATAGAAGCCGAAACGCAGGCCGTTTTCGCGGCAGGCGTCGACGAACTCGCGGACGATATCGCGTTTCGGGCCGAAGTTGACGGAATTGTAGGGATTGACTTTGGAGTCCCACAAACTGAAACCCTCGTGGTGGCGGGAGGTCATGACCATGTATTTCATGCCCGCCTTTTTCGCCAAAGCCGCCCATTCCCGCGGAGCGCCGGGCTTCGGGTTGAATTGGTCCGCCAGTTTCTCATATTCCTTGATGGGAATGTTCTGCTGGGTCATCGCCCATTCGTTCTGCCCCAGGTGGGAATACAGGCCGAAATGCACAAACATGCCGAACCTCGCTTCCCTCCACCATTGCATGCGCCTGTCCCTCGACGCCGCCGTCTGCTGCTCGTAATCGTATTTGCTCAACAACTCCGCCATCATGCCAAACCTCTTTTCCTTTTATTTACAATTAAACAAAAAGAGGCACCGCGCTCTCGACCGCATTCAGTTTTATAATAAAACCGCCCGCCCGTTCGTTCGTTCCTCTTTTTAAAATTATACATTCATTGAAAGGAAAACACAACATGAATTCAACACGAAAACGGGAAGGCTGCTTTTGGCAGCCCTCCCGCAGAGATTGTATTCGATTTTGCCGGGTAATTCGCGTATTCTACTTCACCGTAGCGTACATAAAGTATTTGTAGCCGAGCGGCGAGGACCAGAATCCGTCGATCTTATCGCTCAAAAGGAAGATATCAACATAATAGTAGATCGGGCAAAGCATGGATTCGTCGAAAATGATCTTTTCGGCTTGGTGCATCAACTCGAAGCGCTTGGCGCGGTCACTGGTCGACTTCACTTCGGCAATCAGCCGGTCATACTCTTTGTTGGACCACTGCGCGTCGTTGTTGCCGCCGCCCGTAACCCACATGTCGAGCATGCTGATGGGATCGTTGTAGTCGCAAAGCCAACCGTTGCGGGCGATGGAATACTCACCGTTCTTGCGGGTGTTAAGGAAGGTGCCCCATTCCTGCGAGGCCAGTGTGATGTTGACGCCGATCTTCTTCCACATATCATGAAGCGCTTCGGCGATGTCCTGATGGCCCGTGCCTTCATTATAAAGGTATTCGATAGTCGGCAGACCTTTGCCGTCGGGATAACCGGCCTCGGCCAGAAGTTGTTTCGCTTTGGCGAGGTTGCCCTCATAATCCAACGGATCATAGTAATTGCCGCCGACATCGCGGAATTCTTTGGCCGGGTCGGCGTCGGACAAGCCTGTCGCGACATAAGCGCCCGCGGGCACCTGGCCGGCTTTGCCGACATTCTTAACGATCCAGTCGCGGTCGACAGCCAATGTCAGCGCCTGACGAACTTTCGGGTTATCCAGAGGCGCTTTTTTAACATTGAATGAAATATAATAGGTTCCCAATTGTCCTTCGAGGTTGAAATCGGCTTTGTCTCTCCACGCGTCGATTTCGTCCTGAGGCATCGCGTCGGCGAAAAGAATTTCGCCTTGTTTATAAGCGTTCAAAATCGCGACATCGTCGTCCATGAGCACAAACTTGATGTTTTTTACCCCAAGTTTGGCAAAATCCCAGTAATTTTCGTTCTTGGTGTAGATAATGTGCGAGCCGGGCACCCATTCCGTCATTTTATAGGGGCCGTTGCCGATATAGGTCTCGGGTTTTGTCGCCCATTTGTCACCGTTGGCGTCGATGAGATCCTTGCGGACCGGGGAGAAGGTCGGGAACGCCGTCAATTCCAGGAAGTAGGGCACGGCGTTTTTCAGGGTTACAACCAAAGTCTTGTCGTCGGGAGCTTTGACATTGAGCACCTTGTCGTCGCTGTCATAACCGTCAATGACATCGAACATATACTCATAGTCGGCAGCCGTGGCCGGATTGACCGCGCGGTTCCAGGAATACACGAAATCACCGGCCGTTACAGCCTTTCCGTCGCTCCATTTGAGGCCGTCACGAAGGCGGAAGGTGTAGACTTTGCCGTCTTCGGACACTTCATAGGACTCTGCCTGGCCGTAAATGGGAGTCCCGTTTTTGTCAAGGGTCATCAGGCCTTCAAAGGCGTGGATGATCATCGTGGCGCCGTCGACCGCCGAGTTGAGCGCCGGGTCAATGGTGTCGGGGTCGGGTCCTACATTCACCGCCAGGGTATCCGCGGCGGTGACGGGGGCTTTTGTTGTCTCGTCTGTGTTCCCCGCGTTGTCGCAGGCAGGCAATACAATCAGACCGACCATGAGAATCGCCAGAATCAAAGCCAGTTTTCTTTTCATTTTCTTTCCTCCTAATCAATTGTTATTATTTCATTTATACCGGTAAAAATTCGTTGACGGCCAAGACTTTCTACCGGATAAATGTGTTACCTTATACTAAGCAAGCCCGAGATGATGGCAAGCCGCGAAATGCCCGGACGCCACTTGAGTGAAATCGGGCTCTTTTTGCGCGCAGATATCCGTGGCGTAACGGCAGCGGGTCCGGAAACGGCAGCCGCTCGGCGGGTTGAGCGGGCTCGGGACATCGCCCTCCAGGATAATCCTCTGCCGTTCACGGCTTTTCACCGGGTCCGCGACCGGAATGGCCGATATCAACGATTTTGTGTACGGATGCACGCTGTGGAAAATCAGTTCGTAATTGTCGGCCAACTCGACGATTTTGCCTAAGTACATCACGCCGATGCGGTTGCTGATATGTTTGACGACGCTCAAGTCGTGGGCGATAAACAAATAGGTTAGTCCGAGGTCCCTCTGCAAATCCTCGAACATATTGACAATCTGCGCCTGGATGGAAACATCGAGCGCCGAAATTGGCTCGTCGCAGACGAGGAATTCGGGGTCGACGGCGAGCGCCCGCGCGATACCGATACGCTGCCTCTGGCCGCCCGAAAACTCATGGGGATAGCGGTTGGCGTGTTCGCTGTTGAGGCCGACGCGGTCAAGGAGGCGGATGATTCTCTCGTTTCTGTCTTTTTTACCGGATGCCAGGCGATGGATATCAAGCGCTTCCCCGACGATATCGCCGACGGTCATGCGCGGGTCAAGGCTGGCGTAAGGGTCCTGAAACACAATTTGCATCTTTCGCCGGTAGGGAAACATGTTGGCTTTGGTGATGTCTTTCCCGTCATAGAAAATGCTGCCGCTTGTTGGATCATAGAGGCGGATCATGGTGCGCCCCACCGTTGTCTTGCCGCAGCCGCTTTCGCCGACAAGCCCGAGCGTCTCGCCTTTATCGATGTGCAGGTTGACATCGTCGACGGCTTTGACAAACTTCGGTTTTAACAAACTGCCCGGCGCTTTGAAATATTGTTTTAAATTTTTAACTTCTACCAATCTGTTGCTCATACAACGGCACCGCCTTGCATAGCCTTCTCTTTCGCCGGCAGCCAGCAGGCGCTGTAATGGCTTTCTTCAACCTTTATATAATCCGGAATTTCCCTCAGGCAAATTTTCATACAACTCGCGCAGCGCGGCGCGAACGGGCAGCCGGCGGGGGGGTTGAGCATATCGACGGGAGTTCCCTCAATGGCGACAAGCTTGGTGCGTTCTTTTTCATACAGTTTGGGAATACTGCCGAGCAGCCCTTTGGTGTATTCATGGCGGGGGTTGTAAAATATCTCGTTTACGCTGCCGTACTCCACAATCTTGCCGCCGTACATGACCGCGATTTTTTCACACATATTGGCCACAATGCCCAAATCGTGCGTAATCATGATGATGGACATGCCGATTTTTTTCTTGAGCTCCACCATCAGTTCAAGAATCTGCGCCTGAATGGTTACGTCCAAGGCGGTCGTCGGTTCGTCGGCAATGAGAAGTTTCGGTTCGCAGGCAAGCGCTATGGCGATCATAACCCGTTGCCTCATGCCGCCCGACAGCTGATGCGGGTATTGCCGCAGCCTCTTTTCGGGTTCGTTTATACCCACCAATTGCAGCAGTTCGACGGCGCGCTCTTTGGCTTGTCTCTTATTTTTATCGGTATGAAGCAGGATCACTTCCGTGATTTGATTGCCGATGGTATAAACGGGGTTCAGGCTTGTCATCGGGTCCTGAAAAATGATGCTGACTTCGTTGCCCCGTATTTTTCGCATTTCTTTTTCCGAAAGTTCATGGATGCGATGGCCGTTGAATTCGATGGTTCCCCCGACGATCCTGCCGGGGTGCGCCGTCAAGCCCATAATCGAATAGGCCGTTACGCTTTTACCGCTGCCGCTTTCCCCGACGATGCCGAGCACATCGCCTTTCTCAAGTTTCACGGACACATCGTTGAGCGCCTTCACCTCGCCGGCCGGGGTAAAAAACGAGAGGCGCAGGTTTTTTATGTCAAGAAGCATTTCGTTCATTCGTACAGCCTCAATTCTTCAGTTTCGGGTCAAACGCGTCCCGAAGGCCGTCGCCCAAAAGGTTAAAGGATAGAATAATTACGCTGATCATCAACGCCGGAGCCAGCAGCCTGTGCGGGTAGGAGGAGATCCCTCCGATGGCGGTGGACGCCATGGAACCGAGGCTTGGCATAGGTGCCGCGACGCCGATACCGATAAAACTCAAAAAAGTCTCGGTAAAAATCGCCGAAGGTATCTGCAGCGTCGTCGTTACGATGAGCGTACCCATGCAGTTGGTCAGCAGGTGTTTCCCGATAATTCTTTTTCTGCTTGCGCCGAGCGCTTTCGCGGCCGTCACGAATTCCTGCTCTTTGAGTGTGAGTATCTGGCTGCGGACAATACGCGACATGCCGACCCAATACAGAAGCGAAAAAACAATAAAAATGCTGATGAGCCCGATGCCGACGGTGTTGATCCATTCAAACCCCTCGATGTTTTCCGCGAGCGACTGAAGGGGATATTTTAAAGAAACCATCAGCAGGATAATAACCAGAATATCCGGCACGGTGTAAATAATGTCCACAATTTGCATCATCGCGATATCGACCTTGCCGCCCAAAAAACCGGATATTGAACCGTAAAGAGAGCCGATAAGAAACACCAGTATACTCGCCACGATGCCGACGAGCAGGGAAATGCGGCTGCCCATCATAAGGCGAACCATGATGTCCCGGCCATGGTTGTCCGTTCCGAGAATATGCGGGAATACGGATTCACCCGACTCTTTCAGGGCGAGTTCTTCCGTGGAGTA
>Ga0123328_1004327_pt1 | contig 11635 bp, 10 predicted proteins | sample BioC12SIPDNA_2_FD_89702 | JGI IMG/M metagenome (GOLD analysis project Ga0123328, IMG submission 89702) | Anaerobic biogas reactor microbial communites from Washington, USA - Biogas_R1_A C12 SIP DNA | ecosystem: Engineered > Bioreactor > Anaerobic > Unclassified | place: Washington, USA...
CGCCAGCAGCCTCAGCGGAAGGCGGGCCTTCACATACCGGTACGGCCCCGGTTTAAGCAGGTTGTTCAAAGCCGCCAAGGCCAGATCGTCCGTATCCTCGGCATCGGCGTAGCCAGGGGGGACGGTCAGAGGTATGTCCTCTCCTTTCCATCGCACGCTCACGGACAGGGAGGGCTGCGGCCGGGAGACCACCAGTATGGTCTGGGCATCCGGCAGTTCCGGGGGAACGTCGAAGCTGATCTTGGTCATCAGCTCCTGATAGAAGGCCTCCTCGAACCGCCCCTGCCGATGCTGCTCCTCGACCTCTGCCCTAAGCTCTTGGAGGTGCTCGATGGATACCATCCTCAAGAAGCAGCCCAGATTGTCGTTCTTTGGTCCCGCCCTGATCTCGTCCATTCGTGTGACCCCGCTCTCTACCGGTCCCTGACGGCAGAGTAAGATAATCGCCTTCCAAGAGATAATCTCTGCCCCTGACGCCGCGACGACCCTCAAAACCCAAGCGGTCACGAACGCCATGAGGGTGATCGTGCATGTGCCATCACTTTTTTCCTTCGTAAGAAGACGGGAGCATCATCAAAAGCATCAATAACCGCCAGCCGAAGTTAAATTCGGTGGTCCAGATGGAAAGATACAACCTACTGGTTACCTTCCATCCCAACCAGGCAGGAACGGCGGAGAGGGAGGTAAGGAACAGGATAGAGAGGGCCGGGTATGCCATCGAGGACATGGAGCATTCGTGCGTGAACGGGGTGTTCTGTGTGCAGGTGGACGGAGACGTCAAGGAGCTGATAAGAGGCATCAGGAGGGAGTTCATGGACGCTCCCGAGATGCTCTACCACACCTTCCACTGGGTGCCCGTGGACACTTGGGTGGAGGCGACCGATGAGGCCCTGATCGAAGCGGTGAAGGAGGCCGCTGAAGGCATCGGCGAACATGAGAGCTGGAAGATGCACGTGCACAAGCGTCATCACCCCAAACACTCCGAGGAGCTGATGCTCCTTTTAACGGAGCCCATTCTCAAGGGGAAGGTGGACCTTCGGCACCCTCAGAAGATAATTGCCGTGGAGGTGCTGGGGCCAATGGCAGGGGTATCGCTCCTGGAAAGGGACGAGATCATCGATGTGAACCAGCTGAGGCTCGAGGTGGGCCTGACCCAGATAATCTGAGCTCGTAGAAAGGAATGCCGTCATCCGGAGGTGGAGGTGAGCATGGACTTGATGTCCTCCACGCTGGGCACCATGCCCACGGCCTTCATCTCTCCGTTGATGTAGAGTATCGGCACGCGCATGGTCCCGCGCCTCTTTATCTCCTCGATGTCCTCGATCCGCTCTATCTCCTCTACCATGCCCAGCTCATCCAAAGCCTGCTGGACGTTCCTCTCCAACCGTTTGCACTTTGCGCACCCGATGACCAGCACCTCGATCTTCATGCCACACCTCTACCGTCCCGCTCTCGGCGTCGAGCACGGCACGACATGCCAGGGCTGGACTTTCTGCCAACGGGATCAGCGTAAAAATATGTATCCCCTCATATGCAAAAAGAAAGGGGATGGGTAAAGGGTTTGGACCTCCTCATCATTTCTTGGTTATGGTCCCCGTGGCCTCCTTTAAGATGGTCCCGGTGAGCTTCACCGTCCCATCGGAGTTCTTCACCGTGCTCGATATGGTCATCCCTCCCGAGGCCACGTACGTGCCGGCGGGCAGGGTCAGGGTGAAGGACTTGGTGGCGCTCCACAGGTTCGTCAGCATGTACTTGCTGTACACGCCCGTCTCCTTGATCACGGGGGACCCCGAACCGGTAACGACGATGACCTGCTTGTTGGTGGTGAGCGACGTCCCCTCGGAGGCGGTGTCCAGCGTGGCCGGGGTGATGGTGGGGTCCTTGTGACGGGACGCCCCCATGGCCTTGAACATGTTCTCGGCCATCTGCAGATTATGGATCTGGCTGGAGAAGCTGGAGTAGGACAGCAGCTCCACGCAGAACCCGTACCGGGCAGCTCCGAAGACCGCAGAGTACACCGCCGCCTGATCAGAGCCGGCGACATAGTTCTGGTAGACCGCGATGTGCGGGCGGTACTGGTCGGGGATGTTGTTCACGAACAGCATGGTGCTGATCACGTGGGACCGGAAGTCAGTGTTGTACGAAGGCACGGCCTTCCAGCCCTCCACCAGCGTCAGGTCGCACACCATGGACAGGTGCAGCTGGGCGGTGTACGAGTTCATGATTATGTAGTTCCAGTACCCGGAGGCCCGGGCCTCCTTGGCCAGGTTCAGGAAGCCATCGTACACGAACATGGGCTTGGTGTTGTAGTCGCTCAGCAGCTGATTGTATCCGTTGATGGAGTCGCACTGATCGAAGAACACTCCGGTCGAACCCCACCACCAACTATTATACTGGTCCTGGTTGATGAGGTAGTTCCGGTATGCCGACGAGGCCGCGCTGGCCACGTAGTAACCGTTGGTGTTCTTGTACGGGTGACCCGCCGAGTCGTACAGCGCCCAGGCGCTGGGAACGGCTTTGGACGTGGGCGTCATTTGCTGCGCCGACTTGTAGTTCCAGTTGATCTGGTCGGTGTTCTTGCTCTGCATCGCCACCGTGATCTGGGAACCCTCCACGTAGCTGCGGATGGTGCTATCCCAGTTGTTCATGTTCCCGAAGGTCAGGGGGAATATGTCGGTGCTGTGGCTGCCCCAGGTCTTGACGATCTTGGACGATACCCACTGCGCATAGCCCTCGTCGTGACCCTGCGCCAGCCCGTCGGTGTACTTGTACGGCCGGATGAACTGGTGGAACGTTTCCTTGACGCCGGAAGCGATGCTCGGGACCTTGCAGTCCAGGGAGGTGTACTTCAGGGCGATGAACGATTCCCCGCCCCCGCCCATGTCCTTCGTCCACACCGGTGAGGATATGTAGGCCTCGGTATCGGAGAAACCCCACTCCACGCCCAGCTGCCGTCCGGGGACCCGGACGTCCATGGCAGGAGCGTACATCAGGTAGGACGGATACCATCCGCCCAGACCGTTGGCCTTGGGCCAGTTCTCAGGGTACCCGGGAACGTAGCGGTGGTTCTTGCCATCGGAGTACAGGTTGTACATAGATCCTTTGGCCGAGTACTCCCCCACGAAGTACGTGGTCATGACCTTGGACGTACCGGGAGCATAGGTGGTGTCCAGCTCCATGTAGTCCTTGTAGAACGTGAAGCTCTGGGTCAGGCTGAACTGGCTGCATGACTCCAGGAACCACACGGTGCTGCCGGAGCGGCCCCACTTGGATATGGTCATGCTCACATAGTCCATGGCCTTGTTGTACTGGTCCACCGTCCCGTCCCCTGGGCCGGCGGGGTTCACGCGGCGGTAGACGATGTAGTCGGACGTGAAGTAGGGCTGGATCTTGTAGGTGACATAGCCGCCCGTCCGGTAGTCGACAGTGAGCGAGTACGTCTGCGCGTACACGGTTATGAGCCCGGTCTTCTGGACAACTGTCAGGTTCGATGAGGCCGTGTTAAGGGAGAAGGGGCCGTTCGAGGTCGTGGCCGTGGCCGCGGTCTCGGTCACCTCAATGGCGGTGCCGTCATTCCCCTCCGATCCGGAAAGGGCGGAGTTCTGGTTCAAAACAATGGAAACGATGGGTGCGAAGACCATTCCCACGATCACAAGGACCGAAATAAAAATCTTCAACTTTCTCCCGGCGATCCGCCGTGCCAACCCCTGGCGGCGCGGCCTATCGCCCAATTCAGGCTCGTTAACCGTGCTCATAGCTCACTTCCATATGCCTAGGGCCTAGGGCACCAGGCTCCGAAGGAACGCCCGCGGGGGGTCGCTCCATAGTCGGCTGCGTTGCTAGTCTCGTAGTCTTTCAAGCGTTCCACGCTCCTTTCGGGGGGTTCTCGCTTAAACGCGGATCGGCGCTCGGTGAGGAGCCCAAAAATAGACCCCCTTCGGTCGCCGGACCTATCCATTTTGCTCAGCCCTCCTTTAGGGGGGCCGGGGATAGGATAGGGGACGCTTTGTCCCTTGCAGAAAGGAGAATAGGCTCATATTTAATAAAACCTAGGTGCAAAAAACAAAGAGAAGCATGTTCTGCGTGCAATAAAAAAATCATCTGGATAGTGTCCTCAGATATGCTGGATGACCTCAGAAAAACAGCCAGTAAAAAACGAAAAAAATCATGTTAATAACTTCTATAAGGCGAGACGGAAGGACCCCTTACTGAAATGCCCGTCGAATGAACAAAGGTATCTACGTTCAAAGAGGGAGAAGCGAGGAATGCTTTCAACGATCGTGGTCCTGAGCCTCACCGGAGATCATCGAGATGAGGGCTCCAAGATGTCAGGTCACGCGTCATCTAGCTGGGCCCTCCCATCTTGGCCGAAGGATGGGTCCGTCAGAGCTCGCGATGGCCGCGCCAGTGCGCAGATGTAGGGCAACGCTGCCCGCGGACCGCAGGATGATCGCCGGGTCAAGGATTAAAAATCGGCAGCCCCCTATGATAACATCGGACGGAGAGCATGAGGGAGGTACGCTACCAGAAGATAGATGCTTTTTCTGAGGGGATCGCGGAGGGCAACCCCGCGGGGGTAGTCATGCTGGAGAAGGACCAGGAGCTGACACCAGAGGAGATGCAGGCGATAGCCAGAGAGCAGAAGGGGACTGTCAGCGAGGTGGTGTTCTGCACCCCCAGAGGGCCAGGGACATACACGCTGCGCTACTACTCCTCGGAGTGCGAGGTGGATTTCTGCGGCCACGGTTCCATCGCCTGCATGTACTCCCTGCTCCATGCCGGGCCGCGACCGCCTCCCTTGGAAGTGGTCACGATCGAGACCAGACGTGGGAAGCTGCCGGTGTTCGACGATATCGACGCATCGGACGCGGTGTACATATCCTCCCCGGAACCGCAGCGCCTGCCCTGCACCGTGACCTCAAGAGAGGTCTCTTCCGCCCTCGGGATCCCAGAGGCCCACTTGGAGGGAGGGATGGAGCTGATAAATGCAGGCCTCCGCACGCTGTTGGTGCCTCTGAGGGGACTCGACGAGGTGCTCCGGACCCTGCCGGACTTGGGAGTGCTGGGAGCTTTCTGCCGGGACCGTGAGGTGGACATTGTGCTCATCTTCTCCAAGGAGACGTCGCTCCCTTCGTCCGGGTACCGCACCAGGGTCTTCGCCCCCAAGTATGGGTACCTGGAGGACCCCGCCACCGGCTCTGGCAACTCGGCCCTCGGCCACTGCCTCCTGGACCATGGGATGTGGGACGGAGGTCTGCTGCAGATCGAGCAGGGGCCAAGCCTCGACGCCCCCAACATCGTCAGGCTCAGGACGTCCGGTCCCGAAGGGGGGCGCAGGGTGCTGTTCGGCGGGAGCGCCATCACCAGGTGGGAGAGGATGCTAAGGATCGATAACCCTGGAACCGCCGATCCGCTTCCTGACACCGAGCGCAGGATAAGCATAGGTCATGATGATCGATGCCTCAATGAGCGATAGTGTTATATGATTATTAGTCATATTATGACTTAGAGTCATAACACTAGGGTGATGATATGAGGACATTGGTAACCTACATGTCGCTGAGCGGCAACACCAGGAAGCTCGCGGACACGATCTACGCGAACATCGACGGACCCAAGGACCTCCAGGAGCTGAGCGAGGTCCAGAACCTGGAGGACTACGACCTGGTGTTCGTCGGGTTCCCGGTTCACCAGTTCGGCGCGCCGGAGGCGGTGAAGGAGTTCGTGGAGAAGAACGCCAAGGGAAGGAACATCGCGCTGTTCGTGACCCATGCCATGCCCCCGGGGATGGACATGCTCAAGGGGATAATGATGAAGTGCCAGGCCCCCTTCGCCGCAGCCCGCGTCCTGGGGGTCTACGACTGCCAGGGAGAGCTCGCCGAGAAAGTGGCCCTGTCGCTCATGAGCAGCCCCAACCCCCAGCTTCAGGAGTTCGGGAGGATGCGGGCTATGACCCTAGGCCACCCTGATGCCGCTGAGGTCACCAGAGCAGGGGAGTTCGCGCGCAGCATAGTGGCCATGGCCTCCACGGAGTGAGACCATGAGGACCCTGGTGGCGTACTTGTCCAGTTCGGGCAATACGCGCAAAGTGGCCGAGGCCATCCACGCCGCGCTCCCGGACAGCAGCCTCATGGCCATGACCGACGTGGGCCCGTTGGACGCATATGACCTCATATTCGCTGGGTTCCCGGTGATAGCGGAGGGAGCCCCCCGCAAGGCCAGGAGGTTCCTGGGGAGGGCGCGGGGGAGGAAGGTGGCCCTGTTCCTGACCCATGGAATGCCGGCCGGCATGGACGAGTTCGACGCCGTGGTGCCGAACTGCCGCCGGGCGGCCGCAGGCTGCGAGCTTCTGGGAGAGTTCGAGTGCCAGGGTAGCATGGTCCCGTGGATGCCCAGGCTCCTTCGCCTGTACCCCCGTGGCCGTGTGCGCCGCTGGGCCCGGATGACCGGGGAGGCCCACGGGGCCGGGCATCCCAGCGAGGGGGACCTGGAGCGTGCCCGCGCGTTCGCCGCCGAGGTGCGCGGAAGACTAACAGTACCGTGAGGATGTAAGACCGATGATGTCATGGGACCGGCGATAACATGGGAACGGCGGAGCGCAGGCAGAGGGAGCGGGAGAGGAAGGAGAGGGAGATCATCGATGCCGCACGCGAGCTATTCTTCCAGAAGGGGTACGACTCCACCAGCGTGGACGAGATCGCGGCCAGGCTGGAGATCGCCAAGGGCAGCGTGTACATGTACTTCTCCAACAAGGAGGAGCTCTTCTACGCGGTGGCCAACGACGGCATGCGCATAGCGTTGGAGATGTACGAGGAGGCGGTGAAGGAGGCGAGGACGGGCCTGGACAAGCTCATGGCCATAGGGCGCGCGTACATCCGCTTCTGGTCCTCTCACACGGACTACCGGAGGCTGCTGCACGAAAGCGTGTTCAAGAGCCCTCTGGGATCCTCCGGCCCGCGGGGGAAGGAGATGGCCGCCACAGGTGAGGCCGTTAACGAGCTTATGGTGGCGGTGATCAGGCAGGGCGTCCATGACGGTTCCATACGGCGGGACGTCGACCCTGTGAGGCTGGCCTTCGTCGCCTCATCCATGGTCGACGGCATGCTCCAGCGCATGGAGAAGCGGCAGGCCGGTGAGGAGGTCCGGGAGCAGATGCTCTCCTACGCCTTCGAGCTGGTCAGGGAGGCGGTGGCCGCAGCCCCGCCGACGGGCATGGCGGCGGTCCAGGGGACCGAGGGACAGTGAGGTCAGGACCGTTCCCCTCGGCTCGGTCTGAGGTCGCCCTTGGGCCGTCGACCGGCCGTTCATCCTTGGAGGGCGAGACCAAGGACGACTATAGAGAACAGCAGTCCGCCTAGCAAGTTGTTGACGTAGGGCAATCGCCAGTACAGCTTGTTGATGTCCTTCCGGTGATCGAACAGGAGCATCAGGGGGAAGGCCGGGAACAACAAGACCAGTACGGAGAGGGGGTGGAATCCGGTCAGGTAGATCACCAGAGCGGAAAAGATCGTCCAGAATGCCGCGACCAGCATCAGGGAGCGCCTCTCCCCCAGGACCACGGCGGTGGTCCTGATGCCGGCCTCCTTGTCACATTCTATGTCCGGCACTGCCGAGAACAGGTGCATGGCCGCGATATGGAAGTACCCGGCCAGGACCAGCAGCAGCGGGGGCAGCTGTCCTCCCGCCAGGTAGTACGCGAAGATCCCTGGCATTATGTAAAGCATATTGGAACTGAAGTCCAGGACGGGGACGGCCTTGAACCTCAGGGGCTTGGCGCTGTAGAAGTAGGACAGGGAGAGGAATATGAGGAACAGGATGCGCTCGACGTTGTCCTGGAACACCATGAGGACGGCGCTCACACCTACTGTTGCCCACAGGATCCATATGAGCCTCCTCTTATCCCGAGCGGTGACCCGCAGCTCCATCTCGTCCTTCTTCCTGTTCAGCCTGTCAGTGTCCTCGTCCCAGTAGTCGTTCACACCGTAGATGAAGATGTTGGCCGGGAGGAAGAAGTACAGTAGGTACACGTAGTAGTCCAGAGCGAAGAACGCCTCCAGCGTCGGGGCCCCCAGGGCATATCCCACCACGAACGGTCCCCCTGTGTATATCCAGAACCGGAACCGGGATAGTTTCAATATGTACCTCAGGAAAGAGGTCTCACTCGTCATAATCTCCCTTGATGCGGCCCCGGGCCGGACACTGGCGGTAGGCCAGGGGCCAGAGACGGTTCCTCGAGTAACCGATCATTATCCTGCCCAGCGAGGGCTTTACCTTCTTGTGGAACACCCTCATCGGCCGGGAGTAGATCTTGGTGGCGGTGAACTTGTACATGTCGGCGGCGGTCTTGATGGCCACCAGGTCCCTCCGGGGGATCTCCGCGTACCCTCTCTCGGCGATCCGTTGCCATTCCATGTACCTCCTTATCTGAGCCCTCACGAACTGCTTGAACATCTCTGGATGCATCCTCACCGTGGATTCCTTCAGGTCGGGCAGGCCATATCTGAGAAGCTCCTCCTGGGGGAAGTACGAACGGCCGAGCCTGATGTCCTCCTGGATGTCGCGTATGAAGTTGATGTACTGCATCGCTCTCCCCAGGTGCTGAGCGTAGGGATAGGAGGACTCCGGTAGATCCATGATGCGGGCCATCATCAGCCCGACCACCTCCGCGGAGCCGTACAGGTAGACCTGCAGGTCGTCCATGGTCTGGTAGGATCGCGTACCCAGGTCCATCTCCATGGAGTGCAGGAAGGCCTCCACCCACTCCCGCTGGAACCCCTTGCGTCGATACAGCTCGACGAAGGAGGAGATGACGATATCATCGACCTCCTCGCCCTCCAGGGCCGCGTGGAACCTCTCCTTGAGGCGATAGAACTCCTCGACCCTCTGGGGTATTGAGTCCACGAGGTCGTCCGCTACCCGGACGAAAGCGTAGAGCTTGAACACGTCCTCCTTGACCTCCCGACGGAAGAAGATGGTGGAGTTGTAGTAGGTCTTGCTTCCCTCCTTGAAAATGGAGCGGAGCCTCTCGTCGACCATCTTACTCCTCCTTCGTACCCTTGGCTATCTGGTCCCTCACTATCTGTGATGAGATGAGCACCATGGGGACGCCGATGCCTGGATGGCAGTAGTGACCTGTATAGTAAAGGTTTTCCACCTTCTTGCTGCGGTGGACAGGACGGAACAGCGCGGTCTGGCCAAGAGTGTGGCTGAGGCCCAGGGCGGTACCCTCGTAGGCATTGTAGCGCTCCTTGAAGTCGCTGAGGGCGAAGATGCGCTTGACCTCGATATCAGACCGTATGTCGGTGCCTAGCTTCCGCTCAAGATCATCCATGATCTTGTCGTAGAACGCCTCCCGGAGCTCTGGCGTGTCCTTGAGCCCCGGGGACAGGGGGATCAGCACGAAGAGAGTGTCGCCACCTTCGGGCGCGGCCGTGGGATCGGTGCGCGAGGGGACGTTGACGTAGTAAGAAGGCGTTTCCGGCCAGATGTGATTGTTACGATCGAAGATGCTATCGAAGCCGTTGCCCCAGTCATCATCTAGAAACAGATTGTGATGGACCAGCTGCTCCACCTTCCTGTTGACCCCCAGATAGGCCACCATCGCCGATGGGGCCAGCACCCTCTTCTCCCAGTATCTCTCACTATAGCTGCGGTGCTTGGGGTCGACCAGCTCGAGCTCGGAGTGAGCGTAGTCGGCGTTCATGACCACGATGTCCGCCGGGTACGCGCCCTGTGGTGTCACCACCCCTTTCACCCTCCGGCCTTCGAACTCTAGCTTCGTCACCGGCTCGTTGTATCTGAACTCCACGCCCATATCCTCACACATCTTGACCATCTGGGCCGCGATCTCCCTCATTCCTCCTCGAGGATACCAGACCCCGAGGTTGAAGTCGATGTGGGACATGATGTGGTAGAACGATGGGGTGTTCTTGGGCGAACCTCCGAGGAAACCGACCGAGTACTCCACGATCTTCTTCGCCTCATCGCTCTCGAAATGCTTGTTGACGAAGGAGTCCAGGTTCTCGAAGAGGTGCAGCTTCCGTCCCTGCGCCAGGAGTCGTCGGTCCAGGAAATCCGTGAGCTTGTTGTAGTCCCGATAGAGCAGCTCCTTTATCGCGACGTCATACTTTTCCCTCGATTCGTCCAGGTATTTCCGCAGCTTGTTGCCCCCGCCCTTCTCCAGGGTGTCGAAGAGCGCATAGTTGGCCTCCAGGTCCGAGGATATGTCGACCTGCTTCTGGTCCCCGAAGAATATTCTGTAGGATGGGTCCAGGCGCACAAGGTCGAACAGCTCCGATGGTCTCTTCCCGAACTCTTGGAAGTAACGCTCGAAGACATCCGGCATAAGGTACCAGGACGGGCCCATATCGAATGTGTAGCCATTCTCCGAGTAAACGCTCGCTCGGCCTCCCGGTTGCTCGTTCTTCTCGAACACCCTGACCTTGTGACCATCCTTGGCCAGGAGCGCTGCCTGCGCGAGTCCTCCGAACCCGCTTCCGACCACTATCACGTCCTTCATGAAACTATAACCCCCAGTTGTTAAATGAAGAAATTATCCATTCCAAGCGATCCATAGGACGCTTTTGCATCTGACCCGTTCTCTCACGTCCCCTCGCGGGCCAATGGGAAAAATAGCGAGAATCCTCCTCTCGAACGGGATCTTCACCGCTCCTATGCGTCCGATCCTGAGGATTTTCGAACAAAACATTTTACAAATCTAGGACCTGTTATATTAGAATGGTCCCTAACAGGTTGGTCCTGAAGAAAGGTGATGTGGGGTCGATGCTCCAATAGCGGTATGCCCGGGCACCACCCTGCTGTCCAGGGCTGGTCCCGGTATAGGACAATTAATAAATTAACAATTGTTATGCTTATAACAAGGGGTGTATTGGATGCGGTCGCCGGAAATGGAATTGAGAGCCTTGAGGAAGGGGCGAGGAGAGGCGGTTCGAGGAAATCGGTCGAGACGAGCGTGGCGCACGGTCCAGAGAAGGACCTTTCCGTGGGGGCCGCCGGATAGATCGTTTCTGCCTTGGGCTGCATCCAAAGATTATGTGATCGATCCGATGATCGATGGGAGGCCACCGTGGAGGACGCGGAGAACTTATCTCGTAGAAGCTGACAGATGGCATGAGGGAGTGAAATCATGAGGTATAGTAACATACTGGAGACCGTTGGGAGAACACCCCTGGTGCGGCTTAACCGGCTCCCATCGGCGGACTGCGCTGAGGTGTACGTCAAGCTGGAGTCCTTCAACCCCATGGGGTCGGTGAAGGACCGCGCCGCCCTGGTCATGATCGAGCAGGCGGAGAGGGACGGCAGGCTACGTCCAGGTACGGACATCGTGGTCGTGGAGCCCACGTCGGGGAACACCGGCATCGGCCTGGCCATGGTGTGCGCGGTCAAGGACTACAGGCTGGTCCTGACGATGCCAGAGAACATGTCCATGGAGCGCAGGAAGCTGCTGAGAGCTATGGGTGCGGAGCTCGTTCTCACCCCCAGGACAGGCGGCATGAGGGCGGCTATAGAGGCAGCCAGGAGCATTGCGGCGGAGAGGCCGAACGCCTTCATGCCCCAGCAGTTCGAAAATCCGGCGAATCCCCAAGCCCATTACGATACCACAGGGCTGGAGGTA
>Ga0123328_1004328_pt1 | contig 11634 bp, 11 predicted proteins | sample BioC12SIPDNA_2_FD_89702 | JGI IMG/M metagenome (GOLD analysis project Ga0123328, IMG submission 89702) | Anaerobic biogas reactor microbial communites from Washington, USA - Biogas_R1_A C12 SIP DNA | ecosystem: Engineered > Bioreactor > Anaerobic > Unclassified | place: Washington, USA...
CGCCGCCCAGGCGCTGGAGATGGGCATGGTGAACACCGTGGTGCCCCTGGACCGGCTGGAGGAGGAGACGCTCCAGTGGTGCTCGGAGATCCTGGAAATGTCGCCCATGGCCCTGCGGTGTATCAAGGCGGCCATGAACGCCGACGAGGACGGCCAGGCGGGGCTCATGGAGCTGGCGGGCAATGCCACCAGCCTCTTCTACATGTCCGAGGAGGGGCAGGAGGGCCGCAACGCGTTCCTCGAAAAGCGGCCGCCGAACTTCTCGAAGTTCCCGCGCAACCCCTGAGGGGCCCCATCATGACGGACACGGCACCCATCCGGCCGGCCGGGGCGCGCGTCTGGCTGGACGCCGCGCGCCCGCGCACGCTGGGCGCGGCGGTGGGGCCGGTGCTGCTGGGGGCGGCGTTCGCGGTGGACGCCGGGGGCGCGCATTTTCCCTCCCTGCTGGCGGCGCTGGTCTGCGCGCTGCTCCTGCAGGTGGCCGCCAATTTCGCGAATGACTACTACGATTTCCTCAAGGGGGCCGACACGGCGGCGCGGGTGGGGCCGGTGCGCGCGACGGCCTCCGGGCTGGTGACGCCCGCCCAGATGCGCCGCGCCCTGGCGCTCACGCTGGTGGCGGCGTTTCTGCTGGGCCTGTATCTCGTCTGGCGGGGCGGCTGGCCCATCCTCGTCATCGGCGTGCTGTCCATGCTCTTCGCCGTCCTCTACACCGGCGGCCCGTATCCCCTGGGCTATCTGGGGCTGGGCGAGGTCTTCGTGTTTATCTTCTTCGGTCCCGTCGCCGTGGCGGGCACGGCCTATGTGCAGACCCTTTCCTTCGACCCGCTGGCCGCTGTCGCGGGCATCGGCCCCGGCCTCTTCTCCGTCGCCATCCTCACGGTGAACAACCTGCGGGACCGGGACGAGGACGGCCGCACGGGCAAGCGGACCCTGGCGGTGCGTTTCGGCGCGCGCTTCGCGCGGGCGGAGTACGCGCTGTCCCTGCTGGCTGCCCTGCTCGGGGTGCCCGCCCTGCTGTGCGCGCTCCCGGGCGGGCACGGCGGCGCCTTTGCCGCCCTGCCGGTGCTGGTTCCCGCCATGTTCGCGGTTCGGACCGTCTCCAGGGAGTCCGGGCCGGCCCTCAACCGCATGCTCGGCGGCACGGGAAAACTGCTGCTGCTGTACAGCCTGCTGTTCGGCGTGGGGTGGGTGCTGTGGTGACGCCCGGCACCACGCGGGTGTACCGCTACGACCTGCCGCTGGCCCATCCGATACGGGTGGGCGGGGAAAGGCTGACCCGCCGCCGGGGGTGGCTGCTGGAGCGCGCGGACGCCGACGGCCGCTCCGCCTGGGGAGAGGCCGCGCCGCTGCCGGGGTTCAGCCGCGAAACCTTTGACGAGGCCGGGGAGGCGTTGATCGCCCTGTGCGGGGTGTCCGACCCGCCCCCCGATGCGCCGCCCTCTGTCCGTTTCGCCCTGCATGCGGCACGGGGGGATACCACGCCGTCAGGGAACCGCCGCGTGCCGCTCTGCGCCCTGCTGCGGGGGGACGGGTTGCAGAAGCTCACACACGCCTCCGAAGCGGCCAGAAAGGGATATCAGGCGGTCAAACTGAAAGTCGGCGGGAGAAAGGTGGGGGAGGACATCGCGTTGACGTTGAACCTGCGCAGCTTGCTGGGACCGGACGTGGCCCTGCGGCTCGACGCCAACCGGGCGTGGTCGTTGGAGGAGGCGGAGTCCTTTCTGCGGCGCATGACGGAGGAAGATGCGCTCTATGCGCTGGCGCCGGTGGCCTTCATCGAGGAACCCCTCAAGGACTGGACGCAGCTGCCCGAACTGGCGGCGCGGACGCGGGTTCCGCTGGCGTTGGACGAGACCCTTCAGGAGGTCTTCGGCGCGCGCACCGTCTCGCGCGCGGAGGCGGAGCCGGCCTTTCGGGCGGCATCGTGCTGGGTGTGGAAGCCCACCCTCTGCGGACCCTTTCAGACGGCCACAGAGGACTGGCTGTCTTTCGGTCCCCCCTTCAGGGGGGGGATTCGCGGAAGCGAACCGGGGGATGTTCCGGACTCCGGGGCGTTGGCGGGAACGGGATTGCTTCGCTTCGCTCGCAATGACCTCGAAAAAACACGTCATTGCGAGCGAAGCGAAGCAATCTCATGCTCGCGAAAACGCGGCATCCCCCCTCATGGGGAGATCAAGACCGGCCTTCCGGTGGTGTCCAGCGCCGCCTATGAGTCGGGCGTGGGCATTGCGGCGATTGTTAGGGCGGCAGGGGAAGGCGTTCTCGAACCCTTGGGCATTGACACCTACGCGGCGCTGGCGGAGGACGTGCTGGCGCGGCGGCTGCCACTGGACGCGCCGGAGGCGGAAGTGGGCGGGGTGCTGGCCGCCGCCGGGGACGTGGTCCGTTCACGGCTGGAATTGGTTCATGAGCACCCCTGACACCCCACGCTGGGAAAACCCCTTCGCCGCGGCGGCCCACCGCTTTGGCGACACCCCCTTCGTGGAGACGCCAACGGAGACGCTGTCGTTCGCGGCATTTCACCGCCGAGCTTCTGAACTGCGCGGGGGGCTGTCCGGTCAGGGGATCGGCATGGGCGCCTGCGTGTGCCTGCCCGCCGCGCGCACCGTGGAGACCCTGCTCCTTTGGGCCGCCTGCTGGGAATGCGGCGCGTGCGTGTGCATGGTGGATCCCGCCGCCCCGGAGGACTACACGGCGGCCCGCGCCGCCCAGGCGGGATGCACCCACCGCGTTTCCCCGTCCGGCCTTGTTCCCCTGACGTCACATGAGTCGCGATGCCATATGGGCAGGGAGGTTGCCTCTGACCAGAATGCGCCCCCCCACCCGTCATTCCCGCGAAAGCGGGAACCCATCTTGGGTCAGCAGGTTACGACATGCGTCGAAGACATGGGCCCCCGCCTTCGCGGGGGTGACGGCGAGCGAAGGGCGCCGGAGACCCCGTCCGGGGTCGGGCCCGAGACCGCGCTGGTGGTCTTTACCTCCGGCAGCAGCGGCACGCCCAAGGCCGTCTGCCACGGCGTCGAGGGTATGCGGCACGCCTCCCGCGTCACTGCCGCCGCGCTGGACCTCCACGCGGGGGACCGTTGTCTTCTGAGCCTGCCTCTCCACCATGTCTCGGGACTGTCCATGGTGCTGCGCTGTGCCGAGGCCGGCGCGGTGTGCGTGCTTCCCCCGGCGGGGGCGCCCCTGGCCGAAGCCCTGCGGAACACACAGCCCACCCATGTTTCCCTTGTGGCAACGCAGGTCGGCCGCCTGCTGGAGCAGGGTGCCGCCCCGCCCGCGTCCCTTCGCTGCGCCCTGCTGGGTGGGGGGCCGTCTTCCGCGTCCCTCATTGCCGCCGCTCTGCGGGGTGGCTACCCGGTCCGCAACAGCTACGGCATGACGGAGACTTTCGCCATGATCGCCGTTTCGCGGCCGGACGCTTCGGCGGACGAGGCGGCGGCCGCCGCTGAGGTCATCGAGCCGGGCACGGTGCGCGTGGGGGACGGCCGCATTGCCGTGCGCGGGGGGCGCCTGTTCCTGGGCTACTATCGGGACGGCGGTCTGGATCCCGCGCGGGACGCCGACGGGTTCTACCCCACCGAGGACCGGGGGATTCTGGACGGGGACCGCCTGTCCGTGCTGGGGCGGGCGGACACGGTGTTCATCAGCGGGGGGGAGAATGTGGCCCCGGAGGAGGTGGAGGCCGCCCTGCTCCGGCTGGACGGCGTGGCCGATGTTGTGGTTATCCCCGTGCCGCATCCAGACTTTGGCCGGGTGCCCGCCGCGTTCCTGCGCGTGCGGGACGGGTCCGTTCCCGAGATTTCCGCCCTGCGCGCCGCGCTGGCCGCCGCCCTGCCGAGGCACTGCCTGCCCTGGGCGGTGTTTCCCTGGCCTGCGGACGCGCCCGCCCCTTCGGCCAAACCCAACCGGGAGTGGTGGCGGGATTGTGCGGCGCGGACAGCGGGAGAAGGACTTTCGGGCTAACCCTCCGTTGGGGCGTCCTTCGTTTCGGCGGGGGGCGCATCCTGAGCGCGGGTGCGTGCGGCGCGGGTGCGCTCGACCAGGGTGGTCATGAACGCCTCGTCCCCGAGGGTCTCGCGGAAGGCGCGGCGGGACTCTGCGAGGTGGCCGCGCGTGATGGCGAAGAATTCCCGGACAGCCTTGACGCTGGCCACCAGAAAGAAGAGAAACATCACGGCCAGCACCAGGAAGAACTTCTGCGGGTTGTCCCGGTACCGGGCCATCTGCGCGCCCAGCACCATCACCACGGGAAAGCAGAGGAGAAGGTAGAAACTGACCGGCCGGCGCCGGTGCGCCTCGACGACACCCCGGGCGACACAGCGCCAGAAGGAGAGGGGGGGCTTGGGGGTGGGGGCTTCCTCGGTCATGCCGCCCTCCGGTCGCGCGCCGGGATCACAGGTCGCAGGCGCCCTGCATGGGGCAGCCGCCGTGGCCCCCGTTGCCGCCGCAGCAGCCCGCGCACGCGGGGTCCGTGGAGTTTCCGCTCAGGGCGGCGAAATGGCTCATCTGTTTTTCAAGGTCCGCCGAACCGCACACCGGACACTCCGGCCGCTCTGATCCGCGCACGAGAATCTCCGACTGGGCGCCGCAGGCTTTGCAGAAGAAGGCGAACAACGGCATGGGAAGCATCCTCCACGCGTTCGTTGGGAAACGTCAACCACTGGGAGAATTTTATCAGACTGGGCCGTTTTTTGCCAAGCCGGCGGACGGGTCAGCCTTCCCAGGTCCGCAGTTCGACGGTTCCGCCGCCGCAGAAAACGTAGGTTTTATAACGCATCCAGTCGCCCGGGTTCACGTAGAGCCCCTCGCCGCCGCCGGGCAGGGGGAACCGCTCCAGTGCCGCCGCGTGGGAATGGCCGCAGGCGACGAGACCGGCCCTGCCGGCCTCCAGCAGCGCCCGGGCGTGTTCGCGCAGCGCGCGGGCCTCCGGCCCCTCTGCCGGGTCGCCCACCCGGGTGAGGGTGCGGCTGCCGTGGCTGACCGTGCGGGCCAGGGCCATGGCCCAGTCGGGGTGAAGCAGGCGGAACGTTCCCACCACGAAGGGGTTGCGGGCGATCCGCCGGTATGCGCGGTAGGCCCGGTCCGCCGGGTTGACGCCGTCGCCGTGATACAGCAGGGCGCGCCGCCCGTCCAGGTCCATCTCCACGGAATCCGGGTGGATCTGAAACCCCACCTCGTCCCGCAGAAAGCGCCCCGCCCAGAAATCATGGTTGCCGCAGACCAGATGCAGCGCCACCCCGTCGTCGCGCAGGTCGGAGAAGGCGCGCAGGACGGTGTAATAGTCGGAAAAGCACACGTGGCGGTACTCAAACCAGAAGTCGAAGAGATCGCCCAGGCACACGACGCGCCCGCAGCGCAGGCTGCGCAGGCTCTGGAGGAAGTGGACAAACTGGTCCCGGACGGGCCGGGCCTCCGGGCCGCTCTTGAGGTGGACGTCGGAAAAGAGGACGGTCGCGCTCACAGCAGGCCAAACTTGCTCAGGGGCCAAAAGCGCAGCACAGCCCGCCCGACGATCTGGTCGTCCTTCACGGCGCGGAAACTGCGGCTGTCCTTGCTGACGCTTCGGTGGTCGCCCATGACGTAGTATTCCCCCGGATGCAGCAGGCAGAGGTCGCGGTCAGGGGACTGCATTTCAACGGGGTCCAGGTATCCCGTCTCGTCCACCTGCCAGTCGTTGACCCGCACCCGGCCCTTGTCATACTCCACCTGGACCACATCGTCCAGGGCGGTCAGCTCATCCTTCCGGACGGCATTGACGCCGTTTTCGGCCTTTTTGGGGTTCAGGGCGATGACCCGCTTGACGTAGCGCTTGTTCCCGATGCCGTCGAACACGACAATGTCACCGGGCTTGAACGGGGTGAACAGGCCCTCGAAAAGGGCCAGTTTGGAGAGTTGGTGGGGGGCCTTGAGCACCAGAATGCGTTCGCGGTCGTGAAGGTTCGGGAGCATGGAGGGGCCCTGCACCTCGTACCCCTCGATCACGAAGGTCTTGAGGCACCAGAACACCACGAGGAAGACCAGCACCATCTTCACGAACTCGTAAAGCTCGCGGCGGGCTTCCTGCTGCGGTTCCGACGTTTCCGCCGTCTCCGCCGGGGTCTCCAGGGTATTTTCCTCAAACTCCAAAACATCTGTCTCCGGGGGACTGCGCGGCTGCGAACGCGGGCGCGCCCCCCTTCCGCGCCGTCGTGGCGCGTCTTGCGGGAACTATACCATGCGCGCGCGGGGATGTCACGGCGGTCACTCCGCAGCCAGGCCGAGCCGGCGCGCCAGCTTAGAATCCGCGCGGTACCGCGGCATGATGATTTCGGTGTCGTGGGAGACGGCCTGCCGCGCCACGAAGAGGGCGGACGCGGGGTGGGCGTAGGCCATGTCCTTCAGATATTGCCACCATTCCAGATCAAGGGCGGACCGGCTGGCCAGCCGGGCCGAGATGCGCCGCGGGTTGTCGTTCTCCGCCGCCAGCTCGGCGACCTCCTCCGCCAGGGACTGGGGCGGCGCGTCGGTCTTGGCGCGCTCCAGGCGCTCCCCCTGCTCCCTGGCGAGAGCGCAGGCGGCCCGGTAACTCTCCGCGAAGGCGTCCCATTCCGGGTCCGTCTGGCGGACCCATTCCTCGAGGAAGGCCGTCTTGGCATCCAGCGGGAGGGCCGAGAGGCGCCCCGCGATCTCGACATTCTGCAGCAGGTAGTTCAGCGCCGTGTCCGCGTGGCGGTCCGGCGGCTGCACCGCCACGGCCTCCTCCGGCGTGCGGGGGTACTCCCCGTGGAGGATCAGGGCGGTCACCTGGTGGCGTGGCACGGCCGGCAGGGGCTCCGGGAAGGCGGCATAGTCGTAATCCAGCCCCACGGCGGTGCGGTAGCCGCGCACGCCGGCGGGCGTGTCGCCCGCCGCCAGCGCGGCGTCGGCCTGCGCGAGGAACTCCTCCTGCATCCGCCGCCGGATGCGCAGCAGCTCGTAGGCCTGGGCCGCGGCGGCGTATTTTTCCAGCCGCACCGCGTTGTCCGCCAGCTGGAGCAGGGGCTCCCAGGGAAGCTGGGGCGGACCGTTCTTCGTGAGCTGGGCGCGGACATGGGTGAGCAGCCCCGGTGCCTGTGCGGCCCGGAGGGCCTCCCGGTAGGCCGGGTCGTTTTCGTCCGGCGGCAGGAGGTAGGCATACTTGTCCGAGTGAAGGTCTTCCGTCGAGTCATCCCGCAGGGGGGAATAGGGCACGAAGAGGAAGCGGAAATTCACAATATCCCCGGCGGCGATGGCAAAGGCCAGGGCCTGGAGGATGTCGTTGTCCTGCACGGCGGCTTTTGGGGCGGGTTTCCGGGCCATCAGGCATCCCCTCCCCGCAGCATTGCCCGCACAAAGTTCGCCCGCTCCGCCCAGTCGACTTCCGGGCGTGTGACGTCGTAATAGGGGAGCCGCTCGTGGATCTTGTGGTACAGCCGCTGGCGGTAGTGGCGGAGCACGCTGCTGGCGTGGCGTTCGTGGGCGGGGTCCCACCCGCTGTTCTCCACGCATTCCGCGTCCCGGCCCGCCTGGAGCATGATTTCCTCCAGATAGGTCGAGAGGAAATGCCGCAGGGCCTGGTCAAACTGCCTGCGGCCGCCGTCGGCGGCCGAGGCGTCGCCGGCCGCCTGCTGCCAGGCCTCCTCCAGGGACATGACCTCCTCCCGGTCGGCGAGGTACTTCGCGGCCAAGTCGTTGTCCCGCAGGATGTAGAAGGCGGCGTTGAGCTGCGCGATCTGGAGGAGGTACTGGTTGCGCCGGTCCTCGGTCATGACCTGGCCGGTGATCTCCGCCAGCAGGTCTTTGATCTTTTTGCGGTAGTTCCTGCGCACGTCGGCGGGCTTGAAATCCGGGGGCAATCCCAGGATTTCGAGATAATCCACATATCCAGAATCGGACTCAGGCATAGATCGGTCGCTCCGTAAACCCGCATTCTACCCCCCCTGCGGGCCGATGGGCAACTCCGGTCAGGGCTTCGGGCTCTCCTCGATGAACTTCAGGGCGGCCTCTATGTACAAGTCGCCGGTCTTCTCGCCCAGACTCGTTTCGCTGATGTATTCGTAGCGGTCGAAGCTCATCCAGTCCACGCTGGTCAGCATGTAGCCGATGGCGTCGTTGGTGAGGCCGAACAGGAAGGCGTTGCGGGCGGGCATGTGGCGCTTGACATGGTAACCGATGTTCGGCAGGGCCTCGCCCGGAATGGTGAGCACCTGCGCGGTGCCGATGTTCACCAGGTTCACCCGTGTGGTGAAGTCGTCGCCGGGCAGGTTGTAGCCCAGGGGCGACATGCTGATGACCGCCTTGAGCAGGGGGGAGTCCATCGGGAAGGACACGGGCCGCGCGGCGCAGTACAGGTTGGGGTTCTCCTGGACCGGGGCCTCCGCCACGATGCGCAGGGCCTCGTCGGCCATGAGATTGCCGATGCGGATGCACTCCTCCCAGGTCTGGATGTCCTTGCCGCCGTTGTCGTCGCGGCAGTCCGCGGTGACCATGCCGCCCTGGGCACCGTTCATGAAGATGCCCATGCCCCCGGTCTTCTCCGCGATCCGGTCATAAAGCGGGCCGCAGAGGTCGGGGGACAGGATGCCCTGGTCGTTGCCGATGACCTCCGGGTGGGTGGCGTAGTTCACCAGGGTGGCGATGGTTTTTCCCTTGTCGTCGCCGTCGGCGGCCACGGCCTGGATCACGCCGCAGCGGGGGTCGTAGAGCTCGGGCGCGTAGTAGTTGTAGGCGATCTTGCCCTTGGCGCGGTCCACGGCGATCTTCAGCGTGGCCGGCCGCAGGGTGTCCACGGCCTCGTTAATGGCCTCCGCCATCAGGTCGCAGACCCGGTTCAGGTAGTTCAGGTCGGCCCCGTGCTGGCCGTTCATGTCGGGGAACCCGTAGGCGTCGGGCGCGCTGTGCGTGTGGGTCGCCCCGATGAGGATGTTCTCCGGCGGGATGCCCTTGACCTTCGCGCGGGTCTTGTCGCCCAGCACGGCGGGCCAGCCCAGGTTGTCCACGCTGACAATGGCGACGCGCGTGCCGCCCTTCTCAAACACCAGGGCACGGGTGGTCAGTTCGCCCTTCTTCACGGTGGGGGGGTTGGGCTTGCCCACCCCCCCCGACACCGGCAGCAACGGGTCGGGCGTGATAAAGCGGAAGGCGGCCCCGGCCTTGAAGGTGTCCTGGGCGGCGGCGAATCCACAGAGCGGGAGGGCGGCGAGCAGCATGGCGGCGGCAATCCCCGTGAAGGATTTCATTTTTGGTAGACTCCGTTTGCCGCCGAAACATGCGGCGGCGAGGTTGTGGGCAATCTTACCGCAGTTGGACACCGCGCGCGGCGCGGGGGTTTCACTATAAGATGCCGCAGAGCGGAGAGATTCTGGCAAGGGATTGCCGTCGTGTCCGGGCGTTGGCGGGAACGAGATTGCCGCGCTTCGCTCGCAATGACCGGAAAAAACAGCTTTGCTGCAATGACCGCGCCAAATGGCGTCACTGCAATGACCGCAGAAAATGGCGTCAGTGCAATGACTGCGCCAAATGGCGTCAGTGCAATGACCGCGCAAAATGGCGTCACTGCAATGACCGCGGAAAATGGCGTCAGTGCCATGATGGCGGAAAATGGCTTTACTGCCATGACCGCATAAGCGCGCGTCATTGCGAACGAGCGAAGCGAGGGAAGCAATCTCGTGCCCGGCATGACGCCGACTTGCAGGTTTGTTTCATGTGACTCAGGTTCGTGCCTGGGACAACCATAAAGGAGCGCAATGGTGATCCTTGCGGTGGAAGGCGGTGGCACGGCCACCCGGGCGGGACTGTACGGGGGGGCGACGCTGCTGGCGGAGGGGACGGGCGGTCCGGCGAATCCGGTGGCCTACGGCCTGTCGCGGACTGTGGACACCCTGGTGGAGCTGGCGGAGCGGCTGCTGCCGGAGGGTGCCGCTCCGGACTGTGTCTGTCTGGCCCTTGCGGGGGCGGCGGAGCCGTTGCTGCGGGCCGCCCTGGCGCGCGGGACGGCGCAGCGGCTGGGCGCGGGGAGGGTCGTGGCCACCACGGACCTGCACCCGCTGCTGTTCGCCAATGCCGGGAAGGGTGCGGGGATTCTGACCATCGCGGGCACGGGGTCTTCCGTGCTGGGGAAGGACGCCTTCGGCTGCACCGCCCGGGCGGGCGGGCGGGGGGCGCTTTTCAGCGACGACGGCAGCGCCTACCGGCTGGCCGTGGAGGGCCTGCGCGCGGCGGCCGCGATGGCCGACGGTCTGGGGCCGGAAACCCCGCTGCTGGAAATGCTGATGGAGGGGGCGGGGGCGGCGTCTCTGGAGGGGCTTGTCGCCTGGTCTGCCCGCGCTGACAAGCGCGCGGTCGCGGCGCTGGCCCCCTTGGTCACAGCGGCTGCGGAGGAGGGGGACTATGTCGCCGCAGGCTGCCTGGAGTAGCAGGCCCGCAGGCTGGCGGGGCAGACCGCCGTGGTGGCGCGGCGTCTCGGGCTGGAGGACGGCTACCGCGTGTTCATGCACGGCGGGCTCCTGCTCAACGCGCCCCGGTACGCGGAGGCGTTCCGGCAGTGCTTGGACATGTACAGCGAGGCCCAGTTCATGACCTGCGCCCTGACAGGCCATGCCGCCGTGGCGGCGTGGGCGGAAACACTGGACCGGGTGCCGGAATGGGCGTCGGAGTGGCGCGGGGACGCCCCCGGGACGCGTCATCCGGAGCTGCCGCCCACAGAGCGGCGCGCCGACAGCGGGCCGTTCCTCGACGCGCTGGACGCGGCGGGCATCGTGGACCTCATGATCCGTCGGGAGGCGGACACCTGCGCAGCGGTGGCGGCGTGTGCGTCTGAAATCGCCCGGGTGGTGGGCCTGGCCGGACGCGTGCTGGAGGGCGGGGGCCGTATCTTCTACATCGGGGCGGGCACCAGCGGGCGCCTCGGCGTGCTGGACGCCTCGGAGTGTCCGCCGACCTTCGGTGTGTCCCCGGACCGGGTTATCGGCATCATCGCGGGGGGTGACACGGCCCTGCGGAACAGCCTGGAGGGGGAGGAGGACCGTCCCGAGCACGGCGGCCGCGACTTGGCGGCGCACAGCGCCGGCCCCGGCGATCTCGTGGTGGGCATTGCGGCGTCCGGTGCCACGCCCTACGTGGCGGGGGCCCTGGAGCACGCCCGGGCGGCGGGCGCGCCCACCGTGCTCGTCTGCTGCGTGCCCCGCCCGGCGATTGCGGCGGACACCGTGATCGCCCTGGACACGGGACCAGAGGTCCTCGCCGGGTCCACCCGCCTGCGCGCGGGCACGGCCACCAAAATGGTCCTCAACATGATCAGCACGGGGGGGATGACCCTGGCCGGATACGTTTGCCGGGGCCTCATGGTGGAGATGAGGCCGACCAACGCCAAACTGCGCCGCCGGGCCGCGCGGATCGTCGCCGAACTCGGCGGATGCCCTGAGGCGGACGCTGCGCACCTCTTGGAAAGCGCCGGATGGCACATCCCCACGGCGGTGGTGATGGCCGTCCTGAAAGTGCCGTCGGAAGAGGCGCGACGGCGGTTGCAGGCCGCCGGAGGCCGCCTGCGCGGGATATTGGGCGAAACCTGACCGTCCTGCGTTCTGCGAGCCTGGGTGCGGCAGAGCGCGCAGCGCCTTGGAGTGCGGCGGC
>Ga0123328_1004332_pt1 | contig 11628 bp, 10 predicted proteins | sample BioC12SIPDNA_2_FD_89702 | JGI IMG/M metagenome (GOLD analysis project Ga0123328, IMG submission 89702) | Anaerobic biogas reactor microbial communites from Washington, USA - Biogas_R1_A C12 SIP DNA | ecosystem: Engineered > Bioreactor > Anaerobic > Unclassified | place: Washington, USA...
ATCTTCGCGGTGGGGACCCACAGGTCCTGCTGCCGCTGCCCGCTTCGCTTGCGCATCGACATTCTGTGCAATCCTTTCTCGAGCCACCGTTATTATACCGCCACTGTCAAGCGGCTTTTTCAGCGGGCTGCTACGTGTAGCCCGCCCACAGCGTGCAGCGGAAAACGCTCAGAGTCTTTCCTTTCTTTGCTCATTTTCAAGACCATCCTATCACTCCCCGTGCGGGGGCCAGAACAGAGGCGACCGCTCGTCTGCGTCGGTGACTTCTACAGTGGCCCGGAGACACACTTCGACTCAAGGAATCGGCACAGCAACAGCTCGTCCGCATGGGTTCCTTGCTTCAGCTTAACGGCTCTGCGGCGACGGCGGCTAAGTTCTTCAGTGCCGCCAGGATTGCGCTTCGGTCGGGCATGTTGCCTTCCCCTCGACCGGGCGTAACTCGGCCCGGACACGGCAGGCGCCGAGGCGGTTTGACGCCGGCCACCCGGACGTGCCGGAACGTGACAGGATGATACGGAACGCGGGGCCGGTTCTCAAGCGGGAGGGCGTGGGCTACCTTCGACGGTAAACGTCTCTGCGGTGCCTTACGCGGACAACGAAGACTGTCAGCACGTCGTCACGTATCAGATAGACAATGCGGTAGTCGCCGACGCGCACGCGATAGGCGTCTTCGGCGCCGGTGAGCTTGCGGGTGCCTTCGGGGCGGGGGTCGTCGGCCAGGGCTTCAATGGCGGAAATGACGCGGCGTCGCTCGCGTTTGGGCAGCGCCGCAATCTCCTTGATGGCGGAAGCCTTGATCTCGACGCGGTAGGCCATCTACAGGCCGAGTTCCTTCTTGACCCTGGCGAAGGGGCGCGCAGGCTCGTTCAGCCGCTCGCGGACGGCTTCAAGGTCCCACTCGTCTTCCATCCGCTCCAGGAGGTCCACGTCTTCCATGGGCACCAGGGCGAAGAGGCTCCTGCCCCGGCGCTCAACAACGATGCGCTCGCCGCGCAGGGCGACGCGGTTGCCCAGGTCGGCCAGGTGATCGCGCGCTTCGGTAATCGGTAGTCGGGTCACGGCAAATGCTCCTATCCTTACGTAACGTACGTCTTGTACCATCCGTACGATGGGAAGTCAAGCTCTGTTTCGCCGGGGCGGTAAGCTTGCTCCCCGTCGGCAGTCGCGCCCAGTGCGAACACGACAGCCTTTTCCGCCGGATTGCCTCTCGGGTTCCGCCGACAGCGGGTCAGCCAGGTCGACGGTGCCGAGCACGTCGCGGGTCCAGGCGTCCAGGGCCTCTTGTGTGAAGGGCGCTTGGCGGTCATGCCAGGTTTCCGAGAGCCTGGCAATGAGCGCCGAGCCTTGCGCAGTTCACGTGCGAGCGCGTTGCCGACCGCAGACGCACGGCCGGCAGTGCGCTCGGACTCACGGAACGACGGACTGCTCGGGGACCAGGACAACACGGAATCCGAAGTACGAGCGCCGGAGCGTGGGGACGTTCCTGTTGCGGACCGCCGAACGCACGCAGTTCGGGAGGTCGCACCACGACCCGCCCCGCAACACGCGATACTGCCCGCTCGCGGGGCCCTGCAGGTCCGCCCGCCGCCTCTGGCCGTAGTAGCTCTCTCCGTACCAGTCCGCACACCACTCCCAGACGTTCCCATGCATGTCGTAGAGGCCCCAGGCGTTCGGTGAGAAGCTGCCGACAGGCATCGTCTTCTCGCGGTACACGCCCCTCGAACGGGAGCGGTAGGCGTAGTCGCCGTCGTAGTTCGCCTGGCTCGTGCTGATCGTGCTGCCGAAGTGGAAGGGCGTGGGCGTCCCCGCCCGGCAGGCGTACTCCCACTCCGCCTCCGTCGGCAGCCGCAACCCGTCCCCCGCCCTGCTCAGGAAGCCCTGGATGTCGTCCCAGGAGACCGTCTCCACCGGCAACCGCCCATCGTCCTTGAAGTTGCTCGGGTTGTTGCCCATCACCTGCTGCCACTGGGTCTGCGTCACCTCGTACTTGCCCATGTAGAACGGCTTCGTGATCCGCACACGGTGCTGAGGGCCTTCGTCGTCGTACCTGTCCGCTTCGTCTATCCGGCTGCCCATCATGAACTCGCCCACCGGGATGAAGGCCAACTCGATTCCGGTCGCCTCGTGCACGATCTCCTTCGCCCAGCCGGTGTCCGTGTACGGCTCCGCCGCCGTCTCCGCCGCCGCACGGAAGCCCGCCGGTATGCGCATCTCCTCGATGGGCGCTCGCCGCGTCTGCGGGCCGTTGACCACCTTGGCGCCGGCCTGGCTCCCGGTGATCTGCTCCCGCAGGGCCGCCCGCTCCACTGCGGAAGCGTCCACTCCCGTCAGATCAGAGCCAGGCGGACCGTCATCGGCCCAAACGGCTCCCGGACAGAGGAGCGCCAGAGCCAGAATCACGAGCGCAGCAGACCCGACCAGGCGAAGGACCATGGCGACGTCCTCTCGATAGTGTGAAGCCATTATGCGCGCAACGGCCTGCCGTGTCCAATCCACAAAGGCAACCGCAAGGCCCCCCTGTCGTCACCACACCGGGCACCCGCCCAGGGAGGGCGTTCTCGGTTCCCTGCAACGCTGTTCATGGGCTGCCACCGCACGCGGCTCAGAGCCTGCACGAGCAGCCCGGCCGGCGCTGCCCTCCGAGAGGGTGGCGTGTCCCCGCCCGCCACAAAAGACCCCGGTGCATTTGACGACGGGCCGGCCGATGCGTATCATGTTTTTGAAGATCATGCTACGCACGCACGGGCGTCCTCGCCCGAAGCGGCCGCCGGTTCGTGCCCCAATGAGGAGTCACTGATGCGTTCCCCGATGAGTCGGCCGGCCAGAGCCATCGCCGCGTTCACCCTGATCGAACTCATGGTCGTCATCGCGATCATCGCGATCCTGGTCGGCCTGCTGGTCCCGGCCCTGGTGAGCGGACGGCGGCGCGCTCTGCAGACGCAATGTGCGAGCAACCAGCGCCAGTTGGGCGTCGGCATGGTGATGCACGTGGCGGACCGCGGGACCTACCCGCGGATCTGGGTCAGCTCGACGCGCCGGTGGATGGACATCGTGAAGCCGTACGTGGATGACCAGCTCGGTGTCTTCATGTGCCCCGAGGACCCCGAGCAGATTCCTCTGACCTGGGATCCGAGCATCAAGCTGAGCTTCGGCATGAACACGTACAACTTCGCGGGCAAGGCCTACTGCTTCTGGTACGGCGTGAGGCTGCCGAAGGTCCGCGCGGCTTCCGCGAAGATACTGCTCGCCGACTGCACGCCGGGCCACTACTACGTCGGGAGCGGATCGAGCTTCCAGCACCCGGTCCAGTACGTGGACTATCGCCACGCGGGGGACAGCTTCAACGCTCTGTTCTGCGACGGACACGTCGCGCGCAAGACGATCACCACGCAGTTCGACTGGGACGTGTCGATGAGTTCGCCTCCCGAAGAGGATCCGGACGAAGAGGAATGAGCAGCCGGGCCCAGATCAGCCTCGTCGCAGCGGCCGCCCTGCTGCTGACGGCCGCCGGCGTCCGCCTGGCCGCCCGGCCCGAGCCCGCACCGGCAGTGCGGGAACGCCGACCCATTGTGGACATGACGGGGCGGACCGTCTCCATCCCCGCCCGGCCGGAGCGGATACTGAGCCTGTGCACGTCGGCCACGGACGCCATCGTCCGGCTGGGCGCCGGCGCTTCGCTGGCGGGCATCGACGAGTACAGCCGCATCGTGCCCGGCACGGCGGACGCCGTCGTCATGGGGCGCGGCAGCGCGATCTCGCCGGAGCACGTCGTCGCCCGGGGCGTCGACCTGGCGTTCATCTGGTGGTATCAGGACGACGTGGCGGCGGTCCTGGACAGGCTGGGCGTGCCGGCGGTGCGGATCACCAGCGGCCGGGCGGCCGACGTGCCGGCCGTGATCACGTTGATCGGGCGGTGCATCGCGCGCGAGCAGGAGGCTGCCGGGCTTGCGGACCGGGTGACCGGCTACCTGCGGCAGGCGCAGGAGAGGCCGGCGGAACCGGCCCCGTCGGTCTACCTGGAACTCTACGGCCCGTTCAAGACGGCGGGGGCCGGCAGCTACATGGACGACCTGCTGGCGCTGGCCGGCGGCGCCAACGTGGCCGCCGCGGCGGGCGGGGGATCGCTGCTCTCGCCCGAGCACCTGATCGGGGCGGACCCGGACGTGATCCTGTTCGTCGACGAGTTCGCCACGGTCGAGTCGCTCCGCCGCCGCAACGGCATGGAGGCGATCTCCGCGGTCCGTTCGGGCCGCGTCCACCCCATCCCCCGCTACTGGCTTGTGGCCGGCGGCGGGCTGCCCGAGTCCGTCGCGGGACTGCGGGCCATCATCCACGACGGGGCTCTCCCGGAAAGGTAACGGAAGATTGGCATTCTACAAGATCACGCACAACGAGAAGCACCGGTTCGCCACGGTACACAACTACGGCTGCACCTTCCGCTGCCCGATCTGCAGCTACAAGCTGCGCAGCGGCCCCGACGGCCGGCCCGGGCACGCGTATCCGGCGCCGGAGCGCTTCCTGTCCCTGGAGGAGGTCTGCAACGCCCTTTCGAGTGTGGACGTGGACCGCGTGAACTTCATGGGCGGCGAGCCCACGGTGGCCCCGGACCTGCCGGCCGTTCTGGAGTTCGCCCGGCGGACGCTGGGAGTGCGCACCGCCCTGGGGCACACGAACGGCAGCCGGCTGCCGCTGCCCAACCTGGACGCCGCCAACGTGGGCCTGAAGGCCTGGGATGAGGGGGTGCACCTGCAGTACACCGGGCGGCCGAAGGCGCTGATCTTCGACAACTTCGCGGCGGCCGTCGATGCGGGGCTGGACATGCGGGCCAACGTCGTGTTCGTGCCCGGCCTGGTGGACGTCGACCAGGTCGAGGCCATCGCGGCCTGGCTGGCGGGCCTCAGCCCGGAGATCCCGTTCCACATCATGGGCTACATCCCCGTGCCCGGGCAGCCGTATGCCCGCCCCACGGCCGAGCAGGTCGACCGGGCGGTCGCGGCGTCGCGCAGGCACCTGGCGAACGTCGCATCCTCGCGGCTGGACAGCTCGGAGGCCCTGAGTCTCTCGAAGCGCGACGACCGGTTCGACGTGCGGCGCATCGCGTAGAACGCCCTTCGGAGACGGTCCATGCGCCCCTCGGCGGCCTCACGGCGGCTGTTAGCCATCCTGCTCGTTCTGCTCGGCGCGGCCGTGCTGCACGCGTTGTGCACGGGCAGCGTGGCCATCGGGCCGGGCGAGGTGCTCTCGCGCTGCGCCCGCGCGCTGTGGCGGGGGCCGAGCGGGGACTTTGTGGACCGCATCCTGCTCGGCTCGCGGCTGCCCCGCGTGCTGGTAGCGGCCGCGGTGGGAGCGACGCTGGCCCTGGCGGGGCTGGCCGCGCAGACACTCTTCCGCAACCCGCTGGCCAGCCCCTACGTGGCGGGCATATCGAGCGGCTCGGCGCTCGGGGCGGTGGCCGGCATGCTGCTGATCGGACGGTTCCCGGCGGTGCCCTATGCCGCCCTGCCGGCGTTCAGCATCGCGACCGGCCTGGCGGTGACGGGCATCGTCTTTGCCCTGGGCCGGCGCGGCGACAGCTTCGGGCACAGCCTGCTGCTGGCCGGGATCGCGATCGGCGCCCTCTGCTCGTCCCTGACGTCCGGCTCGCTCTACCTGGCCGGCGAGCGGCTTCAGACGCTCGTGTTCTGGCTCATGGGCGGCTTCTGGCGTGCGGGCCGGCGCGACGTGCTGCTCATGCTGCCGGTGGCGGCGGCCACGCTGATGACGCTGCTGGCACTGGCGCCGGCCATGAACGTGGCCCTGCTGGGCGAACGCTCGGCCCATGACCTCGGCGTGCGGGTGCGGCGTCTCCAGGCCGTCCTGCTCGCCACCATCGCCGTCAGCACCGCCGTGGCGGTCAGCATCGCGGGGGTGATCGGGTTCGTGGGGCTGGTGGTGCCGCACGTGCTGAGGCGGGCCGTGGGCGGGGACCACCGCCGCCTGGTGCCCCTGGCCGCCGTCGGGGGCGCGCTCCTGCTGGTGGCGGCGGACACCCTGGCCCGCACGGTGGCCGCGCCGACGGAGGTGCCCGTGGGCATACTGACCTCGCTGGTCGGCGCGCCCGTGTTCCTGTGGATCCTGCAGCGGCGCGCCGCCGGGAGGTCGGGGGCATGATCCTGCGGGCGGAGAGCATTACATTCGCCTACGACCGTTCGGCGCCGACCCTCCGAGGCGTGACCGTCGAACTGCGGCCCGGTGTCGTCACGGGGCTGTTCGGGCCGAACGGCGGCGGCAAGAGCACGCTGCTCCGCTGCATGAACGGGGCACTGCGGCCGCAGTCAGGCCGCGTGTGCCTGGACGGCCGGCCGATCCGCGACATGCCGCCGCGCGAGGTCGCGCGCCACGTGGCGGTCGTGCCGCAGGATTCCTCCTCGGCCGTGCCGTTCACGGCCGGCGAGGTGGTGCTGCTGGGCCGCTACGCGCACGGCGGCCTCTGGGGCGGAGAGTCGGATGAGGATCGGCGCATCGCCGCCGCCGCCCTGGCCGAGGTCGGCGCCTCCCATCTGGCGGACCGCCGGTTCGACCAACTCAGCGGCGGCGAACGCCGGCGGGTGGTCATCGCGCGCGCACTGGCCCAGCAGGGCCGCGTGTTCCTTCTGGACGAGCCGGCCACGCATCTGGACGTGGCCCACCAGTTGGAACTCTACCGCCTGACCCGCACCTGGGCCCGGCGCGGCCAGGCCATCCTGATCATCGCCCACGACATCCTCGTGGCGCCCATGTTCGTGGACCACGCCGTGCTCCTGAACGAGGGCACGGTCGTCGCCGAGGGTCGCCCCGGGGACGTCCTGACGGCCGACGCGATCGCGGCCGTGTTCGGCTGCCGCATGGACGTGTCGTGGCACGACCGCAGCGGCGTGCGGGCCGAGTTCCACTGAGCGACCTACCCGCCGAACTCCACCGCCTCCCCCTCCTCGATCCTCCTGCGCAGCTCTCTGTGCCGCTCCACGAGGCTGCGCATGCGTTCGCCGAGCGTACGGACGGCCTCGGCATATCGGACGTTGCTCTCCTCCAGCCGGCCGACGTTCTGCCAGCCGAGGCGGAGTTCCGTCAGGTTGTAGGCCATGTCCGCGGCCAGTGAGGTGTACTTCCAGAACGCCCCCGGCACGGTTCGATCAAGGCCCAGCAGACCCGATATCTGCCCGATTCCGTCGCGGAGCGTCTCGAACATCTCCGCCACGGTGGTGTCCTCGCGTTCGGCCAGCCCGGCCAGGTCGGAGGCCGCCTTCGCCTCGGTCAGCCGCCTCGACAGCGACGCCAGGAGACGATACCGTTCGATCAGCGTCTCGGGCCGGTCGGGCAGCTTGCGGGCCAGATCCTCGATCTCCCGGTAGCGGTCGGCCAGGGCGCCCGCTCCGAAGTCGATGGCCGTGTCGGCCGCCATGCGCACGCATCGGTCGAAGCCGTCGCCGGCGGCCGCCTCCCACTCGGCGAACTGCGCGCGATCGGCCATGATGGAGTCGTTCAGTCGCATGAGGGCCTGCTGCGTGGCGGCGATCTCCCGCTCAGTCCGCTCCAGTTCGGCCACCAGGCGGGCCTGCCGGGCCGTCCAGTCCTCCACGGCTGCGGGCTCGGCTGCGGCCGCAGGCTCGGCTGCGGCTGCGGCTGCGGCTGCGGCTGCGGGAACGGTGCCCGGCTGCAGGGCAGCGATACGGGCAGGCAGGTCGGGCAGGCTGACGGGCTCGCTGCGGTAGGCGTCCAGGAGGTCGTTCAGCCGCTCCAGATTCCGCCGTGCGCTCTCCTCCGAAGCCCGGGAGGCTTCGAGCGCCCGCTGGTAGCCGGCGGGGTCCTGGTCCCGCCGGGCCTGCGCGGCGGCCAGTTCGGTCCGGGCCTCGCCTGCCGACGCGACGTGGGCCTCCACGGTGCCGATGGCCGCCGAGGTCACGGCGGCCTGCTGGGCGGCGGACGGCGCATCGGCCGGCCTCTCCACCCCGACCGGCACGGCAACCGGGACGGGCAGAGCGGCCAGGTCGATGTTGCCGATCATCGCCTGCGCGCTCTTCTCCGCCAGGTCGCGCGCGGCCTCCAGGTCGCCCCCCAGGGCGGCGGCCGAGGCCTGCTCCGCCAGCACCGTGCTCGCCGCCAGGCACTGCAGGACGTCGCGTTCAACCGCCGGGGCGGGTTCGAGGACGATCCACCCCTCGCCCTGCTCCTCGTCGAAGGTGATGCCGCCCTGCATCCAGAACACCATCGTATCGGTGTCCCCCGCGGGAGCGACGAGGTAGGTCAGGCCCCAGAACCCCTCGACCCGCTCGGGCACGGGGCGTGCGGCCCGGCCGGTGGCACCGAGGTCGACGCGGAGGCCGCCGCGGCGGACCCAGCGTGCAAGGGCCAGGACCTTCTCGGACTCCCGCAGAACGTGCAGAGACGGGTACTGGCGGGCACAGTCGTCATAGGCGGAGGTCAGAGCGCCGGCATAGCCGTCCAGCGCCTGCCGGAAGAACCCGTCGCCGGCGGCGTCCGAGCCCCGGCTCTCCAGCGGCTCGGCCATGATCCGCACGTCGGCGGACCGGAAACGCACGCCGGTGGAGGCGCCCAGGTCGTCCATCACGACCCGCCCGGGGCCGATCCAATAACGGTTGACGCCCGCCGCCGGGAGCCGCCCGACTCGCCCGGCGGCAGCGGCCCGATCGGCCAGGTACTGATGGAAGCTCATGTCGTCGGGCAGCGCCTCCCCGCCCGGGGCGGCGGAGGTGATGTACTTGAGCGCGTAGTCCGCGTCGAAGAACGCGCGCATCAGCGGGGAGTCGGGCGGATTGCCGCCGAGCCGGACGCCCGAGGTGACGGGCGGCACGGAGTACATGGCGCTCAGGTAGCCGTTGGAGAACCGGAAGCCGTGGAAGACGTGCCTGATCAGCGTCCGCGTGGCCACGTCGTTCCACTTCTCGTTGATGAGGTCGCGCACATAGGACTGCGGCACGTGCCCCGATTGGCGGGGCGGGATCAGCAGCCCGTCCATGAGGCGCCGGATCTCCGGCTCGGGCACTCCGAGCGCGCGGAGGATCGGTTCGTGGGCCGCCGCCGCCAGCAGCAGCGTGGCCGTGTCCAGGTCGATCTGCCCCGCGTGTGCCCTGCTGTAGATGTCGTTGTACTTGTCGAGCGTCCCGAGCAGCCCGTAGCCCTCGACGGCCGCCTCCGGGGTCGGGTTCTCCTGCATCCACTTGACCGCGATGAACCCGTTGCCGATGGCGGAAGGGATGCCGCCTCTGGCCATCAGATTGGCGACGACGCGGCGGACCGTGCGGTACTCCTCCTCGCTGGCGAAGTTGGTCGCCTTGCGCCGCACGCGGCCCCAGTGCAGGGCGAAGTCATCGGCCGTGACGTCGAACTCCTCCTTCAGACGCTTCTCCAGGAGCCGGCGCTCGACCGTCTGCGCGCGCGAGTCCATGACCGGCCAGAAGAGCCGCTGCATCCACTCCAGCCCGAACGCGTCGTCCCGGCTGACGCGCGTCAGGTCCGCGTCCAGCATGCGGGCGATGCGCATGTTGTCGGGATTGTCCGGCTCGTAGGCCAGCGAGAACGTCGGGTAGGGATCGCGCAGGGCATCGGCCAGGAGGTCCCGGTAAGGGATCGGCCCGGTGGCGTAGCGGGGATCGTACTCGCCCAGGAGCACGACCTCGCCCGTCTGCGGGTCGACGAAGGCGTATTTGAGGACGTTGAACTCCTCCAGGCGGCGCCGCATGGAGGCCGCCGGCCGGTGGTCGACCCGGGCGAGGGCATGGGCCAGTTCGTCGTGGCTCTCCTGGTCCACCAGGCCGTAGGGCGTGGGGCTGTAGGGAACGCCCCCCTGCTGCCCGTCCGGGAAGCGCCGCCGGCCGCGCAGCTGGCCCGTTGCGCCCGGCTTGAGGCGGCTGCCCGAGGGCTTCAGACGGCTGCCCGAGGAGACGGACGTCGGCGGGCGGCCCGCCGGCTCCACGCAACCGGACAACAACGCCGCCAACCCGACCCAGGCCACCATGGCGACAAGCGCGCGCATCCCCACAGCCGGACCCTCCTCGGTGAAGGACACGCCGAGTGTACACCCCTGCGCCGTGGGCGGCAACCGAAACCGCGCGAACCCGTGGGCTGCCCGCAGGACGCGACGGTCCGGTGCATCGGAGGCGCCCCCCCGCGGGGCAGGTACAAGAAGAAGGCGCCGCCGTGTCCCTCCGCACGGCGGCGCCGCGATTCGCCGGCTCAGCGATCAGCGCTTAGAGCTTGACCACGTTGGCGGCCCGGGCGCCCTTGGGGCCCTGCTCCACCTCGTAGGTCACGGCGTCGTTCTCGGCCAGGCTCCGGAAACCACCGCCCTGAATCGAGCTGTGGTGGACGAAGACGTCCTTGCTGCCGTCGTCCGGCGTAATGAACCCGAAGCCCTTCTGATCACTGAACCACTTCACTTTCCCTTGAGCCATCTACGTAACCTCTTGTTGCTGATGATGCTCTTCTGCGAACGCCGCGCCTCAATGCGCGGAATGCGCCCGCAGTTGCGGAAGTCGCCCCGCCTCACACGCTTGCTGATCTGTGAGCAGACGGAAGCATCGCCCAGAACCGCCGAAGAGCACCTGACCGGCACCTGCGGTCCCGGGAGGAGGGAGATCCTCGAGGACACAGAGAGCCGAGAGGCCCACGGAAGTTGTCGAACGAGTTTCAGGCTGCCCCGCATGGCATCGCCATGACCCCACAGGGCGTCAAGGGAGCGTCCTTCATAGAGGCATGTTACACGATCCGGATGCCCGGTGCAAGGGTCGATCCGCAAATTCCCGAGTCCATGCCGGGAGAGACATCGCGGCGAGCGCGATCAGGCCGGACACCGGCGAACGCAGCGGCCCCGCCCGCCACACCGCGCGCATGCACGTGCGCACGTGCACCGCCGGACGGTAGAATGGACAATCCACCCGGCAGACGGACGCGCCGGCCGCCCGTGACCTCGATGAGAGAACAGAGACATGCGCACGCGTGAGGCAGTCTTTGACGTGCCGCCGGGGCAGTTCGACAGCCGGGTGCTGGACGCGCCGGCGGACCTGACCGTTGTCGTGGACTTCTGGGCCGAGTGGTGCGGGCCGTGTCGCTCGCTCGGGCCGATCCTGGAACGCGTCGTCGTCGGTTACGGCGGCAGGGTCGTGCTGGCGAAGGTGAACATCGACCAGGACCGCGAGGCGGCGATGCGCCTCGGCATCCAGAGCATCCCGACGGTCAAGATATTCCGCGGCGGGCAGATCGTGGGCGAGTTCATGGGCGCCCTGCCGGAGGCGGAGGTGGCGCGAATCGTCGCGGCGGCCGTGCCGTCCGTTGCCGACGAACTGGTGGCCGAGGGCGACCGCCGACTCGAAACGGGCAAGGCCGAGGCGGCGGCCGAGAACTACGAGAAGGCACTCCGGGAGGACCCGCACCACACCGGCGCCCTGCTGCGACTGGGCACCGCCGCGGCCGAGCAGGGGCGCCCGGACGAGGCGCGTGCCCTTCTGGGCCGCATCGAGGAGGACGCCGAGGAGTACGAGGCGGCCCGGGCCGTGCTGGCGCGGTTCGAGTTCGAGGCGAACTGCCGGCGACGGGGCGGCGAGGCGGCCTGCCGCCGGGCGGTGGAGGCCGACCCCGACGACCTGGGGGCAC
>Ga0123328_1004341_pt1 | contig 11599 bp, 6 predicted proteins | sample BioC12SIPDNA_2_FD_89702 | JGI IMG/M metagenome (GOLD analysis project Ga0123328, IMG submission 89702) | Anaerobic biogas reactor microbial communites from Washington, USA - Biogas_R1_A C12 SIP DNA | ecosystem: Engineered > Bioreactor > Anaerobic > Unclassified | place: Washington, USA...
CCTGTGGAAAAGCGATCGGATTGACTCAGACCGTTCAAGTCGAGACGGACGGGGTCCGCTTCGAGTACCAATACGACCCTGCCTCGGTGGGAAAGGACCAGCGTGGCGTGCTGCTCTTCCGGTTACCGGAAAAATTCTACCAGAAGGGCAAGTTCTTGATCGACGGCAAGGACGTTCTCTACGCAGTCAATCCTCATGTCGTTTCTTTTGGTCGGGCGCCTCGCCTGGATATGGGCCTGTCGATTCAAAAGGCCGCCAGTGTCCGCTTCCGACGTTCGCCGGGCGCATCGTGGATGGTGGAACTTGAAAGCACGCCGGAAGGTCTGCTGGACTTCACATTTCTCCCGCCGAATCCTTCGGTGGAGATCGCACTGAGCACGGATCAGTACCGAAACGTATTCGAGGACACCCAACCGGTCGCGATCAAGTTGGATCTTCGCCTTGGCAAGCAGTTAACCGAGGATCTGCCGGTGACGGTGACGACCACGGTGACCGATTATTACGGTCAGACCGTTTATCAGGATCAAACCGACAAAACCCTGTCGGCCGGCGAGCCCGATATTCAGACGATTGTTCCCCAACTGACCCACAAGGGTTTCTATGTGGTGAAGACGCAGGTGCTGGACCGGAAATACAATCACGGTTACACCAACGTCCTGACGATGGGCGTGATCCGGCCGCACCCGCTGGATCGGCCGTTCAAGCCCACGGACTATTTCGGACTGTTCGGGATCAGCCCGGCCTATGACGGCGGTCTGGCCGCAACACTGGCCAAGAAGATCGGCGCCCAGTGGTCGCGCGACGAGTGCGGATGGGCGTATCGGGAACCGGTGCAAGGACAGTATGATTGGCGATTCACGGACAATGCCGTGGCCGTCACGGAAAAGCTCAATATCGGCAACATGTTCTTCGGCGAATTTCCCAACTGGCCGATGGTCGAGGGCGTCAAATGGCGTCCGCCGGTAAAAGACCTGGACGCCTGGCGAACGTTCTCGCGACTCAAGGCGGAGCGGTACAAGGGCAAGGGGCACGCCTGGGAAGTGACCAACGAACCGTACATCGGCGAGATGCCGGTCGATAATTGCGTCGAGTTCCATCAGATCGCCATGGAAGAAGCCAAGAAAGTCGATCCGAACACGGTGATCCTGGCCTGCGTGTCGTGTCCGTCAATATTGAATTACTTACAATGGTTCCTCAAGGCCGGCGGCGCCCAGGCCTGTGACGGTATTGCAGTCCATCCCTACGTGTTTGGCGGCAAGGACGCTCCCGAGGCCGCCGCTCTGGAAGAATACCAGGCGGCGGTGCGAGCGGAGGTCGACAAATACCGGCCGGGGATGCCCGTCTGGTGGACGGAGTTTTCCTTCGCCGCAGACGATTACGAAGACCGGGATCTGCCCGACGATTCTCCGGAGCCGATGAGGGCTATCGCGGTTCCCGAACGCCTTCAGGCCAACTACTGCGTGCGTTCCCATCTGATCGGTCTGGCCGGCGGGGTGAAGCATTTCATCTACTTCGCTTTCCGGGCCTACAACGAAAAGTGGCACTACAACATGGTCCGCCAGAGAGGAATCAAGCCGATCGTCTGTGCGTACAACACCATGACCTGGATGCTGGACGGCAAGGAGTTCGTCGGGCAGGAAAAAATCGGCGATGACGTCCGCGGCATGGTCTTTAAAGGACCCGACGGCTACCTCTTGGTGTACTGGCACGCCGGCACGCCGGAACAAACCGGCACCATCACGCTTCCGCTTGCGGCGAAGGACGTTCGGGTCGTCGATCTCATGGATAATCCCGACGAAATCCAGGCCACACCCGCCGCCATCTGCCTTCCGATCGATGGCGGACCCCGTTTTCTCCTTTCACCTCACGACGATCAGACTCTGCTGTCGGCGTTCAAGGCCGGAACCGCACAGATTAACCCGGTGGAAGCATCATGGACCTCCAACTGATCTCTGCCGTCAAACAAACGCTGGAATAGATATGGACGGCGAGCCGGGAATAGGTCTTCTGGCGGCAGGGTCTATACGCGTCGGGCGGCATCGTCGAATCCGGCGAACGGGTCGACGGCGGGCCGGGCGAGTACCGGCTGGAGGCGCGGGACGTGTATGTGCGCGGGCGGAAAGTGGTTGGTTCGTGACCGTCTTTTTGAGCCGCTCGGCCGTGGCGGCTGCCTGGTGCGTGGCCCTATTGGGTGAATCTGCGAAAGGCGGCGAGGGCGAAGAGGAGGGTCAGGACGAGTCCCAGGGCGGCTTCGAGGGTTGTGGCGATTTTGGCGGCCAACATCGGCTGCCACGTCGGGGTTCCCAGTCCGATGAAGGTTGCGGCTGAGATGTGCAGCGTCTCCTGGAGGCGGACGGGCCACGGTTCGACGGCGGCGAGCGAGACGGGAAAGGGGTCGGTGGTCTGGATGGCCCAGCGGTCGGCGGGCAGGCCCAAGCCGGTGTGGTAGGCCAGGGCGAAGGCGAGGATGACGATCAGGGCCGTTGCGGCGATACGGACGGGGCGCAGGCCGTAGCCGAAGGCCCACTTGAGGATCAGCCACTCCCACAGCCATCGGCGCGGGCTTAGCCGCCGGATCTGGGTTCTTCGGCGAAGGTCGCGATAGCGGTAGAGGCAGAGGTCTCGGGATTGGCGGGCGTCGACGGTCCGCTGGGCTTCGAAGTTGGCTGCGAGTTCGGCATATTGGTCGCGTGCCGCGGCTCTGGCCATTCGCTTCAGATTGAGGCGGAACACCAGCCGCTGCCATCGCGTGGCGGGTGGTTCGGGCAGGCTCGCTTGCACCCGTTCGGCGAGCGTCTGGACGCTGCTTGGCGAGTCGCCGACGATCAGGCCGTGGCGTCTTCGGAGCTGGGCGAAGGTCAGGCGGAGGCGGCCGCCGAAGAGCTTGGTGTTGCCGAATTGAAGATCGGAGAGGTTCAGAAAGGCCTTGGCGGCAAAGGCTGCATTACGGAGATCGAGGTCGGATTGGAGGTTTGTTCCGGCCAGGTCCAGGATATGGTGGAACTGGGTGTTATCGAAGGTCAGTTCGGCGTTGAAACGGCAGTTGGCGAAGTCGGCTGGGCCGTGGAAGATGCAGTGGGCAAAGCGTACGCGGTCGGCGAAGGTCGCGTTGGCGAACTCCGCTGAGGCGAGGAATCGTACGCCAATGAACTGAACCGGCCCATCGATCGCTGCGCCGGTGAGCCTCGCGGGCGTTCCCCACAGGCAGCTTCGGCAACACAGAGGGACCGGGAGTCTCGTGACCGGCGCATCGGAGTCGATCCGGCAGGACCAGAGGCGAAGTTCGGGAGCCGCCGGCTGGGCCGGATCGCTGAAGCCGAGCGCCCTGGCCGTATCGGCGAAGCGGGCCGCCACCGCTGCGAGGTCCACGACCCGCACTCGGCGGACGGTTCGTTCGTCGGGATGATCGACGTCGGGATGAAAGCACTCGGCCAGATCGCGGAGCAGGTCCTCTTCCATGGCCAGTCGCAACAGCGTATCGGGTTTCGCCTCCGGGCGTTCGGTTCGCAGGGCGCGGAGTCGTTCGAGGTCACGGATCGACGGCAGCCTGATTCGCGGAAAATCGATTCCCCAGTTCAGATCGGGAACGTCACCCATCACGGCCCTCCTTCCGACTGGGTATTATCCGTGGAGCGGTGCGGGCGGGCAAGCGGGGATCGGATCGGCATTTTTGAGGCACTTTGGCGGTTTTCGGCGAACCGGTGGGGCGGGAACTTGTAAAAGAATCGCTACAGAGGTACATTGAGAGGTGCGGCTTGTGAGTTCTGCTGATAACTCTTAATCGAAGAGCAATCTGCTGCCCGCCACTATCCTCGGACGGCGACCTCCGCACGCCAGGGCAACGTGGGAAGTCGGTCCATGGACGGGCAAGCCAAAGGGAACGAGCGGGATGACACTGCGAGCAATTGTTCTGGGTCTGCTGGGCGCATCGGTATTCTGCGGATTCACGTATTTTAACGACGCGATCATGCGTCAGACGATGCTGGTCGGCAACAACATGCCGATGTCGGTCTATGGGGCGTTGATCGTGTTTTTGTTGGTGGTGAATCCGGCGTTGTTTCTGATCGCGCGTCGGCTGGCGTTGAGCGGGCGGGAGCTGGCGGTCATTCTGGCATTGACGCTGGTGGCGTGCTGCATACCGGGGTCGGGGCTTTTGCGGTCGTTCACCAGTTCGATCATGATGCCTCACCACTATGCGCAGACCGAACCCGGTTGGAAGGAACAGGGCGTGATCGACATGGTCCCGGAGGTCATGCTGGTCGACGGCGAAGACGAGGGGGCGCGGACGGCCTTTGTGTCCGGGATGCGAACGGGGCAGAATCACATTTCTCTGAGCCAGATACCCTGGTCAGCGTGGGTTCGGACTCTGGCGTTCTGGATGACGGTGATTCTGGCCCTGTGGATCGGTCTGGTGGCGCTGGCGGTGGTGGTTCATCGGCAGTGGTCGGACCACGAGCAGTTGCCGTATCCGATCGCGACGTTCACGAATTCGCTTCTGCCGGAGGAGGGTCAGGCCAAGGGGTCGGTGTTCGGGAGCAAGCTGTTCTGGCTGGGGTTGGCGGGCGTGTTGTTGATCCATTTGAACAACTACGGGTACACGTGGTATCCGAACGCGATGATGCATATCCCGCTCAAGATCGACATGAGTTCGCTGGCGCCGCTGTTTCCCACCTTCCAGAAGGGGGAGGGAAGCGCCATGCTGATGCCGACGCTGTATTTTACGGTGATCGCGTTCGCGTATTTTCTGGCGACGGACGTGTCGCTGTCGCTGGCGATCGGGCCGTTTATCTTCTGTTGGATAGTGGGCTTTTTCGCCGGGTACGGGATTTCGATCCGGGGCGGGGGCGACTACATGGGCTTGAAGCTCGAGTCGTTTTTGAACTTCGGTTCGTACTTCGGGATTCTGATGGCGCTGCTGTACACCGGGCGCCACTACTATCGGAGCGTGTTCAGCCAGGCGGTGCGGCTTCGGAGCGAGGGGGAGGCGGACCGGCAGGCGGTGTGGGGGGCGAGGGTGTTTCTGGTCTGCATGGCGATTTTCGTGCTGAACATCGCAGCGGTCGGCCTGGACTGGCAGTTGGCGGTGCTATACGCGGCGGGCGTGGTGATCATTTTCCTGGTGATGGGCCGGATCGTGGCGGAGACGGGGATGTTCTTCCTGCAGCCGTACACGTTCTCGGCGGTCATTTTGTGGGGGTTGTTCGGGGCGAAGGCGCTGGGACCCGAGCCGATTCTGATCATGCTGGTTTTGGGCATGGTGCTGATGATCGATCCGCGCGAGGCGCTGATGCCGTTCGTGGTCAACGCGTTGAAGCTGGTGGACATGCGGAAGGTGAAGGTGGGGCGGACGGCGGTATTCTGCGGCCTGGCCCTGGTGGTCGGGTTGGGCGTGGCGTTGCCGCTGACGATGTACTTCCAGTACGACCGCGGGGCGAACATGAGCGACATGTGGGCGACCAAGAGCGTCCCGCAGTTTCCGTTCAAGGAGGCGTTGCGGGTCAAGCAGCGGCTGATCGCGCAGGAGAGCCTGGAGTACGCGGAGTCGCTGTCGGGTTGGCAGCGGTTCGCCGAGATGTCGCCGGATCTGTCGTACATTCTGGCGTTTGGCGCGGGGTTGGGGCTGGTGCTGCTGTTTACGGCGCTGCGGCTGCGGCTTCCGAAGTGGCCGCTGCATCCGATTTTGTTTGTGGTGTGGGCGAGCATGCCGGGCAAGGCGTTCGCGGTTTCGTTTCTGCTCGGGTGGTTTGTGAAGATGACGGTGATGAAGTACGGCGGGGCGTCGACGTATCAGCGGCTCAAGCCGTTGATGTTTGGCCTGATCGGAGGGGACATGCTGGGCGGGCTGGCGCCGACGATCATCGGGGCCATCTATCACTCGTGGACCGGCGAACCGCCGAAGACGTTCAATATCATGCCGGGATAGCTGGGCGGACGAGAAGTCAGACGCTGGTATGAAGGAGCATTCGATGGTCAAGGGCAAGGCCAACGAGGCGGTCCGGAGCGACGGTTCGACGCTTCACGTGGATTTCGAGAACTTCACCGATACGCTTTTTTGCGCCCGGAACGCCGGGGCGATTATCGACCATCAGGCGCGGGCCCGCATTCTGGATGACTTTGCGTATCAGGGGCGGCGGTGCGCGCACGTGGCGGCGTTCGGACCCGACCAGGAGGCCCGGGTTCGTCTGGTGCGGGCGTGGGACGCGCCGAAGGCGGTTGGGGATTGCGTGGTGGAGTTCGTGTTTCGTCCGGTCGTCGATGGGTCGGTGGAGCTGGTGGACTGGCCGGTGCTGTCGTGCCAGACGCCGGGCGGAGCGCCCGGGGCGTTTGAGCTGAAGTATCTGGCCGATCCGGTATTCGGGGCGGAGGGCGGGCTGGAACAGACGGACTGGGAGCAGCCGCGGCCGGTGGCCCTTGATCTGTACGCCAATGGGGACGCGTCGCAGGGGACGTACCGGATCGACCTGGTCGAGCACGGCGGCCGGCGCGATGGGGTGATTGAGGGGCTGCCGCAAGGGGCGTGGGTGCGGTTTGTGCTGCATCGCCACGATAGGGTGGTCGATCTGTACGCGGGTGAGCCGGAACGGGAGACCTTTATCGGCACGTTCCAGGACCTTCTGCCGGGCGGCGAGGTTTTTGCGATCAACCTGGGCAACGCCGGATATCCCGATGCGCGGGGCAGCGGCCACTGGGACGCGGTTCGCGTAGGGAAGGTTCTGAAGCGCGGGGCGAAGGTGGCCGCGGCTGAGCCTGCGATTCGCGACGTGGGAGCGGAGGCGCCCGAGCCGCCGAAGGTTCTGAAGGTGGGGCGTGAAAGGCAGCTCTTTATCGACGACTGGTGTGTTGATCGGGTGTGCAACATCCGCCGCGTGTTTCATCGGCCGGTCAAGCACGCGGGCAATCCGATCCTCGTTCCCGACCGGCCGTGGGAGGGCAACGCGACTTTCGTTTTCGGTGCGGTTGAGCGTCAAAAGAGCGGGCAATTCCGGCTGTGGTACTACGCCCACGATCCTCAGCCGGGCAATCACAAGCGTTCGCGCACGTGCCTGGCGGTCAGCGATGATGGAATTCGCTGGGAGAAACCGCCGGTGGGCGTCCATGAATTCGGCGGCTCGTTCGATAACAACATCGTGATCGATACCAAGGGCGTCGGGTCGATGATCGTGGACTCGGACGATCCACGGCCGGACTTCCGGTACAAGCTCCAGCTTCGGTACAGCGGGACGGAGGGCTGGAGTTCGCCGGACGGGGTTCACTGGACGCGGCGCGGGGTGATCCTGCCACAGAGTCTGGACGCGACGAGCGTTCACTACGATCCGGTTCGGCGGAAGTACGTGGCGTCGGTGAAGATGGGGTATCACGACCGGCGGTATCGCGGGTATGCTGAGAGCGACGACTTTCTGAACTGGACCGATACGTACCGCATGATGGACGTTGACGAACGGGACGCGTTCGGCGACCAGGTTTACGCCATGCAGATCATGCGATACGAGAGCCTGTATCTCGGGCTGTGCAAGATTTACCACGTGGAGATGGGCGATACGTGCGATGTGCATCTGGCGGTGAGCCATAACGGTCGGCACTGGGAGCGTCCGTATCGGCCGCTGGTCGGGCCGCAGTTCGCGAGCAAGGATCGGGGCGGGATCGACACGTCCGATGCGCACCGTCAGCCGTTTATTCCGACGGGTCCGGCGGGGTCGTGGGAGTTCGGTAACAACGACGCGGCTTCGACGCCGCCTATTCGCGTGGGCGACGAGTTGTGGTTTTACTACAGCGGCCGGCCGGTGGACCACAGCGGGCGGCCGCCGGAGGGCGTGACGTGGGATGGTCCGCTGGGCGCGGTCGGGTTGGCCCGTCTCCGGGTCGATGGGTTTGTCTCGGCGGAGGCGGATCGGTCCGGCGGCCAGATCGTCACGAGGCCGCTTCGGCTGGAGGGGCAGCAGCTCTTCCTGAATGCCAATGCCTCTGATGGCGAGCTGCGGGTCGAGGTGCTCGACTCGCGCGGGCGGGTGGTTGAGCCGTTTACCGCTGATAACTGCCGAGCCGTCAAGAAGGACGCGGTTCGCCTTCGGTGCGGGTGGAAGGGGGCCAGAGACCTGTCGGCGTTGGCGGGCAAGGCGGTTCGGTTGCGGTTCCAGCTTCGGAACGCCGCCTTGTACGCGTTTTGGACGGAGTGAGTAGCGCGTCTGCTCACGGTGGCGGCCCTTTGAGCGGCCGAGCATTGCGAGTAGTGCGTGACAGGATGGACGCGATCTGGTAGTATGGAGCCCGCCGATATTAGATGAAGGTTGAATGGGCTATCGCGTTTCCTATCTTCTGACGCTGCTTGTGGTGCTGGGGAGGGCGTGCTTGTTGTGGGGGCAGTCCGACCCGCCGCCGGAGTACACGTGGGGCACGCACCGCCACGGGGAGTTGCGGTCGCTGATCGATGAGGTGCCGGACTATCGGGCGACGACGTTGACGGGGGCGTGGCTCAAGGGGCGGCAGGAACTCGCGGACGAGGGTATCATTGTGGATGGGAGCATCGCCCAGTTCCTGCAGGGCAACGCGCACGGGGGATTGGACACTAACAGCGGGCTGTCATATTTTGGGGCGCCGGAGGTGCGGGTGCGGCTGGATTTTGCCCGGATGGGCTTGTGGGAGGGGGGCTTTGTATCGCTGCGGGGCGGGATGCAGTTCGGGCGGAGCCTCAACTGCCGGGCTGGAACATTGTCGCCGGTGAACTTTGCGGCGGTGGTTCCGATGGTCGAGGAGGCGGGGCAGGTGACGCTGTCGGAGTATTATCTGGCCCAGGCCTTGTCGGAGAAGTTCGTGGTGGTGGCGGGCAAGGTGGACATTCTCAACGGGTCGGACAACATGCTGTTGGGCAGTCTGGAGCGGGACCAGTTTCTGGGTGCGGGGATGCGGACGCAGCCGGCTTTGAACCCGTTCATTCCGCACACGACGATGGTGCTGGCGGGGATCTGGCTGCCGAACGATCGGGTGCGGTTGATGACGGGAATTCTGGACAACGACCCGGCGGATACGGCGAAGACGACGGGGTTTTCGGCTTTGTTCAACGGTCGGGACTGGTTCACGGTGGGTCAGGAGTTGGACGTGAAGGTGGCCCCGTGGGGGCGGCCGGGCCATCAGACGTTCGGGTACGCGTGGCGGTCGCGGCCGTACCGGTTGATGCAGGACCGGCCGGATTGCGATTCGGGGTTTCCGGGCTTGAAGGAGTTTCTCGATCCGGCATTCTGGTGCGGGGCGTTGGACCTGGCCCGCAAGCGGGGGATTCCGCCGTTTTTCAGCAGCTATCGGGACAGTTACCATGACTGGGTGGTGTACTACCGGTTTGAGCAGTACGTGCATCAGGAGGCGGAGGACCCGCGTCAGGGGTGGGGGTTCTACGGACGGCTGGGGCTTTCGACGGGCAAGAGCAATCCGATTGAGCGGTTCTACAGCCTCGGGTGGATGGGCCGAGGCGGGATTCCCGAGCGGGACAACGACAACTACGGGATCGGATATTACCGGTCGGACATGAGCGACTATCTGCCGGACGTGCTGCACGTACATTCGGAGCAGGGGGTGGAGATGTTCTACAACATGGAGCTTCGGCCGGGCGTGCGGCTGACGCCGGACCTGCAGGTAATCGTCAACCCCGGGGCGGGGTTTCAGAATCGGGATGTGGCGATTGTGTATGGGCTGCGGTTGCAGATATACTTTTGATCGCGGCGGATCGGCTTGCCGTTGGTGAACCGCCACGGTATGTTATCGTAAAGCATGGGAGGTGCGGCGATGCGACAGGCGGTGCTTCTGGCGGCGGTGTTTGGAGTGTTTGGAGTCCTTGGTGGATGCCTCGACCTGAACAAGCGGGAGTATTACCAGATCCAGATGGCTCCAAGCGGGGAGGGGCTGTCGCGGAAGGTGGCGTATCGGTCCTTACAGCCTCCGGACGGGGAGGACCCGGCGCGGTTCTGGCCTGAGCTGGGGTTGAGGGCGAGGGTTACGGAAGGGGAGTTCGATCAGGAACGGGTAACCGGCCCGGGCCGGTGGCGGGCCTATGAGCGGTTTGCCACGGCGATGGGCTATACGGCGGGTTACGTCGAGCGTTTCGGCGGTCCGGACGACCCGGCTGAGCGGCTCTCGCAGATCCGCACCGCCGCCGATCGGACAGGCGATCTGCTGGTGGGGTGGTTTACGGCTGAGCTTGGAGGGGTGGAGGGATTTGAGGAACTTCGGGCTTTTCTTGACGGGCAGTTCCGCAATGACCTGAGCTACCTGGCGGCGTACGTGTGGATGCAGAGCCAGACCGGGCAGGAGAGGGACTCGTATGCCGAGGAGTCGGTCTACGTGGCGCAGTACCTCGCGGAGCGCGACTACTTCCCGCCGGAGAAGCTGCCCGCGGTGTACGTGGCGTTCCTGGAGGGGGCCGCCCGCGGGGACTGGTCTCGCGTCTTCCGCATCATCAGGATACAGATCACCCGGCACATGGACGTGTCGCCGGACTCCGAGTCGCTGGCGTTCCTGAGCGACCTGCCCCATGCCCGGCAATCATTGGCGGACTACTATCGCACCACCGAGCCGTATCAGCAGCATCTGGCCGAGTGGCGGAAGGAGCATCCGCTGGCTGGGAAGGACAACGAGCCCGATCCTCTGTCGGTGGCGGCGGGAGAGACGGTGGAAGGGCTGATTGATCTGCCGAAGCTGTTCGGTCCCCATCAGTACGTCCGGGTCAGTCTCGAGTGTCCCGTGCCGCCTTTCGAGACGAACGGCGGTTGGGTCGGCGAAACGAGCACGGTGATCTGGCCGAGCGAGCTGGCGGGCGAGGGGCCGGTGTCGGTGTATCCACAGCCGCGGCTGGTCTATGCCTTTTGGTCGGCGCCCGATCCGCAGTTCCAGCAGGCGCATTTCGAGAGGGTTGTCCTTGCCGGCCGGGAGCTTGCCGCCTATTGTTTGTGGCGCAACGGCCTTCGTCCGGCGGATGCCGAGGCGTGGGATGTGTTTCTGACGCAACTGACGCCGAGCGATGATCTGGCCGCGAAGTTGGCGGCGTTCCGATTCCCCGGTGAGGCGGGACCGCCCGAAGCCAGCTTGGCCGATTCTGTGAGGGAGCTTCTGGTCGGTTCCCCGACGACGCGGCCGGTGGGCAAATAGAGGCAGAATCCCCGTTCCTCATCCGCCACGGGCAGACGGCTCCGCAGGACGGAAGAAGGGACGGCGTCGGTGCGGTGGTGGCGGCGGCTATGTTAGTGGTTCTTGGTCCTTCCGGCAACTACCATATGCAGTTCATGTTGAATTCGTTGTTGTGGTCTGGTGGGCAGGCCCAGCACGGTGTCGCCTTAGACTTCGAAGCCGCGTTGGATACACCGGAGGTCCTCTGGCCTGTCTTGGTAGGTGCTCTACGCTCCGTTTTGCGTCCGGAGGGTCAATTCCCGACGGCCAGACCCACTTCGTTCCGCCATGTGAAACGGGGACCGCGCATTTCCGGCCGCAGCCAATTTGAACCAGCGGCCGTTTCGTTTTGAGGCAGGCAAAATGAAACTTGCCCGGGAGGTCGGCGTATACAATAATCCGGGCACGCGCCGGTTTTGGTCCGGCGCGGACGGCGGCGGCTTCCGGC